>OGZE01000027.1_pt1 | contig 109754 bp, 97 predicted proteins | sample 1576731 | NCBI WGS metagenome assembly OGZE01 (sample SAMEA3541503, study PRJEB24748) | human gut metagenome | biome: human gut; feature: human-associated habitat; material: faeces | place: China | collected 2012 | reverse complement strand
GCTTGCCGTTTTTGACGACTTGTATAGTATATTACATCTTTTAGATGTTGTCAACCACTTTTTTCATCTTTTTCAACGGCATTTGAAGTTGTTTTCCTTCATTAGATCGCCTCAGGCGACTTTCATTATCCTATCAGATTTCTGGCAAAATTTCAAGTGCTTTTCAAAAACTTTTTTAAATTTTTACCGGCAGCGATTGCTGCCGGTAAGTTTTAATAATCAATGTCATTTATTATCGACTTCATATTTAAAGTTAGTTATTTCAGGACGCATATCCTGCCCCTCCTGAGCGTCGGCAGTAAGGACGGCCTGAAGCACTATAGCACATTCCAAACGTTTCTTTTGCAGTTTGCAGCCATATTCATAAGGTTTGGTAATGTCGCCATTGATAAGGTCGGCATTGGCGTGGCAGCCACCGCTGCAGAAAAATCTGGCCCAGCAGGTGCTGCATTCTGTTTTGGTCATAACATGAGTATGTCTGAATTTTTGTACCAGATCAGGTTTAACGACACCGGTTGCCAGCGTACCCAGTTTATATTCTTCCCGTCCTACGAATTGGTGGCAGGGATAGATATCGCCTTCCGGCGTGATAGCGAAGTATTCATGGCCAGCCCCACAACCTGCCAGCCGTTTGGCGACACAGGGACCATTATCCAGGGCGACATTGAAATGAAAGAAGTCGAAAGCTTCGCCTTCCCGGCGTTTTTGCAGGTAAGCACGCGCCAGCTTATCATATTCTTCATAAAGGACGGGTAAATCAGCTTCTGTCAACACATAGGGTTCATCAATGCCTACTACGGGCTCTACCGAAAGTTCTTTGCCGATCCTGGTCATATCAAGAGTGTCTTCGGCAAAATGCGGATTATAGTGGGTATAGGTTCCACGCAGATAATAGTTTTTGCCGTTGCGGCTTTCGATAACTTTTTTGAAACCGCTGACCGCGGCTTCATAGCTGCCTGTTTTATTAGGAAAGGGACGCATATTGTCATGGGTTTCTTTTTTGCCATCCAGGCTAAGCACCAGCATAACACGGTTTTCGTTCAGGAATTGGATCATCTCATCATTTAATAGAGTGCCGTTGGTGGTTAGCGTCAATTTAATGTTCTTTCCTGTTTCGGTTTCGCGGCGGCGCACATAGTTGATAACGTGTTTTACCACTTCGGGATTCATGAGCGGTTCACCACCGAACAGGTCTAGCTCCAGATTATGACGCATCCTGCTGCCGACAATAGCAAATTCAACTGCCTGTTCCGCAGTTTCTTTGCTCATCATCGCACGATAGCCGCCAAAATCGCCGGTGCCGGCAAAGCAATAGCCGCAGCGCAGATTACAGTCGTGAGCGATATGCAGGCATAGAGATTTCAGTATCGGAGTTTCGGCAAAGGTCTGCGGCACTTCAAATTCAGGCGAGAAGAGCAGTCCCTCGTCCTGTAATTGATGAAGTTCGTTTAAGGCTTCGCGCAGATCCTCTTCAGGGTAACGATTTTTAAAAGCAGCAACAGCTTCTTCATCGTTAGCACCATCAAAAACATCCAGCAAATCGTAGATGACGTCGTCTACCAGATGCACAGCGCCGCTGTTGACATCAAGTACCGCCATATAATCATCAAGACGCATTTTATGGATAAGCATTTATTTCCACCTTTCATAGCATCATAGTAAAACAGCTCCCTGCAGCACAGGGAGCTGTAAATTAAACAGTTATGTCAATTAAATTAAGCCACGACCTGAATTATTTTTGTTCGCAAACCTGATTGCCAACAGTGCAGGAAGTTTTGCAGGCAGATTGGCAGGAAGCAGGGCATTCGCCGCAGCCGCCGGTTTTTAAGGTTTTGTTCAGGATTGCTTTATTTACGGTTTTAATGTGTTTTCTCATTTTAAGATACCCCCAATATGTTTTACTTACTGATTTATTTTACCGTTTTTTGCAGATTTCTGCAAGCATTTTAGCTGATAAATTATTACAGGCCACTTAAAAAGTGGATATTGATGCCGCGTGCTTTTAAATAACCGACCCAGTAAGAGTAGCGCAGACGCTCGCGAAAGGTTTTGATGCCACCATCTTCATCATTGATATAAATGCGGCCTAATTCCAACGGTTTCTGCTCCAATGTATTTTTGGTAACGGCACCGGCGTTGCCGGTCACAGCCCAATAATAGCCATATTTTTTACTGGCTGCTAAAATTTCAGGATCATACTTGCCGTTAGGATATGACAGTGAGCGGACTACATAACCGTCGAAATCTTTTTTGAAAAAATATCTGGACGTTGCCAGCTCCCAGGTCAAAAATTCCGGCTTGATATCGGTCAGGATCTGATGATTGATGGTGTGGGACCCTAGCTCCATCCCGGCAGCTATGAGCGCCTGGATCTGATCATGTGTCATATAGCGGTAATGCCCTATTTTGCTGTGTACAATGAAAAAGGTAGCTGTAGCATGATATTTTTGCAGCAGCGGCAGTACATTGGTATAGTTATCAAGATAGCCATCGTCAAAGGTCAGGGCTACAACTTTTTCAGTAGACTCACCTTTGTTAAACATTGCGGCCATTTCTTCAACAGCTACCATTTTATAACCGTTATCATGCAGATATTTTAAATGATTTTCAAAGGTAGCCGAAGATACAAACAAATCCTGCGGCCAGCCATCGGCAGCACCTATTCCGTGATATTCCAAAATGGGCACTGCTTCTCGACAATAGCTTTGATAGTCACTACGCACATAAAAACCCAGGCACAGCAGCACGGCCGCTATAAAGGCAACCACCGCGGCCAGTCTTTTTTTATTTTTTTTCCAAAACTCAGTCATTTTTTGTCATCCCTAGTTCTTCAGCCAACCGCTGTAATTTTTTAAGGCGGTGGTTGATACCTGATTTTCCTATTTTACCTTCCGATAAGTCCGCTATTTCGTTCAGGGAAGCATCGGGATGTTCCAAACGCAGTTCGGCGGTTTCACGCAGTGGCAGCGGCAATTTGCCCAGCCCCAGATGTTTTTCAATATAGTGGATGCTTTCGACCTGCTGCACTGCCGCCTGCACGACTTTATTAAGGTTGGCAGTTTCGCAGTTGACTACGCGGTTGACATTGTTGCGCATTTCTTTGACGATGCGTACGTTTTCAAATTCCAGCAGCGCGTTATGCGCACCTATAACCGACATAAATGATGTGATGCCATTGCCTTCTTTCAAATAGACGATGTAATCATTTTTACGGTCGGTTATTTTTACAGGCAGCGAAAAGCCCTGCATAGTTTTCATGATCATTTTGGCAAAGTCCTGATTTTCGGTTACCATTTCCAAATGGTAATCGCTGGCAGGCCTGCTGATAGAACCACCTGCTAAAAAAGCTCCTCTCAAAAAGGATTTACGGCAGCAGGGCGTCATCAGCAGCGAGGTTTTACGGTTTTCTGATTCGGACGGCAGCAGCTGCAATTCAGCCAAAGCCTTACCTGCTTCCGGAGATGGCACTACTTTTACCTGATAACGGTTATTTTTTTTGAGGCGCCTTGATCTTGTTATCACTACTTCTGTTTTAACTTCATAGTTATTTTTGAAAAGCTGCAGTACTCTGCGTGCCAAAGCCGCATTTTCAGTCGAAAAATGGATGCCCATGTTGCGCCCGCGCAAAATAATTGCGCCGCTCATCCTTAACAGGCCAAACAGTTCGGCCTTTTCACAGCATTGTCTGCCGTTTTCGAGCCGGGCCAGTTCGTTTTTTACTTCATTAGAAAAAGACACCGGACATCCTCCTTTTACAGTTTAGATCGCAATTCTATTTTTTCTTCAATTCGCGCATACTTTGACGCATGAAGAAGTAGTCGAAAAATTGTATACCCTTACCAAACAAGCGTAGACGATAGACCAACGAGATAATGACCTGCGCCAGCTTCTGGGGATTATGCCGAATCAGGTCTTTATTACTGATAAGGCGGGTAGGAATGACCTGGATGCCCAGGTGTTCGATCTTTTTGATGTCGGGCGTAACGGGCATAGAACCTTTTTCGTTATACTGCGCCAGCTGAGCAGCTGTGATACGCTGGTCGTTGACGATGACATAGTCTAAAAACTGTCCGCCGGCATGCTGAATAAGCGCCTGCACATGCTCATAGGCTCCATAGCCGTCTGTCTCTCCAGGCTGGGTCATAACGTTGCAGATATAGATTTTTACGGCTTCTGATTTGAGTACCGCGTCGCGGATACCTTTGACCAGCAGATTTGGTATTACACTGGTATAGAGGCTGCCCGGACCAAAAATCAAAATGTCCGAGTTTAAAATAGCCTGCACAGCGCTGGCAGCCGCCGGCGCGTCTGCCGGTTCCATTGCCATAGTGCGGATACGTTTATGCGCTTTTGGTATTTCTGATTCACCGTTAATGATACTGCCGTCTGTCATTTCAGCTTTAAGGCGGATATCACGCAGTGTCGACGGAACTACTTTACCACGTACGTTCAGTATCTGGCTGGTAGCTGCCAGTCCTGCTTCCATACCGCCTTCGGCTTCAGCCATAGCGGCAATGAAAAGGTTGCCAAAGCTGTGGCCTGCCAGAGGCGAATCACCTTTAAAGCGATACTGCATGATGCGTTCCATAAGCGGTTCACGGTCAGCTAATGCGACAAGACAGTTGCGCAAATCGCCAGGCGGTAAAATGCCCATTTCTTTACGCAAACGTCCTGAAGAACCACCGTCGTCGCCGACAGTGACTACGGCCGTACAGTTATTAGTGATATATTTCATCCCGCGTAGCAGCGTCGAAAGGCCTGTACCGCCACCAACGACCGTAATTGCCGGTCCGCGCGTTAGTTTACGCTGCGTGAAGATGATCTCCATCAGAGAAGCGTTATTATCGGGCATAACTGCCTCGACGACGGAACGGATTATTTTGCGGGTAGCATAATACATAATGAACAAACCGGCGCCCAGGGAAACAACACCTATCATCATCGAAACCGTATTGGAATATTTACCGGTAGTAAGATAGGACATGCGAAAAAGCATTTCTTCGACAAAGCCCATAAATTGATAGTTGAAAAATAGTGCCAAGCCTATGGCGCAGCACAGTACGCCGCCTGCGAAAAGCAGCAGCCAGCGTTTCAGGTTTATTCCCGGACATAGCCAACTGATCCAGCCCATAGGAACCTCCTCTGTGATTATTTATTTTTTCGCTGCAGGTCACGGTGCGCAAGCTGCACTGCGTAGCCTTGCGTACGTAAAAATTCGTAAAGACGGTTGGCGATGAACACCGACCGATGCTGACCACCAGTGCAACCAACACTGATGACCAACTGGCTTTTGCCTTCAGCGATGTACTGCGGCAATAAAAATTCCAGCATTTCCTCTTCTTTTTTTAAGAATTGGAAGGTTTGTGGAAAGCGGCAGATAAAATCGGCCACCGGCTGATCGTTGCCCGTCAGTCGTTTGAGATCTTCTTCATAAAATGGATTTGGCAGGAACCTGACGTCAAGCACCATATCACTGTCAAGTGGCAGCCCGTGTTTAAAACCGAAGGACTGCACCAGAACTATCATCCGTTCTACACCGCCATTAGTGGAATAAATCTTCCAAATTTTTTCTTTCAGTTCAGCCGTAGTCATATCGGTTGTATCGATAATATGGGTAGCCCGGTTGCGTACTTCCGTCAGGCGTTCACGTTCTACGGCAATATTCTCGCTAAGGCTTTTACCCTGCCCCAGCGGATGACGACGGCGGGTCTCTTTATAGCGACGGATCAGACAATCGTCAGAAGAGTCGAGGTACAAAAGCTCATACTCGTGCCCCATGGCTTTCATTTCATCCAAAATCTCGATCAGTTCGTCAAAGAAGCGGCCTCCACGCACGTCTACTACCAAAGCTGTATTACGAGCCTGCGTTTGACGGCACAGTTCGGCAAACTTAGGAATCAGCGCCGGCGGCAGATTGTCAATACAAAAGAAGTTCATATCTTCAAGTGTCCGCACAACTTGTGTTTTACCGGCACCGGACATCCCTGTGATAATCAGAAATTTTGATTCTTCCATAAGCTCACCTCCATATATTTTTAAAAATCATAATAAATCACCCTATAAGGTTCATTATACCACAAGGGCAAAAAAAAGACGCCCCTTTTAGAGGCGTCAGAAGTGACAAAAAATCAAAATGCGCAGGGGTCGGAAAATTTTACTTCGTTATGACTGTCTATTTGAGCAAAAACCTCCTGCATCGCCTGTTCCAGCATACACAGCATTTCATCAATCTGTTGTGCCGTGCTTGCCAGCGGCGGCATAAATACTATAACGTCGCCGATATTGCGAACAATAAGGCCATACTTTCTGGCTGTCTGGCAAATACCCCCGGCCATCAACAGCGACGGCTCAAAAGGCAACCTGCGCTCTTTATCGCGTATCAGTTCAATACCGGCCAACATTCCACATTGCCGAGCATCACCTACGTATTTCATCGCCTGCATTTTCTGCATATGTTCTGTGATAACTGCCATTTTAGGCGGCAGGTTTTCAATAACCTTCTCTTTGGCAAAGATTTCTAATCCAGCAATACCCGCGGCACATGCCAACGGATTGCCCGTATAGGAATGTCCGTGATAAAAGGTTTTATAATCAGCAGCTTCACCCAGAAAAGCATCATAGATCTCATCAGTTGTCATTGTGGCGCCAAGTGCCAGGTATCCGGCAGTGATGCCTTTAGACATACACATCATATCCGGACAAACAGCTTCGTTTTCGCAGGCAAACAGTTTGCCGGTACGGCCAAAGCCGGTAGCAACTTCATCGACGATCAGCAGTACGTCGTATTTTTTTGTCAGTTCGCGCACGCCTTTGATATAACCTTTAGGCTGCATCAGCATCCCGGCAGCAGCCTGAACTAAAGGTTCGATGATCATGGCAGCTACTTTATTATGATGTTCTTGCAGACAGGCTTCCAATTCATCCAGTAAATAGGTGAGAAAATCAGCCTCGCTATCGATGCCAGCAAGTTTGCTGTGATAGAAGGACGGACAGGTCATTTTTTGCGTATTGAACAGCAGAGGTTTGTAGACTTTATGGAAAACATCGATATTACCGACGCTGACAGCGCCGACCGTATCGCCGTGGTAGGAGTCACCCAGATTGATAAATTGCTGTTTTTCGGGACGGCCTTTATGCTGCCAGTATTGAAAAGCAATTTTTACAGCCGCTTCTACAGCAGTAGAACCATCGTCGGAATAGAATACTTTGTTCAACCCCTCCGGCGTAACTTCAACCAGCTTCTGTGCCAGTTCGGCCGATGGTTTATTGATGAGCCCCAGCAGTGTAGTATGAGCGATTTTATCAAGCTGGTTTTTAACAGCGGTATCGATTTCCTGACGGCGATGACCGTGGATATTGACCCACAAACTGGAAATACCGTCGTAATAGGCTTTGCCTTCTGTATCGTAAAGTTTTACACCTTCGCCATGGTCTATAACCAGCTGCTGATTTTCATTCCAGCCCTTCATCTGCGTAAAAGGGTGCCACACATATTCTTTATCCATACGTTCCCATTGGTTCATTTAGTGTTACCTCCAGCCAGTTTTAATATTTTATCGATATCTATATGGGCTTCCGCTATCTCAGCAATGGTCCTGCTGTCAAAGCCGTCCAGCAGTTTGGGCGAAAGCACCGGCAATTTTCCTAAAATAGGCAAGCCAGTTAGTTTCTCGTAATAATAAAGATTGCTTTCTTCCAGAACACCGACTGCCTGCTCATCCCAGCTGTTAACTATGAACCCCAGAACCTTTAAACCATGCATTTGAGCATAGGTGGCAGTGAGCACCGCATGATTGACATTCCCTAACACCGCTTTGACTACTATGATCACCGGCAGCTGCAGGTCTTTGAAAAAATCTTTGACCAGATAATCCTCTGTCAGCGGCGCAGAAATGCCGCCAACTCCTTCGACAATGCTGAGCTGATGGCTGTGTAGCATCTTTTCGGCCCCGTCTACCATTTGCCGCGGCTTGATATCGACCCCAGCCAGACGGCTGGCTTCAGCAGGCGCCAAGGCGGCTTCCAGCACATAGCGCACGACTTGATCGTGTTCGCTTGGCTCCATTCCGGCGCAGCGCAGCAAAAATTCGGCGTCGGTTGAAAGCAGCCGTCCTTCACTATTGCGCACGCAGCCTGAAGCCGCCGGTTTATAGACGCCTGTTTGATACCCACGCTGCCGTATAGCTGCTGCTAAGGCGCCACTGACTATGGTCTTGCCCATTTCTGTATCCGTTGCCGTAATACCTATGCCTAACATTTTTAGCCTTCTTTCTTTAACATCGCCCCTGCAGGCCGCGCCACACAGAACCTATCACTTTTGCAGCCTGCCGCAACTGGTTTTCACTATGAGCCGCAGTTACCGTTACCCGCAGGCGGCTTTCGCCCTGCGGCACTGTTGGCGGCCTGATGCCAGCGACCAGGATCCCGGCTTCACGCAGACCGTCTGCGAATTTCATCGTCAATTCGGCCTCGCCTACCATGACGGGGATGATAGGCGTGACGCCGTTAATAACCTGCAGCCCTTCTTCAGACAGCAGACGGCGCAGCAGCCCGGAACTTTCCCAAAGCGCGCCTAAATATTTTTGCGGCTGGGTCTCCAGCAGCTGTAAGGCGGCATCTGCCGCCGCTAAAGCGGCAGGTGACAACGCCGTAGAGAAAATAAAAGGCCGTGATCTGTTGATAAGATAGTCGATAATAATTTTTTTACCGGCTACATAACCACCTTCCGAAGCTAATGCTTTGCTTAAAGTGCCGATCTGCAGGTCTATTTTTCCAAGCAGACCATAATGTGCAGCCGTACCGCTACCGTCGCTGCCGATAACGCCAACTCCGTGAGCGTCATCGACAATGAGGCAGGCATCAAAGCGTTCTTTTAGTTTTACCAGAGTTGGCAGCTCGGCGATATCACCATCCATACTAAAAACGCCATCTGTAACGATAAAACGTTGACCAGCTACCGGTTCTGACTCCAAAAGCCGCTGCAGGTCAGCCATATCATTGTGTTTATAAACAACTGTTTTACAGCGGCTGATACGGCAGCCGTCGATAATGCTGGCGTGGTTCAGTTCGTCGCTGAATACTACATCGCCCGCTCGCAGCAGCCCGTAAAGTACACCTAAATTAGTCATATAGCCGGTATTAAAAACCAAAGCGTTTTCGCTGTGCTTGAACCGTGCCAGACGTTTTTCCAAATCGGAGGCGGCAAAAGTACCGCCAGTAGTCAATCGTGAACCAGTGGACCCGGCGCCAAAGCTGGCAGCAGCCTGACGGCTGGCTGCAATAACTTCCTGGGCATGAGTCAAGCCCAGGTAATTGTTACTGGACAGCACCAGATATTTTTTACCTTCCCTGTCAAGAGCCTGGGTTGGATCCAGAAAATGCAGATCGGTAACTTTACGTTCCAGCCCCTGCCGCCTGATCTGTTGCAGTTCTTCTTGCAATCTTGTTTCCAGCACGTTTCATCCCTCCTCTGACCTGATCAATACTACCTGTTCCTGTAAATAGGTTATCAGCTGCTGTAAGTCAGTTCCCGGTTCAGTAAAAAACACTCTGCCGCCGATCGGATCGCCCTGTTCTTTCATACACGGTATCCGGCGATAGCCAAAGAGGCCGGAAGCAACATAACCAGTCACATAATCGGGATCGTCCGACCAGCAAAGCTCGGCTACGATACCTTGCGCACCGACGACCTTGGAGGCCAGCACCAACGCTTCACGCACATGGTCCCCAGACAGTCCCTGCTTTAAAAGGATGGCTTCATAAGCCTCGGGATCGGCACAATCCATTTTGCTCACCCGCACACCTCTCTCACCTAAACCGTCTACCCGTTCGCCGCTTTGCGCATCCAGCAGCATTGCCCCGCGCATACTGTCACGCAGATTTTTTATTTGGTAAATGCCTGCGGCGGCAGCTTTAACACTTACTCCCGCACGAACTAATTCTTTGACTGCCGTTTGACGTCCTTCGGCAGCAGAAACAGCCTGACAGCTTGAAAACGGCAGCAGAGGACTATAGCAAATATCAGACGGTTTTACTATTTCCACCTTCAAGCTGACAAAATCTGCCACTCCCCGCTGATGTTCCTGCGCCCGATGGAGCATAGCAACAAGTGTCTGTTCTATTTTTTCTTCACTTAAAATCCGCTCGGCACCTGATATATGCCGGCCACCTTTTTCATGCGGCCCGCCTTGGGCAGAACGCATCTTAATACTGTACAGCATGGTTGCACCTTCTTCAATCACAAGGCTGGAACAGTTACTGTCCGTCCCAGGTCATTGATCATCCGTTGATCAGCGTCGGTACTGCGGCCGTCGGTAGTAAGATAGCCGCCGACCATGATGCCGTTCAGGCCTCCGTTCAGCGCCAGCGCCTGCAGATCACGCAGATTGACTTCACGACCTCCCGCAGTACGGATCAGCGCCTGCGGCAAAACAAAACGGAACACTGCATAGGCTCTGAGTATCTCCAGCGGCACCAGTTCCTTATTATTTTCAAAAGGGGTTCCCTGGATCGGCGTCAACAAATTAAGCGGCACAGAATCTATACCGAGTCGTTTTAATTCAAAGGCCATCTCAACCCGCTGCTCCGGCGTTTCGTTAAGACCGAAAATACCGCCGCTGCAAACCCGCAGTCCTGCTTTCTGGGCATTGCGAATGGTGAACATTTTATCTTCGTAGGTATGGGTACTGCAGATATCAGGAAAATGGCTGGGAGCCGTTTCAATGTTGGAATGATACCTGGTAACGCCGATTTTTTTCAATTCTACCGCCTGTTCTTCTGTCAGTATACCCAAAGAAGCGCAGATCTCAATACCGACCTCTGCTTTGATACGGGTCAGCGTTTTACAGATATTTACAAAATCATCAGCTTTACTTTGGCCACGGCCGCTGGTAACGATGGAAAACCTTACTGCACCAGCTGCTTTGGCTTTTTTTGCTGCAGCAACGATCTCATTTTCGGCTAACAGAGAATATTCTTCAACGCCAGTATTATAATGAGCAGACTGGGCGCAGAATTTACAGTTTTCAGGGCAGCGTCCGCTACGCCCGTTAATAATGGCACAGCAATCTACAGCATTACCGGTAAATTTTTGTCTGATCTTGTCGGCCATTGCCAAAAGTAGCATCGTATCATCATCACTGACAGCAATAAGCTGCTCTGCTTCCTGCCGCGTTATTTCACCACCCTGCAATACTTTATCGGCTAAACTCATAATCATATTTTCCATTTACCCCGCTCCTTCGTAAACCATTTGTTTTGTTTTAGTTAACAATAAAATTATAGCTCGCCAACCAAATTAAGTCAACCAGTTAACGACGATTGGTTAACCAAAATAAAAAGCCCCTGTCACTAATGAACAGGGGCTCAAAACTCATTTTCTATTATATTATTGCACTTTTACTTCGGCTTGCTGAACAAGGATATTCTCAATGGCTAAGGCAACGCCATCATTATCATTACTGGCAGTGATCAGCTTTGCCGCCTGCTGGATCTGAGGTTTAGCATTAGCTACAGCAACGCCAATACCGGCATTAGTGATCATAGACAGATCGTTATTAGAATCGCCGATGCACATGATCTCCTCCGGTTTAATATCAAATCCGGCAGCCAGTTCTTTTACTGCTACCCATTTGTTAACGCCTGGTTCCATCAGCTCCAAAAAATTATCCTTAGAACTGGTTACATCTATCCGACCTGCAAAGCGCTCCGCCACGTCTTCCCAAGCAGCTAAAAAGTCCTTGCTTTCCGTCATCAGCAGCAGTTTATACGGGGCTTTGGTGATCTGATAAAGCGCTTCGCCAACTGCAATGGTAGGTATGCCGGAAATACGACTATACATCCGTGAATATTCATTTTCTTCCCTGACCAGCAATTCATCGTCCACATAAACCTGGACGTAGTAGCCTTTTTCTTTGCAATAGGCCAGCGCAGCCAAAGCAGTTTCCAGCTGCAGCGGTTTGCAGACATAAACTTTTTCGGAAAGGGAGCCTTTGACCAGCGCTCCGTTATAAGATATCAATGGCACATCTAATCCCATCTGCTCGGCAAACGGTTTGATAGACCTGTACATACGGCCTGTCGCCAAAGTAAAAACAATGCCGGCAGCCAACGCTTTTTGGATAGCGGCCTGATTGCGCGGGGAAATTTTTCGTTCGTCATTCAGCAGTGTATCGTCTATATCACTGGCGATCATTTTTATCTTCATGTCGCTACTCCTTTTCAACAGTCATTTCGGTAACACCTAAAACCAGCAGGCAGAATACGCCCAGTAAAATCAGCGCACCCAGCTTATGTGTAACAGTGTAGCCGGGCAGAAGGCGCATAATATCCATCGTCAGGCAGCTGCTGCCTACCAGCAGCAAAGCACGCCGTCGCAGCAGCGAACCACCAATACGCCAGGCCAGAAGTTGCAGCAAAGCACTGCCGATACCGGCAATGCAAGCACCAGCTATCAAACCGCCCAAAGTAACGACTTCAATAACCCCGGTCCAGTAAATAAGACAAAAATAAAGCACGCTTAAGGTTACGGCGCGCAGAAAAAATCCGTACATAACATCACCCGAAATCTATTATAACACAACTTTTGCGAAGCCGCAGAAATAGAGACCGTCCTCAAAATTATTTAATCATCGCCATTGCCTGTATACCCGGTATATAAAAAAGAAGTTTCGCCACAGCAAAACTTCTTTGATATTTTTCGTATTATTTTTTATTGTTTGCTAAATTGGTCTTTGCCAACGCCGCAAAGCGGGCAGACCCAATCTTCCGGTAATGCTTCAAAAGCAGTACCTGCAGCAATACCGTTATCAGTATCGCCTACCTCGGGATCATAAATATAACCGCAGACATCACATACCCATTTTTCCATTTGTTTCAACTCCTTAAATTGATATTGTTCAATTACATCAGCATCCAGCCGGGTGACAGGGTCTTGCGTTTTCTTTGAAGCCTGCTGTTTATTAAAAGCAGCGACATTCATTAAAAATTCTTCAAAGCCCATTATCCCACCAACTTTTCGCCAACAGTTCTTTAATAATATTATACCACCAATATGATAAAAGTCATCAAACAAAATTTACATAAATAGCATTTTAATTTATTTAAGAGCATCCTTCTTATCTGGCAGGTCCAAACGGAAAAAATCGTAGATCCGCTGTGCCGTAGGGTAATTCATCCCCTCTACCTGTGCCAACTCTTCAACGCTGGCCTCTTTCATAGCTTCCAGCGACTGGAATTTTTTCCACAAAGCCTGACGCCGCTTAGCGCCGATGCCTTCGATATGATCGAGGATGGACACCATATTGCGCTTACTGCGCAGCTTACGATGATAGGTGATAGCGAAACGGTGAGCTTCGTCACGGATACGCTGGATAAGATGCAGAGAAGCTGACTCACGGTCCAGTAAAATACTTTCGGAAGATCCTTCTGTAAAAATTTCTTCTTCCCTTTTGGCCAGACCGATGACGGGCAGCTCGTGCAGACCAAGCCCCCTGATAACCTCCAGAGCCGAGCTGAGCTGTCCTTTGCCACCGTCTATGATGACCAGGCTGGGCAGATCTTCGTAATCCCTGTAGCGCCGGTAGACGACTTCCTGCATTGATTTAAAGTCATCGGGCTTGCCTTCGGTAGATTCAATCTTATAACGTCGATAATCTTTTTTACTGGGCTTACCATTGCGAAAGACTACCATCGAAGCTACTGTTTCCGTCCCCTGGGTATGCGAGATATCAAAACAATCCATCCGCTCCAACGGATCAGGCAGCTGCAAAGCCAGCTGCAGTTCTTCTGCAGCCTGTTCTTCAGTTTGCAGCGACAACTGACCTTTGCGCAGACGTTCTTCTAAAAGTTTGACCGCATTTTCGGACGCCAGATGCAGCAGTTCACGCTTAGTGCCGCGCTGCGGCTGCAGCAGTTCTACCTTCCGTCCGGCTTTTTCAGTCAGCCATTCGGCCATAACTGTCAGTTCATCCGACTCAGGCAGCACAGGCAGCAGTATTTCCCGGGGAACAAAGGAAGCCTCGTTGTAATACTGCTTCACAAAAGCAGTAAGCACATCCTGTTCACTATCGCCGTCATCCTGCAAAAAGAAATTGTCGCGGCCGATCAATTTACCGCCACGCACAAAGAATATCTGCAGACAAATGCCGGTACTATCTTTAGCAAATCCGACCACATCCAGATCGCCGCCACCAGTAACTGCTTTCTGCTGTTCATTAAGTTTGGTCACAGCCTGCAGCTGGTCGCGCACTCTGGCCGCCTCTTCAAAGGCATAGCTGTCTGCGGCCGCCTGCATCTGCTGTTTCAGTTCACGCTCAACCTCTGTCGTACGTCCATCTAAAATCATACATACGGCTTTGATCATCCTGCCGTAATCTTCTTTAGAGACATACCCGGCACACGGTGCCAAACAACGTTTGATGTGATATTGCAGACAGGGCCGATCGGGGTTCATCTTGCGGCAGTTACGCAAAGGAAACATAGACCGCAGCAGTTTAACTGTAGCGTGCATAGCGCCTGCATCGGCATAGGGGCCATAATATTTAGCGCCGTCCCGCATTTGTCTGCGGGTAGCATAAATGCGCGGAAAATCCTCCTGCAGCGTTACCTTCAGGTAAGGATAAGTTTTGTCATCCTTAAGCGTGATATTATAACGGGGCCGATGCTTTTTGATCAGGTTACATTCTAAGATCAGCGCTTCGACCTCGCTGTCGGTAACGATGGTCTCTATTTCTACAACTTTGGCAACCAAAGCTTTAACTTTAACGGTATGAGAAGCCAGGTTGCGGAAATAGCTGCGCACCCTGTTTTTAAGCACTACGGCTTTGCCAACATAGATTATTTTGCCATGCTCGTCGCGCATGATATAAACGCCCGGCTTGTTTGGCAGCACCGCTAAAGTTTTAGCGATAGATTCGTTCATTACTGATACCACCCATGCACTTTAGCCTGCGCCAAAGCTTGTTTGATATATTGCCCGGTATAGGATTTTTTATTTTTAGCAACGTCTTCGGGAGTGCCACTGGCCAGCAGCGTGCCGCCCTTGTCGCCGCCTTCCGGCCCCAGATCGATAATATGATCGGCCGTTTTGATAACGTCAAGATTATGTTCAATGACGACGACGGAATCGCCTGCCCCGGCTAAACGCTGTAATACCTCCAGCAGTTTATGGACATCGGCGATATGCAGGCCGGTCGTCGGTTCATCAAGGATATACAGAGTTTTGCCCGTGCTGCGGCGCGATAATTCTGTCGCCAGCTTCACGCGTTGAGCTTCGCCGCCGGATAAGGTGGTTGCCGCCTGCCCCAATCTGATATAACCAAGGCCGACATCTTCCAGAACTTCCAGTTTGCGGTAGATACGCGGCAGGTTCTTGAAAAACTCACAGGCTTCCGAAACCGTCATATCCAGCACCTCGGCAATAGTTTTGCCTTTATAATGCACTTCTAAAGTATCGCGGTTATAGCGTGCCCCATGGCAGACTTCGCAGGGAACATAAACATCGGGAAGAAAGTGCATCTCGATCTTATTCATGCCATCACCACGGCAAGCCTCACAACGTCCGCCCTTAACATTAAAGCTGAAACGCCCGGGTTTATAACCGCGCATTTTGGCTTCATTGGTCTGGCTGAACAACTCCCTGATAAAATCAAAGACACCGGTATAGGTAGCCGGGTTAGACCGTGGCGTTCTGCCGATAGGCGACTGGTCAATATTGATGACCTTGTCGATTTCTCCCAGGCCCAATATTTCTTTATGCTCGGCAGGACGCAGACGCGCTCCGTGCAGTTTGGCAGCCAAAGCATTATAGAGAATATCGTTGATAAGAGTAGATTTACCGCTGCCGGAAACACCTGTGACAACAGTAAATACGCCTAACGGTATCTTGACATTGATATTTTTGAGATTGTTGGCCTGTGCGCCTTTGATTTCAAGAAAACGTCCGTCACTGCTGCGGCGTTTTTTAGGCACCGGTATAAATTTACGGCCGCTGAGATATTGGCCGGTAACGGATCCCTCGGACTGTTTGATAACGTCAACCGGGCCCTGTGCCACTACATTACCGCCATGCTCGCCAGCGCCAGGTCCAATATCGATGATCTGGTCGGCAGCATACATGGTTTCTTCATCATGCTCGACAACCAACAGCGTATTACCCAGATCACGCAGATGCTTTAAGGTTTCAAGCAATTTACTGTTGTCGCGCTGGTGCAGCCCGATACTGGGTTCATCCAGAATATACAGTACTCCCACGAGCCCGGAACCTATCTGCGTAGCCAGTCGGATGCGCTGTGCTTCGCCGCCGGAAAGTGTTCCGGCCGCACGGTCTAAGGACAGGTAATCCAGTCCGACATTGTTCAGAAACTTCAAGCGAGCCAGAATTTCTTTTAAAACCTGTTTGGCAATGATCTGCTGACGTTCCGTCAGTTCAAGGCCATCAAAAAAGCTGATTGCATCACGCACCGTCAAGGCCGTTACCTGACAAATATTTTTAGCGCCGACAAGGATAGCCAGCACTTCTTTTTTCAACCTGGCCCCATGGCAGACCGGGCATGGCGTACTGGTCATAAAGCCTTCTATATCCAGCCGCATCCGTTCTGAAAAAGCTTCACGATGACGACGGCGCAGCATTGGGATGATCCCTTCAAAAGCCGTCGTATGGTGTTTGATATCTCCCTGCATATTTTCGTAAACAAACGAAAATTTCTCTTCGCCGCTGCCATTCCAAAGCAAGTTTTGAATATCATCCGGCAAGTCGTTCCAAACAGTATCAAAACCGTAGCCATAAGCCTTTAAAACCGCGCCAAGCTGTTTCATATGATAGGCTTCCATATTCGTGCTTAATGCTGCTATAGCGCCTTCTGCAAAGGTTTTGCTGCCATCCGGCACGATCAACTCTTTATCAAGTTCCATGTTCATGCCCAATCCTGTACATTCAGGGCAGGCACCATAGGGATTATTAAAAGAAAAAAGACGCGGTTCGATCTCCGGCAGGCTGATGCCGCAGTCGCTGCAGGCAAAATGCTCACTATAAAGCTGGGTCTCACCGCCGACAATACTTATTTCCACTAAGCCTTCAGCTAATTTTAGAGCAGTCTCTACCGAGTCGGATAAACGCTGGGCAATACCTTCACGCACAGCTAAACGGTCGATTACTACCGACAGGCTATGCTTGCGTTTCTTATCTAAAACTATCTCTTCATCCAGAGTGCGCACTTCGCCGTCAACATACATCCGCACGTAACCGGCTTTGCGCATGGAGTCCATTATCTTTTGGTGTTCACCCTTGCGTCCACGCACCAACGGTGCCATGATCATAAATTTTGTACCCTCGTCCAATGCCAGCACATGATCAACGATCTGCTCCACGGTCTGCCGTTCTATGACCTTACCGCAATTAGGGCAATGGGGCTCGCCGATACGGGCAAAAAGCAAACGCAGGTAATCGTAGATCTCGGTTACAGTACCTACTGTAGAACGAGGGTTGCGGCTGGTCGTTTTCTGGTCGATAGAAATAGCCGGGCTCAGCCCTTCGATATAGTCTACATCAGGCTTATCCATCTGTCCTAAAAACTGACGGGCATAGGCGGACAGCGATTCTACATAACGCCTTTGACCTTCTGCATAGATGGTATCAAACGCCAGTGAAGATTTACCGCTGCCTGACAAGCCTGTAACAACGACCAGTTCATTACGGGGTATTTCTACTGTGATATTTTTCAAATTGTGCTGTCGGGCACCTTTTACAATCAATTGTTCTTTCATTACTTACTCCTGTTTTTAGGTTTAGGGGCCAGTTTCTGACCTAACTGCCCTTTGATCACGATCAAACGGTCACGTAGTTCTGCCGCCAGTTCGAAGTCGAGATCTTTGGCTGCCGCCGCCATCCGTTTTTCGAGATCTTTGGCCATTTTCTGCAGTTCTTTCTCAGTCCGTTTTTTGATTGCGTTATCGCTGTAATCATCGGTCATATCTTCTTCAGCTATTTTCGTCAGTTTGATAAGCTGACGCTGTTCTTTGTAAATGGTTTTGGGCGTAATATGATGCGCTTCGTTATATTCTTCCTGTGTTTCGCGGCGCCTGTTTGTTTCATCAATAGCCCGCTTCATCGAGTCGGTCATACGATCGGCATACATGATGACGCGGCCATGTTCATTACGGGCAGCACGGCCTATGGTTTGGATCATAGCCGTATCACTGCGCAGAAATCCTTCTTTATCGGCGTCCAATATAGCTATCAGCGAAACCTCCGGCAGATCCAGCCCTTCGCGCAGAAGGTTGATGCCTACCAGCACATCGAATTTACCATTACGCAGGTCGTCAATGATCCCTGCACGTTCGATAGTTGCTATTTCTGAATGCAGATAGCGGACTTTTACGCCAGCCTGCTTCAAATATTCGGTCAAATCTTCCGACATGCGTTTGGTCAGTGTCGTAACCAGAGTACGTTCCCCTGCTTCAGTAACTTTATGTATCTCCGTCAGCAGGTCATCGATCTGCCCTTTAATGGGTCTGATCTCGATCTGCGGGTCTAACAAACCTGTCGGCCTGATGATCTGCTCAACTACCTGCTGCGCCTGTTCCATTTCATATTTAGCAGGCGTTGCCGAAACATAGATCGCCTGCTTAATCTGCTGTTGGAACTCGTCGAAAGTAAAGGGCCTGTTGTCGAAAGCTGACGGCAACCGAAACCCATGCTCTACCAGCATTTCCTTGCGGGAACGGTCACCGGCATACATGGCTCTGATCTGTGGCAGCGTCACATGCGACTCGTCAATGACCAGCAAAAAATCTTTGGGGAAATAGTTGACTAAGGTAAAGGGAGGGTCACCCGCCTTGCGGGCAGCCAGATGCCGGGAATAATTTTCGATACCTGAGCAATAGCCCATCTCGTTCATCATTTCCAGATCATAATTAGTCCGCTGCTCCAAACGCTGTGCTTCCAGTAATTTATTGTGCGAATTCAAATATTCCAGCCGTTCAGCCAGTTCAACTTTGATGTCTTCCATAGCCCGATCCAGGTTCTCGCGTGATGTTACATAGTGAGAAGCCGGGAAAATGGCTACATGGCTGCGTTTTGTCAATATCTCACCGGTAAGGACGTCTACTTCCAAAATACGTTCCACTTCATCGCCAAACATTTCGATGCGCACAGCTTTTTCGTTATAGCCTGCCGGTATCACTTCAATCACATCGCCGCGCACACGAAAGGTGCCGCGCTGAAAAGCTACATCATTACGGTCGTACTGTATCTCGACCAGCTTGCGCAAAATAGCCTGACGGTCAATGGTTTGCCCAACCCGCAGAGAAAGCACCATATCGTAATATTCCTGCGGCGCACCTAAACCGTAAATACAGGAAACACTTGCCACTATAATAACGTCACGGCGTTCAAACAAGGCACTGGTTGCCGAGTGGCGTAGCTTGTCTATTTCGTCATTGATGGACGCATCTTTTTCGATATAAGTATCGGACTGAGGAATATAAGCCTCCGGCTGATAATAATCATAATAGCTTACGAAATATTCCACAGCGTTCTCGGGAAAAAAAGCTTTCAGCTCGCTGGCCAGCTGGGCGGCCAAAGTTTTGTTATGTGCGATGACCAGAGTAGGCTTATGCACTTTATTGATGACCTGCGCGATGGTATAGGTTTTACCGGTACCGGTAGCGCCAAGCAGAACCTGCGTCCGCAGTCCGTTTTCAATTCCTTCGGCCAGTTTTTCGATAGCCTGCGGCTGATCGCCGGCTGGCTCGAAAGGTGCCGTTATTTTAAAATCCATAATCAAACCTCGTAAAACAAATAAAATTTATTTCAAAACTAACCCAACAGGGCAGTGGTCACTGCCTGTTATTTCCGGGTAAATCAGGCTGTCTTCTATTTTTTCAGCCCATCTGTTGGAAACAAGCCAATAGTCGATACGCCAACCGGCATTCTTTTCTCTGGCTTTGAACATATACGACCACCAGGTATAAGCACCTTCCTGCTCGGGATAGAGATATCGGAAGGAATCAGTAAAGCCTGCCGACAACAGTTCAGTCATTTTTGCCCGCTCTTCATCAGTAAAACCGGCATTGTTGCGATTGGTCTTCCAGTTCTTAAGGTCTATTTCTTTGTGGGCAACATTAAGGTCACCGCAAAGCAGGACTGGTTTTGTTTTATCAAGCTCCAGCAAATAGGCTCGGAAAGCATCTTCCCATACCTGACGATAATCAAGCCGTTCCAGGCCCCGCTGAGAATTGGGCGTATAGACGTTGACCAGATAAAACTCTTCATATTCGGCAGTGATAACGCGTCCTTCCTTATCGTGTTCTTCGATGCCCAGTCCATAGGTGACGCTGAGCGGCTTAACTTTGGAAAAAACAGCCGTTCCTGAATAACCTTTTTTCTCGGCGCTGTTCCAATATTCCTCGTAACCCGGAAAATCAAAGGTTGCCTGCTCTCTTTGCATCTTAGTTTCCTGAACACAGAAAATATCAGCGTCCACACTGTCCATAAACTCTTTAAAACCTTTATTCATACAGGCCCGCAGCCCGTTAACATTCCACGAAATAAGTTTCATCGCTACACTCCCCATCCGCAGTCATTGCTGCTAAAAAAAATTCTTTAATAGTAATATTTTATCATTTTCGCAGGCTTTTTAAAAGATGCTGCAGCGAACATGATTTGACATTTTTGCAAACAAATGTACACTTAAACTAGAAAAAGCCCCGACCGCACCTGGCCGAGGCTGAAAATACTGATTTTATTGTATGTGGGATACCCTGTCAGCAGCTTCTTTTTTCTTAGCATCGTTAAAACGAGGCAAAGTGCTAAGATAACCGGTGATACGGCGTACACGCACAACAGTATCGTAATGAGGTTTAACGACTACGTTTTCACCGTCAACGCCTAAATCCAAAGACAATAAAGTTTTATGCGGCATTACCTGTAATTGATTATTGAGGTAAATGGCTGCTTCTTCTTGTGAGATTCCATCAGCACAATTGATTTTAACACCCTGTAATTCGTAGGTCATGTGACTCAGCTCCTTAAATAAAATTCCATGACCTAATTATAAATCAATAATAATTATTTGTAAAGCACTTTCTACAATATTTTGTGTTTATTTTTGTAATACTCCATTTTGCATACAATATTTAGTGGGCAACCAAATCGCTTAAGTAATGATAGGACGGTTTTCCATCAGGTTTACCTGTTTACTGATGGCCCATTTCATGGTTTCTTCAGGCGAGGTCTGATTGCCCAGTTCCCTCAATTCGTTTTCACGGATCCGTTTCTTAGAAAACCTGTCGCCATCTTTACGATAAACATAAATATCCGCATTCAATACGGTCCTGACATAGGTAGAACCGTCTTCGTTGCGCCACATGAATCCCTGCACTATTTGTTCATACATATTGTGTACAACTACTAAAACTACTGCTTCCGCAGGTATCTCGTCCGCTATCTTACGCAGCACGGCTTGATCGATAACGGCTTTGCCACGGCCAGTGAAAATATTTTCGGCAGCCACCTTTTTCGGCGTATCTGTATCGAGCAGCTTAAAATCAGGAAAATGGTAGGCCCAGCGCACAGGCTCGCGCCACATTTTGTAGACCTGCTGCGTTACGTTGCCGCTGTTATCGAAAACTACGAAAGCTGCAGGCTGCTCGGCAAAAGCTGCCGCCGTATTCGGAACGATAGCCTCAACCATTAAAAATACCGCCATCAAAAACCACTGTAATTTTTTCATAAAATTCCCTCCTGTCAGCGTAATTCAGCTGCAGTACCGTTTGCCAGCGGCTGTAAATGCAAATGGGCCGCAAGCGTCTGCCCAATATCCGAAAAGGTACGCATCGGCTTCAACGCGCATCCTTCTACCATTTTACCAAAAAACAATACGGGTATTTTTTCACGGGTATGGTCACTGCCGCTCCAGGTGGGGTCACAGCCATGGTCAGCGGTTATCAGGGCCAGGTCATCCGGTTTGAGCAAGGCCAGCATTTCCGGCAGCCGCCCATCAAAATATTCCAGGCCTTCACCGTAACCTTTGGCATCGCGCCTGTGGCCATAGGAAGAATCAAAATCCACAAAATTCACAAAAACCAGACTGTTGTCGGGCGCTTCCCGCACTGCCTGCAGCGCCGCCTCGAACAGGTTGTCCAGCCCACTGGCCGGATAATGTTTAGTGATACCGCGATGGGCAAAAATATCAGCTATTTTACCAACGGCGTAAACACTGCCGCCGGCTTCTACCAGCTTGTCCAGCAAGGTAGGTTCAGGTGACGGCACAGCGTAATCATGCCGGTTGCCGGTACGCACAAAATCTGCGGCACAAGTGCCTACGAAGGGACGTGCTATGACGCGGGCTATGTGATAAGGTTTGACCAGTTCATAACAGATCTTGCACAGTTCATAAAGCCGTTCCAGCCCAAAAGTTTCTTCGTGAGCCGCTATCTGCAAAACGCTGTCGGCGCTGGTATAAATTATCGGTTTACCTGTTAGCAGATGTTCTTCACCCAGCTCTTTGATGATCTCTGTACCGGAAGCGTGTTTTTCGCCCAGCACGCCGGGAAGCTTGCCCTGCTCGATGATAGACTGCACCAATTCTTCAGGAAAGCACTTGGGCTGGACAGGGAAATACCCCCAGTCAAAAAGTACTGGAACACCTGTTATCTCCCAATGTCCGCTTAAAGTATCCTTGCCGTGGCTGATTTCTTCGGCATAAGTATAGGCGCCACTGACCTTACTGTCGTCCTTGCTTAAAGGATGAACCAGTTTCTGCCCGCGGCTGAGTTCTGCTGCCGCGGCCAAGCCCAGTCCTGCCAGATTAGGCAGGGCCAGATATTTGGGACTGCCATCCGCATTTTTACGGTTTGCCGCCATCCATTCACAGATATGTCCCAAGGTGTCGGCACCCTGATCGCCAAATTTTTCAGCATCATGGGCGTAACCGATACCAAAGGAATCTAATAATAAAATAATACTTCTTGCCATTTTATTTACCTGCCTTTATCAAATCCTGCAAAGCGCGTTTTGCCACCAGTTGGAACCTTTCAGAAGCCAGCCGGTAGGTATCTGCCGGGGCCACCTGCTCGCTGTCGGTGCGTTTGGCGACAACACCGCATATGGATGCTGCCTTGAGGCCAAAGCTCTGTGCCACTACAAACAGGGTCGCCGTTTCCATTTCGTAATTCAGCGCACCCAAAGCCTGCCATTCCTTCAGGCTGCCCTGCAGCGTCTTGCGCACATAACCGGTAAAGCTGTCATAACGCTCCTGACCGGGCCAGAAGGTATCGCTGGAAACAGAGATGCCCGTATGATAAGGCACTTCCAGATCTTTGGCAGCCTGCTGCAAAGCGTATGTAAGTTCTAAAGACGCCACAGCCGGAAACGCTGTAGGTGCATAATGCTGTGAGGTTCCGTCAAGGCGTACTGCCGCTTTATTGATAACGATGTCCCCAAGCGCCACCTTTTCCTGAATAGAACCCGTAGTGCCGACACGGATAAAGTTTTCGATGCCGATACAGGCCAGTTCTTCCATGCCGATCGCTACAGACGGACCACCCATACCTGTAGAGCAAACCAGTACCGCTTCGCCCTCGACCTGAGACAGCCAGCTTGTATATTCACGATGGCAGCCGACAGGTTCAGCCGGCCCCAAGGCCTTGGCCAATGCTTCGACGCGTCCCGGATCGCCCGGAAGCAAAGCATATTTAGCCCCTTTAATCATTTGTGCCGAAATCCCAATATGATAAAGCACTTCATCAGGCGCTGCTATTTTACCCATTTTTTCTGCCCCGCTTTCTTCTTTGCGTATAGCTATCTAATTTATGTATTCGCCATTTTCATACTTGCTCCTGCCTGTAATTATTACAGGAATGTGAAAAATGAAAAACACTGTCCCAGCCTTAACCGTGACAGTGTTTAAGTATTTACTTTTAATAACCCAGGCTTTCGCCAACCAATACCACCTTGATTTTACCAGCAGGCTTGCAGCGTCTGGTCGTCAAAATGTAATTACAAATACAGTCAGGAGCGTTACAATCCGCACAGACTCCTGTTTCCATACAGGGAGTTTGCAGCTGTGGGAAACGCTGGATATTAACAGGAGCTGCCAGCATCCGTACCCGGGCCAAAGCATCAGCCTGCGTTTTAACGATCTTATTGACGCCCGCTACAACTATAACGCTCTTCGGTCCATAGACCATAGCTGCGACACGGTTGCCAGTACCGTCGATATTGACCAACTGTCCGTCTTCGCTGACGGCATTGCTGCTCATCAAAAAGGTATCGCACAGCAATGCCTGGCGGAGCAGATCTGTTCTCTGCTCCGGCGTTGCCGCCGTATCCCTGTCAATGACTTTATAACGCCCGCTGCGCATTTCGTCCATCAGCCCTATTTCCTGCAAGGTCACTGACCCTCCCCAGGACACTACATCACCAGCAGGGATCAGCTCCAGCACTTTAGCAAGAGCAGCTTTTTTGTCTTCGCAATAGAAGGCTTCAAAGCCGCGTCTTTCCAAATTTTTGAGAACGGTTTTACATGCAGCCGCACTGCGCAACTGGATAGGAGTTTTAGTCATTATATTCACCTCTTATTCTGCAACGACCTCGCCAATAAATACTTCATCTGTTTCATCGTTTTCTTTCAAGGTAACTTCAATAGTTTCTTTATGGGCAGTCGGCACATTTTTACCAACAAAATCAGCCCTGATAGGCAATTCTTTGTGACCACGATCAATAAGCACAGCCAATTGGATAGCACGAGGGCGGCCCATGTCGATAATTGCATCCAAAGCAGCTCTTATCGTACGTCCGGTATACAGGACGTCATCGACCAAAACGATGATTTTACCATTCAGGTCAAAATCGATATCAGTACCATGCACAACAGGATTATAGCCTAAAGTAGACAGATCGTCACGGTATAAAGTAATATCCAGCATACCGACTTCTACTTTTACGCCTTCGATAGTTTCAATTTCCTGAGCGATGCGCTGAGCCAGCGGCACACCGCGGGTACGGATACCTACGAGCACTACGTTGCCGACACCTTTGTTTTTTTCGATGATCTCGTGAGCGATACGCACGAGCGCACGGCGCATTGCGTCCCCGTCCATAATAACATTTTTCTTCACAACTTTAGTCATGCTGTTCACCTCAAAATATTTTTAAAATTGACCGTTGCGTAAACGGGTAATTATCTTCTGCATATCCTCCGGCAGCGGCGCTTCAAAACGCAGGCGTTCGCCAGTACGGGGATGGGTAAACTCCAGCTCCTGCGAATGCAGGGCCTGTCCGTTAATAGCGAAAGGTACCTTCAACGGCGAATATTTAGGATCACCAACCAGCGGATACCCTAAATACTCCATATGCACACGGATCTGGTGGGTGCGGCCTGTACGTAATTGGCAGCGTACAACACTAAAACGCCCAAACCTTTCAAGCACTTCATAATCAGTAACGGCATCGCGGCCGCCTTCTTTGACGACAGTCATTTTTTTGCGGTCATTTTTATCACGTGCTATCTGTGTTGCTACCGTGCCGCTGTCAGTTTTAAGATTGCCCCTGACGATAGCCAAATAGGAACGATGCGCGCTTTTGCTTTGGATCTGCTCCGACAGGGAAATATGTGCCGCGTCATTTTTGGCGACGATCATAATCCCGGAAGTATCCTTATCCAGACGATGCACGATACCGGGCCTGATAACACTGTTGATGCCGGATAAATTTTTGCAGTAATACAGTAAGGCGTTGACCAGCGTACCAGTATAATTACCGGGCGCCGGGTGCACAACCATCCCGCGAGGTTTATTGACCACGACCACATCTTCATCTTCAAAAATAATATCCAGCGGAATATCCTCGGGTTGAACTTCCAATGGTTCCGGTTCAGGGATCGCTATGGTAAGTTCTTCGCCCGTCCTGACTTTATAATTGGCCTTGAGCACTTTCGTGCCGCGGATCACCCGCCCTTCGTCCAGCAGCTTCTGCATATTGGAGCGCGAAACGCCAAGCTGCACAGCTAAATAAATATCAGCACGCTGTCCGGCATCAGCCTCCGCAACAACAACTTTTTCTATTTCTTCAGTATTTCTGTCTGTAATAAATTCCATATAATAAGCCCCACTCCTACACAAATAGCAATATCGGCCACATTAAAAATCGGCCAGATACGAAAATCAAAAAAATCCACAACCATACCATTTTCAGCCCGGTCGATCAGGTTACCGACTGCACCGCCAACAAAAAGCGCCGTACCAACACGAACACACAATGGTTCAGCTAAAATCTCGCTGCGGAACCACCAGACTATTACCAGAACCAGAAGCGCGACGCAGATAAAAAAAGTGCGGCTATAAGCAAACATCCCAAAAGCGGCTCCCGGATTTAAAATATAAGTTAAATGAAAAACGTCATGAATGATGGGAATACTTTGTCCTTCAGTCATCATCTTCACAACTATATTTTTGGTCAATTGGTCAAGCAAAACGACTAAGGCCGCCAACCAAATCAAAATCATAGACAACTCCTATATTTATAAAAATTACTCTTATTATTATACCTGTTAACGCAGCTTTTTTCAATGGGGACTTAGCTCTGTACAAACCTTACTGCAAAGAGCAATGTGGTCTTCTGCGAAAGTATATAAAAAATTACATTTATGCATAAAGCAGCCGATCTTTACATATAAAAAACCCGACACCAAAAGATGCCGGGTTTCTTGAAATCAAAAATCAATAGAGAATTTTATTGGCGATAACCAAACGTTGGATCTGGTTAGTGCCTTCGTAGATCTGCATGATTTTAGCGTCACGCATCATTTTTTCTACCGGGTATTCTCGGGAATAACCATAGCCGCCCATTACCTGAACCGCATCAGTCGTTACCTGCATAGCAACATCGGCAGCATAGCATTTGGCCATAGCTGCTTCTTTCGAGAATTCCATATCCTGGTCACGCATCCAGCATGCTTTGTAAACCATCAGACGTGCAGTCTCGACTTTCATTGCCATATCGGCGATCATAGCCTGGATCATTTGGAAGGAAGCGATCGGCTGACCGAATTGCTTTCTTTCTTTAGCATATTTTACAGCGCAGTCCAAAGCGGCCTGAGCAAGACCTACAGATACCGCACCAACAAAAGGACGAGCGGAATCAAGAGTGTTCATAGCGATACGGAAGCCTTCGCCTTCGCGTCCTACACGGTTAGCTTCGGGAACTACTACGTCCTGCAAAATCAATTCGCAGGTATTGGAAGGACGAATGCCCATTTTGTCTTCTTTTTTACCAACGGTAAAACCAGGAGTTCCCTTAGGAACGATAAAAGCGGTCAAACCACGGATACCTCCGGTTTTACGGGTGTTAGCATATACCAGGAAGGTATCGGCAACACCGGCATTGGTGATGAACGCTTTAGCACCGTTCAAAGTATAGGTGCCTGCTTCTTTATCTTTAACAGCAGAGGTAACAACGCCACCTGCATCAGAACCGGCCCCCGGTTCAGTCAAAGCAAAAGCAGCCAGCTTACCGTCGTTCAAAAGATCGCAGTGAGCGCGTTTTTGTTCTTCGGTACCGGCAATCAAAATAGGATAAGACGCCAAGGAGTTAGCAGCCATAGAGGTAGCAACACCGGCACAGCCTTTGCCTAATTCTTCATAGATCATGGCAACAGTAACGCTGTCCAGACCAGGTCCGCCGTATTCTTCAGGAACGATAACATTCAAAAGGCCCATATCTGCTGCTTTCTCCATCAGACCAGGCATTGCTTGATTGTTTTTGTCCATTTCGGCAGCGTAAGGGGTGATTTCTTTTTCTACAAAGTCCCTTACCATTTCCTGTAATTCAAGTTGTTCTTCATTAAGTGCAAAATCCATTTTGTCCTCCTTGTGTTAAGGCTTAAGCCAAATTGCTTGTTAAGGCGACTTGACGTCAGCCTTTACCATTTGCGGGGTATATCTTTGATCGTATCCACTACGAACAATGTCGTTAGCGCAGTAGCCAGTAGCGTATCATTTTCATCATACACTTCAGCTTCAGCAACAAGGGTCATTCTCCCATGATGGCAGATCTTACAGACAGCGTATAGATTCTGCGCTGCTGTATATTTTACGACGTTACAGCAAAAATTCAGTGTTTCGGCTTCAACCCCAACGCTTGCAACACTGACATTCAGCACCGCTTCAAGCAGTCGGTAGAGCACGCTGCTGCGGACCACCTGACGGTGATCTAAAGCTGCGGCAGCCTCCAAAAGCAAGTTTACCCGAACTTTACCGCATTCCACCTGCTCTATACTAAACGCCGCATCTTCTAAAAAGCGTCTTTCCAGGCAAGCTGAACGCACCAAAAAAGGTATCGCTGATACATTTTCAGCACTCATGAGCTGATCATCTCCTGCTCAATTACGTTTTAAAACACTTAGATATTTTTGACATTATACCTTGAGTATTTTATCACAAAAAATTTACTAACTCAATACTTTTCAGCCAATTTTATGCAATTTATGTAAAAAAAATACCACAATAACTCTTATCAGCCTCTAAACTGACTTATCAGTCACCTGCTACAGTAAAAATAGAAATCCGCCAAAGAAAACTTTGGCGGAAATTTTTAATGATGGAAAAGACGCAGTCCTGTAAATGCCATAGCAATATTGTACTTATCGCAGGTATCGATAACATTATCATCGCGAATGCTACCGCCTGCCTGAGCTATATAGTCAACACCGCTGCGATGGGCACGTTCGATATTATCACCGAAGGGGAAGAAGGCGTCGCTGCCCAGCGAAACTCCATGCAGCTCTGTAAGCCAGGCTGTTTTCTCGGCACGGGTCAGCGGCTCCGGTTTTTCAGTAAAGAATTGCTGCCAGATGCCTTCCGCCAGTACATCTTCACAGTCGTCAGAAATGTAAACATCGATAGTATTATCGCGGTCAGGACGGCGAATGCTGTCTTTAAACGGTAGCGCCAATGCTTTTGGGTTTTGGCGCAGCCACCAGATATCAGCTTTATTACCAGCCAGACGGGTGCAATGCACGCGGGATTGCTGACCAGCGCCGATACCGATCGCCTGTCCGTCTTTAACATAGCAGACAGAATTGGATTGAGTATATTTTAAAGTAATAAGCGAGATCAACAGATCACGCACTGCGTTTTCAGGAATCTCTTTATTAGCAGTCGGGCGCTCAACCAGCAGCTCGGCAGTGATCTTTACTTCGTTGCGGTCCTGTTCAAAGGTAATGCCAAAAACATCTTTTGTTTCCTTCAGTTCTGGTACATAAGCGGGATCGATCTTAATAACATTATAGGTGCCTTTACGTTTAGTTTTTAAGATTTCTAACGCTTCGTCAGTATAACCAGGTGCGATGACACCGTCAGATACTTCACGTGCCAGCATCGTAGCCGTTTCTTTATCACAGATATCCGACAAAGCGACAAAATCGCCATAGGAAGACATCCTGTCGGCGCCGCGGGCTCTGGCATAAGCCGTCGCCAAAGGAGTAAGCTCCAAATCATCAACATAATATATTTTTTTAAGTACATCGCTCATCGGCAAACCTACAGCAGCGCCAGCAGGGCTTACGTGCTTGAAGGATGCGGCGGCGGGCAGCCCGGTAGCTTCTTTCAGCTCTTTTACTAATTGCCAGCTGTTGAAAGCATCAAGAAAATTGATATAGCCGGGACGGCCATTCAAAACTTCTATCGGCAGTTCGCCGGTTTTAGTGTAAATACGGGCAGTACTTTGATTAGGGTTGCAGCCATACTTTAATTGCAGCTCTTTCACAACTATTCCTCCTTAAATATAAAAAAACCGACACTTCTGGAGCTCGGCGCCCAGACGGTCGGCAATACCGGTCATACTCCATGTGGTGAATCCACTTCCGTCAGTTATATGACCTACTTCTGTTTTAGATTATACTTTTTGACAGTCCTTTTGTCAATTCTCCTTTTCTCCATCCTGCAACTATGCTACAATTTAGGAAATGCTCCAAAGGAGATGTTTTTATGGCTTATTGTTATGTTTGTCCTCATCGCTGCGGCATCGACCGCCCCGAATCCATCAACGATGAAGGTATTTTCGGCTCCTGTGGCTGCGGTATGCTGCCCATCGTGGCCCGCGCGGCACTGCATATATGGGAAGAGCCCTGCATCAGCGGCACCAATGGCTCGGGGACTGTTTTTTTCAGCGGTTGTAATCTGCATTGCGCTTTCTGCCAAAACTATGAGATCAGCTGCCTGAATAAAGGCACTGAGATAACTGTCGAACGGTTACGCGCTATTTACTTCGAGCTTATTGAGCAGGGCGCGCATAATATCAATTTAGTTACGCCTACTCATTTTACAGAAGCTGTACTTAGCAGTTTACAGGAGCCGCTACCAGTACCTGTGGTTTATAATACCAGCGGTTTTGAGACCCTTGATACAGTTCGTAAACTCAAGGACAAGGTGCAGATATGGCTGCCCGATTTGAAATACAGCGACGATCTGGCCGCTATCAAATACAGCAACGCCCCCAATTATTTTGCTACGGCGACTGCTGCTATCAAGGCCATGTATAAACAGGTCGGTCCCTACAAAATGGACGACAGTGGCCTGCTGCAAAGAGGCGTAGTTATACGTCACCTGCTGCTGCCAAATATGGTAGATAACACTTTAAAAATCATCGACTGGGTAGCAGCCAATTTTGAACCGGGACAGGTGCTTTTCAGCCTGATGCACCAGTATGTGCCCTGTGGCTGGGCTGCGGAATACCCTGAAATCGACCGTACCGTAACGGCCGATGAATACCGGCAGGTCGAAGAATATCTTTTTGCTTCCGGAATCGAGGACGGCTTCGTTCAGGAAGACGACGCTGCCAGCACCGACTTCATCCCCTGCTTTGATGGCACAGGCGTGTAGTTGACAATAATCAACTTATAATTTATGATAAAAATATACATAGCATATCGAAAGGATACTTACGCGAATGAAGAACTGATCCAATTTTGCACCTTATTTATAAAGACAGCTGGAAGCTCACGGAGTTTTCTTTAGTATTGTCTTTTACTGATAAGGCGGAATGGATCGTTTTCGTATCGATTTGAGGATAAGTATAACTTTATGCCTCCCATTCTGTCTGGAATTGGGAGGCTTTTTTATTGCCTCCATTGATTGGAGTGACCGCTATGAATATTCTTGAAACTACTGCTTTTAAATATCATCTGGATGAACGCCTGCTTTTTGAGGTACCACCTTTACGAATAACATCTGCCAGCCGGATTGGGTTAATTGGTTTGAATGGCAGCGGCAAAACCACCTTGCTGGAGCTATTGGCAGCTGCAAAGCCGCTGCCTGCCGATGCCATCATCACTTGCCGCACTACGTTGACACTGCTGCCGCAGCTAAAAAGCAGCTTAGCCAAAAGCGGCGGCGAGACTACCCAGGCCTACATCCTGCAGGCACTTAAACAGCGTTCAGGCTTACTGCTGGCCGACGAACCTACCAATAATCTTGACCTGGAGCATTTAACCTGGCTGGAAAAAGAACTGCGCCGCTACAACGGCGCTTTAGTACTGGTTTCGCATGACCGCGAATTTTTAGACGCACTCTGTACCGAGATCTGGTCGCTGGAGAATGGCAAGCTTGTAATATATCAGGGCAATTACAGCAGCTATGTTCACCAAAAAGCTATTGCTGAAAAGACGCACGACCAGGCCTATGCCAGGTATACCGCTCAAAAAACACATTTAGAAAAAGCTTTTGCCGCCAAACAGCGGCAGGCACAAAAAGCCACCAAAATGCCTGACATCTCACCCTCAGAAGCACGAATCACCGGCGCTAAACCTTACTTTGCTAAAAAGCAGAAAAAATTACAGCAAACCGGCCAAGCACTGCTGACCCGTTTAGAACAGCTGGATAAGGTGGACAAACGCCAAATTTTACCACCAGTCAAGCTGGAACTGGCTGCCAGCAAATTATGGCAGGGACAGGTACTGCTGCGGACGCAAAACCTTTCCTGTACCGTCGGTAAAAAACTGCTGTGGCAGCAAGCCAATTTTTCTGTAAAAAACGGTACCAAACTCGCCCTTATCGGCCCTAACGGCTGCGGTAAAACCACGCTGCTCAAACAAATACTCCAAGCCAGCCAGGCTCACTCGCCTGCACTACAATTGGCAGGCGGCGCAAAAATAGGCTATTACAGCCAGGCTATCGATATTTTAGACGCAGCGGCAGATATTTTAAGTAATTTACGTTCTAGTTCGTCACAAAGCGAAACTTTACTCAGAACCGTATTGATCCGCCTACGCTTTAGGCGAGAAGATTTTTTAAAACCAGTACGAATTTTGAGCGGCGGTGAAAAAGCCAAGGTCGCTTTAGCCAAGCTTTTTGTCAGTGACTGCAATGTCCTGATGCTTGATGAACCGACCAATCACCTTGATTTGGATACAGTCAATGCTTTGGAAGAATTACTATGCAGTTATCCGGGAACACTGCTTTTTGTATCCCATGACCGGCGGATGCTGCAAACAGTGGCCCAGGAGCTGTTGATATTTAAAGGCAAAGAGTTGAGCCTATTTCCCGGGACATACAAGGAATACCTTGCTTCGCAGGCCACAGCTACAATAACTACTGCCGCAGAAGAGCTTCTGCTTATCGAAAATAAGCTGGTGGAAGCAATCAGCCGCCTGAGCATCTCACCTTCCCCAGAACTGGAAAAACAATTTCAAGAGCTGTTAGTGGCTAAGCGGCAGTTATTAAAAGAATAGCCGACCTCCTCTTTACAATTAGTTTGCTTTTCATTTAAAAAACTGCTAGAATATAACACATATATCATTTAGATATTTTGATTTCGTTTTGTTGTGTTTGAGGGGAAGAATATGCAAACTAATTCAAGGAACAAATATATTTTTTTCATATTGCTGCAAAGTATCATTTATGGGTTTGGTAATCCTTTGACTAAAATAGCTTTTGAAAGTATCACACCCTTGTGGTGCCTGGCCTTTCGTTTTACTTTGGCGTTCCTTATTTTCATCGTTTGCTTCAAAACTCGCATAACCGGACAACTACGTACTTTGCGGGCAGCACAGTATTTACCGGCAGGACTGTGCATGGCCGCGGCCTATATTTCCTGTAACCTGGCCTTAGAAAGCACCACGGCTACCAATGTCGGCTTTCTGATGTCTTTATCAGTGGTTTTTGCGCCGGTTTTATCGCTGCTTGTCCTGCAACGGCCTTACAAGCTGTGGCATATACCGATACAGCTTTTAGTCGTTGCAGGTATGTACCTGCTTTGCAGTAACGGCGGCAGCTTTCAATTTAACCAAGGTGATTTATGGGCACTCCTGACAGCAGTCAGCGTTGCCGGGGCTTTGGTTTACGGTGAAAAATCGCTGCGGTCCACTGACGCGATCACAATTTCCGCTATCCAGACTTTTATTACCGCCATCATCAGCATTGCCGGCGCACTGATTTTTGATGATTTGAGCGCAGTACCTGCGATCCGGCCCGAAGCTTGGGCTGTAGTAATCTATCTGGCAGTGACCTGCACCTGTCTTGCTTATTTTCTGCAAAACGCTGCCTTAAAGTTCCTGCCTGCCTCGCTGGTATCAATGCTGCAATGCACGCAGCCTATCCTTACTGCCGCTGTAGCCTTTCTGCTGCTGGACGAAATCCTGACACTTACCGGAACCCTCGGCGCCGTGATAATTTTATTCTGCATCATCACGGAAAATATTTTAGAAGCCAAAGCCGAACGCAAACTTCTGATTGAACAATAAAACAAAATCCCCGCAGCCTTGGCTGTGGGGATTTTGTTTTATTGTTTGTTTCTTTTTTCAGCTTCCAGCTTTTTAAACGCCTCTCGCTCCTGGCACAACTCTTCATACAGCGCCAGCCCGCTCCAGGTTTTATTATTTTCCGTCAGCATCGCCTTTAAGTCGATGCGTCCTACTCCAACACGCTGCAAGGCAGCCAAAAACTTCTGCAGTTTACTGCCGTCAAAGCCATGCAACAGCAGCATCTCCTCCTGCATTTCAGTGCCTGTGTAACCTTCAGTCACAGCGTCTATATCGGGGAGCCCCAACAACGCTCCCAGCGGCTGATTATATTCTAACAGCGCCACCTCTTTAAAGCGTACCTGCATCATCATGCAGACCATTTTCGTCATTTTCAGTTTTTCATCCTGAAAATTATATAACAAAGCTAACGAATGACTCATCTTTTATCTCCTTTAACAGTGATCTTTATTAATAATGTTATTATAACATATCCCGGATAAACTAAAAAACACCATTCTTATTTGCAGATACCGCCGCATTTTGCACGGGGGAATAAAACGCCTGCCGGGTGATCCCGGCAGGCGTCATTTTTTATTCTACAGTTACAGATTTAGCAAGGTTTCTCGGTTTATCAACATCGCAGCCCCGTGTGAGAGCCGCATAATATGACAACAGCTGCAACGGCAATACTGCCAGCAACGGCGCCAGATATTTGTCAGTCCTCGGAATGAAAATAACATGGTCGGCGTATTTAGCGATACTATCGTCGCCTTCAAAAGCAATAGCGATAACCATAGCTTCACGGGCTTTTACTTCCTGCAGATTGCTGACAGTCTTATCATAAACATCTGCCTGAGTAGCCAAAACTATAACAGGCACGCCTTCAACGATCAGGGCTAAAGTACCGTGTTTCAGTTCGCCGGCAGCATAAGCTTCGGCATGGATGTAAGATATTTCTTTCAGCTTCAAAGCGCCTTCCAGTGCTACGGCATAATCAAGGCTGCGTCCCAGAAAGAACGCGTCCTCACTGCTGCCATAACGGGTGGCAAAAACTTTGATCTGATCTACGTTCTCTAAAAGCTTATGGATCTGTTCAGGGATCTCGTGCAATCCCTCAACAAGCTTGTGTGCTTTAGCGATATCCAAAGTTCCGCGCAGGCGGCCTACATAGATTGCCAGCATCAGCATAACCAAAAGCTGTGTAGTATAAGCTTTAGTTGAAGCTACGGCGATCTCAGGACCGGCATAGGTATAAACTACCTGATCTGCCTCACGCGAAATGGAAGAGCCGACTACGTTGGTAACGGCCAAAGTTCTGGAGCCAAGGCGTTTAGCTTCCTTCAAGGCAGCTAAGGTATCACTGGTCTCACCGGATTGGCTGATAACTATGGTCAGGCTGTTGCCATCAACCAGCGGGCTGCGGTAACGGAATTCGCTGGCGATATCTACCTCAACAGGTATACGGGCCAGCTGTTCCAGATAATATTTGCCGACGATACCGGCATGATAAGCCGTACCACAAGCAACGATAAATATCTTATTGATGCCTGCCATTTCTTCGGCAGTCCAGCCCAATTCAGCAAACTCGATGCCATGAGAATCTTTCGGCACACGACCGCTCATAGTATCGCGGATGGACTTCGGCTGTTCGTATATCTCTTTCAGCATGAAATGTTCAAAGCCGCCTTTTTCAGCTGCTTCGGCATTCCAGTTGACTTCAAATACTTTTTTGCTGATCGGCGTGCCGTTGATATCCTGTACCCAGACACTGTCTTTAGTAACGGTAGCGATCTCGCCGTCGCTCATAATAAAGGTACGACGCGTTTTAGCAATAATAGCCGGAATATCAGATGCAATGAAGTTTTCACCTTCACCCAGGCCGATGACCAGCGGATTATCTTTTTTAGTGCAAATAATCTTATCAGGCTCCTGGGCGCACATAAACACCAAAGAATAAGAACCTTCAATGATGCGCAGGACTTTTTTTACAGTTTCTTCAAAATCACCGTTATAGTGAACAGCCATCAAATGTGCCACTACTTCCGTATCAGTTTCGGAAACAAATTCATGCCCTTTGGCGATCAGGTCTTCTTTTAAAACCAAATAGTTCTCAATAATACCGTTGTGGACAACGATAAATTTACCACTTTCATCAGTATGCGGGTGGGAATTGCGGTCGGACGGACGGCCATGAGTCGCCCAGCGGGTATGGCCAATACCCATAGTGCCTTCAGGCATATGCCCTTCCAGCTTTTGACGCAAAGAATCCAAACGGCCCACACATTTTTCAACGGTGATCTTACCTTTTTCATAAACAGCGATACCAGCGGAATCATAGCCGCGGTATTCCAGCTTGCTCATGCCGTCAAGTAAAAACGGCGCTGCTTGGTTATTACCAATATAACCAACGATACCACACATAGTTGTATCCTCCTAAATGTATATTGCCAATTCTGCCACAGACATTTTGTCACCGGTGTTGCCACCGGAATTTGTAGTCTGCTTGCGGCCTGCAGCTAGCCGAGAGGTACCCGCTGACTGATCGATAACCCTCTGCCTCGTCTACCGCCTAAGGCGGTACTTGCGCTTATGGAAACAAGCGTATGCCAAGCACACAACATGCCGCGCAGGCTTGGCTTGTCCCACGCGGCACGTCCTTGTAACCACTGTTATTGTACTATATTTTGACACTCAGGTCAATGCTGGACGATCAGCCCAGTTCACTGCTCACTACCTCAGCAATGGCGCTGGCGATCTCTTCCAACCGCTCTTGTTTTGGCCCTTCCGCCATAATGCGGATCAGCGGTTCTGTGCCCGAAGCACGTACTAAAATCTGCCCATCATCACCAAGCTCATCCTGATATTTTTTAATAACGTCTTTGATAGCCTGCTTGTCTTCCCAGCCGTGTTTATCAGCAACACGCACGTTCAGCAGGATCTGCGGATATTTAGTCATCAGAGCGCCCATTTCCGAAAGGCGTTTATTGTTCTGTACCAGCGCTGCTAACAGCTGCACGGCAGTTAAAATGCCATCGCCGGTTTTGGCATATTTGGAGAAAATGATATGCCCTGATTGCTCGCCGCCGAGATTGTAGCCTTTTTTCAGCATTTCTTCTAAAACATAGCGGTCGCCAACTGCAGTTTTCACACAGGAGCCGCCGTATTTTTTCATGGCCTGATGTAGACCTACGTTGCTCATAACCGTAGTAACCAGCACATTGTCTTTCAGCAACTGTTTTTTCATCAGTTCCAAAGCGCAGATCAGCATCATCTGATCGCCGTCCAAAGCTTCGCCGTTTTCATCAACAACTAAGCATCGGTCAGCATCACCATCGTTGGCGATACCTACATCAGCACTTACTTCCAGCACTTTAGCCTGCAGGGCTTCTAAATGAGTGGAGCCGCAGCCGTTATTGATGTTGATGCCATTAGGCTGGTTGAAAATAGTTACGACCTCGGCCCCTAAAGAACGCAGGATGACCGGAGCGATAACGCTGTTGGCACCATTAGAACAATCCATAACGACTTTTAAACCATTCAGCTTGCAGGGTGCGGCAGCAACGACATGATCGATATAAAGTTTATCAAGGCCTTCTTCAACAATGACCTGGCCAACGGAAGAGCCGCTGGGATTTTTACTGCATTCTATGGGCAAAGCTACTAATTCAGCAATCTCATCTTCAACCGCGTCCGGCAGTTTATGTCCGGTTTTAGAAAAGAACTTGATGCCATTATCTTCAAAAGGATTGTGCGAAGCAGAAATAACAACACCCGCATTCGCCTTAACCTCGGGAGTTAAAAATGATACAGCAGGCGTAGGCATAACGCCCAAAAGATGTGCGTTGCCGCCAGCAGAACAGATACCTGCCGCTAAAGCAGCTTCCAGCATCGTACCTGACAAACGTGTATCACGGCCAATAATTATTTTCGGTGTGGCAGTTTCTCTGCCAAAGTAAGTTGCCGCCGCACGGCCTAATTTAAAAGCAAGTTCCGGTGTCAGCTCAACGTTAGCCACACCACGAACACCATCAGTACCAAATAAACGAGCCATTCCAAGACCTCCGAACAAAGGATTTTTTATTATCAGCTTATTATAATCTTTTTCTCATCAAGTGACAAGCATTTAACATATTGGGGCAAATTTTGCCATGATCGCACGGGCGACATGGTAGCCGTCCAAAGCAGCGCTCATGATGCCGCCGGCATAACCGGCCCCTTCGCCGCAGGGATACAGTCCCGTATGTGTAACAGACATTTTATTTTCATTGACGCGCAGGATACGTACCGGAGCAGAAGTCCTTGTTTCGACCCCCGTCAGCAGCGCCCCGCCATCGGCGAAACCTTTGATCTTATTATCAAAAGCAGTTATACCGGCGCGTAATGTCGCCGTAACAAAGTCCGGCAGCACCTTATTCAGGTCGCAGGCCGTCAGACCCGGCCTGTAGGTAGGTGCAATGCTACATTGCAGTTCCGGCTGCAGCCCCTGCAAAAAGCTGGCAGCATTCTGCGCCGGAGCGTTATAGCCACTGCCTGCGGCAGCAAAAGCCAGCCGTTCATAACGTCTTTGAAACTCGATCCCGGCTAAAGGGCCGCCACCAAAATCAGCAGCGCTGACATTGACTACTAACGCGCTGTTAGCAATACCGGAATCGCGCTGATACATACTCATACCATTGACGACCACGCCGCCTACTTCCGAAGCAGCCGCAACAACAACGCCTCCTGGGCACATACAGAACGAATAGGCCGTTCTGGTTTTATCAGGCAGATGATGCACCAGCGCATAATCCGCCACGCCCAACCGTGGATGCCCGGCAAATTCACCGTACTGTGCCCGGTCAATAAGTTCCTGCGGATGTTCAATACGCACACCGATGGCAAAAGGTTTGGCCTCGATGCCTACGCCCAACTCTGCCAGCCTTGTATAGGTATCACGAGCGCTATGACCGCAGGCCAGAACAACAGCATTGCTGTTGATTTTTTCACCGTCAGCCAGCTGCACGCCGCTAACAGCCTCCCCTGCAACAAGAAAGTCTACAACATGGGCATTATAGCGTATCTCACCGCCTAAAGCGCGTATCTCACCAGCCAGACCGTTGACCATCAACCGCAGCTTATCTGTGCCTACATGAGGTTTGTGTTCGTATAAAATTTCCTGCGGCGCACCGGCTTTAACAAAATCTTGTAAAATCGACCCCATCACAGGATCGTTAACGCGCGTCGTCAGCTTGCCATCGGAAAAAGTTCCTGCTCCACCTTCGCCAAACTGTACATTTGAGTTAGGGTCAAATTCACCCCGCTGCCAAAAACGCTGCACATCGTCGATACGCTGCGCTACAGGTTTGCCACGTTCTAACAGCAGCGGCCGGTAACCGTGCTTTGCCAATTCCAACGCTGCCAGTAGCCCGGCAGGCCCGGCACCTATCACAATGGGACGCCCTGTTATTTTCTCGCTGCCCACTACCGGCTCAAAAGTATGCTCTGTTACTGCCTGGCTTATGTCTTTATCCTTCAGCAGCCTACCCAGCTGCTTTTTAGACAAGTCAAGTTCAAGCAGCACATGATAATTTAAAATGATATTATTTTTACGGCGGGCATCAACTGCCCGCCGTACTATTTGCAAATTTTCTATATCCTGTTTTTTCAGGCCCAACTTTTTGGCAGTCGCTTCCTTCAGTGAAAGCTCTTCTACCAACGGTATCCTGACATTATTTACTTTTAATAGCATTCCTGACCTTCCTTATTCGGCTTCGATATGTACTTTAACAGTATGTGTATCAGCCATAGTTTTCTCAGGCAACAGCAATATGGCTTCCACGTTGCCGTTAATGCTGAATTTCGTCAGATCTACGGGCTGAGTACGTACTTCCGTTAGATTCTGCAGAATTGAAGGCTCAGCTGTCAATTTAACCGTCGCCGGTTCACTAACTGCCCGCTTCATATTCATACCACCCGCTAAAGTTCCTGTGGTTTCCACTACGACGGGCAGCTCAACAGTTATCATCTGCCGTACCAGTGTTGCTTTGACCTGTGCTTTGGCAGGCGTGATCTGCAGATCGGGCATTTCCAAACCGCTTTTGTTCATCGCGATCAGCGTACTTTCTACCTGAAAATCATTTTCGCGCTCACTGACATCAACAGGAGCGACTACTCGAGCCATTTCGTTGATGCGATGCGTAGCACCTTTGACTGTTACGTTGGCCGGAATGACCTCGCGTTTGCTCAAGGTAAAATCAGACGCTGGTATACCAATAACGCGAGTATCCACATCCATCACCTTTTCGCTGACGGAATCCAGGTAAGCGTAAACATTATTGGGATACACCTCAAGCACCGTGCCCTGACTGAACTGTGCCTTGACAGGCAAAGTCTGCTGCCCAATATTTTTATCGGCAAAGTCCACATAAGCGGTAACCTCTTTATCGCTCATATCGCCTAAAACAGTTCTTTGTGCCTGTACTTTCACCCTTACTTTATCAGGGACATTAAGCACGATCATCTCGTCCGGCACATTGCGCAGTTCCAGATTGACCACATAATTACGTTCAACCAGTGGGTTCTGGTCGTTCATCACATACATCCACAAAGCGCAGGCAATAAGAAAAGCAATGACTCTTGCTATCATATTTTCACGATCAAAGAAATTCGACATCATTTACCACCTCGAATCCCTTTGATTTTATCATTGAGTACCTGTTTCCAATTCAAGGAAGGCTGTACTACGGCGGCCCTAAGCAGGCTTTTGATATCCTCTCCTGTTAAATAACGGTGCAACTCGCCGTTGCGAGCCAGCGAAATAGTACCTGTTTCTTCACTGACCACCAAAACCAACGCGTCGGACTGTTCGGAAATACCGATGGCCGAGCGATGGCGAGTGCCAAGTTCCTGACTCAGGTTGCGGGCTTCCGTTAAAGGTAGCAGGCAGCTGGCAGCAACGATACGGTTACCGCGGATAACTACAGCGCCATCATGCAGCGGCGTATCAGGTTCAAAGATATTCAAAAGCAGGCTGTCGGAAAGCAGTCCATCAATAGGCACACCTGTTTCAATACGTTCTTCCAGTCCCGTCTCACGTTCAAAAACCATCAGTGCACCTATTTTACGGCGGCTCATGATCTCGGTAGCATTAGTGACGGCATTCAGCATATCTTCCAGTTCTTGTTCATCAAGTTCATTATGTTTATGGAACAAACGGCCACGGCCAATCTGTTCCAGCGCACGGCGCAACTCGGGCTGAAATACTACTGGCAGCGCAACCATAACCACCGTCATGCTTTTCTCCAGCAGCCAGGTGATAACGTGCAGATTGAGCCATTTACTGATGAATAAAATAACCGCCAGTACCAGCAGGCCTTTGATCAGCGTTGCGGCACGGGTATTTTTCAACATCAAATAAATGCGGAAAAGAAAATAGGCAACGACTAAAATATCTAAAACATCTAAAATGCTTATTGTTTTCAGTAATCCCTGCAGCTGCAATAACAAAACATTCACCTGTTTCCTAAGTATTTTTTAAGACAACAATATCCTAATTTATATTATAACAAAAAACTCGTGCACTTCGCTATGCGAAATGCACGAGTTTTATATATTTTGCAAAAATTTCTTAAATTAAATCACAATCTGACCTTCAGATCTTCTAAAACCATCTGCTGTTCCGTCAACAACACTTCGCCGCGGGCGAATTGTTTGGCGTTTTCCGAAAAAGCAGGGCCACCGTAAGAGATTCTGGCTGCAACACAGTTTTCAGGCTGCAACGCTTCCAGCAAGTCCTCCTCAAACAATTCCGAAAAGGTCTTATATTCTTCCAACGAGATCTCTGGCAGAAATTTGCCCTGGTGGATGGCATAGGCTACACATTTACCAACAACTTCATGGGCCTGACGGAAAGGCAACCCCTTGCGGACAAGATAATCAGCAAGATCGGTAGCGTTAGAGAAGTCTTTACTTAAAGCCTGCTCCATTTTTTCAACGTTGACAGTCATAGTCGCTATCATTTCGCTGTACACTGCCAAACTAAATTTGATGGTGTCAATGGCATCGAAAAAGCCCTCTTTATCTTCCTGCAAATCTTTGTTATAGGTCAAAGGCAGGCCTTTTGCCGTTACCAGCATTGCCTGCAAATGTCCATAGACACGGCCTGTTTTGCCGCGTACCAGTTCGGCGATGTCAGGGTTTTTCTTCTGCGGCATCATCGAAGAGCCTGTCGCAAAAGCGTCGTCCAATTCAATAAAGCCAAATTCCGTGCTGGACCAAAGACAGATCTCCTCGCTCAAGCGGCTCATGTGCATCATCAGTATCGAAGCAAAGGATAAAAATTCGATGACATAATCACGATCACTGACCGCATCCATACTATTAGCATAAACGCTGCCAAAATTCAGCTGCTCAGCAACGTCAAAACGGTCGATAGGAAAAGTGGTGCCTGCAATAGCACCTGCGCCCAAAGGCATCATATCAGCGCCTGCCCACACGCCCTGCAAACGGCGGAAGTCACGCTGCAGCATATTGAAATAGGCCAACAGATGATGGGCAAAAGTGATAGGCTGCGCTCTTTGCAGATGGGTATAGCCGGGCATCAGGGTTTTATCATGCTTTTTAGCTACGGCTAAAAGTGCTGCTTCAAATTGCAGCAGCAGCTCACCGATCTCAACGATCTCGCGTTTCATATACATATGCATATCAAGAGCGACCTGGTCGTTGCGGCTGCGGGCTGTATGCAAGCGTGCGCCTGCTGCGCCGATGCGTTCGGTCAGGCGTGCTTCAACATTCATATGGATATCTTCAAGAGCAACTTCAAAGCTGAAATTACCGGCTTCGATATCAGCAAGAATAGTTTCCAGTCCGGTCACGATTTCTTCCACGTCTGCGGCAGGAATAATGCCGCATTTTCCCAGCATTTTCGCATGAGCGATGCTGCCCCGGATATCTTCGTGATACAGTCTTTTATCAAACTCGATGGACGCATTAAAAGCGTCCACGAGCTCGTTGGTATTTTTACTAAATCTGCCGCCCCAAAGCTTAGCCATTATTTCAGGTTTCCTTGTCTCATCAGTGCGCGTACAGTAAGCGGCAAGCCGAACAGGTTAATGAAGCCGGTAGCGTCTGCCTGGTTATAAACTTCATCAGCGCCGAAGGTCACATATTCCTGGCTATACAGGGAATACGGGGATTTAGCGCCGGCAGAGATGATGTTGCCTTTATAAAGTTTCAAACGGACAGTGCCGCTAACAGTTTTTTGGGTTTCGTCAACGAAAGCAGCCAATGCTTCACGTAGCGGTGAGAACCACATACCATCATAAACCAGTTCGGAATATTTGATGCCTACCATTTGTTTGTAGCTCATGGTAGCGCGGTCAAGACAGAGGTTTTCCAATTCGTTGTGTGCATAGTAGATGATAGCTCCGCCGGGAGTTTCATAAACGCCGCGGGATTTCATGCCTACCAGACGGTTTTCAACCATATCGCAGATGCCGACACCGTTGCGGATGCCGATCTCGTTGAGTGTCTCAACAATAGTTGCCGGGCTCATTTTAGTTCCGTTTACAGCAACAGGTACGCCCTGCTCGAATTCCAATTCCAAATATTCAGCTTTATCAGGAGCAGTTTCGGGAGTATTGGTTACTCTGAACAATGCATCTTTAGGAGCATTCCAGGGATCTTCAAGATCGGAACCTTCATGGCTCAAATGCCACATATTGCGATCCATAGAATAGTCGTGTTCCTTGGTTACAGGGATGGGAATGTTGTGTGCTTCAGCAAAATCGATAGCGTCTTCACGAGAACGGATATCCCATTCGCGCCAAGGAGCAATGATAGCCAGCTGCGGAGCCAAGGCTTTAACGGAAAGTTCAAAACGAACCTGATCGTTGCCTTTACCGGTAGCGCCATGAGCAACAGCGTCAGCACCTTCTTTTTCGGCGATCTCAACTAATCTTTTAGCGATCAGCGGACGTGCAAAGGAAGTTCCCAGCAAGTATTTTTTTTCATAAACCGCGCCGGCTTTAACCACGGGCCAAACGTAATCGGCAATAAATTCTTCTTTCAAATCCAGGATATAGCATTTGCTGGCGCCGGATTTCAGAGCTTTATCATGTACAGGATCAAGTTCGTCGCCTTGGCCAAGGTCGGCAGTAACTGCGATAACTTCACAGTTATTGTAGTTTTCTTTGAGCCAGGGAATGATTACCGAGGTATCCAAACCACCGGAATAAGCAAGTACGACTTTTTTGATGTCTTCTTTTTTCATTGTAAATACAGCCTCCTAAAATGTTTAAATATATAAGTTTTTATGTATAAACTTGTAACGATGAATATGATTATACCACATTTTCCACAAAATGGAAGAGTTTTTATAAATGTATACCGTATTTTTACTTATAATACATCGTCACTCATCAAAAGCGCCATAATCGCTTTTTGCACATGCAGACGGTTCTCAGCTTGATCGAAAATCTTGGACTGCGCTCCTTCCAGTACGTCTTCCGTGATCTCCTCGCCGCGATGTGCCGGCAGGCAATGCAGAACCATAGCATCAGGACGGGCTACAGCCAGCAGTTCTTTATTGATCTGGTATTCGCCCAGCGCTTCCTGACGGATAGACTGCTCGGACTCCTGTCCCATACTGGCCCAAACGTCAGTATAAAGAACGTCGGCGCCTTTAGCAGCTCTGAACAGGTCGTCATCCACCTCGATAGTGCAGCCTGTCTGTGCGGCATCCGCCTGGGCGATCTTCACGATCCCTGGATCAGGCTGATAGCCCTGTGGGCAGGCACAAACCATGTGCATGCCTACTTTAGCGCAGGCATACATCAGTGAATGAGCCATATTGTTTCCGTCGCCCACATAAACCAGTTTACGTCCCTTTAATACTTCTTTATACTCCATGATCGTAAACAGGTCTGTTAAAGCCTGGCAGGGATGCAGCATGTCAGTCAGACCGTTAATAACAGGGATGCTGGCATATTTAGCCAGTTCTAACACCGATTCATGTGAAAAAGTGCGGATCATGATCCCATCGACAAAACGGGACAAGACCCTTGCAGTATCACGAACAGGCTCACCGCGCCCGATCTGCGAGGCAGAATCATTCAAATAGATCGGATGCCCACCCAACTGCCAGAAACCAACCTCAAAGGATACGCGCGTACGCGTTGAAGCCTTAGAAAAAATCATCCCCAGAGTCTTGCCTTTCAGGTATTGGTGCGGTTCGCCGTTTTTCTGTTTACGTTTTAATTTTTTGGCAACATCTAAAATCGTCGCTACTTCACCCACTGATAAATCGTGGATCGAAATCAAGTCTTTATTTCTTAAACCCATTCTCCACCCTCACAAACTTGGTTAAAATTCAGCCAGCGCTGCATCTAAAGCAGTTACTGCCTGATCTATTTCCTCTTTAGTTACGATCAAAGGAGGAACTAAACGGATAACATTACCGGCAGTGCAGTTTACAATAACGTGCGCGGCCAGACAGTGCTCTACGACAGCTTTGCCGTCTTTAGAAAGCTCCATCCCCAGAATCAGGCCGCTGCCGCGTACATCTGAAACTTTCGCAGGATATTTTTCCATTAAAGCTTCCAGTTTTCTTTTAAAGTAGGCGCCTTTTTCCGCAGCCTGCTCCACAAGCTTTTCAGATTTGATCGTGGTCAGCGTGGAATAGATAGCTGCACAAGCCAACGCATTGCCGCCAAAAGTTCCGCCGTGGTCGCCTGGTTTAAAAACATGCGCCAGCCTTTCGGTAACTACAAAGCCTCCCACTGGAAAACCGCCGCCTATGCCTTTGGCAAAGGTCATAATATCCGGTTTGACGCCGCTGTGCATATAGGCAAACCATTTGCCTGTACGGGCCACACCGGTTTGGATCTCGTCAAAAACCAGCAGCGCGTCATATTTATCACACAACGCTCTGGCTTCCTGCAAATATTCATTATCGGGAACATGCACGCCGCCCTCGCCCTGGATAGGTTCGAGCAGGACGCAGCAAACATCTTCATCCATAACCTCACGCAAAGCTTCCAAATCACCATACGGCACGTAGTCAAAACCTGCCGGCAACGGTTCGTAGCCCTGCTGATATTTTGGCTGGCCAGTAGCGGTAACAGTCATCATAGTACGCCCATGAAAGGAATGTACTGCCGTAATGATGCGGTACTTGCCTTCACTTTTTTGGTGTCCGTACTTACGTGCCAGTTTGATAGCGCCTTCGTTGGCTTCAGCACCACTATTAGCCAAAAAGACTCTGTCAAAGCCGGTTGCTTCGATTATTTCCTTAACTGCCTTAGCCTGGATATCGGTGTAATAGATATTGGAGCAGTGCATCAGTTTGCCTGCCTGTTCGCTGATCGCTTTGACCAAGGCAGGATGGGCATGCCCTAAAGAATTGACCGCGATACCTGCCAGAAAGTCCAAATATTCATTGCCTTCGGCATCATAAAGCTTGCAGCCGTTGCCATGGGTCAGCGCCAGCTGATACCGACCAAAAACCGGCAAATAATACTGTTCTGTCTGGTCGATAATTGTTTTTGCGTCCATTGCGATCCCCTCTAATCTTTTTATTATTAAGCAACTGTTACAGTTCTTTTACAACTTCCGTACCAACGCCTTCGTCGCTGAATATCTCCATCAAAATGGTATGTTCGGCACGGCCATCGATGATATGGGTTTTTTTAGCACCGCCAGATAAAGCCGTTATGCAGGCTTTTACTTTCGGGATCATGCCGCCGTCAATATTGCCGCGTATAATTAGTTCCTGAGCTTTCTCAAAGCTCAAGGTCGAAATAAAGCTTGCTTCATCACGGTAATCAGCAAAAATGCCTTTAACATCAGTCAGCACCAACAATTTTTCAGCTTTCAGGGCACCAGCGATCTCTCCGGCTACGCTGTCAGCATTAATATTATAGGTTTCTCCGTTATTGCCTACGCCGGTAGGAGCAATAACAGGGATAAAGTCGTTATCAAGCAATACTTCCAGCAGTTCGGTATTGATTTTTTCAACATTGCCGACATAACCGATGTCGACCAGGTTTACTTCACCGTTTTCATAAACGTCTGCCAGATGTTTTTTAGCGCGGATCAAGCCCGCGTCTTTACCATTCAAGCCAACTGCACGGCCACCTAAAACATTTAACCGGGCAACAAGGTCAGTATTGATTTTACCAACTAAAGCCATTTCCGCAATGCCTACGGATTCTGCATCAGTAACGCGCAGACCGCTGACGAATTGAGTTTTTTTGCCGGCTTTACCCAGCATAGCAGTGATCTCAGGACCGCCGCCATGTACTACTACCGGGCGCAGTCCAGCACATTGCAGAAACACGATATCTTGCAGCACTTTATTTTTGATGTCGTCATTAAGCATAGCGTTACCGCCGTATTTTACCACAACAGTTTTACCTTTAAAATCGCGTAGATACGGGAGAGCTTCCACTAAGGTTTTGATTTCTTCGTTACGTAACATTGTCAGTTCCTCCTGTTTTTAACGGCAGCACCGGGCCCTGGCGTGCCGATTTGTTATTTTTATAAATTCTGCTGCGGCAACAACTCCCGCCTCAGTAAAGCAAACTATTATAATCAGGTATGGTATTCGCCATTGATCTTGACATATTCATAGCTGAAGTCACAGGTCCAGACTGTGGCGCTTTCTGTACCAGCAGCCAGATCGATGGTCATGGTAATATCATGCTCGGACATGATTCCTGCCAGGCTTGCCAGCGGTACATTACAATTCATACCGTTTTCTACTAAACGAATGCCACCGATCTCTAAATTCACTTTATCAGCAAGCATTGCCGCGCCACTGTAACCAGCCGCGCAGACGATCCGTCCCCAGTTAGGGTCCTGTCCAAAAAACGCCGTCTTGACCAAAGGTGATTTGGCAATAGCCATAGCGGCTGCTTTAGCGTCTTCCCAGGTAGCCGCGCCGACAGTATTGACCTCTAAAAATTTAGTGGCGCCTTCACCGTCACGGGCGATAAGCTTCGCCAGATCCTGAGCGCAGGTTACCAAAGCTTCAAAAAATGCCGGATAATCGGGATGCTCTTCCGAAAGAATAATTTCATTTTCAGCCAGACCATTTGCCAAAACGATCATGCTGTCATTAGTACTGGTATCACCATCGACAACTACCATATTAAAGGATTTATCTGCCGCAGCCTTGACTGCCCGTTTCAGAACGTCAGGGGCGATAGCGGCATCAGTCGTCAAAAAGGTCAACATAGTCGCCATATTCGGGTGGATCATGCCCGCCCCCTTGGCGATACCAGCGATTTTCGCAGTTTTACCGCCCACTTCAAATTCATAAGCAGCACGTTTGATAAAGGTATCCGTGGTTTGGATCGCCATAGCACAGCTTTCGCCCTCGGCTTCATCCATTGCATCGATAGCATCAGCAAGGCCGGTCTTGATCTTCTCCATCGGCAGAAAATGCCCAATAACGCCGGTACTGCAAACATATACCTGCTGCGCTTCAAGGCCTAAAAGACCCGCGGCAAACTTCTGCATCGCCTCGGCATCCTGCAGTCCCTGCTCACCTGTACAGGCATTAGCACAGCCACTGTTGACAATAATAGCCTGTGCATACGCTTCCTGTGCTACCCGGCGGCTTACGGTTACCGGAGCAGCACACATTTTATTTTGTGTAAACACCGCTCCCGTCGCTGCCGGTACGGTGCTGTAAATAACTGCTACGTCATGGTTGCCGCTGACCTTGATGCCGGCCTTAACTCCGGCGGCAATAAATCCCTGCGGCGCTGTTACCCAACCTTCAATTTTTTTCACTGTTTACGCCTCCTCAAGGATAGATGGGTAATTGAGTCAAGCCTGTATTTTCCTGCATACCAAACATAACATTCATATTTTGAACGGCCTGCCCTGCAGCACCTTTGACCAAATTGTCCAAAGCGCTCATAACGATGACTCGTCCTGTACGCTGATCAAGCTGCCAGCCAATATCCACATAATTTGAAACGCGGACGTTTTTTATTTCCGGGCAAACACCCTGCCCACGCAGACGAATAAAGTATTCATTAGCATACATATCAGCAAAAGCTTTGCTCACCTGTGCTGCTGTAACGCCTTCACACAAATCAGCATAGCAGGTAGCCAAAATCCCCCGGTCTACCGGCAGCAAATGCGGCGTAAATTGAATGATTACATCCTTACCTGCATAATCACTGTAGACCTGTTCGATCTCAGGCGTATGGCGATGCGATGCCACTCCATAGGCATGGAAATTTTCGTTGACAGAACAATATAGGCTGCCCAGCTTTAAACTGCGGCCGGCACCTGTAGTTCCAGATTTAGCATCGACGATGATGCTACTGGTTTTAATCAACCCTGCCTTGAGCAGCGGCACAAGCGCCAAAATACTGCAAGTCGTATAACAGCCCGGGTTAGCTAAAATCTTAGCATCCCTGACCTGCTCTCTATAAAGTTCTGTCAAGCCATAGACAGCTTTAGTCTCAGGGTCTTCATGTTCAACTTTATACCAGGCTTCAAAAACCTTAGGATCTTTAAATCTATAGTCACCGCCTAAATCAACGATCTTAACATTGCGCGTTTTCAGCTGCCTGCCAATCTTCATTGCATGGCCATGTGGCAGCGCAATAAAAATAACGTCACTGTTATCAGCGATCTGTTCAATATCTTTCATACTGCTCAACGTCGTTTCTATACGCGACGCTAAATGCGGATACATAGCGGCAATATTTTCACCGGTGCTGCTTTCAGAAGTTATCGCGGCAAGTTCAACCTCCGGATGGCCGTCTAACAGCCTTAACAGCTCGGCACCGGCAAAACCTGTTGCTCCAATAACACTGGCTTTCATATCCAACCTCCTCAAAACGTATGATTTGTAATTATACATCTATTGCGTATAAAATTGCAAGCGTTTCCATGATATTTTTTAAAAAATATCTCATGATTTATAAATTGATCTGTTGCTGGTAACACTAACCCTATTTTATTTAATATTGTACTACTTTAGCGGTCTTTTTTCAAAACTTTTTTCACTCTGCTCAATCATCTGGAAGCTATTTTTTTCATTTTGTTATTTCTAAAATCTCTGATACAATAGAATTAATAATTATCACTGTATAAAGAGGTAAGCCATGTTTAAAATAATAATCATCATTATAGCCGCTTTAGGTATTTTTTTCTGGTACCCAACCAGCGGCAATCCGGTACAGGAGGGACCTTCTCCCTCTGATCCACAGCAGCAATCGCTGCAACACAAAAACACTGAAACTGGCAAAGCGGCCGGTTTTTTACTGACACTGCTGCCGCCGAAGCAGGAGTGGCCTGACCCAGCGCAAAAGCTCTGGCTGGCTTTTAATATTGAAGAAGCCGTCAATGAACATACCAGCGCCGACACCTGGGTCTCTATTACTGAGATCCCACTGGAAATGCAGCAGGCACTGCTGGCAATTGAAGACCATAATTTTTATAATCATGGCGCTATCGATATGGACGGTATCCTGCGGGCCGCACTGGTAAATATTACAGCGGGCGAAGTAGTGCAGGGCGGCAGCACTATCACCCAACAGCTCACCAAAAATCTATTTCTTTCGCAAGAACAGACGATGTCCAGAAAAGCAGAAGAAGCGATCCTTGCCTTAGTGCTGGAACATCATTATAGCAAAGATCAGCTGCTGGAGATCTACTTTAACACAACTTATTTTGGCGCCGGAGCAACAGGCATCCAGGCCGCTGCCGCTACTTACTTTAATAAAGCGCCCAATGAACTGCAGCTCGCCGAATGCGCTGTCATCGCTTCGTTACCCTATGCCCCTTCTGCCCTGAACCCTTTAGAAAACCCTGAAGGCTGTAAAAAGCGCCAGCGTTTAGTACTGCAGACTATGGTCAAACGCGGTTACATTGGAACTACAATGGCTGATAAAGCAGCAGCAGAACCATTACCACTAGCAAACGGTCTCACCTTATAAATAATAAACCGACATCTTTTTAGATGCCGGTTTATTATTTATCTGTCGATATCTCAAATCCTTTACCAATAGTCGTCAAGGTGATCTCACCCTGCCAGCTGGTAACCTTAACAGGTATTTCCAAATATGCAAATGTTCCCAAAATCTTTTCATTAGGATGATTGTATTTTTCCTGCTCACCACAGCTAATCAAAGCCAACTGAGGCTGTACTGACGTCAGAAAATTATATGTAGAAGACGTGCCGCTACCATGATGAGCCACCTTCAAAACAGTGCTATGCAGCCCCTTCCCATAACGTTTTACCAAATCATGTTCAGCCTTAGCTTCGATATCGCCTGTAAATAACATGGAAAAATCGCCATATTTCAGTTTAAACACCAGGCTGTTATTATTTAAATCTTTTTCGGAGAAGCCGTTTTGCGGTAACGGGGCCAAAACTTGCAGATACACCCCATCTGACAGTTCCACTTTTTGCCCGTCGTTTAAAACTCTGGGCGATAATTTTCCAGACCGGTACCTGCTTGTCAATTCCTTGGATATCTCACTTTGAGGATTGGCAAAACCATTATCATAAAGCTGCTCTACCTGAAAATTCTGCAAGATCTTCAAACTGCCGCCAATATGGTCCAAATGGTGATGCGTAAGAATCAGTGCGTCCAGCCTTTTAACTCCCAGTTTTTTTAACCGTGCAACCAGCTGCTCACCATGTTTATAGTCGCCGGTATCCACAAGAATAGTACTGGCATGGGTCCGCAGTAAAACAGCATCGCCATGCCCCACATCCAGCATTTTGATTTCCAGCTGTCCGCGGACAGGAACAGCAGCCTCGCTTACATCCAGCGGCAGAATATATTCATAGCAGCAGGCAGCCACAAACAATATCACACTTAAAATAATTTTAATAAGCTTTTTCATAAGGCCCCTTCAAAAAGAAAACGTGCCGTTAAAATACCGACACGTTAAAAAATCTTAATCACCGGACATTTTTTGCTTCATGATCCTCTTATAGGTCTCAACCCCTGGCTGGTCATAAGCATCGACATCGGCAAGTTCACCTTCATAAGCAACTGAAAGCATCAGAAAATACAGTAATTGTCCCAAATAATATTCATTGAGAAGCGGCAGGATATATTTCGCATTTAAACGGCCATCACTGGTCAACGCTTCCTCATTGGCCGCTAAAGCAACTTTTAGTGTAGCATCTATCCCCAAGCCTGCATATCTGGCGAAAGTATCAACCTGCGGAAAAGGATTATTTAAAATTATTTCCTGCTTACGTTCTGCAATCTCCACAAACTGGATGACCTTATCACGTTTGCCATCCTGGTGCTGCTGAGTCTGCGCATGCATATCAGTAGAGCCCACGGCAGCTATAGGAGTGCGTCCATAATGCACGGTCCTGCCCGCCCTGTCCTGGCGTTTACCTAACGATTCAGCCAGCAGCTGCACATACCATTCACCAACAGATTTCATACTGGCGGCATAGGGCATAAAAACTTCGATATCCATTCCCTCTGCAGCAGCAATATATTTTAAAACAGCATTTAATAAGGCCGGATTCTGGTCCAGCACCTCTGTCCGGCAAGCTAATTCCATATCCCTGGCACCGCGCAGAAAAGCGTCGATATCCATACCGATAACTGCAGCAGTTACCAAACCCGGATCACTGAAAACGCAGAAACGCCCACCAATCCCCTCTTTGATATCAAAAGCTCGCCAGTGATTAGCCTTTGCCAAAATATGTAACGGTGAAGTACCTTCCTGCAGATCAGTAACAACAGCCACCTCTGTCTGCAGCAGCAGCGATTTTTGGCAAAATTCATAAAAATAGGTAACCGCAGCCAAAGTTTCCAGCGTCGTACCTGATTTGGAAATGGGTACCAGCAAAACCCTAAACTGCCCGTTTTTGCCCGACCCCTGTTCAGACAGATATTCCAATTCAGTGAAAATTTCCGAATATTGATCAACATCCAGGTTATTGCCCGAGAAATAAACGCGCGGATAGCACTGACGTCGCTTTTCACAGCCCACGTTCCAGCCAATGCCGGCAAAAATATCGAAAAGAACTTTATTTCCAAGATAGGAACCGCCTACACCGAGAAAAACTACTGCGTCGATTTCCCTTTGTACATAGGCACCAAAATCTTTCAAACGTTGAATAGATTCCGGGGTATTGGGATTCCCTTCCCTAACGAACGGCAGACGGGTAAAAAACACATGCTCAGGCGTCCCATCTTTAGATAAATGTGCCTTAGCTATACCCGTATCACGAATAACAGCTAGCGCCGCAGCAGCTCCTTTAGCCTCATCCTGTAAAGCCACAATTTTTTCAGTTGAAATTACTTCGGTACCTAACATAGCGGCATAATCAAAAATGAAACCGCTTTCCAATACTACTTTACCTGATAAATTCATAATATCACCATATCAAATATTTATATTATTAAATATTTTATCATAAAACCATAGTAAAGGCAAAAGCGCCAACGCTTTAGCATTGGCGCTTTTACTTATTGGTCTGCTAAATTACGCAGATAATTTTCAGCAGCTTCAAGCTGCACATCCTTAGTGGCATGCTCTGGAAGTTCAACGACCTCGTCCGGAGTAATACCAGTACCGTTAATAGAACGACCTGAGGGTGTATAATACTTAGCCGTAGTAAGTTTCAGCCCAGTATTCTGAGGTAATCTGTAAACAGTCTGTACAGAACCTTTGCCGAAGGTTTGAGTACCGAAAAGCTTACCGGCCCCGGAATCCTGTACGGCTCCTGCTACGATTTCAGACGCACTGGCGCTGCCATGGTCAACTAACACCGCTAACGGATATTTGATCTTTTCCAGATAAGATTCTTCCGTATATTTCCGGCCTTCTCTGTCGATAACAGAAACGATTGGCCCTTTAGGAACCAAATGCTGCGCAACACGCACAGATTCGCCTAAAATACCGCCGGGATTCTGCCGCAGATCAAGCACCAATGACTGCATGCCCATCTGCTCTAATTCCTGATATTTTTTTGTAAATTCCCCAGAGGTATTTTCATTGAAGATCGCGATTCTGATATAACCGATCTTACTGCCGGCCAGCATTTCTCCTGCCACAGAATTTATCTTAATGTCACCGCGGACAACTCGTACAGTACGCTCATAGCCTTTATTATCAGCCAAGATCAGCTCAACTTCTGTTCCCTGAACGCCACGGATCATAGCGACAACATCTTCCAACTGCATACCGGCCGTTTTCTTGCCGTCGACCTGAACGATTTTATCTCCGGCTTTAATACCGGCTTTTTCCCCGGGAGTCCCTTCAAGTGGCGCAACAACAACAAAGTTATTATCTTTTTTACCGACTACCACGCCGATACCGCCAAAAAAACCTTCTGTCACATTACTGATATCTTTGAAGCTCTGCTGATCCAAATAAACTGAATACGGATCGTCTAAAGCTTTCACTAAACCAGTCGCAGCACCGTCAAACAGTTTTTCGTCATTAGGCGGTTCAACAAATTTTTCTCGTACCAGCACCAGTGTCTTCAAAAACTTCAGGCTTCCTAAAGCATCGCCAGTAATGCGCTCCATACTGTAAAAAACAGTACCAAGCGTAACAACTATAGCGCAAAGGCAGGCTATAAGCACTGTCATCATACTAAAACGTTTCTTAAACATACTATACTCTGCCCTCGCTTACCTTTCTTACGTTACGGCAAATAATCCAGCGGTTCAGTTACTTCACCGTGGATACGCACTTCAAAGTGACAATGCGGACCAGTAGACCAGCCCGTGCTGCCTGCATAAGCAATTACCTGCCCTTTGTCAACATACTGACCTTCGCTGACGGCCAGCTCCTGATTATGTCCGTACAAGGAAACCAGACCGCCGCCATGATCAATCATGACAGCATAACCATAACCGCCCATCCAGCCGGAATAAATAATCGTACCGGAGTCAGCAGCTACGATAGGTGTGCCGTAATCACAGGCAATATCCATACCAGAATGATATCTGGTCGTACCAAAAACCGGATGTGTACGCCAACCATAGTAAGAGGTTATTTCACCTGTTACAGGCCAGATAAATTTACCAGTACCACCGCCGGTAGGCATGGAAGAACTGCGTTCAAGACTTCTTAACATGCTGGCAATATTTTCAGAGATAGCCAGCAGACGATCATAGTCTTCATCAGCCTGACGGCTGTCTTCCTCTGCTTTATACAGCAATTGAGCACGTTCTTCTTTACTTGATTCAGCCTTTTGCTGCTTTTCTTCAAGATCACTGCGCATTTTTTCAATATCAGCCATCTGTGCGTCCAGCTCTTTCTGGCGGGCTTCGATCTCAGCAGTTTCTTTCATGATAGTATCCATCATTGCCAGATCGCGGCTGATTATTTTCTGCAGTAAAAACATACGCGACGAAAAATCAGAAAAATCTTTCGCACCTAAAAGCACGTCCAGATAATTTATCTGACCGTTGATATAAATGTCGCGCAGACGCTGACGATAAATCTTCATGCGTCCTTCCATCTTGGCTTTTTTCTCTGCCAATATCTCCTGGTTCTCATCAATCAGCGGCTGCAATTTATCACGCTTCGCTTCGATCTCCTTGATCTCAGTCTGCAAACGATTTAATTCAGCAACGATCTCTTCCATTCTGTCACTGGCTTCTTCAGCTTCGCGACGGGCGCGTTCTTTGGCAATTTCCATTTGCTGCATCTTCTGCTGCACGTCATCATATTCCGCTTGTTTATCGTCCAGCTCATTAGCAAAAGCCGGCAAAATCTGCATAACAGCGAATATTAATGCCAATACAACCATCAAATATTTCTTTTTTGGCATAATAGGCCTCCGCTGTTAAACTTTTAAAAACTTACGCAAGGAAATATAACTGCCTGCAGCGCCGATTGCTGTTCCCGCTAAAATAATAGAAACATCTACATAAGTTAACATAGGATACGCAGGCACCATCGGCAAAAACGCCAGCGTCGCATAAATACGTGATAAAAGCGCCGCATAAGTACTATTAATTACAAAGTTGGCAATCAGTGCCCCGAAAAATCCCAGCGTCATACCTTCCAGAATAAACGGCCAGCGAATAAACCAGTCCGTAGCGCCAACATATTTCATAATATTTACTTCTTTACGTCTGGCAAAAACAGTCAGCCTGATCGTATTAGCAATAATAAACAGCGTTGCAAACGCAAGTAAGATAACTAACACCACACCGCCGATCCGCAATATCTTCGTCATTTGGAAAATATGCTCGACTATTTCCTGCCCAAACTTAGCCGTTTCAACGCCTTCCATTTCATGTATCTGCGGCGCCAGCTCATTGATTCGATCTGGCCGATCTACCTGCACTTCAAAGGAGTTTGGAAAGGGATTATCCGTACCCAAAGAATGCAGTAACTTTTCCTGCTGCCCTAAGCGTTCCTTAAATCTGGCCAAAGCTTCCTGTTTACCGACTTCAGTAACGCTGACGACACCAGGCAGATTTTCCAGAGTGTGCTTCATTTCGCCCAAATCGCCAGTCTCAACGGAATCTTCCATATAAACGGTGATCTGCACCTGACTTTCCAGATATTGAGCAAGATTATTGGTATTGATAAAAATAAGCAAAAACATGCCCAGAACCAAGAGGGAGAGGGCTACTGTAGAAACAGACGCCAAACTCATCAGGCCATTACGCTTGATAGATTTATAGGTTTCGCGGATAAAATATTCTTTTGTGCTAAGACTCATAACCGTATACCCCTTTTAAATCATCACGAACGATGGAACCTTTTTCAATGGCAATAACACGTTTTTCCATATTATCAACGATTTCTTTATCATGGGTAGCCATAACGATAGTCGTACCACTTTCATTAATCTCACTGAAAATACGCATTATATCCCAGCTTGTCTCAGGGTCAAGGTTACCAGTAGGCTCATCGGCGATCACCATCAACGGATCATTAACGATAGCACGGGCAATAGCTATACGTTGCTGCTCGCCGCCTGAAAGCTCAGTTGGGTAAGAGTTAGCCCGTTTACGCAAGCCAACCAAATCCAATACGCTCATTACACGGCGTTTTATCTTACGGTAGGGAGTCTCAATAACCTGCATTGCGAAAGCTACATTATCATAAACCGTACGGTCGGGCAATAAACGGTAATCCTGAAAAATGATACCTAACTGCCTGCGCAAATAGGGAATTTCTTTTTCCTGTAAATCCAATAAATCCACGCCGTTAACATAAATATTCCCGGTGGTAGGAATAACTTCGCGAAACAGCATTTTGATAAAAGTTGATTTACCAGCGCCGCTGGGCCCTACAACAAAAACGAATTCACCCGGCTGGATGTGGATATTAACATCACGCAGCGCTACGGAACCGCTTGGATATGTTTTACTGACATCAGTCATTAAAAGCATGGTGAAAGCTCCCTCCTTTTCAACACTCAACCCTTAAATCAGTCTTTATCATCACGATAAACTCAGCTTTATCGTTTTTCTGCAACCTCATTTAACAAGGCGAAAGCTTTATCAGAATTGATCTGCGCTTTCTGCCGCAAGTTCTCAATATTTTCATTTTGCTTGAGCGGTATTTTCTGCCAGCTGTCTACAGCCGCTTGAACGACATTAGCGGCGTCAATTTTTTCTACAGTGCCAACAGGCTTCTCGCCGATCGCGTTGACGAAGCTGTCTACCTTCGGATCATAAGAAACAGCCAGTAACGGAGTTTGCATTACTGCTGCAAAAACCAGTGCATGTAAACGCATACCTATTAAAAGGTCAAAATTACCTATGATTGATAAAAATTCTTCTGTGTTATACTTTCCGTTCAACAAGAAAATATCTTTTTGGCACATTAGTGCCTTACGCAGCTTCTCGCAGGCCTTTACATCTACTGAATACTGCAGTGGCAGCAATACCAACTGCGCTCCGTAAAGCTGCTGTAACTTAGATGCAGCTTCTGCCAAAACCTGAAAACATTTACTGTCACCAGACCACGGTCTTACCGAAATACCAATCACCGGCTTCGACAGATCAAGGCCTGACTGTGTCAGCAAATCGCTGCCACTGCCCTTGTCCTCAGGCGTTAGTGAAAGCACTGAATCAGCAGTAACTATCACTTTATCCTGAGCTACTCCCATTTCCAGGAGTTCCCCCGCCGACTCCTTATCCCTGACTGTAATCAAATCCGCTTTGTTACAGACAAAACTTGTCAATCGCCGGGCCCATTTTGCTCTGATTGGGCCAATGCCTTGAGCAAAAAGCATTACTTTTTTACCAAGCATTTTTCCCAAAATGATAATACCCAGATAGTAGCACAAACTACGTTGACTGGTTACATCCTGAAGCAAACTTCCGCCGCCTGAAAGAACCAGTTCAGTATCATTCATAGCACGAATGATACTGAAAGGATTAAAGCGGTATACACTGCGCACTTGGTGTTTAGAGGCAGTATCTTCCGGGTTACCCGACAATACGGTCAACTCTACGTTTTCTTCCACCTGACGCAGCGATTCTATAATAGCAGTAAGCATCGCTTCATCACCGGCGTTGGCAAAACCATAGTAACCGGAAATCAAAATTCTACTCATGCTCTAAGAATCTCCTTTGCCATTTCTGCACGTAAGGCAGCAGGATAGAAACGACTATAATCGCAACGATACCTAAAACAACACCCAATAAATAACCGTCAACAGCGCGAATGAAACTCATCATCACCGGGGTTCTCATGTGGGCGAAAGTCTGTACTAATGAGCCCTGGCCTATGGTGGCACCTACGACTAAAAGCATTTGCCACAGGCGAGGCGCTTGCTTATAGGCAGCATATGCAGCTAAATAAAAAGCCGGATGTCCGATCATGAACTCTTTTTCACGTGGCCGTGCATACATAACCTGTTCTAAAAAAAGTCGCATTTTGATCTCTAACGCCGGTACGGGAACGCCGGCAGTATGACCGCTGCGCCCTACAAAAATATAAGCAACAAAGGCCAACGCGCCTAAAAAAGCAACATGTTTAACAGTTATCGCCGTGCTGAAAAAGTTCCGCAGATGTATAGCCAGGTTACCGACCTGGCCTTTGCTGAGTACGTTAAACCTTTGCATATACCACAGGGAGATCAACAACACAGGCAGGATAAACGTTAATTTTACGCCTTTATAAATATTTATTTCCAGGAAAAAACGGCTGTCACCTAAAATTGCCGCTACAAAAGAGGCACCGATCAGCGACAATACAACGGCTAACGCCAACTGCCATGTAGCATTGACAATAATAGCCAGCGTGCTTTGCAATGTTTTTTTACAAGTATGCCAAAGCTCTACTATCACCGTCATCGAAAGTACTGGAAAAACAGTAGCAGCAAGCAAAGCCAATAATTGCCTTGTCAATACACCGCCAAATTTCATAAGAGTGATGCTCGCTACAGCACCGCCGACCAACAAAAGTATATATTGGGCTTTTTTACTGATATTAACCAGAAGCGACAAATACATGATCCCTCCTGCCAAAATAGCGAATGCTAAAGGCACGAACCAAATACGGTCAGGGAAATAGGCAGCGAACTTACCATCAGCAGTGTTTCGGGTAAATACGCCTGCCGGGCCCAGTTTATAACCCCTGCCCTGTACAGATGCCGCTATTTTAGAAACGTAATCCAAATTCAACGCCAATATATCCTGGCCTTCCTGAGGGATCATAAAAGGCTTGATATAGTTGATGCGGATATTGCGTTCTTCATCTGTTAACGCCCAGCGCCGCAGCGCTTCCGGCATTTTTATTTTTCTCTGTTCAGCCTTATCTATGATATATGTCCGGGCGACCCGGTAATCCATATGCTCCGCCAAAGAAAAATTGCCGTCCATCGGTGCGAACTGAAGCTGTGTATAATGCTCCACCATGCCGAAGGTCATATTCTGCTTTTTCAGTTTATGAGCCATGTAGGCAATGTAATCTGGATATCCTACGACCTCCCGTCCACAGCCTATGTAGCCTGTAACGTTCGCGCCGGATTTATCGATCCGTCGGAAAATACTTCTGATTTGATCGTAATCATTAGGCAAATAATTCATAGGACGCACGATAACATTAAAACCAAAAGCTTTTGCTTTCCGCATTTCTTCCGTTGAAAGCCCCAGCGGAGCCTGCATCACACCTGGTTTAGTATCGTAGTTTTCTTCGGTGATCACCATGGGGTTACCGACAATTTCAATTATCTGTGGCTCATTATTAACGATTCGCAACCGCTCTTTGCCATAACGCAGATAAAGATCTTCAACAACCTCTGTCAAAACATCATATGATGTACCAACCGTCACATAGACAGCATTAGGCACTACTATCCCTTCAGCCAAAACAGGGGCAAACTTGCCTCCGTCACCGCCTAGAGCGGCGCCTTTCAGCAGCTCTTCACCGGTTACAGCAACAATCGATCCGTTATTATTCAACTTCTCTAAAGAAGTGTCAAACACGACGAGGCTTGTAATTCCGGCTTTCTTGAATTTTGCCAGCACATCATCTAAGGCAAAGCCTTCCCAATTGGCTAAATGTTCGAGCCCTTCATATTCCATTGCCATCTCAACAGTATCATTGCGCTGTTCTATCTCATAGCGTTGATAATTCAACCATAATGAAACAACTAGCCCTATAGCTATTATCGCAACAAGTACCGGGTTATAACGGCTTTTCATCAGCTGATCTCCACCTAATTTTAAATTTCTCCACAGCAATTACAGTTTCTTTTGTTGACTGCGTAAATACGCCTCAACAAACATTTCCAGCCCACCGTCCATTACTGCCTGCACATTTCCTGTTTCAGCACCTGTACGATGATCTTTTACCAGCTTATACGGCTGAAAAACATACGAACGTATTTGGCTGCCCCATTCTATTTCCTGGTAGTCACCGGCAATATCATTTTTCAGGGCATCCTGCTTAGCGCGTTCATATTCATATAACTTTGCACGCAGCAGCTGCATACAGCGTTCCCTGTTCTGGATCTGTGAACGCTGAGTCTGACATTGCACAATAATACCGGTAGGAAGGTGTGTCATCCGCACAGCGGAACTGGTTTTATTTACGTGCTGACCACCGGCACCGCTGGCGCGGTAAGTGTCAACTTTTAAATCAGCGGGATTAATATCGATTTCTACACTATCATCAAGTTCCGGCATAACGTCTATCGCCGCAAAAGAAGTATGGCGACGGGCATTAGCGTCAAACGGCGATATTCGCACTAATCTGTGCACGCCTTTTTCACTGCGCAGATAACCATAAGCATTATGCCCGTTGATTTGCAGCGTCGCACTTTTGACTCCGGCTTCGTCACCGGGCAGATAATCAAGCATTTCCACAGTGTAGCCTTCGCGTTCAGCAAAACGAGTAAACATCCGCAGCAGCATCGAAGTCCAGTCCTGAGCTTCAGTGCCGCCTGCACCAGCATGCAGGGTAAGGATAGCGTTATTTGCATCATATTCGCCATTTAAAAGCATTCCCAACTCCAGATGTTCCACATCTGTACGGATAGCAGCCAAGGATTCTTCCATCTCAGGCAGCAGGCTGTCGTCATGCTCTTCCATCGCCAGCTCACACAAAACTTCTAAATCATCGACCCTTGTTTCCAAAGAACGAAAGATACCAACTTCCTCTTTCAACTGTGTGACGGCCTGAGCCGTTTTCTGCGCCGCTTCCGGTTTATCCCAAAACTCAGGCGCACCCATTTTATGTTCTAATTCAGCAATGCGGTCTTCTTTGACAGCTACGTCAAAGAGATCCCCTCATTTCCTCTAGTTTCTGTTTTAAAGCTGCAATTTCAGGTTTGTATTCCTCGATCAGCACTAACTTCACATCCTCTCTTAAATAACACCAGTAAAGTTGAAACTTTAAGTTTCAACTTTACTGTAAGACAATACCAACTTCATTTTTCGGTTTTATTGATCCTGACCACAGCAGTTTTTGTATTTTTTACCGCTGCCGCACGGACAGAGATCATTACGTCCAATAGTTTCACCTTTGACTACCGGCTGTTTTTTTACATCGTCATCTTCGCCCGGATTATTGGTAGAAGCATTTTCCAAACGATTCTCTACCTTAGGCTGCGAAACTACATTGACGCGATAAATATAACGAACCACATCGTCCTGTATCGCATCGATCATAGCCTGGAACATATCATAAGCTTCAAACTTATATTCAACCAAAGGATCTTTTTGTCCATAAGCGCGTAAGCCTACGCCTTCACGCAACAGGTCCATAGAATCCAAGTGTTCCATCCAGTGGTTATCAACAACTTTCAGCATGACCAGATTTTCCAGTTCACGCATCAATTCAGGACTGATAGCGTCTTCACGTTCTGTGTAATGTTCATCAGCTACTTTATACAAATATTCTTCCAGCTCTTCACGGCTCAGGTTCTGCAAATAATCCATCTGCAATAATCCTGTCGGAGCATAAAATTCTTCGGCATAAGCGATCAGCGCCTGCAGATCCCAATCCTCCGAATAAACTTCCGGCGGAGCATACATGGCCATAGTACGGTCTACTACCTTATGCACCATTTCCATAATGGTATCGCGAAGGTTTTCCTGCTGCAGGATTTTTTTACGCTGAGCATAAATAACTTCGCGCTGCTGGTTCATAACATCGTCATACTCCAGAACCTGTTTACGAATAGCAAAGTTTCTGGCCTCAACTTTTTTCTGAGCAGATTCAATGGAACGTGTTACCAGTTTATGTTCAATAGGCTCGTCTTCTTCCATACCCAATTTATCCATGATACTGGAAATATTATCCGAACCAAACAAGCGCATCAAATCATCTTCAAGCGACAGGAAAAACTTTGAGGAACCCGGATCGCCTTGACGGGCACAGCGTCCGCGCAGCTGATTATCGATACGGCGGCTTTCATGGCGTTCAGTACCAATGATATGCAAACCACCCAGCTCAGGCACACCTTCACCCAGTACAATATCCGTACCACGGCCTGCCATATTTGTAGCAATGGTTACTGCTCCGTACTGGCCTGCTCCGGCAATGATCTCAGCCTCTTTTTCGTGATATTTAGCATTCAAAACATTATGCGGGATACCGCGGCGTTTAAGCATAGCCGACAGCTCCTCAGACTGTGCGATGGAAGTGGTGCCAACCAAAACAGGGCGGCCTGATTTATGACATTCTTCGATCTCATTAACAGCCGCTTTATATTTAGCGCGCTTGGTCTTCAAAATAACATCAGGATAATCCACACGAACCATCGGTTTGTTGGTCGGAATAACGACAACGTCTAAACCGTAAATTTTTTGGAACTCCTGTTCTTCCGTTTTAGCGGTACCGGTCATACCGGAAAGCTTTTCATACATACGGAAATAGTTCTGGAAGGTGATCGTCGCCAAAGTCTGGCTTTCGCGCTCGACTTTAACGCCTTCTTTAGCTTCAATAGCCTGATGCAGCCCTTCCGAAAAACGGCGACCAAACATCAACCGGCCGGTAAACTCATCAACGATGATTACTTCGCCGTCTTTTACTACATAGTCTTTATCACGATGCATGATAGCTTTTGCTTTCAACGCACACATCAACTGATGAGAAAAATCAACGCCATGCTCGGTATCATACATATTTTCTATACCAAGCATTTTCTCTGCTTTAGCAATACCTATTTCGGTCGGTGCCACTGTCTTCATTTTTTCGTCAACGGTATAATCTTCAACTTCATCCATTTTGGCAACTACATGCGCCAATACTTTATAAAGCTCCGTCGATTTTTCGCCGGGGCCGGAAATAATAAGCGGCGTTCTGGCCTCATCGATCAAAATACTGTCTACTTCATCGACGATACAATAATTAAGTGGTCTCTGAACCATCTGGTCTTCATCAACTACCATATTGTCACGCAGATAATCAAAACCGAATTCATTATTAGTACCATAGGTTATATCAGCCGCATAAGCAGCTTTACGGTCAGGATAATCAAGGGCATGGGCAATCAAGCCTACCGAAAGGCCCAAAAATCTAAATACACGGCCCATATCTTCGCTGTCGCGGCGCGCCAGGTATTCGTTGACGGTAACGACGTGAACGCCTTTACCGGTCAATGCATTCAAATACGCCGGTAAAGTCGCAACCAAAGTTTTGCCTTCACCAGTACGCATTTCTGCAATTTTGCCGCGGTGCAATACGCAACCGCCAACTAACTGCACGTCAAAGTGCCGCATGCCCAAAACACGTTTACCAGCTTCACGTACAACCGCAAATGCTTCCGGCAGGATATCATCCAAAGTTTCACCCTTAGACAAGCGTACTTTAAAATCAGCTGTCTTAGCGGCCAGATTTGCAGAACTCAGTCCTACCATATCTTTTTCTAATGCATTGATTTTATCGACAATGACTCCGATCTCTTTTAATTCCTTCTCATTCGGGTCACCAAAAATTTTTTTCAATAAACCTTCGAGCAAAACAATCACTCCTTAAATTTTCACAATAAAAAAACACTATACCTAACTTAAAATTTTAGCAGAAAAGCCTTAAAAAGTCAAAAAGCTCGGGGCTTTAACCCCAAGCTTTTTGTGAACTTTCAGTAAATTATTTTCCTATTAATATTATCGCTTATTTTAATTCCGGTGAAAGCAAGCCATAATTGCCGTCTTTACGGCGATAAACCACATTCGCACCGCCAAAATCAGGATCGTAGAAAACGAAGAAATCGTGATTCAAAAGGTTCATCTGCAAAATAGCTTCTTCAGCAGTCATCGGATGCATCGTGAAGGATTTGTTTTTAATGATTTTGAATTCACCGTCATCTTCAGCAGCAGCTCCAGCAGCCGCAGGAATTGCAGCATCCTGGAAGTTGTTATATTTTCTCTTCATCAGGCGGGTCTTATATTTGTGGATTTGACGTTCGATCTTCTCGATTACTAAATCTATCGAGGAATACATATCCTTAGTAGTTTCTTGAGCTCTAAGTAAAATTCCACTGGCCGGAACTGTGATCTCTACGATATGATTGCCTTTTTCAACCTTCAAAACTGCAGAAATATCGCCGACAGTTTTAAACTGTTTGGTTACCTTCGTAATCTTTTTTTCTACATACTCTTTTAAAGCCGGAGTTACATCAATGTTTTTACCGCGTACGTTTACGTTCATAATTCATACCTCCTTGAATTCCCCAAGGTGATGGGAGCGCAAGCTCTCTGCTTGCTTTAATATTATAATTCGCCGCACTCGATAAAACTCCTGCCTAAAAGTAACAAAAAACTCGCATGTCTTAAAAATTTCACATGCGAGTTTACAATTGCAAACAATGTAACACTTCGGGTAATAAAACACCCAACTCAGGCAATTGCCCTATAATATTTTAGACAAAAAGCTGCGCGTACGTTCTTCTTTTGCATGCATAAAAACCTCATTGGGTTCCCCCTGCTCGACGATAAGCCCGCCGTCCATAAAAATAACTCTATCGCCGACTTCACGGGCAAAGCCCATTTCATGGGTAACAACCGCCATCGTCATACCTTCTTTAGCTAAGCTTTTCATAACATCTAGTACTTCGTTGATCATTTCCGGGTCAAGCGCCGAAGTAGGTTCATCAAATAAAAGTGCTTTAGGTTTCATCGCCAGTGCCCGGGCAATAGCAACACGCTGCTGCTGTCCACCTGAAAGCTGCTCGGGATAAGCATAGGCCTTATCTGCCAAACCAACCTTGATCAACAGCTCCTGCGCCGTTTGTTCGGCTTCAGCGTGGCTGATGCTGCGCACCTTCATCGGCGCCAGCATTAAGTTCTCCAACACCGTCATATGCGGAAATAAATTGAACCGCTGGAAAACCATGCCTACTTCTTTGCGGATCTCGTTGATATTGGCCTCGCCTGTCAAAGGAATGCCATCAATCACGATACTGCCGCCGGTAGGCTCTTCCAAGTAATTGATGCAGCGAAGCAGCGTGCTTTTACCACTACCGGAAGGACCGATAATAACGACAACTTCGCGTTCTGCTATCGTCAAATCGATACCTTTTAAAACATCCAGGCTGCCAAAACTTTTCTTCAAATCTGTTATTTTAATCATTTCTTCGTTCATTTCGTATCATACCTCCGTTCCAGCATGCCTACGAGGCGGGCCACTGTAAAGGTCATAATCAGATAAATAACAGCTACAGCCATCCAAATTTCAAAGGAAGCGTAGGTGCGGGCAATAATCAATTGTCCGCGGCGGGTCAGTTCCTCAAAACCGATAACAGAAACAAGAGAAGAATCTTTCAGCATGGCAATAAACTCATTTCCTAAGGGCGGAATGATCCGTTTAAACGCCTGCGGCATGATTATATAACGCATAGTCTGAGCCCAGCTCATGCCTAAAGAACGGCCTGCTTCCATTTGACCTTTATCGATCGACTGGATACCAGCACGGAAAATTTCTGCAATATAAGCGCCGCTGTTAATGGAACAGGCAGAAATAGCGGCAAAATATGGATCAACACGATGCCCTATAATTCCCGGCAAAGCAAAATAAACCAAAAATATCTGTACTAAAAGCGGAGTCCCGCGGATAAAATCAACATAGCAGTTAGCAAGATAACGCACTGGTTTGATAGTTGCTAAACGCGCTACGCCAACCATCATACCGATCAGCAAACCAAAACCTACGCTCAAAGCCGTTATTTCAAGGGTAATACCGGCCCCGGCCAGCAGCAAAGGCATAGCCTCCCAAATCAAGCCGAAATTAATATCCATGCAGTTGTCTTCCTTTCATTGTCAGAGCTTCACATTTCAGCAAATAAAATACGGAGTACACCACCGTCACCGTTGATGTACTCCGCATCTAGATATGACCATATTATTTCTTTACTTCACCAAACCAGGTTTTGTAAATCTTGTCATACTCGCCGTTTTTCTTTAATTCGGCCAGAGCTTTGTCGATTTCGGCAGCTAATTTTTCATTGCCTTTTTTCACTGCAATGCCATATTCTTCAGCTTCAAGCACATCGCCTACAGTTTTTGCATCAGCGCTGCCGCCCTGTGCCAAATAATAACCCACTACCGGGCTGTCGTTGATAACAGCGTCTACACCGCCATTTTTCAATTCCATAGCCGCTTCGGTATTGGTATTGAAAGCAGTTACTTTGGCATCTTTGACACTTTCAGCTTTAAGAGCTCCGGTAGTACCAATCTGTACGGCAATCTTTTTACCGACCAGATCTTCGATACTCTTAATGCTGTTATTGTTTTTCTGCACCATAACGATCAGGCCTGATCTGTAATACGGAGCCGAAAACAAGACTGCTTCCTGACGTTCAGGGGTAATGCTCATGCCTGCGATCGCAGTGTCAATATTACCAGAACTAAGTGCCGGAATCAAAGCGTCAAAGCCCATATTCATGATTTCAACTTTATAACCCATTTGTTTACCGATAGCACGGATAAGATCCATATCAAAACCGGTATATTCTTTAGAACCTTCTTTTTGGAATTCAAACGGCGCGAAAGTAGGCTCTGTACCTACACGCAGAACTTTTGCAGAATCAGCTTTTTTAGCGTCATCTTTGCCGCCACAACCGGCTACCATTAAAGACAAGGCTGCCAAAACAACCATTGCCAAAAGTAAATATTTTTTCATTTTCCACCCTCCAGCAAATTATCTTGACCACTGAACACAACACGTGGTCGACTATGTTTATTAATTATATAACTAAAAGGGACTCGGCGCAACATAAAGTTATAAGAATATTATTTCTTTTCTTCACCAAACCAGGTTTTATACAACTGAGCATACTCACCGTTCTGTTTCATTTCTGCCAACGCTTTATTGATCTCAGCGGCCAGTTTTTCATTGCCTTTTTTCACCGCGATACCATAATCTTCAGAATTCATGACCTCACCTACGATTTTAGCGTCAGCACTGCCGCCCTGCTGCAAATAATATTTCAAAACGGGACTGTCGTTGATAACGGCGTCCGCTCCGCCATTTTTAAGCTCCATTGCTGCTGCTGTGTTGTCATTAAATGCAGTTACCTGGGCGTTTGGGATCTCGGCCGCTTTATTAGCTCCTGTAGTTCCAATCTGTACAGCTATGCGTTTGCCTTTCAGGTCGTTAAAACTTTTGATAGCCGCATCATCCTTTTTCACCATCACGATCAGGCCGGAAGTATAGTATGGATCAGAAAAAACTATTACTTTTTTCCGCTCGTCGGTAATGCTCATTCCAGCAATAGCAACGTCAATATTGCCTGAATTCAGAGCTGGAATCAACGCGTCAAAACCCATTGAAGAAATTTCGACCTTATAGCCAAGCTTTGTTCCTATAGCTCGAATAAGGTCCATGTCGAAACCAGTAAACTCGGCCGATCCTTCTTTCTGAAACTCAAACGGTGCAAAAGCGGGTTCTGTACCTACTCGCAGCAGCTTCACGGGTTCCGCTTCTTTGCTTTCTTCTTTGGTCCCGCCGCAACCTGCCACAGCTAAAGCCAGCAGCATCAATACACTCATCAATAAAAATACGATTTTTTTCATTATTTACCCCTCCAAACAAATTCCGCAGTTTTGGAACCGCTTTTATAATATTTTTTTATTATATTACTAAACATCTCATTCGGCAATAAAAAAATACCGTTATTTTTTAATAACGGTACGCTTTTTCTAGACAACTCAGCTGACCTGGTTTTCGCCCCCACACTCGCCTGCTGGAAGGTTCGCTCATAAGCTTTCTCGCTCCCCACTACTACTTCTCTCGCTTTTGCGGCAGGACTTACTTCTAAGCTGCGCCGTGCTCACAATACTTTGATTGCTTACGTGGATCGTTTTGCCCGCAACTGGCCTCGATTTGCAACCACAGACCTGAGTTGTAGTTATAATTATACAGCAAGCAAAAATTTTTGCAAGCGTCTTTGCTAATTACCTTTTTTGATGTATACTAATATCACCACTTGAACGAGGACGGATTGTTTATGATCGCTATACCCCAATTTCTGGATTTCCCGGACGACGGACAAACAATGGAAATCTGCGAATTCTTTATGAAAATGCTGCAACATAAGAATAAGGCTTTATATATGCACAGTCAGCAGGTAGCGAACTATGCTGCCAGCATTGCCGCCAAAATCGGACTGCCGCTTGCCGAAGTTTCCTGTATCAAAACAGCAGCTCTGCTGCATGATATAGGCAGCCTTTCTGTGCCCAATGTGATTCTGATGAAAGCACCTTATCTGAGCACCCGCGAAATGTCCATTTACAAACGGCATTGTCAGGCGGGAGCCAGTATGCTCGAAAACATCCAAGGCTTCAGCCATATCACGCCCATCATCCACGCACATCATGAAAAATGGGATGGCACCGGATATCCAAAGCGACTCAAGGGTGTAAACATACCTTTAGGAGCCCGGATAATATCTGTTGCTGACCATTATGACCAATTTATCAATCCCTGCACCCAGCAATGGCAAAAAACTCACAGCGAAGCCGTGATAGAGCTGCAAAATAAAGCAGGCCTTGATTTTGACCCTAACGTCGTTAAAGCATTTATGCAGGCCGTCGTACCAAGTAAAATTTCCAAAACAAAAAAACAACCATAAAAAAACACTTGCAGTCAGATCTCTGACTGCAAGTGTTTTTTTATTTGTTCCTGTCCGTAATTTTCGATACTACCGCACATAGCTAAACCATAAACCTTAGCAGCACCAGCAGTCTTCAATGTTCTGGCGGCCTCTTCCATCGTCGCCCCAGTAGTAAAAATATCATCTACGATAACAATAGTTTTTCCTGTGACCGTCCCGCCAATACTGAAACAGTTTTCCAGATTTATTTTTCTCTCCTGTGGACCTAATCCATACTGAGGAATAGTCTCCCTTGTTCTCAGCAGCAGCTCTATCCAAACATATTCAGCCTTCAGCCAGGAAAATAAAAACTGCGGTATGTCAAAGCCTCGTTCCAAGCGGCGGTTCTCTGCAGTAGGGATCGGCACAATAAACACATCCGTTTGCTGTAAAACATTTTTAAATTTTGACGGCAGTCCTTTGCCTGCCGCTGCACATTCCACCGCCAGCAACTCCAGCAACGCTCTGCGGCTGTTAAATTTAAGCTGCTGCAGTGCCGTCCTAACCGGGCCTGAATACCGCAGCAACATCACCGTCCCATCCAATGCTTCACCAGCAGAAAGCCAGAGTGGTTGCATAATAGACGCCCTGCATTCCTCGCAAAATAGTCCTGTTTCTGCAATTTGCGCGCAGCCTGCGCAGCGCCTTGCAAAAAATATAGACAGCAATGCTTCATACCAGCGCTTTAAATAATCTGTAAACATCGGCGAGAACGCATCACCCTTCTTTGATAATATTATAGTAGTATGTATGCCACTTAGAAAATATCGCTTTGTTCCTGCAGGCGTTCCGCCAGCAAAGAATAGCGTTTTCTGGTTCTATCATTATCCACAGCTGTCTGAACGGCAGCTTTTGTTCCTACCAGGATAACTTTTTGCTTCGCTCTGGTCACGGCCGTATACAGCAGGTTTCTCTGCAGCATGATATAGTGCCCTGGTACCATCAGTAAAATCACAACAGGATATTCGCTGCCCTGAGATTTGTGCACACTCATAGCATAAGCCAGCTGTAATTCGTCAATTTCATTCGGAGTATAAGTAACATATTCCCCATCAACACGTTCCGGATAATCGACAGTAACATTACGCCCATCGATATAAACTATCCGACCTATGTCACCGTTAAAAACATCTTTTTCATAATTATTACGTATCTGCATCACTTTATCGCCAACACGCAGTACGCCGCCAGGTGTGTTGACTTCGCCCTTGTTAAGTTCAGGCGGATTGATCCTCTGCTGCAGCAAATGGTTAAGGTTCTGCACGCCGCAGGGATTTTTATGCATGGGCGACAAAACCTGCACCGACTGCCAATCGCTTTGTGCCGTTAGCCTGGCATAAAGATTGGCTACGTATTCAGCTGCGTCAAATTCATTTTCGATCTCCGCAAAAGTAAAATCACTGTTCATTTCCCACTGCGGCATCTGACCGCGGTTAATCCTATGGGCATTACGAACGATTGGGCTTATCTCCGCCTGCCGAAAAACATTTTCTAACCGTACGACCGGCATTTTCTGAGATCGAATGATATCTTTAAGCACCGATCCGGCACCAACTGAAGGCAGCTGATCCACGTCGCCGACAAAAATCAGCCGACAGCCTCCCTGAACAGCCTTCAGCAGATTGTATGTCAGCGTGATATCCAACATCGACGCTTCATCGATGATAATAGCATCTGCGTCTAAAGGCTCGCTATCATTTTTCCCAAAATTAAAACCGCCGCCGTTCGGCGTATATTCTAATAAACGATGTACTGTGACTGCCGGATGTCCCGATGAATCTGCCAGCCTGCGAGCTGCGCGGCCTGTAGGCGCTGCCAGCAATATCCTGCAGCCTGCTTTTTCAAGTACAGCCAAAATACCCTTGATGACCGTGGTTTTACCTGTTCCAGGCCCGCCGGTCAGTACAAAGACGCCATACTTCAACGAAGCATGGATAGCTTCTTTCTGCGCTTCGGCTAATGTAATACCAGCTTCATTTTCCCACTGGGAAATTATTTTTTCTACGTTGACTTTTTCCAACGCTCCGGCCAGGTCACGTAATTTAAGCAGTCTTTTAGCTGTCTGTACCTCTGCCTGATACAAATATTCAGGATAGATGAGCCTGATACCGCCAACTTCTTCCGTCCGCAGGCGATCTTCTCCCAATAATTTTTGAAAAACATCACTGACGATATTACCACTGATCTGCAGCAACCGCACCGTTTCCTTCAACAGCAGTTCTTCAGGTACACATGTATGCCCAGCAGATGCTGCCTGATTCAGGGCATATTCCAACCCGGCCTTGATCCGTTCCTCACAGGAACCGTCCATGCCGATCGCCAAAGCTATTTTATCAGCTGTTCTAAAACCGATGCCGGTAATATCGTTCGCCAAACTATACGGATTCTCCTGTATCCTTTTGATAGCCGTTGCTCCATACTGCGCCTGCAGTTTCGGCGCATAATTGGCACTGACGCCATGTGACTCCAAAAAGACCATCAATTCCCGCATATCGGATAACTCGGCATAAGACATCCCAATCGCATCGGCTTTCTTTTTTCCGATACCGGAAATTTCTGTCAATCGATGCGGTGACAATGCCAATACATCCAAGGTTTCCGTGCCAAAATGCTCTACAATCCGTGCCGCCATGGTTTTACCAATACCTCTGACCGCGCCCGATGCCAAAAAGCGTTCAACGCCATCAGCGGTCGACGGCTTGATGGACTGACAGGATTCTGCCCGAAACTGCCTGCCAAATTTAGCATGCTCGCCCCATGACCCGCCCAACTCCACCGATTCACCTAAAAAAGGAGCCGGTCCACGGTAGACGACGCTGACTTTTCCTTCATGGTTTGTTTTTATCCGAAACACGCTGAATTGATTATCTTCACTTTGAAAAACTATATTATCAACAACACCCTGCAATTCCTGCATTCTTTCACCACCGTACAAAACAAATGTTCTTGTTTATTATAACACGTTTCCCTATAAAATAAAACTTTTTGCCATATATTATTCACAATAAAACCAGCGACTAAGCTTTGACATCAAGCCATTTATTAGCTATAATATATTAAGTTGTTCATGTATTTTATCAATATTTTTTAAAACTTAAAGCTCGCCTCGTTGAAAGGAGAACTATCTTGAAATCCATTGGAACACAAATAGCTATAGATATGTATAATTGCAGTGACCTGCTTTTAAACGACGCTTCCGGCGTACAGGCAACTGTTCAAAGCGCTGCCGCTGATTTTGCCATGCAGCCTCGCGAAACTTATATCAACTGCGAAGAAGGCATCAATGAATATTCGGTATTTGCCCATTGCAAGCAAGGCCATGTGACCCTGCATCTGTACCCTGACCTGGGCTTTGTTACGATTGATGTTTTCACTTGTTTCAAAGACGCTGATCCGGATGGCTTAGGCCGTTTCCTGCGCAATTATTTCGATCCTGACAAATCAAAAATCACCTACCTTGACCGCGGAGACTTCGGCAGTGAAAGCGATATGAAACCGCGCCGTAAATCCAACATAAAAACCATTCGCAGAGCCCGCACTATCGGCAACAAACTTTCCAAACTGATGATGAAACCACGTTCAATGTAAAAGCTGCCTTTGAGCAGCTTTTTTCTTTGCCTCTGTTCCTAACGCTGATTCTCTGTTAAAATAAAGGCAGTAACTATCAACAGTATTGGAGAACGTTATGAAATATATTTTTTGGGATATAGACGGGACACTTTTAAAGACCGGCCTAGCTGGTGTTGATGCTCTGCGTGATGCTATAAAATACCGCTTCGGCATCGAAAACTTTCAATTCTCCCATACTTTAGCGGGAATGACAGATTCATTTATCTTCAAACAAACGATCAGAGATATCAAAGGCAGATGCAACGCGGCAGACGCCGCAGGACTGTTGATCCATTACCACCAGTTATTGGAAAAATATCTGCCGACACATCCCGGCAGCCTGATGCCGAACGTCAAAGAGACCCTGCAGTATTGCGCAGAACATGATACAGGCTACAAAACCTGTTTACTCACTGGAAATACTATGACCGGCGCTTTTGCCAAACTCAAACATTACGGTATTGACCACTACTTCGACAGCCGTTACAGTGCCTGCGGCGAATTGAGCGAAGATCGCAGCGAGCTGGCCCAAACAGCTTATCGGCGCCTCTATATGCTCGATCCTGACATTGCTCCCGATAAAATCATTATTATTGGCGACACACCTAACGATATCACCTGCGCTCACGCAATCGGTGCCCGTAGCCTGATAATTCTAGCCGGCTCTACTTATGACAGGGCCCAGTTGGAAACTTATCGACCCTGGAACGTTATTGATAAACTGCCTGACGCGCCCCAGGATTTTATAGCTTTACTGAATAACAACTGACCGAATCAGCATTTTATAAGGAGAATAAATATGAAAAGCATTTTTTACAGCGCCCTGCTTGTTTTATTATTTATCACAGCGCCTGTTTCAGCCTACAACAGTTATGACCTGGCTACGCTTTTAAACACTGGCAGCTGCACTTACGGCGACCTGTCAGGGGCAGAACTCAGCAACCTTGATCTGACCGGGGCCGACCTTACCGGCAGCAATTTGACCGGTGCGCGGCTAGTCAAAACAAAACTTACCGGAGCTGTTTTTGACAATGCAATCCTAACCAAAGCAGTCCTGACCAACGCCGAGCTTGAAAAGTCCAGTTTTAAAACGGCACTACTCACCTACACCAATTTCAACAACAGCAATTTAGCAGCCGCTGATTTCAGCCACGCTAACGCTTTCAGAAGCAGATTAGCGAACTGTAATCTGCAATTCACCATATTTTATTTAGCCAATCTACAGGAAGCAACTTTAGACAGCAGCAATTGCCTGGAAAGCGATTTCACCCAAGCTAACTTAGCTTATGCGTGGCTTTATAATACAAATCTACATGGGGCGGCGCTTAATAACGCCAATCTTTTTAACGCTAAAATGAACAATGCCAATCTGAGCAATGCTGATCTTACCGGAGCTGTTTTGAGCCAGGCTTTACTGCAAAATGCTAATCTCAATAATGCCAAACTGGATATGGCCCTGCTCAACGAAACTGATTTCAAAGGCGCCAGCCTGAACTTCACCGACTTTGGCACCGCTTTTAAAAATGACGCTATTTTCGACTGACAAATATTCAAAATGAAAAACGGCAAGTAAGTTATACTAAAACTTACTTGCCGTTTTCTGATTTTCTTTAAATTATTCGTTTCTAAGCTCAATGTTTAACAAGCCACCAACAAGTGCCTAGAATAGCTACTATCAAACCACTTCCGAAAATATTAGCACTTAACATATGAACACCCATGATGTGCGCCTCCTTTCAAATGATCATTTATAATAAATGCCTAAGCAGTATTATCAAGTTCTTCTTTCTTCACCTTCATTATCCATCAATCACACTACTTCTGCATTGCACAATATTTAAACAATTACAATAGAAATTGATATTGTTATTTTTAAAATTAAAAGAACTTAAACAATATCAAAATTTATTGATTATTTCGCAAAAAGCATCTACTTTTATAAAATTTATTGTGCATCAACAAAAAACTGCCAAGAATAATCTTGGCAGTTTTTACTTTGGCGTTTAAACGCTAATATCCTTATTATTGGTAAGCTTAAAAAACACCAGCAGGGAAATAATAGAAGTCAAGGTCAGCACCGTTGAATAAGCAGCCGCATTACCGAAATTACTGCGGATAACTTCAGTATAAATAGCGACCGTTAAAGTACTGGTTTTACTGGTATATAAAATTATCGAGGAACTGAGTTCACTGATCAGGGTTATCCAGCTCATGATAGCGCCAGCCAAAACGCCCGGCAACATCATAGGCACAGTGATCTTCCTGAACGATTTAAATTCCGTTGCGCCCAAGCTAATTGCGGCCTCTTCCATACTGGGACTGATCTGCGTGATAATAGCCGTACTGGACCTTATAGTATAAGGCATCCTGCGGATAGCCAGAGAAATAATTATAATCAACGCCGTGCCGCTTAAGATCAAAGGCTGTTTATTAAACGCATACAGGAAGGAAATACCCAGCACAGACCCTGGAATAATATACGGGAACATTGTCACCGTGTCTAAAACCTCTGTAACGTAAGAACGCTTGCGGACTGTAAGATAGGAAATGAAAATACCCATGCAGACGACTATGAAGATCGCGCTGATGCCGAAAAGATAGGTATTGGTTATCGAATTATTATCTTTAGCAAACAAAGTATTCATATAGTTTTGCAAGGAAAAATTTCCTGTATAGACTGCACCGCCGCTGACTTCCAAAAAAGAAGTAAAAATAACCGTCAGCTGCGGCAGCATAGCTAATAAGGTAACGCCATAAACAAAGAGATAGGCAAGCAGCTTTTTGTTGCCCTTTGCTTCGACTGCTTCCATCGGTTTCAACGCCGTCATCGAATAAGAATAATGGCCGGCAATATAACGCTGCAGGAAGAAAAGCAGCAACGTTATAACTATTACGATCACACACAGCGACGCGGCAAAGTGATCGTCAGTACTTACCTCGCCCATAAATTGCGTATAAATCAAAACCGGAAAGGTTTTGAAACCTTCACCAATCAGCATCGGCGTACCAAAGTCAGAGAATACGCGCATAAACACCAAGAGTGCACCGGCTAAAAGCGAAGGCATAACCAACGGCAGAATAATCTGCCTTACTCGCTGAAAAGCTGTCAGTCCCAGGCTCTCCGCCGCCTCATTCAGGGAATTATCAAGATTTTTCATCGCCCCGGAAACGTACATATAAATCAATGGGAACGATTGCAGAGCAAAAACCAGCACGATGCCGGCAAACCCATAGATCCCCCCCAGCTTGATACCAAACAGAGAATTAATTATTTGCGTTATAAAGCCATTGCGTCCTAAAAGCTGAATCCAGGCATAGGCACCGATAAACGGCGGCGACAAATACGAAATAACGATCAGGATATTAAGATATTTGCTGCCGGGCACTTTAACACTACGCAAAACATAAGCCATAGGCAGGCCGATAAGCGCTGCAATAACCGTCGAGCAGACAGTAACATAAAAGCTGTTGACCAAAGTGCTCCAATAATATTTGCGGGCAAAGAATTTTGTAAAATAATTAAGTGTCAATTGAGAGGTTTCAGAATCTATAACACTTTTATACAAAATCAAGATCAACGGATAAACTACAAAAATAACAAAGAAACATAGAATAACCAGGGCAATGCCCATCCAAATATTGAATTTTTTGGAAGCATTCATTATTGATTCCCCCTAACTATCAGGGTTTCATTCCCGTCCTCCGTAAAAACATTGATTTTTGCAGGCTGCACTGCAAGACGTACTGAAGTATTATTAGGTATAGTATCTTCAACCCCTGAGTTTTGAACGACCTCTATTTCCTGTCCGTTTTCCAGCCGCATAAAATAATGCGTAGTGACACCTAAAAATACACTATGCTCTACAACAGCGCCGATACCTTCATTGCCACTCAGCTTGATCTCAAATTCTTCCGGACGCACCGAAACAGTTACAACGGCTCCTTCGGCAGCTTCCGGAGACAGATTGCCCATCGGCACCTCATAACCGCCAAAATCAAGCATCTTTTCAGCATTGTTGTTTTTGATACTGGCTGCTAAAATGTTAGACAAACCAATAAAGGTAGCCACAAACACACAATTAGGGCGCTGATAAATTTCTTTCGGCGTACCGATCTGCTGAATGATGCCATTATTCATAACGGCTATCCTGTCAGAAACAGCCAGTGCTTCTTCCTGGTCATGAGTTACATACACCGTCGTAATGCCTATTTTCTGCTGGATCAGCTTGATCGCATTACGCATCTCTACTCTAAGCTTGGCGTCAAGATTCGACAGCGGCTCGTCCATCAGAAGGACTTGAGGATGGATAACGATAGCGCGAGCCAAAGCAACACGCTGCTGCTGACCGCCGGAAAGCTGTGTCGGCATCCTGTCTTTCAGATGAGCGATCTTGACAGTCTCTAATATTTCATCTACCAGAGCATTCATTTTTTCTTTGGGGACCTTACGGTTTTTCAGGCCAAAGGCAACATTATCTTTGACTGACATATGCGGAAAAATAGCATAGTTTTGAAAAACCATACCCATGTTTCGCAAATGCGTAGGTATATCGTTAATGATCTGATCATCTATTTTAATAATACCGCCTTCGATAGAATTAAAGCCAATGATCATCCTCAGTAAGGTTGTTTTACCACAACCGGAAGGACCCAACAATGTAAAAAACTCACCGGGCCGAACATCTACCGATAGCCCGTTGATAATAGTATCCTTGCCAAACCGTTTGATAACATTATCGATAGTAATCGCTACACTCATAAAGTAACCGCCTTTTTATTTTGATAAGCAAAGGGGACTCCTGCGAGTCCCCTTTGCCGCTTGCTGTTATTAAAATTAATTACATAGATTTTTCCATATGCTCGCTGAACATTTTGGTAATCTTGGCTTTGTTTTCGGAAACCCATTTTTCATCATAGTTAGGAGCCAGTTTGATTTTATCATTAGGAGTCATATACTCAGCCAAAGTAGCGCCTTTACGCAGCGGACGCACGGTAAGATTCATACCAACAGCGTTCTGTACTTTTTCGGAAAGCATATAGTCAACGAATTTTTTAGCGTTTTCAGGGTGTTTGCAATTTTTCAGGATCTGTACGGATTCGCCGGGGAAAATAGCGCCCTCTACCGGGAATACTACCTGTACTTTAGCACCGTTTTTCACCAAATTAGCTGCAGGATCTTCCCAGGTAAGGCCAACTACATATTCGCCGCCCGCTACACCTTTATAGACCTGGCTGGAGCTGTTAGACATTTTACCGCCCAGGTTAGCGATAAATTTATCAACATAATTCCAAGCTTCGGGAGACATTGGATCGCCGTTTTTACCCATGCCGTACAGCATTGCCATCAGGCTTTGGAAGGCCGAACTGGAATTAACGGGATCACCAAAAGCGATTTTGCCTTTTAAGGCAGGATTGAGCAGATCTTCAAATCCGTCTATCTTCATATCGCCTTTCAGATCAGTGTTAACAATCATTACCGTAGGATCAGCAAAAGCCGGAGTAAAAACGCCTGCTTTATTTTTGAAAGAGTCCATCATATTATCGTTTTCTTTAGAAGTATATTCCATGAACAGATCTTTAGACGAAGAAAGCATCGTTTCATCTGCTGCCCACAGGATATCGCCCAGCGGGTTATCTTTTTCAGATTTGGCACGTTTGAGCACTTCACCGGTTCCTGCTACTACTAAATTGACTTTGATGCCGGTATCCTTTTCAAACTGCGGGATAACTGCGTTGTTCAGCTGCTCGCTACGTGCGGAATACACCGTCAGCACTTTTTCTTCAGGACCTCCGGCCTTTTTCTCAGCCGGTTTATCACTGCCACAGCCGGCGGTGACAAGCATCAGCGACGTCAAAATTGCTGAAATGATTTTCGTTGACTTTTTCATAAGAAGCCCTCCATTCTTGACTCTTGTAATGATTTTGTTCTTAATTTTCGTACTTTTCTTACTAATTTGATTATAACCCTTTTACAAAAGGGGGTCAAGCGCACAGGCAGCGTAATGAACTGTAAATGATCTATGCCTGTTAATTATCTCAAAGCTTTATATTAAGTTTAGTGTTAAAACATTACACTTTTAGTTAAAAAAAATCCCTTACAAGCAACTACCAACTAAATTATAATAAATTAGTTCCCAGAGTAAAAGTTCTTTGCTATAATCTAGGCAATATCGTTAAGGAGGCTTTACCCATGACAACTACTTTTGATAAAGATCTGGAACTGATTTTTCAGAGATTAACCTCTGACCAGCAAGTTAAGCAAGCTTTAAATTTTTTGAAACAGGATGCAACAAACACCATCACTCAGCAAAAAGAACTGGTGCTTATCGAAGCCCCCACCTTTCACGAAGAGCAACGTAGCCTTCATTATGCGCAACTGCTTAAAGAGGCCGGTCTACAAGATGTAGTCATCGACGAGAAGTTTAATGTTTACGGCAAAATCTACGGCAGCGGCCAAACAGGAAAAAGTATCCTTTTGGAAGGCCATTTAGATACAGTTTTCGCTTTTGGTACAGTTACCGAAGTGCTTGAGAAAGACGGTAAAATTTATGCGCCTGGTATCTGTGACGACACCAGGGCCTTGGCTGCAAACCTTTCAGTTATCAGAACCTTGACTACAAACGCCCTAAAGCCCTATCACGACATTATAGTCGCCGGCACAGTAGCCGAAGAAGGTTTAGGTGCTATGAGCGGCATGAAATATTTAGTAAATAATAAAGCCGACGAAATATTAGCTGCTATTTCTATCGACGGCCCCAGCAATGACGTAATGTATTTTAACGCTACAGGCATGATCAACTACGACGTTACCTATACCGGCCCCGGTGGCCATGCTTACCTGGCCTTTGGAACTCCCAGCGCCACACACGCTATGGGACGCTCAATTGCCGCCTTAAGTGATATACAGGTACCTGAAATTCCCAAAACTACTTTTACCGTCAGCCTCGTTAGCGGCGGACAGGCAATTCATGGCATTGCTCAAAGTGCTAATTTTAAAATCAATATGCGTTCTGACAGCGCAGAAGTACTGGCACAAATGGAACAGCAGGCTCTTGCCATCTTCCAGCAGGGTGCTGATGCTGAAAATGCACGCTGGCACAAACAGGATGCTGTGAAAGTTACTTTTAATAAAATCATGGATGTTCCTGCAGGCAGCCAGTCTGAAACCTGCCGCATGGTCCAGGCTGCCAAGCTGGCAACCTTAGCCTGTGGTATTACGCCGCAGCCCCGTTTAGGTGGTTGTACCAACAGTAATATGCCTATTGCTTTAGGTATCCCAGCGGTTACCTTAGGGCGCGGTGGTGCAGAATATGGCACCCATACCGTAGATGAGTGGTTCGACCCTACCGGCGTTTACATCTGTGAACAAAAATCACTTTTACTGCTTTTAGCTTTAGCCGGTCTGACTGACGTTACCATTGCTCCACAGCTTTAATTTTTATTTAAACAACACAAAAAGCTCTGGCATAAGCCAGAGCTTTTTGTGTTGTTGTGTAAATATCCCAAGTTAATATGGAGGATAGAAATGTCTGCTCATTTATTGTCCAGCAGCCATGCTTCAATTTGTTTCAGAATTGCTTTAAAGCTTTGCTGCAGTTCAGCAATATCGTCAGCGTCTGCATTGTCCAAATGCAGCCCGACTGTTACAGCCACATTAGCATTAAATTTAGCCGCCAGTTGCAAAGCAGCTTCGCGGGCAGGCAAATCGTCTTTATGCCCCAGCCTACACAATACCGAAGCGCTGGCAGATATATCATCGGCATTCTTTAAGCTTGGCCTTGGCGAGCCTAATGCCACCGCCCCAATATGCGGCGTTTCACCGCCGCCAATGACTACCGCAGCATCATTGCCGCACAAAACTACGCAAGCAGTAACTGTATAGGAATTTTGTCCAGCTGTTAAAACTACTGTTTTCATGCTTCTTCTCCCCGCCAGGCAACAAACTTTTTATACTCGATACCGAACTGCATCAAAATCTTCCCGATGATATGGTCGATCTGCTGTTCCAACGAATCTGAGCCATTGTAAAAGGTAAGCATCGGCGGTACTATTACGCAACCATTGTCGGCACATTCTTTAATATTGCGCAGATGGATACGGCTTAAAGGCATTTCGCGCGGCACTAAAACTACCCTGCGGTTTTCTTTCAGGCAAACATCCGCCGCCCTTAAAAGCAGGTTCTCGGCAAACCCGGAAGCAATACCGGCAACGGTTTTCATACTGGCAGGGATAATAATCATCCCATCAGTCACAAAGGAACCGCTGGAAATACTGGCAGCCAGATTTTTGTTGCTGTGGGCGAAATCGGCCAATTCTACGAGTTGGCTGATTTTTATATTTGTTTCACATTCAAAATTCTTTACCGCGCCCTCTGTTATTACCAAATGGATCTCTATCTCAGGCAATTGCCTTAATGCCTTGAGCATCTGATAGCCCATAACAACGCCACTAGCGCCGGAAACACCTACAATCAACCGCATAATAATCCACCTTTCTCAAAACTTGCTTACGTCAATTTAAATCACCATAAACCGATCAGCTTCCACCAGGGAACGGCGACACCAACAGTGATGATGAACAAGACAATAGTGAACGGCACTCCGAACTTAATCGTTTCTTTTTCAGTATACATACCGTTATCCTCGCCCACGCCAACCAAAATCGCCAAATTGTGGAACGGCAATATAAAGTGGGCATTGATGGCGATATAAGCGATCATAACTGGGATAATAGTGCTGATACCCATAGAGCTGGTAAAAGCCAGCATGGCAGGGATAACGATGCCCATAACCGCGATAACGCTGCCAAAAAGCATATGGATAGCAATGGATACAGCGGTAATAAATGCCGCCAGCACAAACATATTTTCAGGTACGCTGCTGGGCAGTACGGTTTGAGCGATCCATGTATTCATCCCGGTCGCGCCGCCTACACGGCCTATTGCCACAGCGGCAGTCAAAAATATCAGGGTCTGCACGGGAACGCCGCTCCAGCTTTGCGGAGTCAGGATGCCACCGATCTTCGGCATGGCCATCCCCATAGCGATAAACAGAGTTACCCAGCCGATATCGATGCCGTGCAGCGTATCAGTCATCCACAAAACTATTGCCAATGTCACCCAGACAGCGGTGCGTATTTCCTTACCGCTCATCGACCCCATTGCCTCTAGTTTAGCTAATATCTCAGCTTTGTCAACTCTAACTTCTTTAACAGGTTTAAACATAAACAGGATCATCGCCATCGTGATCAGACTGGTAACTATCATAGGCAGCCCCATTATCTCAAACCACCGCAGCCAGCCCACCGGTTCCGGATCACAGCTGGCTGCTGCCAGCGGATTGATGGAAGCGTCACCGGTCAGAAAAATCATCGAAACAGGAATAGAAGCGGTAAAAACTGTAAAACCAATCTTCACTGCATCTTCATAAGTAATATCGGCACTTTTCACAACCACGGCCATAACTGACATAATCAGGAAAGCCCGCGGCCAAGGATGCGGGATCAGCAGGGCCAGAATAAAAGTCAAAGCAAAAATCGAAATAATGATACTTCTGAAAGAAGAAACATATTTCACAATAAATTTGTACGCTATCCGCTCGCCCAAACCTGATTCTTTAACGGCAACGGCAATAAGATAAGCGCCTATGATCAGATACATCATAGAAGTGGTCCAAGTTGAAAAAATCAACGTTGTCGGAGCTACTTTAAAAACTGCCAGCAGCAGCAAATAAAGGCCGGATACATATCCTGGCTGGGCAATACCAAAAGCCCAAAAAATTACGGTCATCAAGGAAAAAGCCATACACATCTGCCCTGCACGTTCGAGACCGGGGATATTAGCGAAAAAAACAATAATTGCTACGATAATGCCTAAAATAAAACCGATGATCGCTTTATTCTTTCCCATAATCGTCCTCCTTAAAATATTCAGCAAAAATATCAGTTGAGGTCAAGGCTCACGCAGAGACTCAACCAAGTAACTTTGATCAATCCTGCTCGACAAAATCAGGCAAGAATTTTTTTACATCGACGTCCATGAATTTCGCACGCTGGAATCTGGCTTTCTGGCTAAACGGAGCAGTCGCGTCATAGATGGTTTTGCAGGCAATACCATGGTCGCGGATCGTCCAGCTGCAAGCTGTGTCATTGGACGGATCAAGCGGATGGCAGCGTACACCGGGGATAGTTACGATATCCACATCAGCCTGCATCCTGGTGGTCATAGCCCAAAGAACATCATTGGTATCGAAAATATCAACATCTTCGTCAACCAAAATCACTTGTTTCAATTCGGGAAACGCCGAAAAAGCCAATAATGCAGCCTGACGTTGGCGGCCTTCGTCACTGGGAACGCTTTTTTTGAATTGGATAACTGCTACGAATTTACCGCCGCCGGAAGAATGGGCATAAACATTCTGCACACGGCCAGGCATTGCTCTTTCGACCATATCGAGGATCGAAGCCTCGGTAGGGATACCAGCCATGCTGACATGCTCTTCGGAAGGGCCGATACAGGTTTGCATGATGGGATTTGTTCTATGGGTAACTGCCTTAACTTTGATCACTGGCAATTCAGCATTGGCAGGACCAGTGTAACCGGGGAATTCAGGCATCGCTTTACCAGTGTTGGTATTTTGGTCTTCGCGGACACGTGCCCCAACCAAAAGTTCGCCTTCGATAACGTATTCGGCATTAGCGATACATTTCTCGCCAATAGTTACGCAAGGAGTCAGTTCTACCGCTTTGCCGCGAATAGCTCCGGCGATAGACAATTCATTAAAGCCCAAAGGCGTTGTAGGTGGCTCAAAGCAGGAAGCGATCTCGATAGCCGGATCAACGCCGATGCTGATAGAGATCGGCAGCGGTTTGCCAAGAGCCTCGGCTTTTTCACGAAACGCGCCCAAATGGCGTGCGCCAGGAGTAAAGAACATAGAGATTTCGTCCTTGCTCTGCAGGCAGAGCCTGTGAATAGTAACATCGGATTCGCCAGTTTCAACATCGGAAGCGTAGCACATACCCAAGGTTACATACGGACCGGCATCCTCAGGCGTATTAGTCGGTGCCGGGATCAATTTACGAATATCGAAGCCTTCTTCGGTAGCTAAATGCACAACTTCCTGGCATTGCGCTTTTTCTCTGTCGATAACTACAGGGGCAATGGCGTTTTTTACAGCGTCGCGCATCATAAAGCCTAATTTTTCGGGTTCAGTATTCAAAAGATAGCCAACACGTTTGCGGCTGGCCAAAAGGCCAATGACAACTTTAGCGCCGGGATGGCCTTTAATGTTTTCAAACGTCATAGCAGGGCCGATTTTAGTAGGACGGGCGACAGTACCGCCAGCACCAACATAGCGGTAAACTCCTGCCAATTCTGCAGCAGGGTCAACTTCTACATCAGTATGTACCATTTGTCCGGGAATGCTTTCCAGCAATTCCAATGCAGATCTTAAATCAATAACTTCTTTAGTCATAAAAATAACCTCCTGACTTTTTGTTGAGTGTTACCTCACAATTCGATCTTAAATCGTGGTGTAACAATACAGTCAAGAGGTTTTTGAAAAAATTTTAAAATTTATTTTTTTAAGGTTACAGGAGCCTGCAGCATACAAAAATCCACGCCGGTTTCCTGTTTATAAAAAGTCGTATCCAGCAAGCACACATCGATTATATCGCCGCTCAGTTCATAATTATTCTTTGCCAGCCAGCCCATCAGCTTTTCTAAATGCTCGGTGTCGTAAGGCATACCATATTTATACATACACACATATTCCCCAGCCGGGATAGTTTGCGTATTCTCATGTTCTTTGTTCCAGACCGGCAGAAAAATGCACGACCCGGCTCCGCTGAGCCAGTCGCCGCTTTGTGCCGCAGCTTTTTTTATGATCGAGCCAAAACCGCCGGACGGCACCATTTCCCGCTCAAATATCCGCTGCCACAAGCTCATCAGCGTCGTGTGCAGGTTATCCTTGTCGATAGGCTGCAGCCATTCTTTAAAGATAGCCTGCCTGGCGTCTATATAACGCACAAAAGGCAGCGACATCCGCATCATCCCAGCATCTACAGCTTCTTCATACAAGTCTATCCTTTGATTGAGATACTCGCGCAAAGTGTTGAGCTTGGCTATCTGGTTCATGATATACTGCTTTTGTTTTTCTAAAAGATACATCTCATTTTGTGGTGTCCGCTCTTGAAAATGCTGCTGGATATCTTTCAAATTGATCCCCAGGGACTTTAAAAAACAAATTTCACGCAGATATGGTATCTGGTGCTTGCAATAATACCTGTAGCCATTGGTATCGACCTTCGCTGGCTTAAACAAATCGATACTATCGTAATGGATCAGGGTCTGTCTGGTAATACCATGTAATTTAGCCATTTCGCTTATGGAAATATAAGTGCTCATCAAGACCACCTCACCCCGTTTTCTTCTATTATATAATAGTTGCGGGTGTATTGTAACAATACAGTTCTAAAAAATTTAGCTGCTGCTAAAATGCAAAAAACCTCTGACTAAAAGTCAGAGGTTTTAGAATCGATTGGTAGCGCTAACGGGAATCGAACCCGTGATTTCGCCTTGAGAGGGCGACGTCTTAGCCGCTTGACCATAGCGCCATTGGCTCCGGGACTAGGGCTCGAACCCAGACAAGATGATCCAGAATCACCTGTGCTACCATTACACCATCCCGGAATTGTGTTGAACACAAGGGTTATTATAACTCACTTTATTCAGCTTGACAAGTATTTTTTTATTTTTCTTACATTCCCTTATTATAAGTGAACGTATCCAGGGTCTCGTTGATTTTTTTTGCCAACGCTTCCGGCAGCCCCTCAATGTTAACGTTGAGGAAGCCACGTACGATAGTAGCAGTTGCTTCTTCTTCGTCCATCCCGCGCGCCATCAGGTACTCGATCTCCTCGGGAGCGATGCGGCCTACGGCTGCCTCGTGGCTCAGCTCGGCATTACCTGTAAATGCGTCCAGCTCGGGAATTGCCGAAATATAGCCTTTATCACTGAGCATCAAGCCGTTACATTCCAAATGAGCCCGAATTCCTTCGGCACGTCCGGTCAAATTACCGCGATTGATAATCTCACCGCCGGTTGAAATAGTACGGGTCACGATCTCGGCACGGGTACCAGGCACTTCTAACAGCGCCTTGCCGCCAATATCAAGATGCGAACCTTCCGGCGCTACCAGAATAGAATTTAAGCGGGCAACGGCACCTTCACCGACTAATTTTGTCGTTGGGTACATCTGCACATCTCTTACTTTTTCCATGCAGACATAGTTGGAAATAAATTGCGCTCCTTCTTCGATAATTGTTACGCTACGGGGACGCACTGCAATATTTTCGCCCCAGCTATGGATCATGGTAAAGGTCAGCTTAGCATTTTTCTCGACATAAAATTCGCTGATGCCAATATGCACGCCTTTTTCGACACTAGGATCGCTGGCGCAGCCGGAAATAATATTCAGTTCCGCGCCTTCTTCAACGATCACCACATTATGCACGCGCTGCAGCTGCTGCTCGTGCCCAATAAAAACACAAGCCTGCAGCGGCGCCGCAATTTTTTGCCCCGCTTTAACACGGATAAAATAACCTTGTTCCTGCTCTAAAGCAGTTTTAGCTGTATATTTGTCGGTATCAGCCTTAACAGCGTTCCACCAATATTTTTTTACTAATTCAGGATATTTTTTGGCAGCCGCGCCGGTATTCATCAGTTCTAACGGTAGCTGAGCCTGTACTTCCACTTCTATCGGCGCATTATCAACCTGAATAAAGCTGGCGCTGCGGTTCTCCCCATCCAAATCAATACCTACATGCTCCAATCGTGCCTTGCCCTCGTCGGAAAGTTCGACCGTGCTTTGCACATGCTGCTCATTGTTGCCATCAAACTTTTCTAAATCGATATCATTACCAAAGGCAGCTTTTTTGGAGAGTGCCTCCTGCAATTTTACTTGTTCAGTCATTTCATTCCCCTCCTGCAAGCGCCACCATTCACACATTTCTCATAGCCTGTTTTGCTGATGCAGCTTAAAACATCTAACGGGTCGCCGCTGGTACAGCTTAAGGTACCCTGATATAAAATGTGTGCGTGCGAAGCCGGCACATATTTTAAAATATGGCCAACATGCGTAATTATCAAGCCGCTGCGCTGGCTGTTGAGCGGGTTATAGCTGTCGCAGTCCAAACTGTGCGCACAGCATGGCTGGTCGCAGCCTGCTCCACCGCAAGGCTCGTTATGCAAAATATAGTTAGCAGCACGTCCGACCAAAGCAATGTTTTCTACATCGACACCCGATTCCGGTTCGTCAAGCAGCAGTAGTTCCGGTTTCTGTGCCATCAATTGCAGCAGCTCAGAGCGTTTCAACTCACCGCCGCTAAAGCCTTCGTTGACACTGCGGTCAAGAAAATCAGCCAGTCCCATCCATCTTGCCATTTGTTCTGTCTCCTGAGGCGTAGCGCCGCAGATCTCGATCATCTGGCGCAACGATAGGCCACGGATAGTCGGTGGCCGCTGAATCATAACGCCTACACCTAAACGTGCTCTTTCATAGCAGGGAGCTTCGGTTATATCATGCCCTTTGAAATAAATTTTTCCGCTTAAAACTTCATAGCGTTCAAAACCCATAATCGTACCAATCAAAGTAGATTTGCCGGTACCATTAGGCCCGAACAAAACATGTACCTCACCGGGCTTGATGTGCAGATTAATATCGTGAAGAATCTGCCGGCCTTGGACGGCAACGGACAGATTTTCTATTTTTAACATAGCGATCCCTCTTTCTGAAATTTATACTGATTTATTATAACATACAATACGTTCAAATTCCATACTTTAACTGTAGGAATTAACACGTACTATTTACTGCGATAGATAGAATTTTCGACTTCACTGTGTTAAAATAATCTTATTCGCAGACACACTTCTGCACTACAATAAATTTTATCGTCTAAACTTTGGAGGTTCTATGCACCAGTATCTATTTCATATCGGCGATTTTCCAATCCGTATGTACGGCTTGGTTTTATGTATGAGTATTTTTTTAGCGACCGGCGTTGCCTATTTTTTAGCAAAGCAAGACGGGCGCTGGCAGCAGCACATCCTTGATATAGGCATCTACGGTGGCTTTGCCGGACTGGTTGGCGGACGGCTTTGGGATGTATTCTTTTTCGACTGGGACTATTATCAGCACCACCTGCTGGAGATACCTTTCGTTTGGCAAGGTGGCATGGCCATTCAGGGCGGTGTTATCGCCGGCGTGCTGGCCGGCATCTGGTACTGCAAGCGCCATCAAATCGACTGGCTGGCTTTAGCCGACATCGTTTGCCCCGCCATCCTGATCGGCCAGGCAATCGGGCGCATGGCTAACCTGCTCAACGGCGATGCCTTTGGCACGCCTACAGGCGGTAACTTCGGCTTATTATACCCAGAAGGTACTTTGGCCTTTAAAACCTACGGCGCAGTACCCTTATGGCCGGCAGAGGTCTGGGAAGGCCAGCTTGATGTGGTCATCTTCGCCATCCTGCTTCTGTTTAGGGCAACCAACCACGCAAAAGGTCAGGCTCTCTGTCTTTATGTAATGTTATACTCAGGCGTGCGCTTTGGCCTGGAAATGCTGCGCGGCGATTATGTAGAACCTTTCTTCTTAGGCTTGAAATCAGCACAGGCAACGAGCCTTTTCTTCTTTTTGATCGCTTTGGGCTTTTTTATCTACTTTGGCTGGCGCGAAAAACATTGCCCGCCGGAACAGCAAATAATCAATAAAAAACGCAGTAAAAAATAAACCATTGGAGTCGATCTTTCGTGGAAGAAATTAAATTCCCTTTAATTTATAGCAGCCCCAAAAGCGGTTTAGAACCCTTAATTGATTCACCCGGTAAAGAAGTCAGCAAACTTTCTGACTTTTGGCAATGGGCTTATTCTAATTTGATTGATAATGCTCAAAGAGGTGTTTTAGCTGAATATATAGTTGCCTGCGCCCTAAATATACAAAGAAATCCCCGCATTAATTGGGATAAATATGATCTTATAAGTAATGATGGCATCACTATTGAAATAAAAACCTCGGCATATCTACAAACCTGGGGGCAGAAAAAGTTATCGAATCTAACGTTTGGTATTCAACCAACTTTTGGATGGAATCAAGCAACCAATGAATATGATGACATCAAAATGCGCCAAGCCGATATTTATGTCTTTTGTATTCATAAACATCAAAATCCACTATCAGTTAATCCTTTAGATTTAAATCAATGGGAATTTTATGTATTAAAAACAGCTACCCTAAACAACAGGGTCGGCAATCAAAAAACTATAACCATTAATAAATTAAAAAGTTTAGACGCAAGATACTTCTGTTTTGAAGACCTTAAGGCAACAATTTCTGCAGAATATAAAAATAGAGGATAGCTTTTAGCTATCCTCTATTTTTAATAAATCAGCATAAAAGCGAAGCGCAGTAAAAACATCGCCGTTAAGCAGCGTACCAGCCCAGTTACCTCCGGCCATTTGCCAAGCACTGCTTTAACAAAACTATACATAATAAAACCAATCGCGATACCGTCGGCAATATTATAACCAAAGCACATAATTGTCATTGTAAAATATGCCGGTATGGCCATTTCCAAATTACGCCAGTCAATATCACCAATGTCAGACGCCATCAGAATACCCACAATGATCAGAACGGGTGCAGTAGCCGCCGACGGCACCATACCTAAAAACGGAGCCAAAACTACGCTTACCGCAAATAAAAGCGCTGTTACCACCGAAGCAAAACCTGTCCGTGCACCAGCCGCAACACCAGCACTTGATTCAACATAAGTGGTCACAGTTGAAGTACCCAGAAAAGCACCCATGACCGTTGCCGTCGCGTCGGCCAGCAAAATACGCTCGCCATCAATGATATTACCATTTTCATCAACAAGATTAGCTCTTGATGCCGTAGCCAATACTGTACCGATCGTATCGAACATATCGGCAATAGTCATAGTAATCATCACCGACAGCAACGAGAAAAGCATTGTGCCCACACCCTTGGAAATATCGAACAGCTGTACAAAGCCGCTTAGGCATCTACCAAAGGTATCGCCCAAATTACCGAGGGGCATTACCCCAGGAAGATGCAAGCCTAATTGCCAGCCGCTGAAAAATTGTAAATAACAGCCCAACGCCGAAGTTAAAACAATGCTTAACAGGAGACCACCCTTAGTACCACGCAACAGGAAACCCACATTCAAAAATATGCCCACTAAAGCTAATTTAGCCGAGTCGGTAGCAAAATCCAGCGTCGGTATAATGCTGCTATCCAGGCGCATACTATCACCCAAAGGAATGAAGCTGCCCGGGTTAGCCGAAAAACTTAGTAAGGAAGCATTTTTCAAGCCAATATACAGAATGAACAGACCGATGCCTATGCCTATCGCCTTCTTCAAATGCAGCGGTATTTCGGCGATGATCCTGCTCCGCAGACCGGTAACAGAAACAACGATAAAAATTATTCCTGAAAGCAATACGGCACCTAAGCCCTGCTCCCAGGTATAACCCATAGTACCGCACAAAGTATAGGCAAAGAACGCGTTGATGCCCATGCCCGGAGCCAAACCGAAAGGTGCGTTGGCATACAACGCCATCAGTAAAGTACCCGCGGCGGCGGCCAAACAGGTCGCCAGCATGACCGTACCTTTATCCATTCCCGCCGCCGACATGATCTGCGGATTGACAAAAATAATATAGGCCATAGTAACGAAGGACGTAATGCCACCGACAGTCTCCTGTCTCAAGCTTGTCTGCCGTTCTGAAAACTTGAAAAATTTTGCTAACATCTGTTTTTTCCTCCCCAAAATCACCTCAAAGTACATTTCACAAACTGTTCAAAGGTTTGCCCTTTTTCTGTCAAATGTCTGTTGTATACTTAAAGCATAGCAAGTGATGAACTTGCTACACCCTTCCCATCAAATTCATCATAAACAGCTTTCCTATGGAGGAACCGTTCGCTACCATCCCCAGCGAACGGTTTTCTCTTTGTCCGCTTAAAATACCTGCGTGCTGTACAGCACGCAGGTATTATTTTTTTGCGTTTTCCGCAAGCTCTTTCATACACGCTACCAAAGATCCTTTAGCCCGGTGATGATTGATACATTCACAACATTTACCATGACGCACACAGCTGACCATTTTACAACTGCAGTTAGCTTCATTGCAATTCGTCATTTCCATTCCTCCTTAAGCACACTTTATCTGTATCTGCGCAAAGGGCACAGAACCTCCGCATATTTGCCATTCGCATTTTGCAGCGTAACATTGACCGCCCACATAGGCACATCTGCGTCATCGACAGTATGAGTGCATTGAAACAACCTTTGCTTGCCCACAAATCTGATAATATCTTCCAATTCTAAAAGCAGCACTAAATCTTCGCGGTCATAGGCCTCTAAGCCTTCGTCTGAAAAAAATACTGTCGCCACGATCAGATCGTCCATTTGCCAGCATTCCAGCACATAGGGCCTGCCACCCGTGATCGAACCCTTATAATAGCCTACATCCAACACGCCGTCAGCGTCAGGCTCATAGGGAGATGGTATATATTCATTTCTATTGGGGATAGGGAACTTTATTTCCTGCATAATCTTCTCCTAAGTCATTTATATTGATTCAAAACTTTTTTACAATGCTTCATAAAATCTTTTTTGACATTAGCCGGTTCAACTATTTTTACTTTGCTGCCCAAAGCAAATAACCAGCTGTAAAAATCCTGATCCACTACAGCCGTACCCTCGACCACACTAGTATCTTCCTTGCTTTTTTTGACCTTACTGTCCAGTAGATACTCAAGGACAACAGGAACAAGTTCATTGCTGCAGCGCAATTCTACCGGACACAACAATTCGTCAGCAGCATATTTCTCCGCAGCCAGGCTCTCCTGCAATTTCTGCGCCTGATACCTGCTTCCTAAGCTACTTAGTTTCTCAACCAGACGCGTAGCTTTATTTTTACTGACAGCAGCCGATTTTAGCACCGCCTCTGACAATACCAACAGCTCCTGCGGTGTAAACAGTCTGCTGACTACTTTATAAATATTGGCTCTACTGCGCGTAGTTACTATATCTAAACCGAAAGCCTGCAAGGTAGCCATATCGTCATACAAGCTTTTACGTTCAGCCGGTATCTCCAGCTCTGCTAATCTTTCGATCAGTTCCTGCACCGTCAATACATGCTTTTCGTCAGTTTCCTCCAGCAATATCTGCTGCAGATATAACAATTTCGCTTTTTGATTTGCTTTTTTTGCCATAACCAGCACCTTCTTTTCAGAAACCTCATAATTGTCTTATTAAAATAATATATTGGCCATAAAACCACATTTCCCTGCTATAATCGTAAATTTTTATAAAAAAATACTCTGACCACAGCCAGAGTATTAGAATTTTTAGCCATGCATAATATACCAGTCATTATTTTCACCAGCTAATAATAAATAAGTATCTGCATTATCCATAAAGTCATGCCATTCTTTCTTTTGAACTACGACTACGTTGCCTTTGTCATTGGCATAATTTTTCAGTTCAGCATAAGGCATGACATTTTTGCTGCTCCAGCTGAAAGCTTTAGGTACGAACCCTTCTATTTCATTCTGAGGCAGTAATTTCACTATTTTTTTCCCCGAATAAAAAACTGACGACGTAGGATAATTACCATAAAGGCCTATCTCCTGCTTATCAGGGTATTGAGCCTGAAGCTGTAGCGCCAGCTGTTTACCTGACCGCACATCGCTGAAAGGCACGGCCACCACCGGTATCAGCGCCAGATTAAATAACAGTGCCATAGCAGCTACTGCTATAGTAAGATATTTTTTGTGATAACTTGCCATAGCGTAAACAAGCACCGCCCCAGCAAGAACCGTTATCAAGACCAAATAGTCATGACGCATTGGTATCACACCATTAAGGTGGCACCAATAAACAGCGCCCGTCAATAAAACGTAAAAACTGCCGTGAAAAAACAAGTAACCTTTGCTAAAGGCTCGTGAACCGTTCTTTGCTAAAAACCGTCCCAGCATCAAAGCCAGAGGAAAGAGCAGCGGATAAGTATAGGTAATATATTTAGTCGCCATATTTTGAAAAAATATAAAAACAGTCACTGACCAAATCAGTAAAAATATTGTCAGGCTATCCGGCCGTTGCCAGCTGCCCTGCTTTCTAAAACTTTGCCACAAACATTGGGGCACAAAGCCGCTCCAGGGGAATAAAGCCAGCAAATTCACCAGCATATAATAATAAATAACATTATCGCGCGGATGCTCGGATACTGTTGCCCTTAAAAAATTATGCGTTCCTAAAAAAGTTTCCGTAAAAGACTCTCCATGCAAGCTTATCATTGCCAAATACCACGGCGCCCCTATGGCCAAAAAGAGCAGCGTCCCGCTGAATAATTTCATCTGCTTAAGAGACCGCCAGCCCTTATCAAAACTCAAGAACAGGCAGATTATCAGCCCCGGCAACAAAAAGCCAATCGGACCTTTAGTCAGCGTCGCCAGTGCTGCACAGCCATACATCCCATAATAATAATTTTTCTGCTCACTGCTGTAGCCAAGATAAAAAAACAGCAACGTGCCGCTGAAAAAGAAAAACAGTATCGCATCAGTGATAATCGATTTACTGATAAGAAAAAACTCAACTGAAGTCAAGAGTACTATCCCGCTATAAAAGGCAGTTTTATTATCAAATATTTTTTCCGCGCCCCAGATAAGTAGCCCCATCCCTGCCAGCCCAAAGCAGGCAGGAAAAAACCGAGCGGCGAACTCCGTAAAACCAAATAATTTAAAACCTAAAGCTGTCACCCAATAAAAAAACACAGGTTTATCAAACCAATACTGTCCGTAGATCTGCGGCGACAGCCAATCGCCTGACGTAACCATTTCTTTTGCCGTTAGTGCATAATTGGCTTCCACGCTATCAGTGATCAGCAAAGACCCATTAAATCCAAAAAGTAAAACTATCGCGGCCAGCCAAAAGATGAGCCAACTTTTCTGTTTCATAAAAACAACTCCTCACTCTCATTTCAGTCTTATCATAAAAAATGTGACTGAAAATAACCTGAGGTAAGAAGTTGCTTGAATAATTATTTATTGATTTGTCAACGGCAGTACGATCGTAAAGCAAGTTCCGCCGCTTTTTTTATTTTGGACAGTTATCATTCCCCGATGTTGCTGAACGATCAGTTTAGCAATGGGAAGCCCTAAGCCGAAGCCACCTTCGGCGCGAGTTCTTGCCTTATCCGCCCTGTAAAATCTTTCAAAAATCCGTTCCGTCTCTTCCGGTTTGATACCAATCCCTTCGTCATCTACTTTAATGATCAACTGCTGCTTATACAGCTCTGCGCTTATCGTTATCCTGCCATGCAAAGAATATTTGATAGCATTGTCGACCAAAATTGTCATTAATTGTTCTAACCGCACCTTGTCGCCCCAAATGAGCAACTGTTCCATTGGTAGCTGCATTTCCAGCTTCAAATCTTTTTGTGATGCTAATGGTTGCAACGCCTTGGCAGTAGTTTCGATAAAATCCTGCACGTTTACCAGTTCCGTTTTGACATCCAGTACGCCGGCATCATTACGCGCTAAATTCAGCAATCTTGAGACCAGATTATTCATTCGCTTTATTTCTATCCGCATTGTTTGCAATGTATCCATGGTAAATTCACTGAACGTACTGTCGGTGTCACTTTCAATACCTTCGGCAGCAATTCCCATTACCGTCAGCGGCGTACGCAATTCATGTGAAGCGTCAGCTACAAATTCACGCTGCCTTTTGAACATCTCCTGGATCGGCTTAATGCTGCGTCCGGCTAAATAATACCCCACACCTGCTCCGCAGCAGATAAAAAACAAACTCATTACTACAAGCCAGGCTAATTCATCCTGTTCCTCGTAATAGTAATCACTCAAATCCTTAAACATATATAAGGTTGCCAGGCTATTATCGCCATCCATAACCTGATCCCGTCCGCCAAGATATATCCACAGTTTATTTTGACTATCACGCAGCGTTAAAAGCTTAACCTTTTTATCATTTTGCGGCCACTCACTGCGTACTGCAAACAGCTGCTCTGCCAGCGGGCTGCCACTGATCTGATCGTGCAGCAGTTCTCCCGAAGCAGGGTCCAGCATATAAGCCAGTTCACGCCCTACTTCAATGGAATGGTTGGAAACCGGCAGTTCCCGATTATATACATATTCTTCCCCTTCATGGATAATAAGATCACGTAGCTGCTGTTTTTCATGAGTAAGCACCGAATGTCCCAAAAGAACCACGCAGCCGGTGACGATCATTACCACCAATAAAGTGAATATCCCCGTATAAATCAGCGTCAATTTCAAGCGCAATTTATTAAACATCATGTTCCTCTAGCATGTAACCAACTCCACGTATGGTTTTGATCAGGCTTTCTGCCCCTATAGAGGCTAATTTTAACCGCAGTGAACGGATATGCACATCAAGATTATTTTCAGTAACTTCACCGTCAATGCCCCAGATCCGTTCCAACAGCAATTCGCGTGGTAAAATCTGTCCCGCATTGATCAGCAGCAGCTCCATCAATTTAAATTCGCGCGGGCGCAGCTGGACTTTACTGTTTTGATAACTGACAGTATAGTCCTTGACCGCTAAAATCACGCCGCTGTGCTCAAAGCTTTCCTGTTTGTAGCTGCTCTGGCGCCGGGCCAAAGCATGCAGCCGAGCCAGTAACTCTGCCATTTCAAAGGGCTTAACCAAATAATCATCGGCACCTTCGTTCAAACCGGTAACTTTATCCTCTACACTATCGCGGGCGGTTAAAAGCAATATCTTGCCCTGATATTCTTCCTCCCGCAGTTGTTTGCATAAAGTTATACCATCCATTTCAGGCATCATCCAATCCAACACCAACACGTCATAGCCGTCGCGATAGCATTGTTCGTAAGCCGCTTTTCCGTCTTCTACCCAATCTGTTTTGATATTCTCTTTTTTTAATAAATTCTGCAGCAGCCTGCCTAAATTTTTATCATCCTCAGCCAAAAGTACTTTCATAGCATTCACCTCTTTCGAGAACTTATATCATGTCTATATTAAAATTAGCTGAATTTATGATAAATCCTGCAAAAAAAGAGGACGCCTAAGCGCCCTCCTAAAAAATTTATTCAGCTTGTCATTATGCCGCTACCTTTTTGCCGGGCTTTAGCACAGCTACGATAGCATAGGTCAAAATACAGGCAAACCATTCCATATAAATAACATTCGGGAAAATACGTACTGACGGCACCAGCTGCCACAGCACCAGCATAACAAGACCTACCAACAGCGTCCAGAAGCCGGCTGCCTTACAGCTGTACTTGGGAAAGAACAATGCCACGATAACGATAACACTAAAGGCAGCAGTCAAGCTGAGACCGATCATGATCGTACCCAAAATACTTGAAACACCCATCGCCATCCCCAAGGTTAGAATGCCCGAAATAACAATGCACAAACGCATCATGACCAACTGTTTGGCATCCGAACATTGCGGATTGATAAAGCGTTTATAAATATCGTGCGAAAACAGCGTTCCTGCTGACAGTAGCAGATTGCAGGCCGTGGATACATCAGCTGCCCACAAAGCCGCCAGAGTGATACCTGCTAAAACAGGCTGCAAACCAACTATGACCTGCGGCAAAGCCAATGCAGCCTGAGCATCAGGATACATAGATTTGGCACAAATGCCAAGCAACGCCGCCAGCACGCCTACCGGCAGCATAAGTATGCCGCCCCAGACAAAGCCTTTTCTGGCAGTTGCCGCATCTTTAGCGCCCAGTGAAATCTGCAAAATACTTTGCAACGACAGGTTAACGGTTACCAAAGTAATTACCCAGCTGGTGATAGTCGTTAAACCTACTCCCTCGGTAAAGCTGAACCAGGGCACATTTGCCGGCAAAGTTTTAGCCAAAGCATCCAGTCCGCCCACCTTATCCAGTTGGATGAAGGTAGCGACCACGATACCAAAATAAATCAAAATAATATTCAGTACATTAGTTAAGGAAGCCGACCACATACCGCCGATAAAGGTGATACTGATAAAAGTGATCGCACTGACCAGCATGCCTGTTTTGAAATCGAAGATTTCAGGCATGATGGCGTGCAAAATGCTGCCACCTGCGATATACTGCAGAGAAATGATGACCAATTGAATAACTATTTGGCAGAACACGCCCAAAATAACGGCATTAGTTCCATGATGACGTTCAATAAGTTCAGAAATAGTAGTAATGTTCTGCTCGCGGTATTTTTTCGCCATAAAAATACCCATCACGATAGCGCCTATTGCCCAGGCAATAGTATACCAGCCGGCAGACAAACCGACCCGGAACGCATGCTCCGACACACCGATCGTTGAAGCTCCACCTACCGCCAAACCAATAATGGTAACGGCAATCAGCGGCGCTGATAACTTTCGTCCTGCTAAAGCATAGTTCTCGGCATTGCCCTCACTGCGCTTTTTAGCAAACCAACTGATACCGAACAATGCAATGATGTAAAGTACCAGTATCACTAAGGAAACCGACATACAAATACCCCTCCCGATTTTTGGCAATAAAAAACGTCCACTATTGAGGACGGCCAAAGAGTAACTTTATTGTATGCAAAGTTTACACTAAAGTCAAGTAAAACTTACAACTTTTTCGACCGCCACAGACTATTCGAGCCATATTATGCACATTTGTTCTTTTCGTGCATCTTTTATTGCTTTTTTATATAAAACCCTTCTTGCGCAATAATTTATACAGTGGTATAATTAGCTATATTTATTCTAAAACTTTTATTGGCTATAACTATCTTTTTTAACTTTTTACTTAGTAATAATTTTAGAAGGAGACGATTATCATAGGCAGAAAATCACGCAATACAGATCAGGCCTTGCTTAAGGCTGGCGTCGAACTGATTGCACAAGGTAATTTTGATCCCACGGTCCGCACGATTTGTACTTTAGCTAATGTCAATCAGGGTATGTTCGTTTACTATTTTGGTTTTAAAGACGAATATATAAAGATTCTTTTTCATAAAATCTACGGCGAGTATCTTGATTATCTGCAAAGCTATACTGAAAAAGACGCAAAAGCCATCGTTCAGCTGCAAAAAATTTTCTACCTGATGGCTAAATACTTTGTTGATAATTTCAATACGGCTTATTTCCTAACCTCGTCCCTGCAAAAAAACAAAGCCGCTGCTTATTTTACTGATTACAGAGTGCAGCATTTCATCTTCATCCGCACGCTTATAGAGCAGGCCCAACAGGACGGCGACATTTGCAGTGACCTTAACAGCTACGAAGTCTATATGACTTTGCACAGCATCCTGATCCAGCCGCTCATCATCAAAAACACTATTTTACAAAAACACGGCGACGAACCAATCATGGAAAAACTTAATCGACTGGATGTTGCTTCCGATGCCAGCCTGCAAAAACGCCTGCGAGTCGCATTCAAGGGTCTACGCCCTTAATTTAAACAAAACTGCGGTTTTTACAAAAAGCGGTTGACTTTTTTTCATAATCATATATAATTATATCGTTGCCCAAAGATCTTGGCAGCACTAATGACTCCGTAGCTCAGTTGGATAGAGCGTTTGACTACGAATCAAAAGGTCGCAGGTTCGAATCCTGCCGGGGCCACCACTTAAAACCAACGCATTCCTTTTAGGAATGCGTTTTTTTATTGTCTTTTTCTCCTGTATTTCTTTTGTATTATTTAATATTTTTGATATATTACTTGAAACAAGATGTTATAATAAGAATATACATTATAATACCAAACCTGCCGTTTGGAGGTAATTCCTATGAAGCTGACAACTCAAAAAAGAATAGCTCTCGAAGAATTTGCGCATAAATATATTTATAAACTGCTCTGCGAGCAGGATATACCTTTTATACTCGACCATCTTGACCATGATCTTATCGGTATCGGAGCCGGTGAGCACAATTATTATGCAACGCAGACGGAAGCTAGTGCTTTTATCGCTTCACTAAACGGTCAAATACCGCCCTGCCGCTTATTGGACGAAGAATGGACCATACTCCCACTAACAAATGCACTTTACATAGCCCAGGGACGCCACTATCTGACCTCGGTCCAAAATCAGGAACTGCTCGTCCAAACCCACCAACGGGCAACCATCATAATTAAAGACCTGGGCTCTGACTACAGTTATGTTTATCTGCACCTTTCTCATCCTTATCAGGAACTGCAGAGCGGCGAGGATTTTCCCTTTCAGATCGGCAGCCAGACCTATAAATATATGAAATCAGAACTTGCCCAGGCCAAAGAACTGCTGCATCAAAAAGAACAGCAGATGGAAGTTGTACTGCGCGCAGTTAATGGCGGCATTAAATGCAGTAACGACGATGCCGATTATTCCTTTGCCTATATCAGCGATGAATTGCCGGGCATGTTTGGCTATACAATGGAAGAATTTATCGAATTCACTGGCAACAGCGCTATTGGACTAACTTATCCTCCCGATATGCCCAAGTCTGTAGCCGATTGTGAAGAGTGCTTTAAGAACGGCAACCCCACTTATTCGATCAAATACCGGGTACCCTGCAAGGACGGTAGCCTGAAATGGATCATTGACAGCGGCCGCAAAACTACTACACCGGAAGGCAAAACCATCATCAACAGTATCTATCTTGATATAACCAGAGACGAAGAAGCCCGCCAGCAGGAGCTTCTTCACGCTCGCAAGGAAAAGCAGCAGTACTATGATCTGCTTTCCGGCATTAACAGCAATTATTATTTTATCTATCTTGTCAATCTTGACGACGGCTCAGGAATTCCCCTGCGCTTGCCGGAGGAGTCTCGCCATGTTTTCAAAAACTACACTGCCAATAATATCTATAGTATCGAGCAGCTTGCCAAAAGTCATTTCCACCCTGCTGACCGTGAAAAGGTCTTAAAGCATTTTTCTTTAGACGGCCTACGCAAACAGGGGCAGGATCGTCACATCGACTTTTCACTGGAATGCCGCAGCCTTGTTGGCAGTGAATACCACTGGATAGCTTTCAACTCCACGTTGCTGGCTCAAAGTGATGGCTATCACCAAATCATTCTCACCCTACGTGATATCCATGAAGATAAGTTGAAAGAACTACAGGAGCAGCAGGCAATTCAGGAAGCCTTTAATGCAGCTAAAGCCGCCAACATCGCTAAAAATGAGTTCCTTTCCCGTATGAGCCACGATATACGCACGCCAATGAACGCTATTATTGGCATGACCGCCATCGCCGGCAAACACTTAAATGAAAAAGACCGTATCCAGGATTGTCTGGCAAAAATCACCACTGCCAGCAATCATCTTTTGACTTTGATCAACGAAGTGCTGGATATGTCTAAAATAGAAAGCGGCAAACTGCATCTGCTGGAAGAAGATTTCAATATTCATGTAATGCTGCAGGAGCTGCTTGACTTACTGAATCCACAGATCATCCTCAAAGAGCACAACTTCACCCTGATAACAGCGCCTGTCCTGCGCGCAGATGTGGTGGGCGACAAAATGCGCCTGCAGCAGCTTTTACTTAACATCGCTGTCAACGCTGTCAAGTATACACCGCCCCGCGGCAAAATTTCTTTAGAAGTACGCGAAAAACAGTCTACCTTCCACGGTACTGGTTGCTATGAATTTATCGTCAAAGACAATGGCATCGGTATGGACGCGGACTTTGCGGCCAAAATATTTGAACCCTTTGCCAGAGCTTCCGATTCACGCACCAGCGAAATCGAAGGCACCGGCCTTGGTATGACAATTGCTCTCAATCTGGCTCGAATGATGAACGGCTCGATCGACGTGACAAGCACCTTAGGTGAGGGATCAACCTTCACGGCTACCGTTTATATGCACCCCCGCCACAAAGCGGCAGACACTGTCCCACCCCCATCCAGTGCGGCTAACGAGCAACTGCAGGAACTTTCATTCAGCGGTCAAACAGCCTTATTGGTAGAAGACAATCATCTAAACCTGGAAATAGCCGTTGAATTATTGCAATACATCGGCTTTACCGTGACTACCGCCCAAAATGGCTTAGAAGCACTGGAAAAATTTACTGCAGCTGCTCCGAATACTTATTCACTGATCCTGATGGATATTCAGATGCCAGTGATGAACGGCCTGGAAGCCGCACGGGCCATCCGTTACCTGAGCAGACCAGACGCCCAGCTCATTCCTATAATAGCTATGACGGCTAACGCTTTTCCTGAAGATATAGCGGCTACAAAGCAGGCCGGTATGAACGAACACCTCAGCAAACCAGTCAATATGGAGCATTTCCAAACTGTACTGAAAAAATGGTGCTGCAAATAATTTACAAAAGCAGTTGACAATCTCACGGCAATTAGATATAATATCATCGTTGCCTAAAGATTTAGACAACCCAATGACTCCGTAGCTCAGTTGGATAGAGCGTTTGACTACGAATCAAAAGGTCGCAGGTTCGAATCCTGCCGGGGCCACCAGAAATTAAAGCTCACTTCTAATACCATTAGAAGTGAGCTTTTTTGTTGTATTTATTTACCTGCGGGACAAATCAATGGGATAGTAAAAGTAAAGACACTGCCCTCGCCCGGTACACTGGCTGCTGTTACCGTACCGCCGTGGCTTTCTACCATCCACTTCACCATCGCCAGCCCCAGCCCCGAGCCGTTGACTTCACTGCGGCTGCGCGCCGCATCGACCCGGTAGAAGCGTTTCCAGATCTTCGGCAGCTCTGCCGCGCTGATACCGATGCCGTCATCAGTAACAGTGCCAACAGCACTGTTGCCGCTCTTGCTTAAAGTAAGCCTTACCTGCCCTTGACGCCTACCGTATTTGACTGCGTTGTCCAGTAAATTAAGCCAGACACGCATCAGCAGCGTTTGGTCAGCAATAACCATAATGCCCGGTTCAATAGTTGTTGTCAGCGTTATCTCCCTGGCTGCGGCCAAAGCCTTCGTCTCCGCTGCCACTATTTCCGTCAGCTCACTCAAATCGAACCGCTCTAAATGCAAGGCTTCCTTATGCCAGTCTGCCCTAGCCAGCTGCAGCAACTGGTTTACTAACTTCGACATTTTTTTAGCCTGCTGCAGCACGCCCTCCAAGGCCTGCTGCTTACTGGCTGCATCAGGCTGCTGCAACCCACATTCTGCCTGGGCGATAATGACCGAGGTCGGCGTCCGCAGCTCATGGGAAGCATCATCAGTAAACTGCCGTTCTGCTTCAAAGGCTTCTTCTAATCTGGCAAACATCCCGTCAAAGGTCTGCGCCAGCGTATCGATCTCATCGTCAGCCCCTTCCAGTTCGATCCGTTTGGAAAGGTCGCTGCCCTTACTGATATGCGCCGCAGCTTCCGTAATGCGTGTTACCGGACGGAAGGCCTTTTTGGTGATCCAATAGCCTCCCCCCGCCGCCAGTAAAATAATGAAGGGAAACAGCAACGCGCACTGCCATAATATCTTGTCGCGCTCCGCATAGGTCGAGCTAAGTGGCACCGTGCCGCGCACCCAGTAAAACTCGCCTGCCTGACGCGGCTTAAAATAAAAGTCGTAGACAAACCAGTTCTGCTGCTCGTCCCCGGCCTTTTGTAGTTGCTCCGTCACAAATGGCGCTTCCTGTAAGCCTGGAGATTCTAACCCTGCTATAAGCTGTCCGTTTTCTTTATATAAGGCCAGCTTGATACCATCCTTCAAAAAATCAAGTTTTTCCAGCCGTAGCCTGCCGTCCCTATCCACTTTCAGATCCTCGGCGAACTCATAAACCTCTTCCTCCAGCTTATTTTGCAGCCCCACCAGCAGCACTTTATCGGTAGCCATTAGCACCACACCAAAAATAATGCTTAAAATAACTACGATCAACCCTGTATACCACAGGGTTATTTTCATTTTTATCGACATTTTGTTCATAATGGCTCCTTCAAAACGTAACCGGCACCGCGTACGGTCTGGATCAGCTTTTGCTCAAAGCCGTCGTCCACTTTTTTGCGCAGATAGCGTATGTATACGTCCACTACATTAGAGCCACCTTCAAAGTCGTAATCCCAGACATGGTTTTCAATAGTTTCGCGGGCCAGGACAACGCCCTGATTGCGCAGCAAATATTCCAATACAGCAAACTCCTTGGCCGACAACTGTAATTCACGCCCTGACCGCACTACACTTCTACTGCTGATATCCATCTCCAAATCGCCACAGCGCAACACATTGGATACCTGTCCGCCGCTGCGACGCAGCAAGACCCGCAGCCGTGCTACCAATTCATCAAAGGCAAAGGGCTTGACTAAATAATCGTCAGCGCCCAAATCAAGCCCAGCCACCCTGTCCTCTACGCTACCCCTTGCCGTCAGCAACAGCACCGGCGTTTTAGTACCAGCAGCGCGCAGCTTTTGCAGCACAGAAAGGCCATCAAGCCCAGGCAGCATAATATCCAAAATAATCGCGTCATAAGCCGTTAATCTGGCGTAATCCAAAGCCTCCAAGCCGTCCCCGCAGGCATCGACACTGTAGCCGCTGGCTTGCAGCTGCTTTTTCAGCACCTCGCGCAGGTCGGGCTCGTCTTCTACAAATAAAAGTCGCATAGACCTACCTCCTGATTATTTTCATTATAACATAAGCACCGCATGCTAAAACCACTTTCATTAAAGCTGCTTTAATCAAGCTTTTGCAGCGCCCGTTCAGCCGCTGTTTTAAAACACAGGCTCCACAGCATCAGCAGCAAGCCGCAGGCGATCATAATATACTCTATTTTTACGATATCGCTCAAGGGGCCGAAACCGATGATGGCGAGCGGCATCACGCCGTACGATACAAATTGCAGCAGGGCAAAGACCCGCCCCATATAGTCAGGTTCCGTATTAGTCTGGATCAGCACCGTCTCTGCCGCTATCAATACCGGCACGAACATTCCGCAGATGCAATCAAAAATCAAATAGACCCAAAATACCTTCGACAGCCCCATAAAGGCAAAGGTGCAACCAAATACCGCCTGCGAAATAGTTATCACCATGATCTTGTTTTTAAATTCGCCCTTCCAGGCCACAAAAGCCCCGCCCAGCAACGACCCCAGCGACCAGACCATTTCATTGGCCGTCACCTTCCACACCTCGCTGCCAAAATTCCTTACCACCATCAGCGGTGATAAAAAAGCCGCTGGCGTAATCAAAATAAAAGTCACCGCATAGCAAAACAGCATCACCCGCAAAAGCGGCTGCCCCCAGGTATAGCGTACACCTTCGCGCAGCTCAGCCATTACCGAACCCGTTGCCTTCGTTGCCGTAGTCTTAACTATCTTCAGCCGAAACATAATGCCGATAGCGATTGCAGCTGTTATCAGATCGACTAAAAAAGTCCATTTCATGCCAAATAGCCCTAAAATAGCGCCTCCCGCCGCCGGTGAAAGCAGCAGCAGCACATTATTAGCCATCTGGTTGATGCCGTTGACACGCACTAAATGCTCACGAGGCACGATCTCGGGATAGAGTGAATTTACCGCCGGTGCTTGAAAACCACCACCAATGGACCTTAGGCAAGCGATAAAAATCAAAAATGGCAGGCTTTCGTAACCACAATGGAAGGCAACAAACGCCAGCAGCGTTGCCAGCGCCGTAAAACCATCCGCCAGCATAATGATAGTTTTTTTATCATACCTGTCAGCAAATACCCCAGCCCACAGTGAAACCAACACCTGCGGCACCAGCGTCGCCAAGGTGGAAATCGTTATCCAAAAGCCCGACGAGGTAGTGACGGTGATATACCAAATAATCGAAAAGCCCACTACCGACGAACCAAAAATAGACAAGTTCTGGCTGATCATGAACCACGCTATTTGTTTCTGCCAGTTTGCCTGCCCTTTCATAGTTTCGCCTCTGCTTTCTTTGCTAATACTAAAATAATCCGTTCAACGTCCTACTCAAATTCTACAATAAAAATGACCTTTGGGAATAAAATTTTTTAAAATTATTTTTTTATGAACTTACTTTTAATCTAATTTTAATCTTAGCGCGCTATAATAAAGACAAAGAACAAGCCGCAACAATAAAACGGCTCAAGGAGGTAAAAAACATGACAAACACTATCACTAAAAAATTCTTCAGTATACTGGCAGCAGCTATCTGCACCCTGGCGATCACCGCTACGGCTTTCGCCGCCGAATTCATCAGCCCCGAGCAGGCCCGCAGCATCGCAGCCCAGTGGGTACCCGCAGGCAGCACTCATCTTGTGACTAAAGATGAAAGCCATAAATACGCTTCCTATTATGAAGTAAAATTCTATGACAATGCCACTAACACCGAATACGAAGTTGAAGTACTCAAAAACGGTGGCGCAGTTAAAGAATTCAAAATGGACGCGCAAACCGTTATCGGCAGCACCCAGGTCGTACTTTCCGCAGCCGATGTACAAAACCTTGTCCTCAAGGAATTCCCGAACGCAACCTTTACTAAAGTAAAACTCGACCGTGACGATGGCCTGTACGAATACGAATTGAAATTCTACACTCCCGAATTACGCGGCGAAATGAAATTCAATCCTGAAAACGGCGCGCTGATAGAAAAAGAACTTAAATATCAGGTCAGCTAAACCACATCCCTCTAAAAAGAACCCCGCATCTAAACGGTGCGGGGTTCTTAATTATTTGTCTATTCTTTTGCCAGCAACTGTCGCACTGCATCCTCGTCCAGTCCACAGCCGCGCAGCACAGCTTCCGTATCCTCGCCCAGCTTAGGTGCACGCTTTTGCAGCTGCCCCGGCGTAGCCGACATTTTCATAGCAAAGCCTATTTGCTTATAGGTACCCACCTCGTCGTCGCAAGCAGTCAGCACCATCTCGTTAGCCGTTGTCTGCTCTGCCGCCATAGCCTCGCCAAAATTCAGCACCGGCGTCACGCAGGTATCCTTGCCCGCCAAAAAGTCCGTCCATTCCTGCATGGTTTTGGTTTTAAAAATAGCTGCCAGCTCCTGCTGCACTTTGCTGTGGTTGTTTTCCTCGTCCAAAGCATCTGTCAGGTCGGCACGTTCCAAAGCCACGCACAAATTGCTCCAAAACTTCTTTTCCAGGCATCCTACCGAAACGTAGCGCCCGTCCCGTGTCTCATAAATATTATAATTGGCGTAGGCACCAGTCAGCCAGTTGTTGCCCCGTTCGGCCACAAAACCGCTGCCAAAATACAGGCTCGCTGCACCAGGCATCAAGGTCAACGCCGTATTATACAGTGCAATATCTATCTCCTGACCCTGCCCGCTCTGCTCGGCATGACGCACTGCCATCATAATACTCATGCCTGCCATCAGCGCCGCATTCATATCGGCCATCAACACACCCGGTATAGCAGGCCTGCCAGCAGGCTCGCCGCTCATAGAAACTATGCCCGCCAGGCTTACGTAACCAATGTCATGATCAGCCTGTTTGACCAAAGGCCCCTGCTTACCGTAGCCGGTAATAGCACAGTAAACTATTTTAGGATTCAGCTTGCTCACAGTTTCGTAGTCGATACCCAAGCGCTTTAAAACCCCGGGCCTATAACTTTCCAGCACCACGTCCGCCGTTTGGGCCAGCTTTAAAAATGCTAACCGCCCTACCTCGCTTTTTAAGTCGATAGCCACACTTTTTTTATTGCGGTTCAGCTGCAAATGCCAGTAACCAAAACCGTTTTGAAAAGGGGGAAAGCTGCGCGAATAATCGCCGCTTCCCGGCTCTTCTATTTTGATGACCTCGGCCCCAAAATCGGCCAAAATCATACTGCAATATGGCCCCGGCAGCAGCCGTGATAAATCTAAAATCCTCATGCCGTCAAGTGCTCCCACGCTAACACCGCCTTTATGCTTGATGACATCATTATATCACATATTCTCACCGGGCTCGCCACAGCGGTTCAATATCTATCAAGCAGCACCTTCCCCTACAGGCGTAGCAGATAACACAGATATTTTACAATTGCACGCCCCGACGCATTTGACAGCAAGGCTGCCTTTCGTTACAATGGAAGATAAGCGTTAAGCAAAAAAACATTTGGAGGTAGTATAAAAAATGAACAAAACCTTAATGATTATTATCGCCGTCGTTGTCCTTTTCGTCGGCATTATCATGAGCGGCTACAACAGCCTGGTATCAATGAACGAAAACGTGACCGGCAAATGGTCGCAGATCGAAAATCAACTGCAACGCCGTAACGATTTGATCCCCAACCTGGTCAATACCGTTAAAGGCTATGCTGCACACGAAAGCGACGTCTTTAAAGCAGTCGCTGATGCCCGCGCCAAACTGGGCGGCGCTAAAACTGTTGCCGAAACCAGTCAGGCTAATGGTGAACTTAGCGGCGCGCTCTCGCGTTTGCTGATGGTTGCCGAAAACTATCCTGACCTGAAAGCCAATGCCAACTTCACCCAACTGCAAGATGAACTGGCCGGCACCGAAAACCGAATCGCCGTGGCCCGCATGGACTACAATAACGCAGTCCAAGGCTACAACGCTAAGATCAAATCCTTCCCCACTGTGCTGTATGCAGGTATGTTCGGCTTTGACGCCCGTGACTACTTTAAAGCAGACGAAAGCGCTAAAGCTGTTCCGCAAGTACAATTTTAATCGATAACGGAGCTCACTGATTATGAAACGTTGGCTCGTCCTTTTGCTGCTGCTCATCCAGACGGTTTTCGCCGTCGGTGCGGAAGCAGCGATCCAGGTACCGCCAAAGCCCAGCACCGCTTCCGGCATCTATGTGCAGGACTATGCCGGTGTTTTATCGCCCCAGACTCGCCAGGCCCTCAATGCTATCGGCCAGGATCTGGATAATAAAACCACCGCGCAGGTCTCTGTCGTCACGGTAAAAACCATCGACGGCCAGCCCATTGATGAATACGGACTGACCCTGCTGCGGCAATGGGGCCTTGGCAATAAAGAAAAGAATAACGGCGCGCTGATCCTGGTCGCTGTCGATGACAGACAATCACGAATCGAGGTCGGCTACGGCCTGGAAGGCGTCCTGCCGGACGGTATGACAGGACGGATCCAAGACCAGCAGATGCTGCCCTACTTCAAGCAGGGTCAATACGAAAAAGGCATCGTGCAGGGTTACCTGGCCGTGGCGACTACCGTAGCCAACAGCTACAACGTCAAGCTGGAAGGAGTACGCTATAACGGCGGCGCCCAGCAGGGCACAGGCGATACACCCATGCCGGGTTGGATGAAGGCTCTGCTCGCAGTCGCCGTCATCATCCTGATCATCATTGACCACATGTTCTTCGGCGGTGTCATCACCCAGTTCATCTTACTCGCACTTTTGCGCGGTGGTGGACGTGGAGGCGGTGGCGGCGGCTTCGGAGGAGGCAGCGGTGGCGGCGGTGGTTCCAGCAGACGCTGGTAAAACAAAAACAAGGACTATCTCTCTTGAGATAGTCCTCTTTTTTATGCGGTCAATTATGTGCCGGAAGCTTATTTAACCTCGTCATACAAGGCTTTGATGCAGGCATCTACCAGTGCGCCGATACTGGAAACCTCTTTAGCCAGTGGCAAGCCCGACGCCGCATAGCCTAAAGGCAGCTCGGTGCAGGCCGTCATCACCGGAATGTCGCGCTCGCGCCACAGCTCCTCTACCAACTCTCGCGTCAACGCTCCGGCACTGGCTAAGTCGCCCGACTTTACATATAAAATCGCCTGCTGCGCTTTTTCAGCCTGCTCGTCACTCGGCAAAAATAAAGTATAGCCGTACTTATCAGCATACTTTTGGTACAGGCCGCTGGCACGTGTTCCGTGGGTCGAAAGCATCCAGGCTCCGCCCGGATTCAGCCGCTGCGCCGCCAAAACAGTCTCTTCGATGATATGCACCAAAGGCTGCGGCAGCCGCTCTCTAAAATCATCGATAAAATAATGAGCCGTATTGCAGGGCACTGCCAAAACATCGGCCCCCAGCTCGCACAGCTTGTTTAAATGTGCCTCCAGCAGCGCCGCCGGGCTTTCGCCATCGCCAAAGATCGCCGTGCTGCGGTCGGGCAGTTCGCAATCGCCTATCATATATACTACCGGGTGCTCCTGGTCGCTGGCCGCAGGGCATCTGGCCGCCAGCTGGCGCAAAAATTCTGCCGCAGCAGCAGGCCCCATACCACCCAGCACACCCAGTTTTTTACCATTTTTCTTATACTTAGTCATCCTTGTCCCTCCATCAGCAAAGCCTTTTTATTGCTTTATTGTACCACAAGCCGCTGCCAGCGTATAGCTGCAAATTTTATGTATACATCAGCTTAACAGCACTCTGTAATTGTTAATTAACAGTGAATTTGTTATACTAAAGGGGTATAATTAAATAAATTTTTATCCCGTTTGGAGGAATCAGGATGACCAACAAAAAAATCGTCGTTATCGGTGGTGGCTGGGCTGGCTGTGCAGCTGCCCTAACTGCTAAAAAAGCCGGTGCCGACGTAACATTGCTCGAACGTACCGATATGCTTTTAGGCACGGGCCTGGTAGGCGGCATTTTTCGCAACAACGGCCGCTACACTGCTGCCGAAGAATGTATCGCCATGGGCGCAGGCGACCTGTTTGAAGTTATGGAAGCCACCGCAACCCACAAAAACATGGAGTTTCCCGGTCATAAACACGCTACTCTTTACAATATCTATAAAATCGAGCCCGCCGTTAAACAACTGCTCTTAGACCGCGGCATCAAGCTTTTAATGGCCGACCCGGCCGTCAAGACCGATTTTGACGGCGACAGGATCATCGCCGTCACCACTAAAAGCGGCCTGCGCCTGGAAGCTGACGCCTTCGTCGATGTCAGCGGCTCCTCGGCCATGCCACTGAACTGTAACAAGCACGGCAACGGCTGCGCCATGTGCATCCTGCGCTGCCATAGCTTTGGCCCCCGCGTCAGCGTTACTACCC
>OGZE01000022.1_pt1 | contig 115416 bp, 102 predicted proteins | sample 1576731 | NCBI WGS metagenome assembly OGZE01 (sample SAMEA3541503, study PRJEB24748) | human gut metagenome | biome: human gut; feature: human-associated habitat; material: faeces | place: China | collected 2012 | reverse complement strand
CTGCGCCGCCTTTAGAAGCCAACACTTTGGTGATTGCTGCGGTCAGGGTTGTTTTACCATGGTCAACGTGACCGATAGTGCCAATATTAGCATGCGGTTTGGTTCTTTCGTATTTTTGCTTTGCCATTCATTTTTCCTCCGAATCTCATTTTGGTATTTTGTAGATAGGCTTTGCAGCCATTTTATCATATTCGCTGCCTGCGTGCAAACTCCTGCCGACAGTTTTATGATTATAATAAAAAAAACCTCAGATTGAGGTTTTATTTTTGTTGGTGGCGGCGCACGGATTTGAACCGCGGACACTCCGGGTATGAACCGAATGCTCTAGCCAACTGAGCTACGCCGCCATATTTATTTGGAGCTGATGACCAGGATTGAACTGGTGACCTTATCCTTACCAAGGATACGCTCTGCCGACTGAGCTACATCAGCGTCCTTACCAAAGTTGGTTGCGGGGGCTGGACTTGAACCAACGACCTTCGGGTTATGAGCCCGACGAGCTACCAACTGCTCCACCCCGCGATAAAAATAAGCAAAAATTAAGTAAAAATTGGTGGAGAGGGTTGGATTCGAACCAACGAAGCGAAACGCGGCAGATTTACAGTCTGCTCCCTTTAGCCACTCGGGAACCTCTCCAGATTTTGGAGCTGGCAATAGGACTTGAACCCACAACCTGCTGATTACAAGTCAGCTGCTCTACCAGTTGAGCTATGCCAGCACTTAATTAGTGACAAGGAAGATTATATATTAACATAATCATTTTGTCAACCACTTTTTTACCCATTTCAGTAACTTTTTTTACAAAACTCATTAAAAATAGAAGTATGTTAAAGCAGCTACAGCAAGTATGATACGATAATATGCAAAAGATGTCAAGCTATATTTATGGAGAAATTTTAAAAACCATAAAACAGACCAGTAAGCTACGATAAAAGCGACCACAAATCCAATCGCAAGCATCTGCAGATCATCGACTGTCAGAATGCTGATATTTTTCAGTAAATCATATAAACAGGCCACAAACATTAACGGCACAGCTATCAAAAAGGTGTAATTAGCCGCTGTTTCTCGTTTTAAGCCCACCAAAAGACCGCCGGCCAGCGTACTGCCGGAACGCGAGAACCCCGGCCACAAGGAAAGCAACTGAAAAGCTCCTACTAAAGCAGCCTGCTTTAAAGTTATCTTGTCCACATCGTCGACCATCTCCGCCTGTTTGTCTTTGGTCTTATGCTCAGCATACATCATCAGCAAAGCACCCAACACCAAACCTACGGCAACTGTAGCCGGCGAAAAAATATATTCTTTAATATATTTGTAAGCAAAAAATGCCACACCCATGACCGGAACGATACCAACCGCCACATGCCAGACGCTAAGTCCTTTATTTACCTGCCAACCCTCTTTAGTAAAGAACCTAGCAAAACGTTCCTTATAAATAAAAATGACAGACAGAATCGCTCCAAGCTGCACAAAAACGTCAAAAATATCAGCGGCTGCACCATCAAATCCCAGCATATGGCCAACAATAATCATATGCCCTGTCGAAGAAACCGGCAAAAACTCTGTTACACCCTCGACAAATCCAACTATTACCGCTATAAGATTCTGATCCATTATTGATTATCCTTCCACAATTACTTTTACACTTATTTTTTACTAACTTCTACATTATACATTCTATTGGCGTTACCGCCAAGTTTAATTATATAAATTTACCTGAAATTTACCTGAATAATAAAGGAAAAGGACAGCGGCGTCCACTTCCGCTGTCCTTGCAATGTTGCTGTAAACCAAAGGCATATTAAATTAACTTTATCAAGTCAGTCACCAAAACATAAGCCCATTTGACGTCCTGTGCGAATAATATCGCTGTCTACTGGTACTAACCGTGGCTCGGAGGCAACCTTCTCGATAGGCTCCGTAACGATCTTATCGTTTTGCAGTGATACCATAACGTTATATTCCTTGCGCATGCAAGCCTCGACCGCTGCTACACCGTAACGCGTAGAAAGAACTCTGTCGAAAGGTGTAGGCGTGCCGCCTCTTTGTAGATAACCTAATACAGTACACCGCGATTCGATACCCGTTTTCTCCTCGATCTCGCGAACCAGTTTTTCTCCTGCTCCGCCGAGACGGATGGGCTCGAAGCTGCCCTTGACCATGCGCGCGATCGACATTTCGCCGCCCACAGGTTTTGCTCCTTCAGCTACAACAATGATACTGAATTGTTTCCCGGACGCCTGGCGGGCTCTGATTTTCCCAATTACCGATTCGATACTGTAAGGTATCTCCGGTATCAGAATAACATCTGCTCCACCGGCTATGCCGGAATGCAATGCGATCCAGCCAGCATAACGTCCCATAACTTCCAACGCCATAACGCGGTGATGAGATTCTGCTGTTGTATGGATCCTATCCAAAGCTTCCGTAGCCATCGCCATTGCTGTGTCAAAACCGAATGTACGCTCTGTGCAGGGAAGGTCGTTGTCGATCGTTTTAGGTACCCCCACGACATTCGCACCGCACTCTTTAGCCAGCCTGGCAGCTATGTTCAAGCTGCCGTCTCCGCCGATAACCACTAAAGCTTCAATACCATTTTTTTCAAGATTATGCATTACTTCCGCGCGTTTATCGTAATAAACCAGTTCCCCTTCTTCTTCTACTGCAAACTTAAAAGGGTTGTCGCGGTTGGTCGTTCCCAGGATCGTCCCACCTCGCGGCAGGATGCCGGAAACATCTTTATAAGTCATCAGTCCCATTCGTCCCGTTACCAGTCCGTTGAAACCATTTTCTATACCAAAAATATCATATCCATTATTAAGAGCCGTTTTTACCACAGCTCTGATAACTGCGTTCAGTCCGGGGCAATCACCTCCGCCGGTCAGAACCGCCAGTCTTTTTTTTGCCTGGCTCATTGCTTACCTCGCTTTTCAATCAACGTTCCAAACCGTAAAACCTTCCGAACCGATACGGATGGATTCCGTTCCATCGAATTTATCGTAGCAAAGCTTTCCTTCTTCAAGGTAACCAGGCCAAGCAGTTACGATTACATATTTTTCGCTGAGTTTATGCAACAGAGCATCAATATCAATGTGGAATACCGGGACAAACAAGGTTTGCAGGCGATCCAGCAAAATTACCTCGCCGTCGTAGCCTTCTAAAATCTCAGCCATCATTTCAGGCGCTTTGGCTTTCCGTTCTCCAGGAGGGACTTCCAAAAATTTTTCAGTAATCAAAAGGCGACAGTCAATGTAATCCCATTTTTTACCTTCGGCAGCTTCGCGCAGCACCTTGCTTTTACCGCTGCCCGGTTTACCCGTTACGACAACTACCTTTACATCCTGATTTTTTACGCCTTCCACAATTTTCACAAATTCTTCTACTTGGCTCATGTCCATTACCTCCTAATTACGCTCAGCGTAAATTTTGGCCTTCACTTTCTAATTACTGCTATATTCGCTGTTTGTTGACGAAATCCTTTAAAAAAATAACATCATTCAGAAAAATCTAAATGATGTTACTATTTTGTTTCACATTTATCATTATTATCAATCACGCTTGCGGTGAGTGAACCGCTCACTGGGATCCATAGCCAAAAGGCCGCTGTAAACTTCACTCAAATCAGTGTTCTCACTGCGGTTCATAATATATTTTTCCAGCTTGCGTTTTACACGCTGCAGCGCGTTATCGATGGATTTGATATGCCGATCTAATTCTACTGCGATCTCCTGATAGGATTTGCCGTCTAAATAACTCATCAAAACCTTCCATTCAAGGTCGCTGAGAATGTTATTCATTTTATTTTCGATATCAACAAATTCTTCCCTGCTGATGATCATATCTTCGGGATTAGCTACCTTAGCGCCGGAAATGATATCCAGCAGCGTCCGGTCAGAATCTTCTTCATAAATAGGCTTGTTCAAAGAAACATACGAATTAAGTGGAATATGCTTTTGCCGGGTCGCCGTTTTGATCGCCGTAATGATCTGACGTGTCACACACAGCTCCGCGAAAGCCCTGAAAGATGATAATTTATCGCTGCGAAAGTCTCGAATCGCCTTATACAGACCTATCATACCCTCCTGGATGATATCTTCACGTTCAGCACCTATCAAAAAATAGCTTCTGGCCTTAGCCCGCACGAAATTACGATATTTATGCAAAAGATATTCCTGCGCAAGGGCGTTATCTTCCTGTTTTGCCTTTAAGACGACATCTTCATCCGCCATGTTTTCAAAAGCCGCATAAGGATTATATGGCGTTTCCGTACTCATTGGCACCGACCTCCGTTTCTTAGGAATTTCCTGCATTTGTCAGCCTTTTCATTATACTCCATACTATTGTCAGCGTCAATTTTTAGGTATCACGGCGCAGCTTCTCAAAATGATCAAGAATATGCTCTTGCAGCCTGCCTCCCAGCTCGTTGCGGCCAAGTCCCCCCGCCAGCCTTTCGCTGCGTTCGGCAATCTGCTTTTTAGCCAGCGCGTATTCCTCACGAAATTCCCGTGCCGATACCCTGTAGGCGCCGCTGCCCAAAACATTCAATTGCTCGGCGTAATCGCTGGTAACGACAAAAACCTTGCCGCCCTTCCTGACCAGTTCGTAAACATGCCGCTCGATCCAGGAATCAGCCGTCTCACCTTCGCCGGTAAACACTACTTCCAACGGCCCCAGCTTCTCGACCGCAGCCGCTCCCTGCACTTCCTGCGCGTCAAAAACCACGATTCCCGCATAGCCCTTAAAAGACACATATTCTATCAGCTTTTCTTTTAAAAGCTCACGGGCGTGCTCCAGGTTCTCTTCACGAAAGCGGCGAAAATCCTGCCAATTATTGATAACATTATAGCCATCTACTACAAGCCATTCTTTCATCTTTTATAAGCCCGCTTGCACCCGGCGCTGCCGCACAACTTCGTACAGCAGCACAGCGCCTGCTGCCGCAGCGTTCAGCGAAGAAACCCCGCCCTGCATTGGCAGACTGACGACGATATCGCACTTTTCTTTTACCAGGCGCCCCAGGCCTTTGCCTTCGGCACCAACAACTACTACCATCGGGCCGGTCAGATTGCTTTTATAATAATCTTCACCATCCATATCGGCTCCGGCCACCCAAAAACCAAGCTTTTTCAGTTCTTCGATGGTCTGCGGAATATTACCTATCTGCACTACCGGAACATATTCTACTGCCCCGGCCGAAATTTTTGCAACTACCGCATTAAGCGGACAGCTACGCCTTTTCGGCATCAAAACACCATGTACACCGGCAGCATCTGCTGTTCTAATTAAAGCACCCACGTTCTGCGGGTCCTGCAGTTCGTCCAGTAATAATAAAAATGGAACCTCACCTTTGGCCTCCGCCCCTGCTAAAACCTCTTCCAGGCTATGGAAACGGATCGGCGCTACCAAAGCCACAAAACCTTGATGCCTTATCCCTGATGCCAATTTGTCCAATCTTTCGATTTTAGCAAATTCGATAACGACGCCGATTTCTTTGGCTACGGCAATGATCTCACTGACACTGCCGCCTTTGATACCGTCCTGCACAAATATTTTATTAATAGATCTGCCGCTGCGCAGCGCTTCTAAAACAGAATTGCGTCCGGCAAGAATTTCTTCAGACATAGGCCCTCCTTATTACTGCTGTTGTTTTTGCTTTGCTGCTAAAATAGCCTGCAAGCGGCCACAAGTCATTGCGCCTTCGTTGCAGATACCCTGGCTGACACAGGTCGGGCCTGCGTTTTCAAACAGCACCGGCGCTACTTTTTTACACTCAGCCAACATTTTTTCGGCCAATTGTCTTATTTCCCATTGCGCCCTGTTGCAGCAGCGCAGGCTGAAAAAATTCATCAAAGACCTGACGTTGAAAGTGGCCACGATTTTGGTCTCAGCGGCATTAGGCAGCACATAGCGCGCATCTTCGGCAGGAATGTTGAATTCATCGGTAAATTCGTTATAGAGCGCCTGGATATCAGCCATCAGCTTTTCAAACTTCTCTTTAGCTTCCGGCCTTGCGGCGATAGTAGGCGGCACGATAGTCTCAAAATCATGCTCTTTAACATAGCGCTGCGATTGCTGTGAATAAGAAGCGATACGGTGGCGTACCAACTGGTGGGTCAGCACTCTGGAAACGCCTTCTATAGCAAAGGTAAAAGTTACATGCTCTAAGGTCGAGAAATGTCCCATTTCCACAAGTTTGCGAACTAATTTAGCCGCCTGCTCATCCGACATTTTCTCTTCGAGCTGGGCAGCACCAATAGGCGAATAGCATAGACGCGCGCTCATAGCAACTGTCTTTTCCGGTTCCGGTGTGTGTCTGAGTAATTTTACTTCCATGTTATTTCACCCTTTCTTCTGCATGGACTCTGCAATAATCAGGAAAGAACGCTCAAGAAGCTCTTCCAGCCGCTCTTCCCTGTCGCTTAAAAACAGCCAGCCCACTAAGGCTTCAAAAGCCGTTCCCATACGGTATTCATGCACTGAGGCGCTTTTAGGCACCGTAGATTTAGTATTGCGTCCACGTTTAGCAATATAGGTCTCTTCTTCTGTCAATTCAGGCAACAGCGCTTCCATTGCTTTGGCCTGCATCACCGCAGAAACCATTTTGGAACCCAGATCGTGGATAACGCGGACCTGCCCCGAAGTCGGCAGCAGCCGCAACCGCACATAAAGAGAAAAAACAACATCGCCGATATATGCCAAAAGTATCGGATTCAGTTGTTTCGGTTCTCCATAAGTCAGCCCGGCAGCCGTACAGGCTGCCAGGGCATGAGTTTTGATTTGTTTATATTGTTCAAACTTCACTGTTTTTTCCAACGTACGCCTTGAGGCGTATCCTCCAAAATAATACCTAATTCACTTAATTTATTACGCAAAGCATCCGCCTGGGCGTAATCTTTATTAGTACGTGCTTCCTGCCGCATAGCTATAAACATTTCCATCAGTTGCTCTTCCATGCCATTGCCTTCAGCAGCAGCACAAGGTGCAGCTTCAAGTACGCCAATAATAGAACACATTTCTGCAAATACGCTCTGCAACGTAGCGACCAGCTTACCGTCAGGCTTAAGACCGCTGTTCATAATGCTTTGCTGATAAATATTGATCTCTTTGGCCAAAGCGAACATATGGCTGATGGCCAAAGCAGTATTGAAATCATCACGCATCGCTTCCATAAACTCAGTGCGCAGCTCTAAGGCTTTCCCGCGCAGCGATACGCTTTCTTCTGTCGGCCCAGCATTCATTAGTTCGCTCAAAGCCAGCAAATTTTCCTGCGCCGTTTTTAAGCGTGCCAGGCTGCGCTCGGCTTCTGCCAAACGCTCATCACTGAAATCCAGGGGACTGCGGTAATGAGTAGCAAGAATAAAAAAGCGCAGCGTTTCCGGTTCATAATGTTCAAGAATGTCAACGACCATAAAGAAGTTGCCCAGAGATTTAGACATCTTCTCTTCATTAACGGTAATAAAGCCGTTATGAAGCCAGTATTTTACAAAAGGATGGCAGCCGGTGCAGCCTTCCGATTGAGCGATTTCATTTTCATGATGCGGGAAGATAAGATCGCTGCCGCCACCATGGAAATCGAAAGTTTCGCCAAGATACTGCATGCTCATAGTCGAACACTCGATATGCCAGCCCGGACGTCCTTCACCCCAGGGGCTGCTCCAGGAAGGCTCGCCCGGTTTAGCGGCTTTCCACAAAGCAAAATCCATGGGATTATGTTTTTTATCGTTGACATCGACGCGGGCGCCAGCCAGCATATCCTCCAAATTACGGCCGGATAACTCGCCGTAATGATCGAATTTTTCGACGCTGTAATAAACATCGCCATCCATTTCATAGGCATAGCCACGATCGATTAAAGTTTGCACTGTTTCGATGATTTCTGCCATGTGTTCGGAAACACGCGGATAAACATGGGCCCGACGCACATTAAGCTTATCCATAACTTCAAAATACGCGTCGATATAGCGACCGCAGATGTCGCTCCACAGCACACCTTCTTTATTAGCAGTGTTGATGATCTTGTCATCAACATCAGTAAAGTTCTGCACATGCAGCACATCGTAGCCTTCATGCTCCAAAAAACGGCGGATCACGTCCCAGGTCACGAACGGACGGGCGTTGCCGATATGCGGGTGATTATAAGGAGTAACGCCGCAGACATAGATATTAGCTTTACCGGGATGCACCGGCACGAATTCTTCTTTTTGTTTAGTCAGAGTATTATAAACTTTGATCGTCATTCTAAACTCTCCTTTATAGGGTAATGCCTGCCTTGGCAAGGCTTGCTCTAATTCTGGCTTCGGTGCGTTCCAATCCCAAAAGCGGTACCATTTCTGCCAGCTCCGGCCCATGCTGATTGCCTGTTAAAGCAACGCGGATAGGCATAAACACTGCTTTGCCGCCTAATTTTGTAGTTTTTTGGATAGCTTTAAAGGTTGCCTTAACAGCGGCGCCATCCAGCACCTCCAATTTCGGCAATTCTTCAAACAGCATTTGCATTACCACCGGTACCGATGCTTCTTTTAAAACTGCCGCAGCTTCTTCATTTTCAAATTCAAAGTCGTCACTGAAATACATAGCTACACATTCAGGGATCTGCGCGCCAAAGGCCACGTGCTCTTTCGCCGTAGCTACGACGCGTTTGATCCAGTCCAGCTTTGCACCGCTTTCGTCACCATTCATATAACCGGCAGCGATCATATGCGATTTAGCCGCTGCAAAAAAAGCTTCGGCGTCCAACCGGCGCATATATTGCTGGTTGATCCAGTTCAGTTTATCGATTTCAAAAACAGCAGGATTTTTGGCAACATGATCCATCGAAAAAGCCTGGATCAGTTCTTCCATGCTGAAGATCTCCTGTTCGCTGTTTGGTGCCCAACCCAGTAAAGCCAGGAAATTATCAATACCTTCCGGCAGATAGCCCAGCTGACGGTATTGGTCAACCGAGGTAGCGCCATGACGTTTCGACATTTTCGTACGGTCTTTGCCCAAAATCAGTGAGATATGGCCAAAGGTAGGCTGCTCAAAATTCAGCGCATCATAAATCAGGCATTGACGCGGAGTATTGGACAAATGCTCCTCGGCACGAATTACATGAGAGATTTTCATCAGTGCGTCGTCGATCACTACTGCGTAATTATAAGTAGGGATACCATCTGATTTTACGATAACAAAATCACCGATACCATTAGAATCAAAAACAACATCGCCGCGCACCATATCCCTGACCAGAATCTGCTGATCAGCTGGTACACGGAAACGTACGGTCGGCTTGCGGCCTTCCGCTTTATACTGGTCTACCTGTTCAGCTGTAAGATTACGGCATTTGCCCATATAACGAGGCATTTGTCCTTTAGCAGACAAGGCCTGACGTTCGGCTTCCAGTTCTTCGTCGGTGCAGTAACAATAATAAGCCTTACCATCTGCCAACAACCGGTCGGTATATTTTTTATACAACTCCAGACGCTCTGTTTGACGGTACGGGCCATAGGCGCCACCCACATCGATGCCTTCATCCCAATCCAGACCCAACCATTTCAAAGCGGCTTTGATATTTTCTTCAGACTCGCGGCTGGAACGCTCAAGGTCAGTATCCTCGATACGCAAAACCAGTTTGCCACCCAACTTACGGGCAAACAGCCAGTTAAACAAAGCGCTGCGAGCGCCGCCGATATGGAACGGTCCGGTCGGACTCGGTGCAAATCTTACTCTGATTTCATTAGACATTACAATGATCCCTCCAAAATACTTATCTTGTATATTATACCACCAGTGTCACCATAACTCCCAATGCCACTGTGTTTTAACACTTAATAATGCTTACAACGGCCTCGGACGCCATGCCCTCACCGCGTCCTACAAAGCCCAGTTTTTCCGTCGTCGTAGCCTTAACGTTGACGGCACTTACATCCACCTGCATTTCCCGGGCAATATTCGCCGCCATCTGTGGGATATAGCCTGCCAGCTTCGGTTTTTGCGCCATGATCGTGACATCGGCATTATTGACCTGCCAGCCCTGCTTATGCAAAAGTGTCAGCACCTGGCGCAGCAGCACCATACTGTCGGCATCTTTAAACTCCATCGCAGTATCAGGAAAATGCTTGCCGATGTCGCCCATCCCGGCAGCGCCAAGCAATGCATCCATCAACGCATGTAAGGCTACGTCTGCGTCGGAATGACCCAAAAGTCCCAATTCGTACGGCACCTCAATGCCGCACAGGATCAATTTGCGCTCAGCAACTAATTTATGGACATCAAAGCCGCTGCCAACACGAAATTGCGGCCACACGCTATTTTTTTCAGTCATTGCCAGCCCTCTGCTTTTACATAATTTTTCTGCCAGAACCAAATCTTCCGGCGTGGTGATTTTAATATTCTCGTAGCTGCCCTCGGCAACCGTCACCGGCAAACCCAGCTGTTCCACCAATGAGGCGTCGTCAGTCACGTTACCCGGCTGCTGCCGCAAAAATTCATAGGCCTGCTTCAAAATGCTAATCTTAAAGATCTGCGGCGTCTGCACTGCTCGCAACGTATTGCGTACTGGCGTTGCCACCACACTATTTTGTTCATCAACCACCTTGATGGTATCCTTAACGGCAACAGCGGCAATAGCAGCGCCGCTGTTTTGCGCGGCAGCCAGCACCCTGGCAAAAACTTCTTTGCCTGCAAAAGGCCTCGCTCCGTCATGCACGGCTATGTAACCGTCTGTTTCAGTAACAGCAGCCAAAGCATTAGCTACGGAATCCTGTCTTTCTTTGCCGCCTGCCACAACTATAAAGGGCAGTTCAGGATAACAGTTTGCTCGATATTCGGCCAGCAGCTCCCTGGCTTCGTCTACTTCCCGGGGTTGCACTACGGCGATGACCCGGCTGACGTAGCCTGTAGCAGCCAGCATTTTCAAACATTGCACTAAAAGCGGTAACCCGCCGATATTAGCAAAAGCTTTATTTTTGCCTAAACCCAAACGACTTCCCAACCCAGCGGCCGGTACTATCGTCACGATCTTTTCCATAAACGCCCCCCGCTTATTTTAATTTTGCAAAAATCATTCTGCCTGCCGAAGTCTGCAAAACAGAAGTCACTACCACGCCGGTGTTTTCACCGACCAGCTTCTTGCCGCCTTCAACAACGATCATCGTGCCATCTTCCAGATAGGCCACGCCCTGATTGTTTTCTTTGCCGTCTTTAACAATAAAAACATTCATATCTTCACCCGGCAAAACTACCGGTTTGATAGCGTTGGCCAGATCGTTGATATTAAGCACGCTGACCCCCTGGATCTCGGCGACTTTATTCAAGTTAAAATCATTAGTGACGATAACAGCTTCAGTTTGCTTGGCCATTTTAACCAATTTGGCATCGACCTCGCTCAATTCCTCAAAGTCGGTATCTTCTATCACCAGCTGGTCTTTATTCTCCTGCTGAATCTCGTGAATAAGGTCTAACCCTCGGCGTCCTTTGGCCCGTTTCAGGTTATCGGAGGAATCGGCTAATTTTTGCAGTTCTTCCAGCACAAAATTTGGAACTATCAGGCGACCTTCCAAAAAGCCTGTTTTCAAAATGTCGCTAATACGTCCGTCAATAATAACGCTGGTATCGAGTAATTTGTTTTTACTGTACAGCCTGTCGCTAAGTGCCACAGCTTTAACAGCTGCCGGCTTAACAGCGCCCTTAAGACTAGGGATGCTCCGATTGAAGAAGCCAACGATATCCTTATGCTTGCGCAAGGCTACCTTGGCGCCGACAATGGACAGCACCAGGCTGAAAATCAACGGGATATATGGCCCGATGATCGGCAAATGCGAAAAAGGCCCACCCAAAAGGTTGGCCAGGATCAGACCGATGCCGATCCCCAGTGTCATAACGAGAATGTCGCTGGTAGGAACTTTAGACAAAACAATGGCAATGCGCTCAGTATAGCCCATAATATGGTAAATAAGCACCGGGGCCACAGCTACGCCAAGTCCGCCGAAAAGGAAAATGCCTACGGCACCCGAAACAATAGTTGCTAAAGCTATGCCAAAAAAGCCGTTATCATAAAGATCATAGCCAAAAAAATCCGAAATATAAGGCAATAAATATTCTGTAAGTATGAGTCCGGTAAGAGCGAAAACAACGACTATAGTAAGCTTTAAAATCCTATTTAACATCTTTACACCTCCTTTCTAAAATCAATGTGGATAATATATTATTTTACTACAATTTACGTATTAAAAACAGCTAAAAAAACAAAATACGTCGGAAAACCGACGTATTTCATCAAAAAAACTTATTTAACCAGCTTTCAACATCGTCCAACTCAGCATTTTTAACCAACATAACCTCACTGACCAAAATCTGTTTGGCAGTTCCCAACAATCTACGTTCACCAGTAGATAATTTTTTTTCGTTTTCCTGTACCTGTAGAGTTCTTATCACGTCGGCAACTTCAAAAACATTGCCGCTTTTCATTTTTTCCAAATACATATTAAAACGCCTGTTCCAGGTAACGCCTTTATTGTAGTTATCGGGCCGTTCTTCCAACACTTTCTCTACGGCATCAATATCGTCAACCTCTATAACGTGGCGCAGACCAACACGGTCGACACTGTCTACAGGCACCATAACCTTCATTTCGCCCAGAAGCATTGCCAATATCAGATAGTCGACATTTTGACCGTCACGTTCCCGTTTTTCGATTGTTTTAACTATTCCGGCGCCGTGCATCGGATATACGACCTTGTCTCCTATTGCAAACATCTTCTGCCCTCCTAAGGAACACCTATATTTTATATATGTATTTATTTTAGCACCTTACTATATTTTTGTCAAATTTTATAATTTTATCACAGGTCAATATATGTGTCAATCATTTTTTTGTGCATTTTTTACTATTATTTAAAAACAAAAGAAAAAGAGCGGAGTAAACTCCGCTCTTTCAGGCAAAAACCGCCTCTAATGCTTCTTCTAATGTTTTAACCTGCACGATACCAGGACAAGGTTCTTCCAACGAAATCTTGCCCGCCGGCACAATAAATTTTTTAAAGCCCAGATTCATAGCATCCTTGATGCGTCGCTCTGGAGCACCTATACGGCGTACCTCTCCCGTCAGCCCCACCTCGCCCATCACCAATACACCCTGTGGAATGGGACGGTTACGGTAGCTGGATACCAAAGCAGCAACCACTGCCAGATCGGCTGCCGGCTCCGTCACCTTCATGCCGCCGACTACGTTGATATACGCATCATAAACGCCAAATTCCATACCTAACCGGCGCTCTAAAATAGCCAGCAGCATCGTTACACGGTTATAATCAAAACCTACTGCCGTGCGGCGTGGCATGCCATAAGGCGTTTTAGCTACCAAAGCCTGCATTTCTACTAAAATAGGCCTGTTGCCCTCAAGACAGGCGCAAACCACCGACCCCGTGGCATCATGGCTGCGCTCCTCTAAAAACAAGCCAGCCGGATTACTGATCTCCTGCAAGCCACTGGCTTCCATCGAAAAAATGCCGCTTTCATTAGTAGAGCCAAAACGATTCTTCAGTGCCCGCAAAACTCTGAACGAATAGGAACGTTCGCCTTCAAACTGCAGCACCACGTCCACCATATGCTCTAGCAGCCGCGGTCCGGCAATGTTGCCGTCTTTGGTCACATGGCCGATGATGAGTACGGCGATGCCGCTGGTTTTGGCAAAGCGCAGCAGCTTAGCCGTGCATTCCCGCACTTGCCCCACACTGCCGGCTGCCGTAGGTAGCTCGCTGTTATACATGGTCTGGATCGAGTCTATAACCAAAAGCCTGGGCTGCACTTCCTGCGCCTGGATCAAGATCGTATTCAGGTCTGTCGCCGTCATCACCAGCAGGTTATCACCACTGGTGCCCAGCCTTCTGGCACGCATGGCAGTTTGGGCTTCCGACTCCTCGCCCGAAACATACAGGACCTTGATATTATTGTGGCTGAACTTCATACCGGCGTCCAGCAGCATCGTCGATTTGCCGATGCCTGGATCACCGCCCAATAAGACCAGGCTGCCGGGGACGATACCGCCACCCAGCACCCGGTCAAATTCACGGATCCCTGTCTGCAACCGGCTCACGCTCTGCTCTGCCACCTGTTGCAGGGGCTTGGGCTTTACAGTTTCGCCAGCAGGTAAAAAACTCTGTCCCGGGCGCTCGTGAGCCTCCATTTCTTCAGCGAAAGAATCCCATTGCCCACATTCCGGGCATTTGCCCAACCACTTTGCCGTAACATAACCACAAGACTGACAGACGAAGCGTATTTTAGGTTTTGCCATTAGGAACGTTCCTCCCCAGCACCAACCAAGGCTTCTTCCTTGTGGGCTTCTTCTTTATCAAAATAAATCTTACCAGCAGCGTCTGTGCGCGTCAAAATCGTATCGCCGCGTTTTACTTCTGCCGCCAGATACAAATCAGAAACAGGATCTTCCACCAGCTTTCTTAAAGCCCGGCGCAACGGACGCGCCCCATAACGGGTATCCTTACCTGCTTTAAGCAGCTCCGCTTTCGCTTCAGCAGTAACCTTGATATCCAGGCCGTTTTCCTGTAAACGTCCCGAAAGCTCTTTCAGCATATGCTCAACGATCTGGATCAGTTCTGCTTCTCCCAGCGGGTCAAAGACCAGTATCTCGTCGATACGGTTTAAAAATTCCGGTCGGAAGATACGTTTTACTTCTTCCAGTACGGCGTTTTTACGGCCTTCACTTACCTGCTGTTCGCCGGTGGCAAAACCCAAAGGCTTGCTGTCCAGCAAAGCCCTGGCCCCTGCATTACTGGTCATGATGATGACGGCATTCTTAAAATCTACCGTCCGCCCCTGGCCATCAGTCAGGCGTCCATCTTCCATAATCTGCAACAGCAGATTAAAAACATCGGGATGCGCTTTTTCAATCTCATCCAACAAAATTACCGAATAGGGACGGCGGCGTACCACATCAGTCAACTGGCCGCCCTCTTCGTAGCCCACATAGCCGGGAGGTGCGCCAACCAAACGTGAGGTCGTATGCTTTTCCATATATTCAGACATATCGAAACGGATCAAGGCCCGTTCATCACCGAAAAGATTTTCTGCCAGAGCTTTAGCCAGCTCGGTTTTGCCAACCCCGGTAGGTCCTAAGAAGAGGAAGGAGCCTACAGGACGGTTTTTATCTTTAAAGCCGGCCCTTGCCCTGCGAATAGCCTTGGCAACGGCGTCAACCGCCGCATTTTGCCCGACAACGCGTTCGTGCAGTGCAGTTTCCAGATGGATCAGCCGCTGCGACTCGCCTTCGGTCAATTTTCTCAGTGGGATATTCGTCCATGACGCTACTACCTCTGCCACATCTTCTTCAGTAACGGTCAGCTTGCTACTGGAACCGCTGCGTTGGGACTGGCGTTCATCGTCAAGCTGTTCCTGCAATTTGCGTTCTGCGTCGCGCAGCTCGGCAGCCCGTTCATACATCTGCTGGGTGATGGCCGATTCTTTTTCGATACGCACCTTCTCCAGTTGCTGCTCCAGTTCGCGCTGAGGCAACGATATTTTGTAGCTTTGCAGACGAACTCGCGAGCAGGCCTCGTCCATCAGGTCGATAGCCTTATCCGGCAGATTACGGTCAGTTATATAACGATCGGACAGGCGCACTGCCGCCAAAAGTGCGTCATCAGTGATCTGGATGCGGTGAAAAGCCTCATACTTATCACGTAAGCCCTTCAATATCTCGATCGAATCGTTAACATCGGGGGCACCTACGACAATAGGCTGGAAGCGCCTCTCCAAAGCCGCGTCCTTTTCGATATTTTTACGATATTCATTAAGCGTAGTAGCACCTATAGCCTGCATCTCGCCTCTTGCCAAAGCCGGTTTGATGATATTGGCAGCATCAATAGCCCCTTCTGCGGCACCAGCACCAATAATAGTGTGCAGCTCATCAATAAAGAGGATAATGTTTTTATTTTCTTTCACTGCTTCCAGCAGTTCTTTTAAACGCTCTTCAAATTCACCGCGATATTTAGTCCCTGCTACCAGATAACCGATCTCCAGTGAGAAAACAATTTTATCGCGCAAAATCTCGGGTACATTGCCGTCGACGATACGCTGCGCCAAACCTTCGGCAATAGCCGTTTTACCAACACCTGCTTCACCGATCAGTACCGGGTTGTTTTTAGTACGGCGGCACAAAATCTGAATAATACGCTCAACTTCTTTTTCGCGCCCTACTACAGGGTCGATTTTGCCTTCATCGGCCAGTTGGTTAAGGTTACGCCCAAATTCCGACAGCATTTCCAGCACATTGTTCTTCGGTTCTGCTTCGCCCTCACCGAAACCATATTTACCGTCAGTCAGCGGTTGATTATCATAAACCGCCTTCACTACCTTCATCACCTGTTCCGCAGTTACATTAAAGCGGCGCAGTACCTGGGCTGCCACGCCCTCGCCCTCACGCAAAAGGCCAAGCAGCAAATGCTCAGACCCCACATAATGCAGCTTAAAGGCAGCAGCAGCTTCGCCAGCCAGCTCCAACGCACGTTTTGCACGCGGCGTATAGCTTATCATCAGCTCCGTGCTGCCCGACGGTTCCATCCAGCTTTCCAGCTCATTAATCACCGCTTGGCTGTCAACACCCAGCTTTTCTAAAATCTTTTTGGCAAAGCAATTATCAATATTCAACAGAGCCAATAAAATATGCTCTGTGCCAACATGGTCATGCCCCCTATCGAGAGCAAAACGCATCGCGTCTTCCAAAATACCCTTAGCACGTTCCGTAAAACGGCTCATAATCTGTTCTTCTCTGGCTTTAGGCTTTAGCAGCCCGTCCAAAAACTCTTTGGCGTTAAAAACCGTGCCCGATAAAAAATTAGACGGCGCCAACTCCTCCACACAGTCGGAGCACAGCCACTTATCTATCTGCTTTTCGTTGACCACGCACACTACGTGAACAACAGCTTCTTTCAATCCGCATTTTTGACATAACATAACTCTCACCTCACTCGCGTTCAGTCATTTTACTGATAGCCGTTTCCAGAACGGCTCTTTTTCTTTGTTCATCTGCATCTAAAATTTCCATCATATATTGCAGCAACGCTTTTTCGCGCCTACTTATTAAGCGGTTACCCGCCCAATGTTCTATCAGGTCAAGCACCGTCGGTTCGCTGCTTTCTGCCTGCAACTGATGGGGCATCACCCGCACTATCCTTACAAAGCCACCGCTGCCGCGCCGCGACTCAACCATAAAACCGCGTTCGGGAGTAAACCGCGTACTCAACACATAGCTGATTTGCGACGGAGCGCAGGAAAGCTTATCGGCAAGCTCGTTACGCTGCACCAAAACAGCGTCCTCGCTATCCTCCAACAGCTGCCTGATGATGAAATTTTCTATAGCGTCTGCAAGATTCCTCATCGTGATTACCTTCCTTATATCAGTATGACAGATAAAATCTGCCGTATCTATAATAGATTTGTTTTTATTATATTTGACTTTTCGACTTTTGACAAGTGAATTATCGGTGAACGACAGCTGAAATAACAATAAAACAGACGGCAAATACCGTCTGTTTTATTGTTATTTTTGTAGTTTTTTAGCAAATTCGTAGCCCAGCTGCCGGGCGGCTGCCAAATCTTCCGGCTGAGCTTTCCATTTACAGGTAAAGCCCTGCTCCATTTCAAAACCAGCCTCTGTCAGCAGCGCTTCCATATCACGCTGTGCGCCGCCGGCCCAGCCATAGGTACCAAAGGTGGCGGCTTTTTTACCGGTGGGCTTCAGCCCCTTTAAGTATACCAGCAAGCTGCCCATGGTCGGCAGCATACCGTTATTCAAAGTAGATGATCCTGCGATCAGGCCGCCGGCCTCAAATAAATCTGCGACGACGGTGCTGTTAGGTGTTTCATTCATGCGCAGCAGCACGCCTTCGGCTCCGGCGTTCACAACGCCTTCCAGCACGGCCCGGGCCATTTGCTCGGTCGCACCCCACATCGTGTCATAAGCTACAACAACGCTGCTGCCGCTCACGCCGCGTCCCCAATCGGCATATTTGGCAATGATCTCTTTGATATGGCTGCGCCAGATAATGCCATGCGCTGTAGCGATCATTTTTAAATCTAAAGCTGCCGCTTTTGTCAGGGCTTTGTCGATCAGCTTGGCATAGGGCCAAAGGATATTGGCAAAATATTTTTTAGCTTCGTAAAAAAGAATCCCCTGGTCCACCTCGTCGTCAAAACGCTTAGACGCAGCATAATGCTGACCGAAGGCATCGTTCGAGAACAAGATCCCATCAGCGGCACAATAAGTGGCCATACTGTCAGGCCAGTGCAGCATCGGCAGCGCCACAAAAGTCAGCTCGCGTTTACCTAAGGATAATTTGTCGCCGTCTTTGACCACCTCAAAATCATACAGGTCGCCATAATGGCGTATCGCTTCCGTCTTACCCTGAGCAGTTATAAAAAACTTAGCGTTAGGCGCTGCTTTCACCAGAGCCGGTAAAGCACCGGCATGGTCAGGTTCAACATGGTTGACGATCACATAATCTATTTTTGCAGGGTCGACGACGCGGCTGATTTTGTCCAGCAGCTCTTCGGCAAAAACGGCTTTTACCGTATCGATTAAACAAATTTTTTCGTCCATGATCAGATATGAGTTATATGAGGCGCCACGCTCCGTTTTGTAACCGTGAAAATCACGCACGGCCCAATCTACAACGCCTACATCATAAATTTTAGGGGCTATTTCCAAGGGCATCATTTTTATCACTCCTTATATCATCTGGATTAAGGGTTTAAAGATTACCCTTTGAACTTTTCGGGGAAAATGCTTCTATGTTTATTATATAAGAAAACACTCCAAAATAAAAATTTCTTTTAAAAAATAACCACAAATTCAACTTACAAAATCAACCTATAACATCCTTTCCGTAACGCTTTGCCGCTCCTTATCAATAAACAGTTCGATCTGATGAAAGCTGTTAAGCGTGCTGCGGTGCCCGATGCTGACCACGGTAGTCGTCGGCATAAGCTGTTCTACCAGCTTATACATCACAGCCTCGGTAGCTTCATCCAAAGCAGACGTTGCTTCATCTAAAAACAGCCACTCGGGTTGATAAATAAGCGCCCGCACAAAAGCCAGACGCTGCTGCTCGCCACCGCTAAGGACATGCGACCAGTCGGCTTCTACATACAGGTCTTTTGCCAGATAGCCGATGCGGCATTGCTCAAGCAGCATAACCAGCTCTTCGTCAGTTTTTTGACAAGTACCGGGATACAGCAGTGCCTCGCGTAAAGTACCCAGGGGCAGATATGGTTTTTGCGGAATAAACATCAGCTTTTCGGCACTCGGGATAGTTAAAGTACCACGCACATAAGGCCAGATACCGGAAATAGCACGCAGCAAGGTGCTTTTGCCGCTGCCGCTGGCACCTTTGATAAGAATGTTTTTGTGTGGGCCATGCTCTAAAGTGAAGTTGACATCAGCCAATAACACTTTATCTCCCGGCAGCTCTACCTGCAGCTTGCTGGCTGCTATAGCCGCATCACTGCTTACCACGCGGTCAAGATACAATTGCGGGTTTTCCTGTTTTACTTCACGCATATGCAGGCCAAAACCCGTAAGACGTTCTACTACTGCCCGCCACTCGGCCAGCGAAGCATACATATCTACAAAATACGACAGAGAGTCCTGTACTCTGCCAAAGGCGCTGGCGACCTGCATCAAACCACCCAGTGTGATCTCTTTGCGCAAATAACGCGGCATGACTACCACAAAGGGAAAAATGATAGCGATCTGCGAATAGCCGGAATTGAGCCAAACCAACTGTTTTTGCTTTTGGACGATCTGCCAGAAATTATCAAGCAGCAATCGGAAACGTTTTTTAAAGACGCCACCTTCCTGCTGTTCACCACTGTAAAAAGCCACACTCTCGGCATTTTCCCTCATTCTCATCATACTGAAACGAAAATCGGCTTCGTAACGCTGTTGGATAAAATTGAGACTGACTAATTTGCGCCCTACCACATGGGTAATCCAGGTACCGAGCACAGAATAGACCAGCGCCACCCAAACCAGATAGCCATTGATGTGCCAAACCGTCCCAGCAAAAGTAAATTCCAGTGAGCCGGACAACTCGTATAAAATAAAAACGAAGGAAATAAAGGTACATAACGCCTTTAACAGGCCGATGCTGAATTTTAAGGTCATCTCTACAAATAAGCGTACGTCTTCACTGATACGCTGGTCGGGGTTATCAGTATCCGAACCGAACATTTGCAGGCGATAGTAGGTTTTATTTTTCAGCCATTCGTCAATATAACGGTTGGTTAGCCAACGGCGCCAATTAACGACCAGTACCTGCTGTAAATAAAAGGCATAAACCGCCAAAATAATGTAGATCACTGCCAGCCAGCTGAAACGAATCAATTGGTCAAAAATCATCTCGGTCTGATAATTTTGCAGTGCGTTGTAAAAAGCATTATTCCATTTGTTGAGCTGCACCAGCATATAAACAACACCCAAAGTCAGGGCGACGATCGTCGCCAGCAGCACATAGGCCTTGCGTTTCTCTTCGGACTGCCAGTAGCTTTTGGTCAAATGCCAGACATCCCTTAAAAATTTCCCTTTATTTTTTAAACCATTCATATTATTTTCCCTCTGTTTGCGTATTAAAATAGATTTTTAGAACTATCTTTTTTAAATACCACGTAAAATCAAAAATTCCTGCAAAAAAATAATGCCCCGTCAACATAACGGGGCATTATCTGGAAAATCCTCAGTTTATTCTTCGCTGTGTTTTTTTCTGTTAAAAAGCCGTTCGACAACAACAAACAATACCGGGATCATAAAGATACCGACCAGTGTTGCGAAGGTCATACCACCAACAACGGCGTTACCCATGGAAACACGGGCGCCGGCGCCAGGGCCTGTTGCGATAGCCAAAGGCACGCAACCAAGAATGAAGGCGAAAGAGGTCATCAGGATCGGGCGCAAACGCAGTCTGGCAGCGTCAAGAGCTGCTTTGACCAGCGGTTCACCATTTTCCATATTCATCTTGGCATATTCTACGATCAAAATAGCGTTTTTAGCATTCAAGCCGATCAGCATGATCAGACCGATCTGCATGTAAACGTCATTTTGCAAACCACGCAGGTATTGAGCGCCGAAGCAGCCCAGAGCTGCTACAGGAACCGACAACATAACTGCCAGCGGGATAGTCCAGCTTTCGTACAAAGCAGCCAGACACAAGAAGACGAAAACCAGAGAAATAATGAAGATCTGCGTCGATCTACTGCCTGCTTCCAGCTCATCACGGCTTTGGTCTACCCATTCGTAGGTATAAGTCGTCGGCAGTACTTCTGCTGCTGTTTCTTCCAAAGCAGTCATAGCCTGACCGGTACTGTAACCTTCAGTTGGGCTGCCTGCGATCTTGATAGCCCTTACACCATTAAAACGAGTAACGGTAGCAGCACTGGTGCGGCTTTCGTCAGTTACAAGGGTGTTCAGAGGCACCATATCGCCGTTATTACTACGCACATAGAAGTAACGCATATCGTTGACATTAGAGCGGAACTTGGCATCAGCCTGCATAACTACTTTCCAGGTACGGCCAAAGCTGTTAAAGTCATTGATCTCACTGCCGCCAAGGAAGGTCTGCAAAGCAGTATAAACGCTGGCTACAGGGACGTTCAACGATTCAGCCTTTTCGCGATCCACATTGAACCTGTAAACAGGAGTATTAGTGTTAAAGGTGGTATAAGCCATACCGATCTCGGGACGGGCATTAGCTTTGGCCAGGAATTCGTTTGCAACTTCCTGCATCCGGTCCATATCGTCGCCGCCCAGATTCATCAGGTACATGCTCAAGCTACCGGTGCTGGATGCACCAGGCAGAGCCGGAGGTTCAAACGCCATCAGGTTCATTTGCGGCATTTGAGCACCAATACCATAGATCATAGGAATGATGTCCTGAATAGTGTTATCACGTTTGTCATAATCTTCCATAACTGTAACCAGCATACCTGCACTGGCTTTAGGTGCGCCCGACAAAATATCGAAGCCGGAGATCTGCAAAATATTTTTTACGCCCGGCAATTCTTTGATCTTATCACTGGCTTCCATCATCGCCTGGATACCACGGTTACTGGAAGCACCCTCTGGCAGGTTGAACGCTGCCGCCGTCATGCCCTGATCCTCGTTAGGAACAAAGCCGGTAGGAGTGATTTTAGCAACAACGCCCAGCAAAATAACCATTACCAAAAGTACTGCCATGGATATTTTAGCATGCCGGATACATTTTTCGACGTTCACGACATATTTACTTAAAGTATTGGCAAACCAGACATTGAATTTATGGATGATTTTGCCAATAAAGCCTTTAACTTCACTGCCACCATCATGGGGTTTTAACAGCAGGGCACACAATGCCGGGGTCAGCGACAAAGCAACGACAGCCGATAAGCCCATGGATACAGAAATAGTTAAAGCAAATTGTTTATAAAGCTGGCCAACAGTACCGCCGGTAAATGCTACCGGGATAAATACGGCCGCCAAAACGAAGGCGATCGCGACAACAGGTCCCGAAACTTCCTTCATCGCGCGGTAAGTAGCTTCCTTAGGGGTCATACCATTATCCTGGATATGATGCTCGACTGCTTCAACAACAACGATCGCGTCATCGACAACAAGGCCGATAGCGAGGATCATTGCGAACATGGTCAGCGTATTGATAGAAAAGCCCATCAAAACGAAAGCGCCAAAGGTACCAACCAGCGAAACCGGGATCGCCAAGAGCGGGATCAAGGTAGCGCGCCAGCTGCCCAAAAAGAGGAATACAACCAGAATAACCAGCACTAACGCTTCGAAGAAGGTATGCGCTACTTTTTCCAATGCTTCGCGTACGAACTGGGTATTATCCTGAACGATAGTCAGCTCCATATCCTCAGGGAAACGGCTTTCGGCATCAGCCAAAACGGCTTTGATGTTATCGACAGTTTCCAGTGCGTTAGCATCACTTGTCAGATAAACCGGGAATACGACCGAGTCACCGCCGTTTAAGAAACCGGCGACGTTATCACTGCGGGCACCGGCTTTAATGACAGCAATGTCCTTCAATTTTAAATTATTACCATTTTGGGAACGGATAATAACATTGCCAAATTCTTCAGGCGTAGTCAAACGGCCCTGAGCATTAGCTGAATACTGGAATTCCTGATCAGCCTCTGTCGGACGGGCACCGATGGTACCAACAGGTGCCTGAATGTTCTGCGTTTTAATAGCATTGGCAACATCGTCGGCAGTTACGCCCAATTGCGCCATTTTATCAGGCTGCAACCACAAGCGCATCGCATATTCCTGACCAAAGCAGTCGATACTGGAAACACCCTTAACACGTTTCGCCGCATCAAGGAAGTTAGTCATCGCATAAGAAGTCAGGAACATAGTATCGTATGTACCTTTAGGTGAATGGACAGCAAAATACATAATGGTTTCCGCAGATTTTTTCGTCGTGGTAACACCATAAGAAGTTACTTCCGACGGCATGGAGGACGATGCCTGCGAAACACGGTTTTGTACCTCAACAGAGCCGATATCGGCATTTTTATCAAGGTTGAAATATACGTCAAGGGTGTATTCACCTACGCTGGTACTGGTAGAGTTCATGTACAGCATATTTTCTACACCATTAACTTTTTGTTCGATCGCCTGCGCAACAGATTCCTCTACGGTTTCCGCGCTCGCACCGACATAGTTTGTAGAAACCGCTATATGCGGCTTGGTAATGTCGGGGTATTGAGCGATAGGCAAGCTAAATCCGGCAATAGTACCAAGTAAGGTAATAAGTATTGCCAGCACTATAGCAAAGACCGGTCGGTCTATAAAAAAGCGTGCCACAACTATTTACCTCCTCAGTTGTTCTTAGATTCGTCGCTTGTTACAGCAGTATTAAGTTCTGCTTCAGTCATAGGTTCAGGTTTAACCTCAGAACCCTGTTTGATTTTATTGATACCTTCGACAATAACTGTTTCATTGCCTTCCAGTCCGCTTTCGACCAGCCACAAACGGCCAATGCGGGGCCCTAAGACAACTTCTCGCATACTTACTTTATTATCAGCACCAAGGATATAAACGAATTTTTTATACATCAATTCGGTAACAGCACGCTGCGGGATCAGCTTAGCATCATGCACAGTGCCGCTGTTGGCCTGCAAATGGGCGAACATGCCCGGCAGCAGGATCTTGTTAGGATTGGGGAACTCTGCTTTTAAAGTCAAAGTACCTGTTCCCTGGGTTATGCTGCGGTTGACCTGGTCAACGCGGCCTTTTTCACCATAAGTAGTACCGTCGCTCAGCACGATGGTCAAATTCTCCAGCGGAGCTTCACCGGCATCGGTATGCGAGCTTAAAAGCTTCAGGTATTCGTTTTCAGCCAGGCTGAACTCTAAAAGAACGGGATCAGTATTGGACAGCGTTGCCAAAACCGTTTGTCCTGCAGTTACATAGTTACCTACAGACAAATCGTTAGTATCGATACGGCCATCAAAAGGAGCGACTACGTTGGTCTCACCCAGATTGATATTAGCATTATCAAGCAAAGCGCGCTGTGCTTCAACAGCTGCCGCTGCCTGTTCTGCTTCAGCTACTCTGTTGTCCAGCTCCTGCTTGGAAACTGCGTTTTGTTCATATAACTTCTGATAGCGTTCCAGGTCACGGCTAGTACGGATAGCCGTTGCCTGCGCGCTGGCCAGTCCTGCCTGTGCGTTCAGCACGTTGGCCTGATAGGTCCGTTGGTCGATCGTGAACAAGGTTTGCCCGGCAGTGATTTTATCGCCGCCGTTAAAAAACTTACCCGTTATCTGCCCATTGACCTGCGCCATCAGATTGACCTCTTTCTGCGCCTGTATAAAACCTGTATAGTCATAAACGATTGGTGTATCACGTCTGATAACCTCCATCGTTTTAACCAATGTCGCCTGCGGTGCCTGTTGCTCTTTGCCACAGCCAGCCAAAGCCATTACCGTAACAGCCGCCAGCGCCACAGCCAAGGCCTTCTTCCTACGGCCTTTATCAAAAAAACTCAGCATAAATATATCCTCCTCACGTATTCAAAAAACGGCAGCGCCCTTTAAAAGGGCGCACGAGTCCGAAATTTTCAAGAATAATTTTATTATAGTTTATCAAAATCAGAAACGCAACCGTTATTTTTAATGATTACGATGATTTTTCTTCATTTTACGCATATTTTCGCTATTTTTCACCGTCTGCTGACTGGCCAGTCAGTTTTTTTACAATAACTCCGGCCGCAGCAAAAATTTCTTCAGGTCTGAAGCAGCAACAACAGCTTCCAACCATTCTCCATCTTCGTTACGTTGGCAGAACACAAAATTAGTGCCGTTATAATACCAGCTTTTAGGTATGCCTTTACTGAAATCCACCTTATCTTTCTTGGTCAGCAGCTGCAAGACCGGCATCAGATCGGGATCCTTCAGATTTAAAAGATCACTCAGCTCCAGTATAGCCCCTGTTTTAGCATCCAAGTTCACTGGGATCTTCGCAAAAATTTCCTGCTCAGCTTCGTCCATCACTCCAAAAAAAACCAAACTGATAAATTTATCACCGACAAAAGTCAGCGTATAATCAAGTTCACTACCACCATCACCCAGCTTCTGCAAATAGGGAGCAGCCAAAACAGTAAAATCCTTATTGACCTTATTCTGCAGTTCGGGTTCACCGGCAGCAATAAAAACAGGATAAGTTACGCTACTGCTGTCATGTACCGCCTGCCTCGATACTATCCGCCACCCTTTTTCATTGTAACTGCGGTGAAATTTATCGTCTTTATTTTTACCGCCGCTGTAAAAGGTTTTATGTTTTAATTGCCAGCCGGCAGCTTTATCATACGTCCAGACACCGGCCAGTTTACCAAGCAAGTCGTCGCTGCCAAGCCCTTTAACGCTTTGCAGTGACAACAATTCCATCCTGCCGTCCCGGTCCAGATCCGCAGGCATAAGCGAACTTATCTTGCTGACCGACGGTCTGCGATAACCTTTAAGCAAGTTACCGTCCTCATCATAAAGACCACGCTTTTCGTAAAATACTTTCTCGCCGGGCAAATATTCTTCACTGCTGGTGCCATCGGCAAAAATCAGCTTCGTGCGAAAATCAGGTAAATATTCAGCCACAGCGGCAACGCCCAGATTATCACTGCCAGAAAAAATCTCCCGGACTGCTTTAACGTCAGCAAAGTCAATAACACGGTATTCTGTGCTGCCCTCATCGCTGCCTTGTCCAACAGCCAGCAACACCTGCTCTCCTTTGCCGGCCAGGTTGGCTTTTTCCATAGTACAGGCATAACCGCCCTTAACGCTGGGCACATAAGCCGTCAGCAAATCGCCGCTGCTGTTTTTTAGCAGCAGCAGAAAATCATGCCTATAGCCACTGCCACGGGTCAGCTGGCCGCCATACAGCTCCACTGTTTCCGCTTCGCCGTTGCCATCCACGTCCAGCTGCAACGCAGCCAACGGTTCCTGCTCCGGCTGCTGCGCCGACGCTGTGTTTAATCCTGTCAGCACACCTGCCGCCAGTAAAACAGCTCCCGTCAATTTTTGTAAATTTATAATATTTCCCATACGGGCCTCCGTTCTCAAAAATACTTTAATCAGTATACATTATATCAACTCTGTTGCTTTATCGAAAGTTTTTTCTATTTTATCAGCCAATATTTAAATATTTATTTAAAGTTTAGTGATTTTTTCTGCAAAATATACTGCAAAAAGTTTGAAGATATTGTAAAATTATGAAAGACATTATTTTGTCGGCATTACATTTTTTGTACTTAACGTACTATAAAGGAAGGGAAAGAAATGAAAAAACTCTTAATTATGTTTACAACAGTTTGTCTGCTGCTGTTAATGGCAGGCTGCGGTGACGACGCTAAAAAAGCAGCTCCGCAAAAAGCAGCAACTCCTGTATCTTTAGGCATGCTGCGCCTCACCAGTTCCGCACCCTTGTTTATTGCCCTGGAAAAAGGCTATTTTGCCGAAGAGAACCTGGCCATAGACCCGCAGTGGTTCGACGCCGCCCACCCGATCGCCGTAGCTACCGCGTCCTCTAAAGTAGACGTTGGCGCCACAGGCATCACCGCCAGCCTCTTCAACATGGCTGCCAGCGGTCAAAAGCTGGCTATCGTTGCCGATAAAGGCCGTGAACAAAAAGGATTTTCCTCCTCAGCCCTGCTGGTGAGCACCGACAATTACAATAACGGTATCACCACCCTCGAAGACATCAAAGGCAAGCGCATCGGCATCACGCAAAAGGGCTCTACCTTCCATTATATGCTTGGCCGGATGTTGGAAACAAAAGACCTGACTCTGGAAGACGTCGAAATCGTGCCGCTGGGCAAATTGAGCGCTGTTATGGCAGCCCTTGAAAGCAAGCAGATCGACGGCGCCATCCTGAACGAGCCTAACATCACCAAAGTGCAGGCTGCCGGTTATGGCAAGCTGGTCACCCAGGTCGGCGACGTTATCCCTTATCAAACCTCAGCGCTCTTCTTCTCACCTGAGTTTATGAAAAAAGAAGACACTGCTGTACGCTTTTTAAAAGCCTATAAAAAAGCCTGCAATTATTACTACGATGCGGCTATCGAAAAAAATGACCCAAAAAAACTGGACGAAGTGGTTGGCATCATCGCCAAATATGTTAAAGCACCCGCAAGCGATATCAAAGTGGGCCTGCCCTACATCGACCGCGACGGCAAGCTTTTAGCCAGCGATATCAAGACCCAAATCGACTGGTACACCGCCCATGGCATGATCGAAGGCAAACTGGACCCGGAAACAGTCACCAATACCACACTGCTGGAAAAAGCTTCTAAAAATTAAACGTACACTGTAATTTATCCTAATTATAAAACCGGAGGCAGTAGTTAAAATGAAATTGGTTATCGACAATGTCAGCAAAAATTTCATCGATCCTCAGGGCAAGCAGCTGTCGGTGCTCGAACACGTCAGCCTGGCTGTCCACAGCGAGGAATTTGTAGCTTTAGTAGGGCCTTCCGGATGCGGTAAATCAACTTTGCTCAATCTTACGGCAGGGCTGCTGTCACCAACAGACGGCAGTATTTATTTTACCGACCTGGCCGAAGGACACACCCCGGCTATGGGCATCGTCTTTCAGGAAACAGGCCTGTTTCCCTGGCGCAATGTTTACGACAACATCGCCTTTGGACTTGAAGCTACCGGCGTCCCAAAAGCCGAACAAAAAGAACGAATCCAGCATTACATCGGTCTGGTCGGGCTCAGCGGCTTTGAAAAATCCTTTCCCCATCAGCTGTCAGGCGGCATGCGCCAAAGAGTTGGTATCGCCCGTGCTTTGGTCATCAACCCCGACCTGCTTTTGATGGATGAGCCCTTTTCGGCCCTCGACGCCCAAACCCGCACCATTATGCAGGAAGAACTTGTCACCCTATGGGAAAAGACCAGACTTAGCACCCTTTACGTTACCCATAACATTCAGGAAGCAGTCATGCTGGCCGACCGCGTAGTATTACTATCACGTCGACCTGGCAAGGTCAGCAAAATACTGACGATCGACATTCCCCGTGCTGACAGGGAAAAACCGGAACACACGGCCCGGATCGCCGAATTTATTCGCATCATCTGGGAACATATCAGCAGCGATGCCCGTGCGGCTTTGATGGAGGTGGAAGGCAATGGCTGAATATAAGATCCACAACCGTATGACCCACTGGCAGAAAACTTACCCAGCCTGGATCTCATTTGCCGCTATCATCTTTTTGCTGGCAGTTTGGGAAATAATTTGCAGTACCGGCGTCGTCTCATCATTGTTTCTGCCCGCTCCCAGCGCTATTTTAGCAGCGTTGGGCAAACTTATCGCTGGTGGCGAGATCAGCCGCAGCCTGACTGCCAGTCTATATCGCATCCTGCTGGGCTTTGCCCTGGGCAGCATCGTTGGCCTGGTCGTGGGCCTGGTTACAGGCACCTCTGCCCTGATGGACCGTATCGGTACGCCCATCGTCAACGCACTCTACCCGATCCCTAAAATCGCACTGCTGCCGCTATTCATTCTCTGGCTTGGCATCGGTGAACTTTCTAAGGTTACGATCATCGCTTTAGGCGTCTTTTTCCCAGTCGCCATGAATACCTATTCTGGCGTCAAAAATGTCGATACGCTGCTGATAAAAGTAGCGGTCAGCTTCAACGCCAGCTGGTGGCTGACGATGAAAAGCGTCGTCCTGCCCAGTGCCCTGCCTGTGATCTTCGCCGGACTGCGTCTGGCCGCCGGCACCTCGTTGCTGCTTTTGGTAGCGGCAGAAATGATCGCCGCCCAGGAAGGCATCGGCGCTTTGATCCTCCATTACGGCGACCTGATGATCACCGACCGTTTGATGGCCGGTGTCATTGTCCTCTCTCTTTTGGGACTGGTCTTCAACCTGGGTCTACAATGGCTGGAGCATAAAATAGTCCCCTGGAAAAACCAAAGTAAATAATATAATCAAAAAACCCGCAGCGGCAATGCCGCTGCGGGATTTACTTTTAGCTTACATACATTCTCTGATCGCTTTTGCCATTCTCTTAACGCCTTCGATGATTTTTTCATCAGGCATATTGGAGAAATTGATCCGCATATTACGATCGGTCTTACCATTAGGATAAAAAGCGTCACCAGTAACACCGGCAACCTTCATTTCGATACATTTATGGAATACTTTGTCAGCACTGCAGCCTTCCGGGAAAGTAAGCCACAGAAACAGGCCGCCCTCCGGATGGGTCCATTCAGTACCAGCAGGAAATTCCTCAGCCATAGTTTTCAGTATCAGGTCGCGGCGTGTTTTATACAGGGCCTTGATCTCTTCAACATGTTTGTCCAGATCGTAATTATCCATGTAAGCATCGGCGACACCCTGATCGAAATTAGAGGTATGAAGATCGGCACTTTGTTTGAGTTTTACGAACTCGCTGACTACGTCTTTAGCACCGGCGACCCAACCAAGGCGCAGACCCGGGCAAAAGATTTTAGAAAAGGTGCCGAGGAACATAACAAGGCCTTTGGTATCCATGGATTTTAAGGACGGCAGGATCTCGCCTTCATAACGCAACTCGCCGTAAGGATTATCTTCCAAAACCGGCAAATTATGTTTATTGATGACTTCCATAAACTTTTGGCGACGTTCCATGCTCCAGGTACGACCGGTCGGATTTTGAAAGTCGGGGATAACATAGATAAATTTGCAGTTGTTGGTAGTGCTTAGTATCTTATCCAACTCTTCCGGGATCAGACCCACATTATCAGTCGGCACCTCGACAAAAGTAGGCTCATAGGCATTAAAGGCATTGAGTGCGCCCAAATAAGACGGGCTTTCGCACAACACTACGTCGCCGGGATCAAGGAACAATTTGCCCGCAAAATCAAGGCATTGCTGGGAACCGGTCGTGATCAATATCTCGTCGGCCTCCACAGCAGTATGATATTTTTCCTTCATTCTTTGAGCGATCTTAGCACGCAGGGTCGGGCGGCCTTCAGTAGTAGCATATTGCAGAAGCTGTTGGCCTTCTTTTTCTACCAGGTCATGCGAGACCTTGGCGATCTCTTCGACCGGAAACAGTTCCGGTGCCGGCAAGCCGCCTGCAAAAGAGATGATATCGGGCTGAGCTGTCAATTTTAATAATTCACGGATTTCAGATGATTGCATGCGTTCCATGCGTTTAGCAAATTTCATGGTATTCCCCTCCAGATAAATTGTCTGTACAATAATAATAGTATTTTGTTTGTACGTTATAATTAAAAATTCTATCACTCTTGCCTGAACAAGTCAACGGATAAAATCAAAGCGCAACAGCTTTTGCAAATATTCGCAACATTTGTACTTCTCTAAAACACTTTTTGTATAAGCAATAAAAAAGGACGGCGCAAGCGCCGTCCTTTTGCTTTGATTATAAAGCAGCTGCTTAGTACATGCCGCGATATTTCATAGCTTCTGTCAAATGACCCAAAGCAACGATATAAGCCGCGGTACGCATATTTACTTTATTAGCTTTAGCAGTATCGTAAACTTTCTTGAAAGCGTCTATCATCAGGCTTTCCTGTTTAGCGATAACTTCTTCTTCCGACCAGAAATAACGATACAGATTTTGTACCCATTCAAAGTAGCTGACGGTTACGCCACCGCCGTTAGCCAGGATATCAGGCACTACGAGCACGCCTTTTTTATCGAGGATCTTGTCAGCGTCAGGAGTAGTCGGGCCGTTAGCACCTTCAACAATGATCTTAGCCTGAACTTTAGCCGCATTAGCTTTAGTCAGCTGCAATTCCATTGCGCACGGTGCCAAAACAGTAACATCCATAGACAGCAATTCTTCATTGTCAATGGGTTTAGAGCCTTTGTAGCCAACTACGCTGCCTGTTTTCTGCAAATGTTTTTCAACATCATAAGGATTCATACCTTTAGGATTATAAATAGCGCCATTGATATCACTTAAAGCAACGATTTTAACGCCCATATCATGGATCAATTTAGCAGTCCAGCTGCCAACATTGCCAAAGCCCTGCACTGCGCAGGTAGCTTGTTTCGGTTTCAGGCCCAAAGCTTTGATAGCTTCGCCTGCTGCAACCATAACGCCGCGGCCGGTAGCTGCGTTTCTGCCCAAAGAACCGCCCAGACAGATAGGTTTGCCGGTAACGAAACCTGGTTCATATTGGCCTTTAATCTTGCTGAACTCGTCCATCATCCAGCCCATGATCTTAGCATTGGTATTCATATCCGGAGCCGGGATATCCATTTTTTCGCCGATGATCGGAGCGATCTTGTCAATAAATCCACGGGTCAGGTTTTCTAATTCTCTTTCAGACAATTTGGAAGGATCAACAATGATGCCGCCTTTGCCGCCGCCGTAAGGCAGGCCCGCAACCGCGCATTTACAGGTCATCCAAAAAGCCAAAGTTTTAACTTCATCCATATTCACACCGGGATGATAGCGAACGCCGCCTTTAGCAGGGCCCATAATGGTGCTGTGCTGGCTGCGGTAACCGGTGAAAACTTTCGTCGTGCCGTCGTCCATGTGCACAGGGATCGAAACCTCTAAAGTACGTTCAGGGGTCGCGATGATCTCTGCCGCGCTCGGGTCAAGCTTCATGACCTCGATAGCTTTGTTCAGAGGAATTTTTGCCATTTCAAACAGATTCATAATAGTGCCTCCTTTTAAATATTTTTTAATTAAGCATAATTTATTACTGTTCTACTGTACCCAAATTTCAAAATACATTACTGAATTTTGTATAATGTATCCCCTCAACTTTATTATAACTCTAAGCACAAGCGGCAGTCTAGCTATTTTTAAAGGTTTAAAGAAATTTTTTTGAAAATTTTATCAATTTATACACTTTATGTAAATTTATACATTTATTCTTTCTCATCGCCGCCTAAAGCAGCGGGAATTCTTCATAGAGTTTGCCGAAATCTATCCCGCAGACAACTTTATCTTTATACTGCTCACGCAAAGAATCCATACCGCTGCGCAAATGCTTGGAGCTGATACCGTATTCGATGGAAAGATACGCCTCGACAAAAGCAGCCAGATGGTCACAGCATTTGAGCACCGTACCGTCGACGGCCCGATAGCCTTTACCATTTTCATTATACTTAAGGCCGATCTCCTCCGGCGCACACTTAGTCTTTACCCCATTGACGATGGCACGGTCACTAAATTCGTCCTCGGTAAAATACAAAATATCCTCGTGCCAGCCGTTAGGCAGCAGTGGCAGCAGCTTTTCGGCTACCTGCCGTTTTTCGATATCCTTGATCAGATCGTCCAACCCCTTGATAGAGCGCTTGATCGGTGAAATTATATCGCGGGTCAAAACCTCGGGCAGATCGTGGAACAAACCGCACAAAAAGTCGTTGGCTATTCGTTCGTCCGACGCCTGCATCTTCACTGCGCAAAAATAGGCCAGCGACGCTACGATCAGTACATGCCCCATAACCGAAGTTTCCGGAACCCTGGGAGACTGGGCCCAACGTTTTTGGAACCTAAGCTGCCCCACCAGATCGACAAATTTACTGGTCTTGCCCTTCAGCGACAGCTTCTGCACACCTGCCAGGTCGTAATGGTCTTCGATCTCACTTTCGATAGCTGCTTTAGTTTCTTCTACCCCATAAATCCCCTGATTAAAATGGTAAATAATGCCAAACTCCCACTGCGTAGCCAAATAATGAGCCGCCCGCAACAGTTTTTTCTCCAGATAGTTTTCCTGTGGCTCATCAAAATGGCGCTTCATCTTCGCCATAAACACCGGGTCCATATCCGGGATGCGCTGCTGCAATTCTTCATAAACCCAGCTGTTGAGTTTTTTACCATGTACCCGCATCAGCTCGTGAAATACCGGCGGTTTGATATCCGTCAGTACGATGCGATGCAGAAATTCAAAAATGCCGCCCTCGATCAGAGCACGCCAATTCAAAACCGCCTTATGGTCCTGCTCCTCGTACTTGGCCAGCACATATAAAATCATCATCTTGTGGGCCTGCTTGTCCAGTTCGGTAAACCCGTTCGGGCGTATATGGTCGTTCCAGCGCTGGATATGCGCCGCCTCATATAAAAATTCTATAAAAACCTTATTCAGCATTTATTTCCAGTCCTTTCCTTATTTATACAACAGGTACGGCTGCACCTGCTGGGCAAACTCCTGCGCTTCCCTGTCCCAGCGCGGCAGCAGCCTCTCTAAAGGCACGCCCACCCGCAAAGCATTCTCGCCCAGGGCAATGTCCAGTTTATAACCCTCGCCGCCATAGCGGGCCGGATAGACTACTTTATTAGGATACAACTCCTCAAAGCTGCGCAGGATACTGGCACCGGTCAAAGCTGCCCGATAGACCTGCGGGTCGGTGATATAAAGCTCGACGCCGCGATTGACTTCCTTGGCAAAGGCCCCGTAATTAGGGATGAATACAGCCGGCCTAAACTGTACCCCCGGCAACTGCAATCTGTTCAGCCGCTCCGCAACTTCGTCCTGCCTGGCAAAGGGCGCGCCTACATAATAAAAAGGCTTGGCCGTGCCGATACCTACGGAAAGATTGGTATCGCCCAAAACTCCCGTTGTCACATAATAGAGCGCCGTGTCCGCCGTCGGTATCTGCGGCGAAGTTCCTACCCACGGCAGCCCCGTATCCTGCCAGTACATGCTGCGTTTCCAGCCCTGCATCGGCACTACCGTCAAATCCAACCCCAACTGCTGCGTCTCATTGATATACCTGGCATACTCGCCGATCGTCATACCGTGACGCAAAGGCACCTGATAGAGGCCGATAAAACTTTCCATCCCCTTTTTCAGCGTCGGGCCTTCGATCATCCCACCAAGGGGATTGGGACGATCAAAAACCACAAACTTTTTGCCCGCTTTGGCGCAAGCTTCCATCGCATAGGCCATCGTCGAAACATAAGTATAATGCCGCGCGCCCACATCCTGGATATCCACCGTCATCACGTCGATAGCATCCAGCATCTCGGCCGTCGGCCGCCTGGTCGCGCCGTACAAACTATACACCGGCACTCCCCTGTATTTATCGCCGTCCACATCATCTCCGGCAGCCACGGCGCCAAACAGGCCATGCTCCGGTACAAAGATCCCCGTCAGGTTAGTTTTTTCCAGCAAAATATCCTCGCTGCTGCGCAGCTTACTGTCCACACCGGTCTGATTCGTGATCAGCCCCACCCGCTGCCCGGCAAACAGCTTTGCATATTCGTCTACCCGCTCTATGCCCAAAGTTACTGCAGGTACCGGGGCCTGTTCTTTTTTATCACGCTTACCGGCATCCACACAGCCCGCCGTTACCACAGTCACTAATAGTATCAATGCCACTGCCAATCGTTTCATTAATAAAAAGCCTCCAAATTTTGGAATTTTTCCGCAAAAAACGTGCAAAAACAGCCATTATTGCGTATGAGTATCAATATTCTCTGTTTTTTACCCGAAATCCTCTAATTTTTGCAAAAAATTATTGAAATTTTAGGTCAAATCTGTATATAATAAGTTGTTATCTAAGTATGACATAAATCTGCATGATGAAAGGTTGTGAAACGAAAAAAATGAAAGAAATGGTCCGTTTACAGGGAATAACCAAAAAATTTGGTAATAACGTTATTATCCCTTCTCTTGATCTTACCATTTACGACGGAGAATTTATTACGTTGCTCGGTCCTTCCGGCTGTGGCAAAACAACTTTGCTGCGCATGATCGCCGGCCTGGAAACCCCTACCGAGGGCAGTATTTACCTGGACGACGAAAACGTCACTGCCTTGCCGCCCTATAAACGTGATGTGAATATGGTATTTCAACATTACGCACTTTTCCCTCACATGACAGTTGAGGAAAATATAAAATTTGGTTTAATGATGAAAAATGTTCCCACCGACGAGCAGAAAGAACGGGTCTCTCAAGTCCTGTACCTCACCCAGCTGGAAGATTTCCGCAACCGCCGCCCCCAGCAAATGTCAGGCGGCCAGCAGCAGCGCGTCGCTATTGCCCGCGCCCTGGTCAACAACCCTAAAGTGCTTTTGCTGGACGAACCTTTAGGCGCACTCGACTACCAACTGCGCAAAAACCTGCAGCTGGAGCTGAAAAACCTGCAGCGGGGTCTGGGCCTTACCTTCATCTACGTCACCCACGATCAGGAAGAAGCCCTCACCATGTCCGACCGCATCGTCGTTATGAATCAGGGCGTCATCGAACAGGACGATAATCCCGATAACATCTATCATTATCCGTCCACTAAGTTCGTTGCCAAATTCATCGGTGAAAGCAACTTCTTTGAAACCGAAACCAAGACGCTGGCACTGCGCCCCGAAAAGCTTAACCTCTGCGAGGAGGATGAAGACGACGCTAAAGCCAACGCCCATCCAGAACCTGCTTTTTACGGTACCGTCGTCGATGTGGTCTTTTATGGCACCATCGACAAGGTCTTTGTCCGTCTGGACAACTCCAATCAGACGGTAGTCGCCTACCAGTATTTCGACGACGTCAAACGCTGGACGCCTGACGAACGTGTGGGCATCTGGTGGTACGAAAGAGACGAGGTGAAAGTAGAGCGATGATGAAAAACGGTAAACTGCTGGTAGCGCCGGCCCTGCTCTGGCTCAGCATCTTTTTCGTCATACCGCTGCTGATCGTCGTTGCAGTGTCCTTTGCCGGACGCACCCCTTACGGGCAGGTAATCTTTTCTTTTACCTTTGCCAACTATCTGCGTTTTCTGGAACCACTGTACCTTAAAATTTTCGCCGATACCCTCGGCGTAGCTATCGTAACAACTATTGCCACGATCCTGATGGGCTATCCGCTGGCTTATACCATCGCCCAGCTGCCAAAAAAATGGCAGCAGCCCGGACTGATCCTGGTCATGATCCCTTTTTGGATCAACTTTCTGATCCGCTCCTATGCCTGGGTCATCATCCTGCGTTCGCAGGGCGTCGTCAACACCCTGCTTTTAAAGCTGGGCCTTATCGACCAGCCGCTGCAAATGCTTTATAACGATATGGCCGTCATGCTGGGTATGGTCTATGCCCTGTTGCCCTTTATGGTGCTGCCCATTTATGTTTCTATCGAGCAGCTGGATACCCGCCTTTTAGAAGCGGCTTCCGACCTGGGCGCCAAGCCACTGACAGCCTTCCGTAAAATCACCCTGCCGCTGACCATGCCCGGCATCGCCGCCGGTACTATCCTGGTTTTCATCTCGTCGCTGGGAATGTTCGTTGTCCCCGACGTGATGGGCGGCGCTAAATCGGCCCTCATCGGCAACCTGATCCAGAATCAATTCCTGTCGGCCCGCGACTGGCCCTTCGGCTCGGCTCTTTCCATAGTGCTGGCCCTGCTCAGCCTGGTGCTCATTATTCTGTATTACCGGGCGCTGCAGTCACAGGAAGGAGGCGACAAAGATGCAAAAAACGTGGCGTAGTCACCTGCTTGTAGCCTATTCACTGGCGATACTGGCTTTTTTGTATCTGCCGCTTTTGATCCTGGCCATGTATTCTTTTAACGAGTCACGTATCAACGCCGTCTGGACTGGCTTCACCTTTAACTGGTACGAAGCCCTGTTCCAAAACAGGCGTGTGCTGGAAGCGCTGACCAACAGCCTTTTTATCGCTGTTATCTCGACCCTGGCCTCCACTACGCTCGGTACCATTGCGGCCATCGCCCTCAATCGCTACCAATACAAGTATAAACCGGTCATCAACGGCCTTTTATACCTGCCTATCCTGATCCCCGAGATCGTTATGGGCCTTTCCCTGCTTGTACTATTTGCGCAGGCACAGGTGCCCCTCGGCAAAACAACACTTATTTTAGCCCACATTACCTTCTGCGTCTCCTTCGTTGTCATCACTGTCAACGCACGGTTGGAAGGTATGCGGCACGAGCTGGAACAAGCGGCAATGGACCTTTACGCCACCCCGTGGCAAACCTTCCGCTATGTTACCTTCCCGCTCGCTTTGCCCGGCATCGTTGCCGGCGCGCTGATAGCGTTTACCCTGTCTATTGATGACTTTATCATCAGCTTCTTTGTGGCAGGCCCCAACTCTACCACGTTGCCCCTGTACATTTACGCCATGGTCAAGCGCGGCATCTCGCCCGAGATCAACGCCCTATCTACGCTACTGATGTTCGCGACCATTACCCTGGTAGTTATTGCGCAGATACTGCAGCCGCAGCACAGCTCCGATAAAAACTCAGATTGATCTCACGTTAAAGTGTGATACAATAAAACAAAAATTCTTTTATGATGAAAGGGTGATCCGACAATGAAAAAACTTTTGGTTTTCCTCATCGCTGTTTTAACGTTGGCTCTCGCAGGCTGCGGCGGTGACGCTCCCAAAAAGGACGCAGCAGCTCCCGCTAGCGGCGAAAAGCAAGTGCTGAACCTGTTCAGCTGGGCAGACAACTTCGATCCGGAGGTCATTGCCGAATTTGAAAAGCAAAACAACTGCAAAGTAAATTACGACGTTTTTGCTAACAATGAAGAACTGCTGGCAAAAATACAGGCCGGCGGCGCACAGTATGACCTGATCCAACCTTCAGACTACATGGTGGCCACCATGCTGAAGCTGAACCTGCTGGAAGAGCTTGACCAAAACAATATCCCCAACGCTAAAAACATCGTCAGCAGCTTAAAAGCTCCTGTTTACGACCCTACCGGCAAACATTCCCTGGTTTATACCTGGGGCATCACTGGTATCGTCTACAACAAAAACTTTATCAAAGAAGCACCAACTTCCTGGGCAGACCTGTGGAACCCGGAATATAAAGGACGCGTGATCCTGCTCAACGATAACCGCGAGGTCATTGGCATGGCACTGAAGAAAAACGGCTATTCCAACAACTCCACCGACCAGGCGCAAGTACAGCAGGCCTTTGATGACCTGAAAACCCTGGCGCCCAACGTGCTGGCTTTCGATACCGATACTATCAAACAAAAATTCATCGCTGAAGAAGCCTGGATCGGAACCATGTGGTCCGGTGATGCTTCCTATACCTATAAAGACAACAAAAATATCGGTTTTGTTATTCCTAAAGAAGGCGCTACTATTTGGGCCGACACCTTCGCTATCCCCAAAGGCGCTAAAAACAAAGTCCTGGCCGAAAAATTCATCAACTTTATCTACGAGCCTAAAGTAAGCGCTAAAAACTACGAATATATCGGCTACAACGACCCCAACGAAAAGGCAATGGAATTCCACAGTGAAGAATTCCGCAACGACCCAATGCTCAAAGTAGGCATCGACAACATCGACAAAGGCGAATGGCTCATCGATATCGGCGAAGCCCTGCCAATGTACGACCGTTACTGGACCGAACTCAAAACTGCGAAATAAGTCAACGGCGACTGCGGTTTATTTAAGCATGTGTTTCAGACAAGGCTGTCTCTCTCGAGGCAGCCTTTTTTGCACCAGGCTATTTTGAAAGGATGACTGTTATGAAAAAAATCACCGCTCTGCTGGCCACTCTTTGCTGCTCTGCCCTGCTGTTTTCCGGATGTGGCAGCGATAACGGCGCTAAAAACACCGCCGATGCTGGCAAACCTCAGGTACTGAACCTGTACGGCTGGTCCGATTATTTTGCTCCCGAAGTTATCGCCACCTTTGAAAAAGAAAACAACTGCAAGATCACCTACGACGTTTTTTCTAACAATGAAGAACTCCTGGCAAAAATACAGGCCGGCGGCGCACAGTTCGATATCATCATGCCATCCGACTACATGGTCACTACGATGCTAAAGCTGTCGATGCTGGAGAAGCTGGACCTGGCTAAGATCCCCAATGCCAAATATATCAACACCAATTTACGCAAGCTGCCCTTCGACCCGACAGGTGAATACACCCTGCCCTTCACTACCGGCATAACCGGTATCATCTACAATAAAAAATATGTTAAAGATGCTCCCACCAAATGGGACGACCTGTGGAAGCCTGAATATAAAGGGCATGTGCTGCTTCTCAACGACTGCCGCGAAGTTTTCAGTGTTGCCCTTAAAAAACACGGCTGGTCTAACAATACTGTTGACCCGGCACAGGTCGAAACTGCTTTCAAAGACTTAAAACAGCTCAACAGCAGTGTCATCGCCTACGATACCGAAAACCTGAAACAGAAATTCATTGCTGAAGAAGGCTGGATCGGTATTATGTGGTCAGGCGACGCAGCCTTCACCTATAAAGAAAATAAAGATGTCGGCTTTGTAGTTCCCGATCAGGGTTCGCTGATCTGGTCCGACAATTTTTCCATCCCTAAAGACTGCAAAAACAAAGAACTGGCTGAAAAATTTATCAACTATATGTATGACCCACAGGTAAGCGCCAAAAACTGGGAATTTATGAGCTGCGCTAATCCTAACGACGAAGCCCTTAAATACCATTCTCAGGCCTATCTGGACGATCCTATGCTGAAAATCGGTAAAGAAAGTATCCCCAAAGGCGAATGGCTGGTAGATATCGGTGATGGTATCACTATGTATGACCGCTACTGGACCGAGCTGAAGGCAGGCCAGTAATCTGATTGCAAACAAAAAGGTTCACCGCTTAGACGGTGAACCTTTTTATTTTACCTTATGCCTTAGCTAATCAGCTTCAGCAGTTCATCAATATTCTTTTTACCAAAGCTTACCCTGCCATCATAAATAATACAGGGCACGCTCATGATCGCGTGCTGCTCACGCAGCCCCGGGAACAGGTTGATGTCGAACACATCCACCTCGATGCCGCTGTTTTCTACAGCCAAACGGCCTGCTGCCATCACCAACTCAGGGCACATCGTACAGGACAGTGATATAACCACCTGCAACTTTTTAGTGCCCGTCAGCCCTTCGATTGCCGCCAGCTGTTCTGCGCTGATAGCCTGACCCGGCCCAGCCGCATTATACAACGTAACGATAAAGGAATTGAACTCGTGCCCACCGGGCACGCCGTGAAAACGAAAGCCTGTCGAAGCGCCAGCGGCACGGCAAATTTCAATATAAGGCGCGCCATCATCAGCAGCACCGGCAACTTCTTCCCAGTGCAAATGGCTACTTAGCGGCGTCAGTTCATCAAGGAAGCCGCGGATCTCAGTTGCTGCCGCACTGCTATCCAAAACAGCCCGCAGCAACAGGTCTTCCGTAAATTTGTTAAAAACAGGTGCCAGCTGGCCTTTGATCGCTTCCGAAATAAAAGCTCCGTCATCAGCAGCGGCAGCAGGATTCTGCTCTACCTGCTTTTTAGTAACTTCAAAACGGGGCAGCTGCAATTTAGTGTGCAGCGCCGCAGCATATTTTTCCAGCGAAGTGGCCGCTTTAGCACCATCCGACACCGCCGTTACAACCTGCCGCAGATTTTTGATACACAAATCGCCGGCTCCGTACACACCATCCAGATTGGTTTTCTGATCGCCATCAGTCACCAGATATCCTTCGCAGTCAGTTGCCAGCCCCTCTAAAACAGGGCCACCCACAGGCACATAGCCTGCAAAAACAAACACGCCAAAGGTAGCGTCAGGGGTCTCATAACGGGTACGCTCACCAGTCACACAGTTTTCATACACGGCGTAGCGCAGCACGTCACCGCCGCCCACTTCCACCATCGCAGTATTGTACAGCACCGTTATTTGCTCGTGCTCCTTCACCTCGTCGGCAATAGACCCGGCGCAGGTAAAATCATCACCCCGCACCAACACCGTTACATGCCGGGCATAGCGGGTCAAAAATATAGCTTCTTCGGCAGCGGCAAAACCACCACCCACAACAAACACATCCAACCCTGTAAAAAATTCACCATCACAGGTAGCGCAGTAAGCAACGCCGCGTCCACGGTATTCAGCCTCGCCGGTGAAGCCCACCTGCCGCGGTACGGCGCCCATCGCCATGATCACGCCTAAAGCTTTAAAAGTACCCTTATCAGTGCGCACTTCTTTGATATCAGCGTCCAGCTTGCTTTCCAGCGCTTCTGCCAATAAAAACTCCGCCCCAAAGCTCTCGGCCTGCAAACGCATCTGCTCCGTCAGTTCCTTACCACTGGTTTTTAAAACACCTGGGTAATTTACCACCTCCGAAGTGATCGTTATCAAACCACCGATCTTCTCTTTTTCAATGACCAGCGTCTTATACTGCGCCCGCGCCATATAAACAGCAGCGGCCAGGCCCGCAGGCCCGCCACCGATGATGATAACATCATACATCTGTTCCATGGTTAGATAATGCCTACCAGGTCAAGGCTGGGTTTTAACGTAGTAGCGCCCGGCTGCCATTTCGCAGGGCAAACCTGATCACCGTGCTCGGCCACAAATTGGGAAGCCTGCACGCGGCGCAATAGCTCGTCTGCATTGCGCCCCACATTACCGGCGATAACTTCATAAGCTACGATCCTGCCTTCGGGATTAACGATAAAGCTGCCCCGCTCTGCCAGTCCGACAGACTCGATCATCACATCAAAGTCACGTGCCAACGCACCGGTCGGGTCAGCCAGCATCGGGTACTGGATCTTTTTAATAGTTTCCGAAGCATCGTGCCAGGCCTTATGTACAAAATGCGTATCGCAGGACACAGAATAGATCTCGCAGCCGATTTTCTTGAATTCCTCGTATTTATTCGCCAGATCCTCTAATTCGGTCGGGCACACAAAGGTAAAATCTGCCGGGTAAAAAAAGAACACCGACCATTTACCTAAAATATCCTGTTTGGTAACTTCTTTAAAATCGTTGCCGACATAAGCCTGCACCTTAAATTCACTCACTTCTTTGTTGATCAATGACATAATAACTGCCTCCTTATATAAACATAAATTTAGTCGCTTTAGTTAGCCTTCGCTAACGTACCTTTAATATAACATATGTCATTTAAAAAGACAAGGAAAATTTATTTGGAATTGATAATTATTCTCGTTCTGGTTTTGTAAGCCTATAACACCCAATAATTTCTAAGAATATTCTTTCTTCCTCATTCGTATAGATGCGCTTATTTTCCAACATCGATCACAACAAACCGTATCGCTTCCCTTTATATAAAACTCTAAATCTTTTTCACTGATATCATTTTTTATTATTCCCTCATTAATTTCAACAATCCTGTTCCATCTTTTTATATAAAACAAAACCGCCTGCAGGTGCAGACGGTTTTTGTTAATATGTGCTTGATATATGCCATATCCAGCTTTTATTTTTCTTATACTTATATTTACTTCTATAATTACTTCTTTTCACTTAAATATTTTTTACAATTCTTCGCATTCACTTTATTTAAAGTGTGCAACGAGCAAATCTTCTAAATCACAGTCCAATTTTTCTCTCAATTGCATAAGCACCTCAAAACTGATACCGGTTTTTCCATTTTCAATATTACTTAAATGCATCTGCGTTATTTTCAACTCTGCTGACAAAGCCGTTTGTCTCAACTTTTTCCTAACGCGTCTTTCCTTAATTTTATTCCCGACTTCCTTTAAGTCTAGTTTCATTATATTTTCTAGAACTAACGCTTTATTACTATTTGAAGTTTCTTCGTTCTGAACAGACATTTTTTTCTGTTCTTTCACGTCTAATCCCAGCAACTCGTCAATAGTGCAACCTAAAATCTGTTTCACCTCAAACAACAATTCAATACTCAGCATTGCCTTACCAGCTTCAACATTACTCATATGAGTCTGCGATATATCCAACCACTTTGCTAAATCAGTTTGTGAAATATGATTACATATTCGTCTGACTTTGATCTTTAACCCTATTTCTTCTCTATTTAAATTGTTCATCACTATCTCCAGGCCATACAGAAAATTATCCGTTGGCAACAGTATTATTATAAATAGGTCTGTTGAACCAGACCTATTTATAAGTATTTAAATTTAACTCAACTTAAAATTCAAACCTCACACCGGCATTGATCTGCCATTTCTTTTGGATATCCGCGCCAAAGCTTCGTTCAATATCACCATAGAATTGACTGCTTTTACTAAGTTTTATATTGGTACCCAAACCCAACTCAAACCATGTATCTCCATAGTCTTTTGAAATAGCCAACGTTTCACCATTAGCAGCCTGCATGTAAATATCACGTTCAGCAGCAAATTCGTGTAGCAGTGAAGCCTTAATATAAAAATCACGCTTGCCGTCTCGATCCTTTTGCCCGCCAACTAATCCAACCCGCCCAATAAAACTGTTAATCCCACTAGCATAAACTTCACTTCCTCGATCAGTTGTATAATGCGTACTTCCCTCCCGCCCAAGAATAAGTTGTACTTGCGGCTCAATAAAAGTACCACGTTCTTTACTTATCTTGATAGTTTTGCCATATTCAACACTCAAACTATAGGCACGCGACTTATAATCAGCCTTGTCTGGATACTCTCCATAGGATTTGATGTCAGTACTAAACTGTCCTATACGCGCCACAATATCGGTATAATTTCCTTTTTCGCCATACCATGTACCATACAAACTGCCTGACAGCAGTTTGTCCTTACCCATACCACTACTGTAGCTCGCTTTTCCAGTTCCCCTGTCTATTGCAAACCCATAAGTGCTTTTCTCGTTGTCAGCTTTATCATATCCTAACTGGAATAGATTATAGTTACCGTCAAAATTGCCAGTGCCAAATTTACCACCTACATAACGCGCCCATAAGCCGTCTCCATCCAGTTCATTAGTTCGATAACGCAAATCACCCAAACGTTTACGCAAAGTATCATTAGTATTACGCCATAACGCATAACTATTATCGGCACCCTCCAGTAATACTTCTGTATCATCATTAACGGCTTTTTCTATTTTTGTCAGATACCATTGATCCTCAGTCCCAACAGCATTTCCGATGGCATCTAATGCCTCGCTGCCCTTTTTTATTGTAGGCGTCACATCCCACAACCCGCCATTATTCAATTCCTTACCTACAAATACCGCAGTTTTACTATCATCAGTAATCACCAACAGGTTTTTTACTCCTGTTACCTGCGTGTTATTGACAAGGCTGACATCCTTAACGCTAACGTAAGTAGTTCCTGCATCGGCAGTTTTAATATATACTTTGTCACCATTAACTTCACTCTCTAAATCAGTATCCAAAATAAAGCTGCCGCCAGTCCCCTTATAATCTCTGACTTCCAGTTTATCTGCACCAGCGCGCATATCGATGACAGAGCCATTTTTATTTTCCAAAGTAGTTGCTTCGCTATCGGCAGTCATAAACCACTGTGAAGCATTATCAAAGCTCAGATCAGTAGTTCTACTTTTATCATTATTAACACCCAAGCTGGCACCATATAAAAATGACTGTTCATTTTTCATACTGATATCAATAACCGAAGCTGACGCTGCGTCTGTAGTTAGATGCTTTACATCACCCGTCAACTGTACTGTTTTACCTTCTGACGGATCAATAGTAATGCCAGCGTAACCGCCTGTAGTTGGGCTGGTCGAACCTTCATAGAAATCAGTTACACCAACAGCCAGGCCTTTATTTGTTACTACAATAACATCACCACTATACTCAGCTTTTTGACCTCCACCTACAAGGTTGGAGGCAACAGCCCTGATTCCAATACCACCTTCACTGTTTACAGTAACTGTAACATCACCAGCAGCAGTTATTCCGCCACTAATGCCTACCGTACCATTCTGTCCAGTATCCTCTACCGCATTTCCCTGTAAAATAACATTCGTTTGTGAACCAGCTTCAAAATCAGTTTTGGTGTCACTTAAAATACCCAAGACCCCAAATTTATAACTTTTACTCGTTGTCCCAGTTTGCATGTCTGTAGCATCAATAACAACATTAACAACAGATCCCGCCGCGTGTTTACTATTTCTGGCACTAGAATTATAAATTCCCTGTATCTCTGCAGTAGATACTGTATTGCCAACTGGTTTCGCATCAATAACAATATTTGTTTCTGACCCATCCCCTGTTTCCAAACTTCCAAACGATCCAGTAATCCTGTTACCCATAGAAGCTGCCCGGCCTTGCTGCCTTTTACCCTGCTCCTTATCTAAAGTAATAAACAAATCATTCTGTTTACCCTCCAAAAGAGTGTTTCCCGAAAAACCAACAGCATAAGTTGCGCTATATGTGGTTGGACTAATCAATACCATTTTTACATTATCTTTAGTGTTAGTCAGACTAGAATAAATACCAGTAACATCATATGAATTACTACCATCAATAAATATGTTAACTTCTTTCCCAACAGTCATATTTCCAGCAGCGTAGGCTCCAAAAATGTCATTATAACCAGTAATAATATCAATGTTCAAGGCACCGTTAATAGATAAATCAGGTTTGGAAGAAGAACCGTTCTCCAAATACAAACCATAGCTTCCATTCTTCAAGCCAATATTGATATTATCCGCAGTAAAATCACTTTTACTTTTTACACCTATTACCGAATAACCACTTTTAAGTTCAAGATCAATATTGATATCTTTAAAGGTCAACCCAGCAGTACCAGTATTCTTAATTCCATACATCCCACCTTTTTCACTTGTGGCCTGAATATCTATATTATCAGCGACAAAAACACCTCCGTTATCTATCCCAGCAAAATTCCCCTCCATATTGCCAGTTATTTTGATATCTTTGGCAGAGAACTCTCCTGAAGAATTCTTAATTCCACTATTATAAATACCGGTTGAATAAGTACCATCTTCTGTTCCTCTGCTATTACCACCCATGTTTATTTCAGTATTCTGCGCTGTAATATTGATTTTGGAATTTTGGGAAGTAAGCTCGATGCCAGAATTAACTTTATTATCATTTGAATTACTATGTATTACATTATTAGTAATCGACAACAAATCGCCGCCAATGTTCATTGTGCTATACCTACCAGCACGAACAGCAGAAACAGGCTTATCTGCTAAAACTGTCGGATCGTTAAGATTGACAGTAACATTTTTATTAAAGGACATTTCAATCCTATGATCACTCCCTCCACTGGAACCAGCATAAATAGCAGAAGCAGCAATGAAATTAAAGGTATTAGAAGCAAATTTATCTATCAGTATCTCATTACTATATGAAAAATATTTATCGCTGCTTCCTGTATACGGTTCTTCACAAATAGCGCTACTAGCAAATACACTGCTATGCTGCATTGCCGTCAATACCAGGCTTAATAAAATTGTCTTTTCCAACTTCTGTCTTTTCACTTTATTAACTTCCTTTCATAATTTTAATCCAATAATTTTGTATCCGCGCCCGAAGTTAAACTAAAACAGTTAATTATTGCTTTTACAAATATTTTTATATCTATTTGAAATCTTTTTATATATTACCATATTTATTTTAGCGTTACAAGGCATTTTAAGATAAAATAAATACCACCCGTCAAACGAGTGGTATACAAATTAAAGATGCTGATTTTCGCTTTACTTAAATCTTAAAATTAACTGAATCGTATAGTTTCAATATACAGTTAATTTGCCACTTTTCGTAATATTACTACCAAAACTACTCTCAACATCAACATAATTATCAGCTTATATAAATTTATTCCCACACATTACTAAAAGCATTATTTTTCAACTGATACTTGACAAGGCAATCCATAAAAATCTATTTCTACTTATACCAATATTGCAGATAAAAATACGGTCCATAACAACAACTACTATATAAAGTAAAAAACGCAGACTGTATAAGTCTGCGTTTAAGCTTAATTACAAATATTTTATTACTACATTCGAGTCGTTACTCTCATCTTTTATATCCACCAGGCGGCTCAGCGGCCAGCCATTGCTGTTTGCGGTCGCCTGCGGCAAACAAATGCGCATCGAACCACATATAAAAGAATTTTTCAGCAGGCACTACTACATAACCGTCCTGCAAGTGGTCGGCGGTGTCGTAAGGGTCGGCCATGATCAGCACATCGCTGCTGGTGATGTCGTCGGTGCCCATGGTGTCGTAGCCAATAATGACACGCCAATGCCCGCCCCAGTCTACATTTTCGACCATAATGGGAACATTGCGGTTAAGGTGGTCTAAAACAAAATTTTTAAACGCCAGCGTGTCTTGCGGTGTTTTATTTTTATCGGCGTTAGAGCTTACCTCCCAGCCGATTTTTTTAAAGTACCTTACCATGCCCTTGGTATTGGTGCCAGTGTAGGGCCTGGTGCCCATAGCCTTGCCTATAGCCAGTTCGTCGTCGGGGCTGCGGCCTATAAAGTGTTCAACTACCATCAGCGCCGCGGCAGGGCCGCAGGTGTATTCGGTGGTTTGCTGATAGGTGCGGAATTTAGGCAGCAGGGTCAGCGAAGCGCTGGACTGCATATTATAAAAATCAAGCTGCTGAAAATACGGCGACTGGGTCACATTGGCCAGCCCGTTATAGGACGAGGCTCCGGCACTTTTGGTGTCGTAGCCTTGCGGGTAGGGTATTTGGTTTTCGTTGCTCATACCCAGCATCAGCATAGCCGAAGTTGCAACGAGCATCGCGGCAAAGAATTTTTTTTGAGACATTGGTATCACCTTCCTTTAGTGACGTTTCTGCCAACCCCTGACCGCCTCGGTCAAGGCAGCTTTTTCGTTAGGCAGGCTGGTGCTTTGCACTCTCTGTAATAAATATTGCATGGCAAATTTGATTTGTGTTTTATCGGCCAGCAGCGTCAGCACATCCTGCCCGCTGATTGCCAGATCCTTGGTATGGACGGGCATTTTGCTGCGTGCCAGTTCTACTACAGCGTCGCCCAAAGCGCGGCCTTCCGCCATCAGTTCGGCATTTTTACCAGCGTGGGTTGCGCCCATATCTGCTAAAAATACAGCTACCAGCTGCTTAAAAGCGTTTGTCATTTCAGCGTTATCTTTAAAAATACCGGCAGCAGCCTCGCTGCGCAGCCAGCGCAGCAGCATGCGCTCGCCTGTTACCAGCATTGGTGCAAAACGCATATGCCTTGCTACCAGCCACACTACCCTTTTAGTAAAGGAGGACGGATAACGCAACCTTGTTAAAATAGCTTCGGCCATGACGGCGCTTTCAGCTTCGTGCCCATGGTCGCTGGGCTGTCCTTCCTGATTAAGCTTACGGATACCAGGCAGGCCTTTGGCCACGTCGTGCAGCAACAGAGCCCAACGGACAGCTAGCTGGCGGGGGCTATTATCTACAGCCGCCAGGGTATGCTCCCATACAGGGTAGCAATGGAAGCGCTGGTTTTGCGGCAGCCCTGCCAAATGCTCAAGCTCCGGCAGCACGGCTATTTCGCAGTCAACGCCGCTTACGCGCGCCCGGCAGCTGGCCGATGCCATCCCGGTAGCCAACAGCAGCATCAATCCTTTGCCTGCGTGCTTACTTAGCAATAGTTTATCCAGTTCGGTGCGCACCCTTTCCAGCGATAGCCCGGCACTGCGGGCCACCGGAAAGCTGTAACTGCAAGGCAGATAGTAGGGCGTGCCCTGCTGCCCGAAGGCGGGCTTTTGCTGCCCGTTTTGCACATAGTAGAAGCCTAACTGGGCAACAAAGCGGCAGGCACGGTACATCCGCAGCGCGTCTTCACGATAGCGGGTTTCAGCATCGCCTACAGTACGCAGCACCTGCTCCTCTAAGTCCTGCTGCCCACCATGATAGTCGTAAACATTACCAAGTTTATCCAACGCCATAGCATTGACGGTAAAATCGCGCCGCGACAGATCGCCCCGCAGGTCTTCACAATACCACACCTGTTCGGGCTTGTGGGCGTCTGTGCCATAGGCTTCGCCGCGAAAGGTGGCGATCTCGACAGTTTGCCCTGCCTGCCGCGCTACCACGACACCGAAATTTTGCCCCAATTCGCCGATAATACTAAAACCTGCCCCAGTCAGCAGTTCGATGACCTGCTGGGGACGAGCAGAAGTAGTAACGTCGAAATCGCCGGGCGTTTTGCCCAGCAGCAGGTCGCGCACAGCACCGCCTACTACATAGGCTTCGTAGCCCGCAGCGGTAATCAGCGTCAATATTTTGTTGATGATGGGCGGCAATATAAACTGCCTTTTTACTACATTCATAATCTCACTTTTTTTATTTAATTTATTTTATCATAAAGTTTCAAAATCTGGCAATCCAACTTTTTTCACTTGGGTCGATACCGCCGTTAGGCAGCGAATAATCAACGGCGATGCCAAAATATTCCCACAGCACGCCTTTCAAATCATACTTGGTATCGATGTTATACCGGTATTTGACCCTGCCGCCCAGGTAAAATTTAAGCAGGTTACCACGAATAGTGATATTACAGTCTTCGCGGAAAATAGAAATAGCCTTGCCTTTATTGATAGGCGAAGTCGGATGCAGGTCACTATAGATGCAAGCCGGAATAAAATCCATATCCAGCTGCGGCTCTTCTGTAAAGCCAAACAGCCTTTTCCACGGTTTACGCTGTTCTTTTTGCCACAGCAGCCAACCGAAAAACGGGTCGCGGCTAAATTTATATTCGCTGATGCCGTCGCATTGCACCCGGCCTTCCACCATTTCCAGCGGGCAGCGCGGGCTTTCACTATTGACGCCAACATCGGTTAGATAGCGTTTACCTTCCAGGTTGACGCACATGACCCGATGCCGCCTGATTTGATATTCTTCCAGACGGTCGATAAAACGGGCGGCAAAGCTGGTCACCTTGTAGCCCAGCGATTCCAGCAGCCAGTTATACAGCCCGTTGAGCTCGAAGCAGATACCTCCGCGATTTTTCATAATGATCTTGGCAAACATCTCCTCATGCTCCAGCGAGGTAAGTTTACCGCTGAGGATATCAAGATTTTCGTAAGGCACATATTTTAAATGCGCGTCCTGCAACAGCTTCAGCGTCGCCAGGTCAGCTGGCGGCACCACTTGCGGCAAATGCAGCTTGCGCAGGTATTGACATAATTGCCAATGGTTCATCATTGCAGTTTGTCTTTTCGTTCCCATCACCCCATTATCATCTGCTTTTATTGTACCGCAAAACGGCTGTAAGAGCATTAAATTTTTATCTTGGCCACTTGCTGTCCATTTAATAAACCATAGCTAAAAGTTTATAAATAGGTTACAATATTGTTAAGATAATTTTACTTGATGAGGCGGTAAAAATGAGCAGTAAGCGTTATGCGCAAGTAGATCAAAAATATTGTGTCGCCTGCGGCACCTGCATCAAGGTTTGCCCACGTCAGGCCATCAGCGTGCCTTACGGTATCAACGCCGTTGTGGACAGCTCACTTTGCATTGGCTGCGGTTTATGCGCCAAAGCCTGCCCGGCGTCGGTGATCAAGGTGGTGACTGGCAGTGTCTGAACGCAACCACTGGTATGATTATTTATGGGTGCTGACTATTTTATATTTGGCACTGGGCTTTTTTAATATTCTTTTTGCCTGGTTGGGATTGCTGTGTTTTTTTATTCCCCTCTTTATGGCTTCGGCCTTTGGCACCAAATCCTACTGCCACAAATATTGTGGACGCGGGCAGCTGTTCGAGCTTATCGGCGACAGCTGGAAGCTTTCGCCAAAACGCGAGATCCCTTCCTGGCTACGCTCGCATACCTTTCGTTATGGTTTTTTAGCTTTTTTTATGGCGATGTTTTTTAATATGCTGTTTTCCAGCTATCTTGTTTTTACCCATGCCCTGCACTTCCATAAAACTGTAAGCCTGCTGTGGACTTTTGACGTGCCCTGGCACTGGGCCTATAGCGACGATGCGCAGCCGTGGGTAGCGCAGTTTGCTTTTGGCTTTTACAGCATCATGCTTACCTCCAGTATCCTGGGCCTTATTACCCTGCTCTTATTCAAACCACGTTCCTGGTGCGTTTACTGCCCGATGGGCACAATGACCCAGCTGATTTGCCGCTGGAAGCACCGGAAATAAATTTTAAATAAAAATCCCCGCTGACCGGTCAATAATGTCAGCGGGGATTTTTAGTAAACTAGATTTCTTCCCAGCTATCTCCTGATGGTTCATTGTCTCTACGACCGAAATTAACGGAATTGTTAGATGAGGAAACATCTAACGCCGCTAAAACATCACTGATAAAAGAACTTTCAGCAGCATCAGAAGCCTGACGACAATAACGATAAAATTTTCTACCGCTGTCTCTATCATTGGCAGTGTAATAACATGCATTATGTGGCATCTTGCTCACCTCCTTTCATCTGTAATATAGCATGGCTGCTATCCACTATGGTGTAATCAATAAAAACACTTTTATACAAATTCAACCGTTAATCAAAATCAGTTCCAGCATCAAAACTAAATTCTTAAAGACGCTTCTTAACCGAGTTGCAGCATTGACAAGATCCACTTGCATAGCATACGATGAAAGTAGCCGGGAATTTTGCCTGTCAACAGACTGCGCCAAGCCTTAAGGCTACAGCTATCAGAAAAGAGGAAAATTTATGTTTAAATATATCAGCACGGAGATTGTAGCAGCCCGGGTGGTTTGCGTAATTTAATATTTTGCCGAACCTCCCAAAAATCTTTAACAACATTTTAGGAGGATAGAAAATTGACGAAAATAAATTTACAAGCATTAGGCTTCACCGATAATTTTGCTGCTGAAGCAGCCTTATATGGCAATCTGTTCGCAGGACGTGTTACTGCCCAGTATAAAGAGCTTTACCGGGTCACAACAAAAGCCGGTGAGCTGCTGGCAGAAGTTTCGGGCAAGCTGCGCTTTAACGCCGTTGCCCAGTCTGCCTTCCCGGCTGTGGGTGATTTTGTTATGCTCGACCGCACAGACGATACTGAAGGCCAGGCCATCATCCATCATGTACTGGGCCGCAAAAGCGCGTTTATCCGTAAGGCGGCCGGTACTGCCAATGTCGAACAGGTCGTTGCCAGTAATATAGACACGGTATTTATTTGTATGTCGCTGAACAGTGATTTTAACCTGCGGCGACTGGAACGTTATTTAGCCATTGCCTGGAGCAGCGGCGCGCTGCCGATAGTGGTTTTGACCAAAGCCGATTTATGCGGTGATGTGACTGCTAAAGTAAACGCTGCCCAAGCGGCCGCCATCGGCACCGAAATACTGGTTACTTCTTCACTGGCAGAAGGCGGCCACAGCCAGATATTGCCGTATCTGCGCAGCGGCAGCACCGCCGCCTTTATTGGTTCTTCCGGCGTGGGCAAATCGACACTCATCAACCGTTTAGCTGGCACCGATTTTGCCACCAGCGGGCTGCGCAATGACGATAAGGGCCGCCATACTACTACCAGGCGCGAGCTGATCGTCCTTGAACACGGTGGCCTGGTGATCGATACTCCGGGAATGCGGGAGCTGGGACTGGAAACTGCCGACCTGGCGAAAAGCTTTGCCGATATCGACGAACTGGCGCAGCAGTGCCGTTTTCGCGATTGCAGCCACACCCACGAAACAGGCTGTGCTGTGCAAAAGGCCATAGCTGACAGCAGCCTTGCGGCCGAACGGCTGATAAGCTACCAAAAGCTGCAAAAGGAAGCAGGCTATGAAGGGCTGGATTACAAACAGATCGAAGAAGCCAAGCTGAACTCGATGTTCAAAGATATCGGCGGTATGAAAAACGCCCGCAGATTTTTACATGCCAAAGACAAGCGTAAACGCTGACAGCGTTATCTATTGAGTAAATAAGCAGCATATAAAATAAAACAGAGTGTACTTAAAAGTACACTCTGTTTTGTTTTATTACTGTATCTCAATATAAAATATTGTGGTAGAACTGGATCAGCCTTGCAAAATCGGTAAGCCATCCAAAAAATCATGCAGGTTGATAGCATCCCATGGCAGATGTTCGGCAATGGCCAGCCCCACCACATCGGTATGAGCAGAAACGTCACGAATGATGCGGCCGACCTGCGCCAGCGTCATTTCACCCTGTGCCGCATCGATAACAGTTCCGTCCGGTTGGGCAAATAGCAGTGAGCGGAACAGACGCGGGTCTAAAACATCTAAATCAAGATGGATGGCCAAATGCTTGATATCATTGCTTTGCAGCCAATCCACTATAGGCTTATTGCTGGTTTGCAGCTCTGCCGCCGTTACTTTATGCAGCTGCAAGCAGTCAAGTACCGCTGCTTCCTGTGGCGTTGGCGTGCCTAAGCCGCCATACATCACCCGCTCGGGCTTTAACGGCACTTTCACCGTAGCCGCAAAGGCAGGGTCGCCAGCTCCCAGCAGGTTACCCAGCACCATTGCGTGCTCATGGTAAAACATAGATGGAGTAGAAATATCCGGGTGGGCATCCAGCCACAGCACGCCCAGCTTGCCGTCATAGCGTTCATTGAGATAGGCAAGAGGAGCCTGCGCAACCAGACAATCACCGCCAAAAACTACTACCCGTTGCGGCTGGTAAGCATCAATTATTTTTGTAGCTGCCTGTAACTGCCGCAAAAGTACCGAACGTCCAACGACGCCGCCCTCCAGGGGCAATGCCTGCCCGTCATAAGCAGTTATAGGCACTTCTATTTGCGGCGTGCCATTGGCAGCAGGCGCCAGCCAGGCCAGCAGTTTGGCTCCCAACGAATAGGCAGGGTTATTGCCGCCCTGCCACTGGGGCATTATCAAGCGTAGTGTTTCAGTCATGTTCATTGCTCCTTTACTTTTTTCTTATACAATACCGTAAATAGTTGTTTTAAACAAGTCGGCAAAAACAGCGTGTACGTTAAAACATTTTAACGTACACGCTGCTTTTTTATTTTACTGTTCTTTAAATTTAACAAAGTCGCCGATACCCAAGCCGGGTGTAACCATAGGCTGCACCATGTTTTTAGGGTCGATGGCCACTTCGATGATGTAGGGTTCGTCCAGCTCCATCGCTTTTTCGACTGCTGACGCCAAAGCTTCCGGTGTTGCGACCTGTTCGCCGGCTACGCCAAAGGCGGCGCCGTATTTAACAAAATCCACATAGCCCGGCATTTCGCAGGAAGTGAAGCGTTTGTCGAATTGCACGGTTTGCAGCTGACGGATCATACCCAAACCACTGTTATTGAAAACGATGGCCGTGACGGGCAGCTTGTAGCTGGCAATAGTAAACAGCTCGGAGCCTGTCATTTTAAAACCGCCGTCGCCGCTGATGCTGATGACGCGGCTTTTGGGCCGTGCCAACTGCGCACCCATGGCTGCGGGCAAGCCAAAGCCCATTGTCCCCAGGCCTCCGGAGGAAAGCCACTGGCGGGCAAACTGGATCTTGATATGCTGTGCGGCCCACATTTGGTGCTGGCCTACGTCGGTAGTGATGATATAATCCTTATCTTTGATAACGGGATTCAGTGCTTTAAAAAACTGGGGCGCTGCTTCACCGCCAAAATCTTCGTCCATACTGGGCCAGCTTTCGATAAGCTGCCACCAGGCGTCAAGATCGTGCTTGATGCTGCCCGCTTCCAACATTTGCAGGGTAGTATTCATGTGCCCGGAAATGCCGATGCTGGAATAAATATTTTTGTCCAGCTCTGCCGGGTCGATGTCCAGATGGATAACGGTTTTATTGACACCGTAGCTGCTGCGTTCGCCGGTCACACGGTCGTTGAAGCGGCTGCCGACGGCTAAAATAAGGTCGGCTTCCTTAACGGCGTTATTGGCACGCTCGTGCCCGTGCAGCCCCGTCATGCCCAAAAACAGACAGCGGTAAGCACTGATAGCGCCTAAACCCATCAGGGTGCTGACAACGGGGATACGCAGCTTTTCGCACAGGTGCATGGCATCGTATTCGGCATCGGCGTTAATAACACCACCGCCAACCAGCATGACCGGGCGCTGCGATTTGTTAATAGCCGCCACAGCGGCGTCGATTTGGGACTGGGCAGGCAGTTCTTTCGGTAAAGGAGCCAGCTGGCCCGGTTCATAATCTATCAGCGCCGTCTGCACGTCGCGTGGTACATCAACTAGTATCGGCCCGGGGCGGCCTTCTTTTGCCATCTGGAAAGCCAGCCGCATGGTCTGCACCAGGTCTTCGGAACGTTTGACCAAAAAATTGTGTTTAGTTATCGGCATGGTGATGCCGGTAATATCAACTTCCTGAAAAGCGTCGCGACCGATCATCGCCGTAGGCACCTGACCAGTGATTGCGACAACAGGGATCGAATCTAAAAAGGCATTGGCAAGGCCCGTGACCAGATTGGTCGCGCCGGGCCCGGAAGTAGCGACACAGACGCCGACCTGACCGCCTGCGCGGGCATATCCGTCAGCCGCGTGGGCAGCGCCCTGTTCGTGAGCTGTCAAAATATGCCGAAGATCCGATTCACGCAAAGCATCGTAAAAAGGCAGGATCGCGCCTCCGGGATAACCAAAAACCGTAGTAACTCCTTGCTCTGCCAAACATTTGACCATTACTTCTGCGCCGGTCATCTGCATAAACTCACTTCCTTCCAATACCTAAAAAATCATTATGCCAGTTCCGCGGCAATCAGCTGTCCCATCTGCGAAGTGCTGACCTTAGTCAGCCCCTCCCCACAGAGATCAGGAGTGCGGTAGCCTTTTTCGAGTACACTGTCAACAGCAGCTTCGATAGCATCGGCGGCTGCGTCCTGGTTAAGAGAATAACGCAACATCATAGCTACGGAATAAATAGTTCCCAGCGGGTTGGCAATACCCTGGCCTGCAATGTCGGGCGCACTGCCGTGGATAGGCTCGTACATACCGGTACTGTCGCCCAGGCTGGCCGAAGGCAGCATACCGATACTTCCGGCAATGACCGAAGCCTCGTCGGAAAGGATGTCGCCGAAAATATTATTGGTCAGCACTACGTCGAACTGGCCCGGATTGAGTACCAGCTGCATAGCACAGTTATCTACATAAAAGTTATTCAGTTCAACATCGCCATAAGCTTTAGACTGCATTTCACCGACGATGCGGCGCCACATTCGGGAAGAAGCCAAAACATTGGCCTTATCGACTGAGGTGACCTTGCCACGGCGTTTTTTAGCTGCTTCAAAGGCAAATTTAGCAATGCGTTCCACTTCGGGGCGGGTATAGATCTCAACGTCAGAAGCTGTTTCCACACCGTCAGCGTCGGGTGCGGCTTCGTTTTTAGCGCCGAAATAGATACCGCCGGTCAACTCACGAACGATCAGCATATCAGTGCCTTCCACGCGCTCGTTTTTGAGCGGCGACAGATGGGCTACAAAGCGGGAAACCTTGATCGGACGCAGGTTGCAGTATAGGCCCAGCGCTTTGCGGATACCCAGCAAGCCTTTTTCGGGGCGCAGCTCTGGAGCGACGTTATCCCATTTGGGCCCGCCGACTGCGCCTAAAAGTACGGCGTCAGAGGTTTTAGCGGAAGCAATGGTAGCTTCCGGCAAAGGCACACCGGTAGCGTCGATAGCGGCACCGCCAATCAGCTGTCTGTCATATTCTATTGCCATACCAAATTTTTTAGCGGCGGCGTCAAGCACCTCTACGGCAGCGTCAACGATCTCGACGCCGATGCCGTCGCCCGGCAGTAAAGTGATCTTCATTATTGGTGGTCTCCTTTGACATAGTTGATAAGGCCGCCGCAGTCGGCGATCTTTTGAATGAATTCAGGCAGTGGTTTAGTCTGAATAGTAATGTCTTTATTAACGATTTTGATCTCGCCTTTCGCCATATCTACCTCCAGCTCGTCACCGGCTGCGATTTTTTCAACATCAGGGCCGATCTCCAGTACGGGCAAGCCAATATTGATGGCATTGCGGTAGAAAATACGGGCAAAGCTGTCGGCGATGATACATTTGACGCCTTTGACTTTGATGACCATGGGAGCGTGCTCGCGCGAGGAACCGCAGCCAAAATTTTTGCCGGCCACCACATAGTCGCCCGGCTGTACGCTTGGGGCAAAAGTCGTGTCGATGTCTTCCATAGCATGTTCGGCCAATTCGTTAAAATCGGCAATATTCAAATAACGGGCGGGAATGATAACGTCGGTATCGACGTGGTCGCCGTAACGCCATACTTTACTCATTTGATTACCTCCTCGGGGCTTGCGATATAACCTTTGATAGCGCTGGCTGCCGCCACATAAGGGCTGGCCAGATAAACCTCGCTGTCAACATGTCCCATACGCCCGCGGAAATTACGGTTGGTAGTGGAAACGGCACGCTCGCCTGCTGCCAGAATACCCATATAACCGCCCAGGCAAGGGCCGCAGGTAGGTGTGGAAACCGCGGCTCCGGCGTCGATAAAGGTATCGATATAGCCTAAGCGCATGGCTTCTTTATAAATCTCCTGCGTAGCAGGAATGATGATGGCACGTACATGAGGATGCACTTTGTTGCCCTTCATAACTTCGGCAGCCTGCTGCAAATCTTCCAGGCGGCCGTTAGTGCAGGAACCGACAACGACCTGATCGATCTTGATATGGCCGGCTTCGGTAACAGGATGGGTGTTTTCAGGCAGATGCGGATAGGAAACCACCGGCACCAGCTCATCTAATTTAATGGTGATGACGCGGTCATAAATTGCGTCGGCATCGGCAGTCACCGGCTCCCAGGCACGGGTAACACGCTCATTCAAATAAGCGATGGTTTTTGCGTCCACAGGGAAAATACCGTTTTTGCCGCCGGCTTCGATAGCCATATTACAGATAGTGAAACGGTCAGCCATTTCCAGCTCGGCCACGCCGTCACCGCAGAATTCCAAAGATTGATAACGGGCACCATCCACGCCGATCATACCGATCAGGGTGAGGATGATGTCTTTGCCCTTAACATATTTAGGCAGTTTGCCGGTCAGCTCTACTTTAATAGTAGCGGGCACCTTAAACCAGGTCGTGCCGCTGGCCATAGCCGCACCGATGTCGGTTTGGCCCATGCCGGTGCTGAGCGCGTTCAGAGCGCCATAAGTACAAGTATGAGAGTCGGCGCCGATAATGATCTCACCGGGAGCTACAAGGCCGCTGTCGGGCAAGAGTGCATGCTCGATGCCCATACGTCCTACTTCAAAATAATTGGTGATCTCGTGCTGGCGTGCAAAGTCGCGCATACGCTTGCACATGGTCGCCGATTTGATATCTTTGCACGGAGAAAAATGGTCGGGCACTAACGCGATCTTATCCTTATCAAAGACCGGGCGGCCGATTTTTTCAAATTCATCGATCGCCGGCGGGCCGGTGATATCGTTAGCCAAAACCAAATCCACTTGGGCAACCAGCAAGTCTCCAGCCTGTACCGCACTGCGGCCTGCATGCTTGGCCAAGATTTTTTCCGTCATTGTCATACCCATAACTATAACCCTCCTAAGTTTATACGAATGCAGGCTGCGGGGACTAAGCCCCGCTCTGCATCAAGGTTTCCTGTGTTTATTTTTTCATCCAGCTCATCATGCCGCGCAGGTTTTTGCCAACGCCTTCGATCGGGTGCTCGGCACCGTTACGGCGCATAGCGTTGAACGCAGGGCGGTTAGCCTGATTTTCGAGGATCCAGTTTTTAGCAAAGGTGCCGTCCTGGATCTCGGTCAGAACCTGTTTCATAGCAGCTTTGGTTTCATCGGTGATGATGCGCTTGCCAGTTACATAGTCGCCGTATTCAGCAGTATCAGAGATGGAATGGCGCATTTTAGCCATGCCGCCTTCATACATCAGGTCAACGATAAGTTTCATTTCGTGCATACATTCAAAGTAAGCGCTTTCCGGTTTGTAGCCAGCTTCAACCAAAGTTTCGTAACCTGCGGTAATGAGTGCAGTCACGCCGCCGCAAAGTACAGCCTGTTCGCCAAAAAGGTCGGTTTCAGTCTCTTCACGGAAGGTGGTATCGAGTACGCCGGCACGGGTACCGCCAATACCTTTAGCATAGGCAAGGGCAATATCATAAGCTTTGCCGCTGGCGTCCTGGTGTACTGCTACCAGACAGGGCACGCCTGCGCCTTCGGTGAATACGCGGCGCACAAGATGGCCGGGGCCTTTAGGAGCGACCATAAAGACGTCGATGTCAGCGGGGGGCACGATCTGTCCGAAATGGATATTGAAGCCGTGAGCGAAAGCAAGGGCAGCGCCCTGTTTCAGGTTAGGAGCGATATCGTTTTTATAGGTAGCGCCCTGTTTTTCGTCGGGGATCAGCATCATAACTACGTCGGCAGCTTTAGTTGCTTCGGCGGCAGTCATAACCTTCAGGCCGGCTGCTTCAGCTTTAGCCCAGGATTTGGACCCTTCATACAAACCTACGATAACATTAGCGCCACTTTCCTTTAAGTTAAGGGCATGCGCATGGCCTTGAGAACCGTAGCCGATAATAGCGATAGTTTTACCATTGAGCATTTCCCAGTTTGCGTCTTTGTCATAATACATTTTTACCATTGTTTTTACATCTCCTTTTGTGTACTGTGTTTATTTAAATTTGAGAACTGACTAGATTAAATAGCTGATTGCCTGCAGCTGTCCTGCGGCCAGGCGTAACGCGACTTTTGGACGTCCATAGAGCCGTCGCCCCGTTCCAGTGCCACCAGGCCTGTCTGTACCATTTCCAGTATGCCGTAGGGCCGCATCACATCGACAAAAGCGTTCAGCTTATCGTCGATACCGGTCGCCAAAAATATCAGCGACTCACCTGTCACATCAACAGCGTGGGCACGAAAGACATCGGCCAGCCGCAGCAGCTCCAGCCTTTTGTCACCGGCGTGGACCTTGACCATGACCATACTGCGTTTAGCGCTGGCTTTAGGCGGCAGCACTTTCACAGCCTCTACCTCGACCAGCTTTGTCAGCTGTTTGCAGACCTGCTTGATAGTAGCGTCATCAGCCTGCATGGTAACAGTCATCCTCGAAAATTCGGGGTTTTGCGTAGTGCCGACTGCCAGACTGTCGATATTGAAGCCGCGCCGCGAAAACATACCCGCGACCCGCATCAGGACACCGGGCTGGTTACGCACTACGATAGATAGGATCTGCTCCATTTTGCCACCTCCCAGGAAATTTAGATATAAAAAAACGCCCCTACCTGCTTTGCAGATAGGGGCGACTTTCACCGCGGTACCACCCTAATTTGACCTCATTGTCTCGAAGCTTGGCTTCGAACGCTTAACGCTGCGCCGGCGTCGCTTCCTACTGAAACACTGTCCCGTTCAGAAACGCGGCTCCCGGGCGAGTATCATCACTGTACCGTTACGGCTTGCACCACCCGCCGTTTCTCTGCTTTCGGTAAACTCAGCAACTTTATTCCCATTCAAAGCCTTTGCTATCAAGTTGTAAAACAAAATGTAATTTGTTCGTGTTATGTTTTACATTATGCCAGTATTTTTGCCACTTGTCAAGATTTTTTTGTATCATTCTTTTGCGATTTTTCTGAATTTTGTTTTTCTTTTACAAAATTGCTGGACTAAATGGCAATAATATCATATCCTATAATATTATAAGGAAGTAAACGTTCGAGGTGTATATCCATGAAACTGCTCAAAGAAAAAATCATGTCCGAAGGCCTGGTCTTAAACGATGCTATTTTAAAGGTAGATTCTTTTTTAAACCATCAGATCGATCCCGAGCTGATGATGGAGATCGGCAAGGAATTCCACCGCCGTTTTGCAGGCTGCGGCGTTACCAAGATCTTTACCATCGAATCCTCAGGCATCGCCTGCGCTTTACCGACGGGTCTGTGCCTGCACGTACCCGTTGTTTTTGCCCGCAAGCAAAAATCGGCGCTGATGAGCAGCGATGCTTACAGTACCAAGGTCTATTCCTTCACTAAAAAAGTCACCAGCGAAGTGACTGTTTTAAAAAAGTTTTTGCCACCTGGAGAAAAAGTCCTCATTATCGATGACTTTCTGGCTAACGGCGAGGCAGCCTTTGGCCTGGCTAACATCGTCAGGCAGGCTGGCAGCGAAGTAGTCGGTATCGGCATCGTTATCGAAAAATCTTTCCAGCCCGGCCGTCAGCGCCTTATCGATGCCGGCTTCCGCGTCGAATCGCTGGCCCGAGTACAGGCCTTTAAAGACGGCAAGGTGATTTTTGCCGAATAGTATTCGGCAAAGCAGTAAAGCCCCGTTACTCAATGAGTAACGGGGCTTTTTTTAATCGTTGAGCCGCTTATATTTGATATACATATGACAAACTGCAAGTCCCATCACGATATACGCCAGCAGATTGATATCCTCGTTCAGATCCTTGAACCTGACATAAGCCGTCAGGACGATGATACCTATCTCTCGATTGAAAATCATACTCACAGTTTTACAAGATTAACTTGCAGGATACCGTCCAGGCCCTGCAGCAGTTTCAAAGTTTCTTTGCCCACTTCGCTGTCCACGGTCATAAACATCATGGCGTTGCCGTCTTTGATGTTGCGGCTGACCTGCATAGTAGCGATGTTGACTTTGCTGGCGCCCAGCAGGGTACCGATCTGCCCGATCATGCCCGGTTTGTCCTGATTGCGTGCTACCAGCATAAAGGGAGCCGGAGTCAGGTCGAACTGATAGTCGTCGATCTCGATGATACGGATCTCCTTTTCGCCAAAAACAGTACCGGCGACAGTAAAGACATCGTCCTTCGTATGGATCTTGACCTGTAGCAGATTGTGTTTACCTGCATGCTTGCTTTCGATAACATCGACGCCACGGCTTTCAGCCGTCAATGCCGCATTGACATAATTGACGCGTTCTTTGAGGATGGGTTCAAATACGCCCTTCAATACAGCACGGGTCAGCATACCGGTTTCCATTGCAGCAACTTCGCCGGTATAGATGATCTCTACTTTTTCGACGGCTGCTTTTTTCAACTGGTAATACAGCTTGCCCAAATATTCGCCCAAAGTCAGGTAGCCCTGCATCTCTTCCAGCTCGGTCGGCTGTAAAGTCGGCAGATTAACTGCATTCGGAACCATTTCGCCGTGCAGCGCCGCAATAACTTCTTCGGCGATAGCTATACCTACGTTGTCCTGGGCTTCGGTAGTATCCGCGCCCAGATGCGGGGTCAATACACATTCCGGCAGATCGATCAGCGGCGAGATAGGTTGCGGCTCGTCTACCAAAACGTCGATACCGGCGCTGGCTACGATGCCTTCTTTAATGGCAGCCGCCAGATCGTTTTCGTTGATCAGGCCGCCGCGGGCACAGTTGACCACGCGTACACCCGGTTTGCATTTGGCAAACTCTTTGGTGGTGATCATATTAAAGGTTTCTTCTGTTTTTGGGGTATGGATGCTGATAAAGTCAGACTGCTCCAGCAGTTCATCTAAAGTCTCGCATTTTTCAGCGCTGTATTTACGGAAACGGGCATCGGCGATATACGGGTCATAAGCCACGATCTTCATGCCGAAAGCCTGCAGGCGGGTAGCCACCAGACCACCGATACGGCCCAGGCCGATAATACCCAAAGTTTTGCCCAGCAGCTCGCTGCCTTTAAGGCCGGTGCGGTCCCAAACTCTGGATTCGATCATTTTATGGGCTTTGACCACGTTGCGGGACGAGCTGAGCAAGAGGCCGATCGTATGCTCGGCTGCCGAAACGATATTGGATTCCGGCGTATTGACGACGATTATACCGCGTTTGGTAGCGCCTTCCATCTCGATGTTGTCAACGCCGTTACCGGCACGGCCAACTACTTTTAAATTAGTCGCATGCTTGTAAAACTCTTCGTTGATCTTGGTAACACTGCGCACAACGATGGCGTCATAATCGGGGATGATAGCGAGCAATTCTTTTCTGTCGATATCAAAACGCACGTCTACGTCAAAGTCCGGCACCGCTTGCAGCAAAGCTACACCTTTGTCAGAAATTTTTTCGGTTACAATAATTTTCATTGTCCATCTCTCCATTCACCTGTAAAATAAAAAACTCTCGGCTTGATCAATTACAATCAAGGACGAGAGTTCTACTCACGTGGTGCCACCTTTTTTCGCCGCAGTGCGGCCTCATTGCCGATATATCGGTCGGACCCGGACAGGTTGCAACCCCTGTCTCCTCCGGAGCGGAATTCAGTTTTAGGACGTTACGGCTTGCACTGACCGCCGTTTCTCTGTACCGCCTGCTGACTTACTTTTCTCCATCGTCGGATAAATGAACTATGTAATTTTCAAGCTTGTATCAATTATAGTCCGACCCTTTTGGCTTGTCAAGCTGCACAAACATGTTTTTATGTAATACATCTTACAGTTTCTCCAGGATTTTTATTAAAGGGTACAATCCCACCGTCAAAGCAAAGGCCATACTGATACTGTCAAAATCAAGTCTGCCCAAATGCAGGCTGTTTAGCCCGGCAACAAAAATCATCGTCAGCCAAAACATGGCATAGAGCGCCACAAAAAGCTGCACCCACCAGGGCTGCTCTTTATAACGCGGCTGCCCGTCCTTATTGTTCTCGGTCATGCAAGGCTTCCTCCTGCCATTCTAAGTTCTCGTCGTCCAGCTTGCTGCCATCCAGGCGTTTATTGATAACCCGGCTGCGCCTGGCTGCCGCATCGATATGGCCGCTGGCCTCCTGTAGTTTCTTTTTCGTTTTATCCAAAAGCAGGCTGAAGGTAGTAAAATCCTGCTTCACAGCAGCGATAGTACGCCACACCTCGCCAGTGCGTTTTTCGATAGCCAGCGTTTTAAAGCCCATTTGCAGGCTGTTGAGCAGGGCGGCCAAAGTGGTCGGCCCGGCCACACACACCCGGTAAGTACGCTGTAATTCGTCCAGCAAGCCCGGCAGGTTCACCGCTTCGGCAAAAAGCCCTTCTATGGGCAGGTACATAATGGCAAAATCCGTAGTTTGCGGCGGGCACAGGTATTTGCTCTGGATATCCTTGGCCTCGCTTTTCAGCCGACGTTCCAGCTGCTTTAGTGCCACATCGGCAGCAGCAGTATCGGCCTGTTCGCGAGCCTCCAGCAACCGCTGAAAATCCTCCTGCGGGAATTTGGCGTCGATAGGCAGCCATACAATGTCGTCCTTGCTGCCCGGCAGCTTCAAGGCAAATTCTACCCGTTCAGCGCTGCCCTGCTTCACGGCCACGTTCTCGGCAAACTGTTCCGGCGCCAGCAGGTCGCGCAGCAAAATACCCAACTGCATTTCGCCCCAGATACCGCGGTTTTTAACATTGGAAAGGATGCGTTTTAAATCGCCGACGCCGCCGGCCAAAGTCTGCATCTCACCTAAACCCCGATGTACCTGTTCCAGGCGCAGGCTGACCTGCTGGAAAGATTCGCCTAAACGGCGTTCCAGCGTCGATTGCAGCTTTTCGTCAACGGTCAGGCGTATCTGTTCCAGATTGGCCGCCGTGCTTTCGCCCAACTTCTCCAACCTTTTATCCAGTTGCTCTCCTAAGCGGTCGGAAGCTGCCTGGCTTTCCATCCGAGCCGCACGTGCCAACGTATTCTGTTCGCTGCGCAGATCGCGCACGTTTTCGTAAAACCGCCGTTCCAGGCTGTCAAGCTGCCGCGTAACATCTTGCAACAGCTCGTCGTTTTGCTGCCCGCGCGCCTGCACAAGCCGCCACACCATTATCAAAACCGCTACCTGCACCAATAGCAGCAGCGCCAGCAGTATCATTTCCAAAGTCATAGTCAAGCTCGCTTTCATTAAAATATTTATTAACTTATTATAGCAGATTAGCAACTATTCTACACCGTCTTTTATGATTTTTACATATTTACGCTCCGTGGCCCTTAGTGTTATAATAAACAATAATTAATTGTTTAATTAATCTCTGAAGGAGTGTTCTGTATGAATCCAGTTGAAGCCTCGGCATCCTCTGCTGAAAAAATCCTTTTAGCTGCGACCGACCTGTTCGCCGCTAATCACTTTAACGGCGTTTCTATCAAAGAGATCGCCAAAAAATCCGGTGTTAACAGCGCCCTTATTTCTTATTATTTCGGTGGCAAAAAAAATCTTTATCAGGAAGTGCTCAACGAGCAGTCTAATTTATTTTTAAACCTTATCGCCAGAGTCAGCAGCAAAGAGCTGGCGCCGCTTGCGAAGCTGCGCGAGTATATCGCCGCTATCTCCGAGGTGCAGAAGCTGCACCCACATCGTATCCATTTGATTTACCGCGAGCTTTTGACGCCTACTTTTATGTGCGACAGCTTTATCAAAAACCGTCTTTATAAGATCCACAAATTCATGTCCGATCTGGTTACCGATGGTATTGCCGACGGCAGCATCAAAAAAAACGTACTGCCCACCCACGTGGCTTTTACTTTGGAAAGCATCATCGTATTCTTTTTTCTGACACATAACCAGATTCGTGATTTGGGTAATTTTGAATCCGGCAAAGAAAATACTTATTTGGAAGAAACTTTGAATACTTATTTATCTTCCATTACCAATCAGGTCAGGGGGAATGAAGATGTCGATTAAAGAGCATTTACAGGAGATATTCAAAAAACTGCCACTCAAAAAGCAGCATCTGTATATCATCGCTGGTATTCTGGCCCTACTGCTGCTTTACCATATCGTCAGCAATATCCTGGCCAAGCCGGATATCGTCAAAGAAGTTCCCTATGTCCGCACAGTAACAATTGGTAAGGAAACCGTTGACGAAACATCTTCCTATCCGGGCGAGGTGCGCGGCCGCTACGAAAGCAACCTGGCTTTTCAGGCAGCCGGTAAGATCATCAGCCGCAGTGTAAATCTGGGCGATACGGTCACCGCCGGTGAAGTTTTGATGCGCATCGACCCGCAGGATATCGAGCAAAGTGTCGAAGCCAGCCAGGCTGCCGTGGCTTCTGCTGAAGCTAATTATAAGCTGGCCAAAGACAACGCTTCCCGTTACACTACCCTGTATAACAGCGGCGGCGTCAGTAAGGCCATGATGGAGCAATATAACACACAAATGGAAGCTGCTGCTTCCACACTGCGGCAGGCGCGGGCCCAGCTGATCGCCAACAGCAACCAGCTTTCCTATACCCAGCTTGTAGCAGACCATGATGGCGTAGTTGCCAACGTCAGCGGCGAAGTAGGACAGGTAGTGGCCGCAGGTACTCCTGTAGTCACCGTTGTCCAAAGCGGCGAGCAGGAAGTACAGATCTACATCCCGGAAAACCATCTGGATAAGATCCACCCCAACCAAACTGCAACTATCAATTTCTGGGCTTTAACAAACGTCACTGCCGACGGCTACGTTCGCGAGATCGCGCCGATGGCCGACAGCGTTACCCGCACCTACAAAGTACGCGTAGCCGTACCGCATATGCCAGCGCCCGTTAAGCTGGGTATGACGGCCAAAGTGCATTTGCAAAGCGGTACTGAAAGCGGCATCATGCTGCCGGCAGCCGCTATCTATCAAACTGCCAGCGAGCCGCAGGTCTGGCTCGTCAACGGCACTAAAGTCCATACGCAAAAAGTAACCATCGGCGGTTATGAAGGCAATAACGTCAAAATCACTAGCGGGCTCGACCAGGGCGACATCGTCGTTGTCGGCGGTGTCAACAAGCTGTCCGAAGAGCAAACCGTCCGCCTGGAAGCTGGTGCAGGCCAATGAAAAACAACTGGGCCGCCTGGTCGATCAAACATAAACAAATAATCTACTTCTTTATGTTTCTCTGCCTGGTCATGGGTATCTATTCCTACAAATCCTTAGGCCGCAGCGAAGACCCCAGCTTCACTATCAAGCAGATGGTGGTTTCGGCCGCCTGGCCGGGCGCTACTGCCAAAGAAGTGGAAGAACAGCTGACCGATAAAATAGAAAAACAGCTGCAAACCGTGCCCAACGTCGACCGTTTGACAAGTTATTCCCGTCCCGGCACGGCAGTTATCAACGTTTACCTGCAGGATACAGTCCCCGTCAAAGAGATAAAACAGCGCTGGCTGGAACTGCGCAATATCGCTAACGACGGTAAGAGCAACTTGCCTGACGGCGCTTTAGGGCCTTTTTTCAATGACCGTTTCGACGATGTTTACGGCAACATTTACGCCGTCACATCGGAAAGCTTTTCTTATGAAGAGATGCGTGTCGTCGCTGAAAATATCAAAGACAAATTTTTTCGGATACCTGATGTTAAACGGGTAGAATTAGTAGGCGTGCAGCCGCAAAAAATCTATATCCAAATGTCCAATGCCAAACTGGCACAGCTTGGCATACCTATTGATACTTTAGCCGCAACTATTCAGGCAGAAACTGCCATTACGCCTTCAGGCATGGCAGAAAGTGACAGCACCAACACCTATCTGCGCCTGACCGGCTCACCCGACACGCTGGCTAATATCAGCAACATTCCCATTCAGGCTAACGACCGAACCTTCCGCTTGGGCGATATTGCCGAGATCAAACGCGGCTATGCCGAACCTGCTGAACCGAAAATGTATTTTAACGGCCATCCAGCCGTTGGTATTGCGATTTCGATGCAGGACGGCGGCAACAACATCAAGCTTGGTGAAAACCTTGATACGGCCGTCAAACAGATCAAAGAGAATCTGCCGCTGGGCTTTGAGCTCAATCAAGTTGCTAACCAGCCGCAGGTAGTTAAAAATTCTATCGGCGAATTTACTGACAGCCTGCTGGAAGCCATAATCATCGTGCTGGCCGTCAGCCTGCTCAGTTTGGGGCGGCGTTGCGGCTATGTTATTTCTGTCTGCATCCCACTGGTACTTTTGGGCACCTTTATCGGTATGTATGCTCTGAACATCGATCTGCACAAGGTCTCCCTGGGCGCATTGATCATTTCTCTGGGTATGCTGGTAGATGATGCCATCGTCGTCGTCGAACTGATGGAAGTCAAGATGTCAGAAGGCTGGGAACGTACCAAAGCCGCCAGCTATGCCTTTGAGACCTGTGCCATGCCGCTGTTGACAGGCACTTTGATCACCTGCACCGGCTTTATGCCGATCTTCTTCGCTAAATCCAGTGCGGCGGAATTCGCATCTTCTCTGTTCCCTGTCATTTCGATGGCGCTGCTGCTTTCCTGGGTCATATCGGCGACTGTGGCTCCTGTTTTAGGCCATGCCTGGATCAAACCCAAGCAGCTTATCAATGAAAATGACGTTTATAACACACGCTTCTATAAAAAATTCCGCAGTATCCTCTCCTGGTCGATGCTGCATCAAAAAATAGTCATCCTGACTACCCTGGGTATTTTTATAGGTTCACTGCTACTCGTCCCGTTCATCAAGCAGGAATTTTTCCCTGCTTCCGTACGGCCCGAGCTTTTAGTCGAACTGAATCTGCCCGAAGGCAGCAGTATCAAAGCGACCGATGAAGCCGCTCTGAAGCTGACCGAAATGCTGAAAAACAATCCCGATGTCGAAAGTATCGGCTCCTACGTAGGTAAAAGTGCGCCGCGCTTCGTCCTTGTTATGGACCCGGTACAGCCGCGCAACAATTATGCCCAGCTGGTAGTAGTCGCTAAAGATATCGACGCTCGCAAACGGCTGGAGCCGCAAATACGTGAACTGGTAGCAGCCAACCTGCCCAGCGTCGTCAGCTATTCCCGCTCCATTCCTTTGGGCCCGCCGGCAGCTTACCCTGTAATGCTGCGCGTCACCGGCCCCGATGATGCGGTAGTTAAAAAATACGCACAGCAGGTACGCACCGTGATGGCGCAGAACCCAGCCGTGACCATGACCCGTTTTGACTGGATGGAGCAGGCAGGCACAGCGCGGCTCACTATAGACAACGATAAACTTCGGCAGATGGGCCTGAGCCGCAAATCCGTCGCGAATGCCTTGCAGGCCGAAATTTCCGGCTATACAGTTGCTCAATATTTGGAAGGCGACCAGACTATCGATATGGTATTCCGTTTGCAGCCAGGCGACCGCTCTACAGTCACCGAGCTGGAGACTTTGACCATACCCACCTCTGGTGGGGCAGTGCCCTTGTCACAGGTAGCGCGGCTTAGCTACCAATCCGAAAACGGTATGATCTGGCGGCGTAACTTGCAGCCTACTATCACCGTCTGTGGCGGCATTGGCGAAGGCGTTACCGGTAACGATATCACCAAACAGGTTTACGACGATCTGAGCCAGCTACGGCAAAATCTTCCCGACGGCGTCACTATTGAGATCGGCGGCAGTTTGGAAGACAGTGCCAAAACCTTAGGTTACCTTTTGGAACCCGTCCCTGTCATGCTGCTGATTATGATGATCCTGCTGATGCTGCAACTAAAAGACATCCGCAAGCTGTTCGTCATCCTTTGTACCGCACCGCTGGGACTGACAGGCGTCATGCTGGGCCTGATAATTTTTAACGCTCCTTTGGGCTTTATGGCCGAACTTGGCGTGCTAGCCTTAACGGGTATCATCATCCGTAACTCGGTAGTGCTAATAGATCAGATCGACCTGCATTTGCAGGCTAACAAATCACCGTGGGAGGCAGTTTTAGAATCTGCCATCGTCCGTTTCCGCCCCATTATGTTGGCGGCACTGACTACGATTTTGGGCTTGATACCCATGTTTACCAGCCCCTTCTGGAATTCCATGGCTGTAGCTATCGCCTGCGGGCTTTCCGCTGCGACACTGCTGACCCTGGTGGTACTGCCGGTCATCTACACAGCCGTTTTTAAAATTAAACCAGAGTGATATGCAAGGGCGGCAGCTGCCGCCTCAAAAATGGAGAATACGCCATGATTAGAAAGTTACAGAAAAAAGATATCCACAAAGTTGCAGCTATTTGGCTGGCGGCCAATCTGCAAGCCCATAATTTTATTTCTTCGCAATATTGGCAGAATAATTTTGCAGCGGTACAGACAATGCTTGCACAAGCAGAAGTATATGTTTATGTAGACGAAGCTGGCATCCAGGGTTTCATTGGACTGGCAGGCGACCACATCGCAGGAATTTTTGTGGAGAGCAAGGCACAGTCCGCCGGTATAGGCAAGCAGCTGCTGGACTTTGTCAAAGGTATCAAAAAGCACTTAAGCTTAAGCGTTTATCAAAAGAATATGCGGGCAGCAAAATTCTACAAAAAAGAAAATTTTACAATCAAAGACGAGCAAACGGATGAAAATACCGGCGAAAAAGAATACCTTATGATCTGGCAACAGTAATTACATTAGGTATGCGAAGATACGAGCCGCCTTTTCACAACAATCCGCAAAAAAAACACCGTACAGTTTTACTGTACGGTGTTTTACTTAAATTGTGTTGCTGCGCCTCAAGCTTTTCTTTTAGCGCGATCCCCTGATGTTGCTATTATTTAACAGCTCAATCCTTTTTCAAAATAACACGGGCCAGCTTACAGATCACTTTTAATTCTTCCATATCTGCTTTTTCCAGCACAGTTTTAAGATCGTCATTAAAAATCACCTGGCTGTTGCTGACGGTATCACTCAAAAATTCATCTACCGAAGTATTGAGGGCATTGGCGATAGCCACCAATGTTTCCAGTCCGATTTTAGTATGGGCAGTTTCAATATTGCTCATATGCGGTTTAGAAATGCCAATTTTTTCGGCCAGGTCTTTTTGCAGAACGCTTTGTTTGATCCTCGTCAGTTTTATTCTTTTGCCAATAGATACATAATCAATCATTAGTATGCCTCCCCGTAGCTTGTGCTCTATATTCACATGAGCATATAAATTTACTTATCAAATATCCAAGATTTGCTATACATAAATTATATAACATAAAATTAAACTTTGTAAAGCTGCCAGGAGACTTTTATTGCTTATTTTCGATGTTTATATACTACCGTATATTTAACTTAACAAAAATTAAAGCACAACATTGTTGTGCTTTACAGTTTTTATGCTATTTTCACCTAAGCTATGTTGATTAAATTTCTTCCGCTAAAGCTTTTAATGCTAAAGCATAGCCCTTAAAACCCAAACCACAGATCTGCCCTAAGCAGGCTGCCGCCGTAACAGATTTATGGCGAAATTCTTCGCGGGCGTGGATATTACTCAAATGTACTTCGATCGTCGGTAAAGCTACCGCTTTGAGCGCGTCCAATACAGCAATGCTGTAATGGGTAAAGGCCGCCGGGTTAATAACGATGCCGTCAAACTTTCCGTAAGCCTGCTGGATCAGCGTTACCAGCTCACCTTCGACATTACTTTGCGCCACTTCTACTTCCACATTCAGCGCCGCTGCTGCTTTTTGGATATAGGCACACAAGGCAGGATAATCCAGCTTGCCATAAATAGTTTTTTCACGTACGCCCAGCATATTGATATTAGGACCATTCAATACGAGTATTTTTTTCATCAGCTTTCTCTCCTTGCCAGCTCCAGTAAGGCCGCTAACGCTGCTTTTACATCGCCGTTATTGTCGATGCGGTGATCACCGTGACCTTGATACAGTCCGATACGCTCGGCATATAAATCAAATATCTTCTGCCTGCCTGCCGCCAGCAGCGGCCTGCTTTCTGTATCCACATCCTGAACGATGTTTTCAGGGCTGCGGTCGATAAAAACTACGATGCCGCTGCTTTTGAAAGCTTCCATATTGGCAGCACGCTTAACTGCGCCGCCGCCTGCTGCGATCACGCAGCCATGCAGACCGGCTAAATGCAGTGCCGTACGAGTTTCAGCGTCGCGAAAACAGTCTTCACTGACAGCGAACAGCTCTTTGATCGTCCGCCCCTCACGCTCTTCCAGCACCTGGTCGGCATCGTAAAAACCGTATCCCAGCTGCTGGGCCAGTAAGCGGCCCAAAGTGGATTTACCGCTGCCGGGCATACCGATCAGGATAATATTTTTCATAGCTGCTTTTCCATTTCCGCAGCTATTTTTAAAATCACATCATTGCCGATCTTCCGTTGCAGCCAAATCTCTTCAGCAGCTACGGCCTGCGCCACCAGCATAAACATACCGTTGACAGCCTGTTTACCAAGCTGCCTGGCCTGCTGCAAAAATAAGGTCTGCGTCGGATTGTAAATCAAATCAATAGCAGTTTCAAAATTACCCACTGTTTTCAGCGACACCGGCGACGCCTCCACATTGGGATACATGCCTACCGGCGTACAGTTGATCAGCAGGTCGCCTGTATAACGCTCCAAATGCACATAATTAACAAACTGCGTTGGTACGCTGCTGCACAAAGTCTTCATATAGGGAGCAATACCCTGCGTATTGCGTGAAACTAAAAGCAGCTTCGCGATACCATGATCGATCAAATATTGCAGCACGGCCCGTGAAGCACCACCCGTACCTAAAACAGCGGCGCTTTTACCTTCCACTTCGATGCCGTTATGCTCCAGCAAGCGGCCAAAGCCGGAATAATCGGTATTATAACCGCGGATAGCCCCATTATAGAAATGGATAGTATTTACGGCGCCGATACCCTGCGCTTCCATACTAAGGGTAGTCAAAGCCGCCATTACATTGATTTTGTGTGGTATCGTTACGTTGACACCGCAGTATTTACCACGCATCTCATGCACCGCTTCGTATAATTCTTCCGGCGGTACCTCCAGCAGCTCATATGTTCCTTCTACGCCCAGTTCTTTAAAGATCAGCTGGTGGATCTGTGGTGATAAGCTATGCCCTAGTCGGGCTCCCAGCAAACCAAAATGAACCATAATCTTACCTCCTATCTGCCGTCGGCAGGATAGTTGCCGAGGATCTTACAATAAGCACAACTGTCAGAAAGCTGCGCTAAAGCCTGACGCACACGTTCCTCACGCAGATTGCCAACAAGGTCGATGTGAAAAAAATATTCCCAGGATTTTCCTTCGATGGGACGCGATTCCAAATTCATCATATTCAAACCGCTGTGGTAAAAATGTCCCAAGGTTCTGTACAGCGACCCGGCCTCATGCTTCACAGCAACCACTACCGTTATTTTGTTGGCGTTGGCTGCCTGCTCCGCCTCGTTGGCGATAACAATAAAGCGGGTGTAATTATTGGAATTATAATTGATGTTTGCCGCCAAGATCTGTAAGCCGTACATTTCAGCCGCCTGGCTACCGGCGACTGCGGCTAAATACCTGTCCTGCTTGTCTCTGACGGTTTCCGCGCTTTTGGAAGTGCTGAAATAGGGCACCAGCTCCATCTGCGGATACTGCTGAAAAAATTCTTTGCTTTGAGCAAAGCCCTGCGGATGGGAATAGACCGTAGTAATATCCTTCAGCCTGGCACCGGGCACACCTAAAAGGTTATGCTCGATCTTGACGCATTGCTCGCCGACGATGGAACAGTCATAATGGCGCAACAGGTCGTAAACCTCGGTGATGCCGCCGGTCGAAGAGTTCTCGATCGGCAGGACGCCATACTTGATTTCACCTTTTTTTACAGCCTGCACTACATCTTCAAACAGTGCGTAATGATGGCGGTTGATCTGCCGACCGGCAAAATATTTTTCCAGTGCCTGGTGGCTGTAAGAGCCGGGCATGCCGAAGCAGCCTACCTCCAACTCCGCCAACGCTGCCTGCGGCGCAGCCTTAGCCAGTAAAACATGCTCCAAAGCTTTACTTTGATCCATGATCGTTTGCAGCGTCGCCGTCACTGCCGCAGAATATTCCTGATGCTGCAACCGACCGCAGGCTTTGGCAATGACCTGCGCTTCCCTCGTTGCATCAAGCACAGGCAGGCCGTGCTGCTTTTTATAGGCCGCAACTTCCAGCACTGCCTCCATGCGTTCTTCCAGCAGGGCAACCAGCTGGGCATCCAGCTTATCTATCCGGCTGCGGATAGCATCTAAATCCAAGTTTTCCATGCTTACACCTCACCGTTAATGTCTGATGTCAACAGCATATCTAAAATAGTCCAGGCCGTCACACCTTCGACAACGGGCACCGCCCGTTGAACGATACAGGGATCGTGGCGTCCTTTAATTTCTAAAACCGTTTCGGTGTGCTCGGCCACATTCACTGTTTTCTGCGGCTGTGAGATCGACGGCGTCGGCTTGATCCCGACTTTAAAAACTACCGGCATCCCGTTAGTGATACCGCCCAGGATACCGCCATTGTTATTGGTTGTCGTACGCACCTTGTCGCCGTCATAATACAGCGGATCATTAGCCTGTGAGCCGGTGCTGCGGCAAAAGCCGAAGCCCAGTCCAAATTCCAGTCCTTTGACCGCCGGTATGGAAAACAAGACGTGCGCTAAACGGCTTTCCAACGAATCGAAAAAGGGCTCGCCCACACCTGCCGGCAGATTGACCGCCATACATTCCACACTGCCGCCAATAGAATCCTGATGCTCGCGCGCTTCTAAAACCAATGCCTGCATTTCGGCGCCGCGCACATCATCCAACACAGCAAAATCTTTTTGGCGCAGGCTCGTCAATAATTCGGCACCCTCGCCTAATGGGTCAAACTTCCTGTCAAAAACCTCACCCACATTATTGATATGAGCTCCAACAACAATGCCGTAACGTGCCAGTGCCAGCTTGGCTACCGCACCCATAAACACCAAAGGCGCAGTCAGACGTCCCGAAAAATGGCCGCCACCGCGATAATCGTTAAAACCCTTATATTTAACCTTGCCTGAATAATCAGCGTGACCCGGGCGCATATTATCCTTTAAAATGCTGTAATCTTTAGAATGGCTATCGCCGTTAGGGATCAGCGCGCATAACGGCGTACCCGTTGTGCATCCTTCAAAAACGCCGCTTTGGATCAGGAAGGCGTCGGTTTCCTGCCGCTGTGTCGAAAGCAGATTGCGTCCCGGAGCCCGGCGCTCCATCTCGCGTTTAATAAAATCAAGGTCCAGCTCCAGACCCGGAGGCAAACCGTCTATAACCAGGCCAATAGCTGTGCCGTGGGATTCGCCGAAAATCGTCATTTTTATTTTTCTGCCGTAAACACCGCTCATACACTTTCACCCGTTCCCATAGTTTCGCACTGCCCGCCTAAAGTAGTAAAATCCTGCCAAAATTCAGGATATGATTTTTGCACACATTCGCTGCCGTTGATAACTACCGCTTCCCTGCACACAATGCTGGCCACTGCCAGGCTCATGGCGATGCGGTGGTCATTCCAGGCATCCACAGTGCCTCCTTGCAGCCCTTCCGGCTTGCCTTTGATCAACAGGCCTTCCGGCAATTCGGTCACATCGGCACCCAGCTTGTTCAGCTCGGCAGCCATAGCCGCCAGTCTGTCGCACTCTTTAATGCGCAGCCTACCCGCATTGATGATCTCTGTCGTGCCTGTACTGACAGACGCCAATACCGCCAGCACAGGAATGATATCAGGGCAGTCGGCAGCGTCGATAATGACACCTTTAGTAGCAGCAGGTGTCGCCGTATGGTCCCCTGTGACAGCGGCAGTTACCTTGCCGCCCATGCGGTTAATGATCTCGGCGACTACCCGATCGCCCTGCAGCGAACCACTGCTCAAGCCGGTACAGGTAACAGCGCCGCCTAAAGTGCCGGCTACCAGCCAAAATGCCGTTTGCGACCAGTCTCCTTCCACCATATTTTTGCCACTGCGGTATTTCTGCCCGCCGCGGATATGATATTTCAAATAATTTTCGTGTTCGATAACGATGCCATATTTAGCCAGACACGACAAAGTCAGATCCACATAGCTTTGCGACTCTAAAGGCGATGTGATCGTCACTAGCGAATCGCCAGCCAGCAGCGGCAACGCAAATAGCAGCCCGCTGATGAACTGGGAGCTGACGTTACCCGGCAGCTGGTATGCGCCGCTTTGCAGCACCCCATCTAATGTCAACGGCAGGTGCCCTGCCGCAGCCGTTTCATAATGCAGTCCCTGCCTGTCAAAAATATCGTAATAAGCCTTTAAGGGCCGCTCTACCAGCTTACCGTGGCCCTTAAAGGTCAGCGGTGCGCCGCACAGAGCGCCCAATGGGATCATAAAGCGCAGCGTCGAGCCGGATTCGCCGCAATCGGCGCAGCTTTTAGCAGCCCGCACTGTACCGCTGCCGCTAATAGCCAAAGCAGTCCTGCCCTCTCTTGCCGAAGGCACCCTGGTAAAGCTGATGCCTAATGCGTCAAGACAGCGCAGGGTAGCTTCCATATCTGCCGACATACTGATATTATCAACGATGCTGCTGCCGTCAGCCAGCCCAGCGCAGATGATTTCCCGGTGCCCCATGCTTTTAGAAGAAGGAACGCAAACGTTGCCTGTCAGCTTGACCGGTGTGATCTTCAATGTGGTCATACGCTCTCCTATCCAATATAAGCAGGTATTGCCTGCCACTCTATTTTATGCAGTCGGCCTGCGCCTATCGCTTCAATAATCACCAAAGTGATCTGCTTGCCGCTTTTTTTCTTATCCAGTGCCATCACCTGCAAAATCTCCTGCGGGTCAAACTCTGCCGCCACAGGCAAGGCAAATTTTTGCAGCACCTTTACCAGCCTGTCAGTAGTGCCTGCTGCCGTCAGCCCCATTTTTTCTGTTTGGCGCGTCAGCTGTACCATACCTATACCTACGCCTTCGCCGTGAGTGTAGGTAGTAAAACCACAGCATTTTTCGATAGCGTGGCCGATAGTATGACCAAAATTCAACAGCATCCGCTCGCCTGTGTCAAACTCATCATTTTCCACGATGCGGGCTTTTATGTTGCAGCAAGTCTCGATTATGCTGTCGATCTGTGCCAAAAGCTCTGCGTCATCGTCAATGACAGCGATCTGCTCAAATAAAGCGGCGTCACGGATACAGCCGTATTTGATCGCCTCCGCCAAACCATCATGCAAAAAGCGTAGTGGCAAGGTCTGTAACAATGCGGGGTCGATAAACACGGCCTTAGGCTGATAGAAGCTGCCAACCAGATTTTTACCGGCAGGCAGGTCAATAGCCACCTTGCCGCCAACACTGCTGTCTATTTGTGCCAACAAAGAAGTGGGCACCTGTATAAAATCGATACCACGCAAAAAAGTCGCAGCCGCCAGTCCGCCCAAATCGCCGGGCACACCGCCACCCAACGTCAAAATCAGGTCGCTGCGGGTCAGCCCGGCCTCGGCCAACTGGTCATACACATAACCCAGTGTCGCCAAATTCTTACTTTGCTCCCCGGCAGCAAAAACTATCCTTGTCACCTCAAAGCCGCTGCCAGCCAAACTGCGCTCCAACCGCTGTCCGTATAAAGTGTCGACATTGCTGTCGCTGATGATGGCCGCTTTAACGGCCTTAGAAAGCTGCCTTGCCTTGGGGCCGATCTCATCCAGCAGCCCGGCCGCGATTTCGATATCATATGTTTTTGCGCCTAACGCTACTGTAATCGTCCGCATCAGTACAAGTCCTTTCTTTTAGCAGCTGCCGCCTGCATCATCTGCTGCAGGGCCTCCGCATCATTAGCAGCTAAAGCCTCGCTCCAGCGGTCCAGCTGCTGGCGTAGTGCCGCCAGTTCCTGCAACACGTTATCCCGGTTGGCCAAAAACAAGTCACTCCATAAATAATGGTTGATATCGGCAACACGGGTACCGTCACGAAAACTGCCGGCAATAAAATATTTTGTATGTTCGTTATAAGAAGCGCTGTTGATCAGCGCCACCGCTAAAGCATGGGGCAAATTGCTGGTATAGGCGATGATGCGGTCATGCTCGGCGGCGGCTACTTCCACCACCTGCCCACATCCCAGCGCCCTGGCAAAAGCCTGCAGCCAGTCAACTGCCTCTCTGCTGTTAAAAGCTGCCGGCACCACGATATAATTGGCGCCATCAAAAATCTCAGCCTGGGACATGCCCAAACCGCTGCCTTGACGGCCGGCCATCGGGTGCCCCGCAATAAATTCCATCCTACCGGTAAGCAGCCCCTGCACGTCTTCGGGCAAGCTGCCCTTAATGCCTGTGGCATCAGTGATCAGCACATCGTCTTTCAAAAAAGCTGCCGCACTTGCTACAAAACCCAGCGTAGCAGCCGGATAGACTGAACAGATCACCACGTCTGCCTGTCCAAGTTCAGCACCTGCCCCGACAATACCAACGTCGACGAGCCCCTGCTGTTGCGCTTGCCGCAGCGCCTGCAAGTCAGTATCGACACCAATGATTTTTTTTACGCCCAAACGCCGCAGCGCCTTAGCATAAGAACCACCGATCAGACCCATACCGACAACGGCAAAAGTAAGCTGTCGCCACTGCGTGCTTCTAAAACCACTTTCCACTACGTTCACCTCATTAAAATACGCCATACTGCCATTCTACAAAATTTGGACGGCCGTGTGGCCCGCTTCAGGCAACGACCGTTTTTATCATTATTATACTATATCCTACATCTCTCTGCCGATAATTTGCGCAATGCCTTTCAGCTCTCCCATCAGGTGTGCGAAGCGTTCGGGCTTCAAGGATTGGGCGCCGTCACACAAAGCATGCTCAGGATCATTATGCACTTCGATGATCAAACCGTCAGCTCCGGCTGCGATAGCAGCTTTCGCCATCGGTTCTACCATCCACCACATACCGGAAGCATGGCTGGGATCGATAAAGATAGGCAAATGGCTGAGTTTTTTTACAGCCGGGATAGCGCTCAAATCTAAAGTGTTGCGGGTATAAGTCTCGAAAGTGCGGATACCACGCTCGCAAAGAATAACATTATCGTTACCGCCGGCCATAATGTATTCAGCCGACATAATCCATTCCTCGATGGTCGCCGACAGGCCACGTTTCAAAAGGATCGGTTTATTGGTTTTGCCCAGTTCCTTCAACAATTCAAAGTTTTGCATATTGCGGGCGCCCACCTGGATCACGTCCACGTCTTCTACAAAGCGCTCTATCTTATCCGCCGACATGATCTCGGTCACGATGGGCAAGCCTGTTTCTGCCTTAGCTATCTTCAACAGCTCCAGGCCCTTTTCTTTTAAGCCCTGGAAGGAATACGGTGAAGTACGCGGTTTGAAAGCGCCGCCACGCAGCATGGCCGCGCCACCTAACTTAACGGATTTAGCTACAGAAATGATCTGTTCTTCCGTCTCGACCGAGCAGGGACCGGCCATAACTACGATCTTCTTACCACCCACCTCGATACCGTTGATATTGATGATCGAAGCTTCGGGATGGAACATTCTGTTGGCGCGTTTGAAAGGTTCCTGCACACGCATTACCTTTTCTACCCAGTCATTGACGCGCAACAGGTTGATATCCAGAGTACTGGTATCGCCAATAACACCTAAGATCGTCATATTCACGCCCACGATCTCGTTGATCTGGAAGCCGTTATTCATCAGCCCGTTTTTAATTTTCTCACATTCCTGTACAGGTGCACCCGGTTTCATTACAATAATCATTTTTGTTCTCTCCTTTTGCTTATATGCTTAATTTAATTATAACCCTTTACATTTCGCGGCCAACAGCACCAGCGATGATCTGTAAATCCTGCATCAGCCTGCCAAAGCGCTCAGGTTTCAGCGATTGCGCACCGTCGCACAAAGCATGCTCCGGGTCGTTGTGTACTTCGATGATCAGACCGTCGGCCCCAACGGCAACAGCCGCCTTGGCCAGCGGCTCTACCATCCACCACATACCGGCTGCGTGGCTGGGGTCGACTACTACTGGCAGATGGCTAAGTTTCTTGACCGCGCAGATAGCGCTTAGATCTAAAGTGTTGCGGGTGTAATTTTCAAAAGTACGGATACCGCGCTCACACAAAATCACGTTATCATTACCGCCGGCCATAATGTACTCGGCCGACATCAACCATTCCTCAATGGTCGCCGACAAACCGCGTTTCAGTAAAATCGGTTTATTGGTTTTGCCCAGCTCTTTCAACAGTTCAAAGTTTTGCATATTACGGGCGCCCACCTGGATCACATCCACATCCTCTACAAAACGCTCTATCTTATCCGCCGACATGATCTCGGTAATGATCGGCAGCCCTGTGGCGGCCCTGGCTTCTTTCAGCAGGTCTAAACCTGTTTCCTGCAAACCCTGAAAAGAGTATGGTGAGGTACGGGGCTTAAACGCGCCTCCGCGTAAAATCGCAGCGCCCATTTTACCAACATCCTGCGCCACGCCGATGATCTGCTCACGGGTCTCGACCGAACAAGGCCCGGCCATAACTGCAATTTTTTTGCCGCCAACCTGTACGCCACAAACATCGACGATACTGTCGTCCGGGTGGAACATCCTGTTAGCACGCTTGTAAGGCTCCTGCACACGCATCACCTTATCTATACAATTATATACCCGCAGCTGGTTCATGTCGAAGGCCGCCGTATCGCCGACTACGCCGAACAGGGTAAAATTAGCGCCGCGGCTTTCATGGATCTGGAAGCCCCTGGCTTCCATCAAGCTTTTTACTTTTAACTCTTCTGTAGCGGGTGCACCCGGTTTCATTACAATAATCATTTATCTTCACTCCTAAAAATTCATTTTTTTATTTACACAAGATAATAAAAAAAATCGAGCCTCGTAAGAGAGCCCGATTAAAAATTCACGTTTTTATTTACAGCAGCATATCTCAGCTACGGTATCGGCATCTGTTTACGGTAATATAATTATGCAGTTTTGAGCAAGTAAAATAACCAGCGCTAAAATAAAAATAGCCCCGGCTAAAGTCAAAAGCATATTCATTTACCAAATTAGTTCTCAAAACAGATTCCACAATATAACCCACCTAATTAAAATTTCTTGTGTAAAACTTGATTGTTGTTATTTTAGACCCCTATGAAAAAGGTGTCAAGCAAAAGTATAAAATTCAAGAAAAGTAATTTTTATGCAAGAGCTAATGTAAACAATATTACAATAAATTTGTCACATGATACCCTTGATACCGCTGCCCAAAGTCATCAGCCCGCCAATAAGCACCACCAATAGCGCGATACGTTTAAACAAATGCTGGTTGATGCGGAAAAACATTTTTTCACCCAGCCACCAACCCAAAAGTACTGCCGGCAGCACGTACAGCGATAAAGTAAGCAAATTGCCACCCTGAAAAGTTCCCGCCACAAAAAAGCTTCCCAAAGTACAGAAACTGCCGATGGCGAAAATCCAGATCATATTTGAGCGCAGCAAATTCTTTTCCATATTCTCGCTCAAAAAATATAACGCGATCGGCGGCCCGCTGATACTGGTCGTCGCGCTGAAAAAACCGCTTAAAAACCCCGCAGTCATACGCCCCAGCGTTTTATTTTTTACCTCGGGCACAAATTTAAGTTCCATCAAAACCGTAACTACCAACAGCGCCACGCCCAGTAAAATCTTCAAATGGTTGGCGTCGGCCACCTTCAGTAAATAAGCACCGGGAATGATACCCAGCAAGCTGCCGCCTGCCGTTATCAAAACGGTGCGCCACTCGAATTCGCCCCAGGTGCGCCACATCATGATAACCCGCACAACTACACCGGCCACAATAACAAAAACCACAGTTTCCTTTGGCCCCATTACCAGCGTCAATACCGGCGCGGCAATCAAAGCAAAGCCAAAACCTGTAACGGTGCTAAAAAAAGTAGCCGCAAACAAAATCAGCGAAGCCACTACCAAAACAAAATAATCCATTTCTCTTCCCGCTCCTTAACGCTTCATGTCAACGTTTCTTGCAATACAGCCATTATAACATAAAAAAGACTCCCGTTTCTACGAGAGTCTTATATTCTTTATTGCTTGTCCTGCTGTCCTTTTTCAGTCAGCATCGTCCAGCCTTCTTCCTGTACGATCAGCCCGTCCTTCATCAAACGGCCCAAAGCCCGTTTAAAAGCGGCCTTGCTGATGCCAAATTTTTCTTTGATGATCTCCAGCGGCGTCGTATCACAGTAAGGCATTTTGCCGTTACGCTTCTGCAAAAAGTTCAAAATATCTTCCGCATCGGCCAGCATCGCATTCTCCTTTTGCTGACGCAGGGAAAGGTTTAAGCGGCCATCCTCACGGATATAAGTAACGCGTGCCGTAATTTCCTGGCCAAAGTCCAAGCGTCCGGCTGGCACTTCGCTGCGATGCAGAAAGGCCAAAAAGCGCTGATTAGTCAAAATAAAGAATCCTTCCGGCAGGATATTATAAATCGTACCGGTCACATTATCGCCGACCTTGATGCCGGTGGCAGGCTTAGATGCCTTCAGCATATCTTCCTCGACCCGCATACTTACGGCAGGTCGTCCGGTTTTATCGCGGTACAGCTTGATCCAAACCAGCTGTCCCGGCGATACATGGCCGCGCATCTCGCTATATGGCAAAAACACGCCGCGTTCGGCACCAATATCCACAAAGCCGCCATCCTTAGTCACGCTCAAAACCTTAACGTAACCGATCTGGCCCTCGCGCATTTTCGGCAGCTTCTGGCTGGCCGTCATCCGGCCATGAGGATCTTTGTACAAATAAACCTTAACTTCATCGCCGGCTTTGAGTTCGTCCGTCTGCTGCAATTTATGCAGCAAAATATCGTCCGAAGTATCCCCGGTACCGGCATCCAAGAAAGCGCCCATCTCGCCTAAACGAGCGACCGTTAAGGTAACTACGTCACCGGCACGATATTTAGACTGTTTGGCGTTATCTTTTATATCAGTCATTTTTACTCTCCACAAATTCTTCCGACGGAGCATCTGCCCATAATTGTTCCAAATTATAGAACTCGCGCTCTTCTTCGATAAAAATATGCGCAACACAGTTGTCGTAATCCATCAAAACCCAGCGACCCTCTGCATAACCTTCCTTATGTGTTACGAAAATACCTTCCTCTGCCAATTTATCTTCAATATTATCAGCAATGGCCTTAACCAGAATATTGTTACTTGCGCTGGCAATAATAAAATAATCAGTTACAGGAGAGATACCCTCCATATTCAGCAATAAAATATCCTGTGCTTTTTTGTCGCAGGCAGCTGCCGCGATTTTGTGTGCAATTTCTCTAGTAGTAAAACCCATCTTTTCGCCTCCTCTTATTCTTGTTCTTCGTCTTCATCATCTTTCATATAAGGAATACCGATTTCGTCCAAAGATTTCTGAACGTCCTCGCGTGATGTAGCCCAATAGCTGATACCCTCGGTATCATCAAAGTTACCATACAGCATACCCGACTTGACCTTCTCGTCACCGAACAGCTTAAAGCTGTTGGCAGCCTTGATCATCGTCATGGTATTCATATCCGTCTCCACATGCCTGTCTACAGTCGAGAATAAAGCCGGGATCTTGGTTACCGTATCAATATTAAAAATCTGTGCCGCAGCAGCCTTCATAAACTTTTGCTGCCTTTGCACACGGCCAATATCACCCAGTTCATCCTTACGGAAACGGACATATTCACCGGCCCGCTTGCCGTCCAAATGCTGATAACCATGCTTGATATCTATTACCAGGTCGGCATAAGGGTCCTCGTAATACATATCCTTTTCAACATACAGGTCAACGCCGCCTATCAGGTCTATAACATCAATAAACGCACGCCAGTCAACCAAAACATAATAATGTATCGGTACCCGCAGTAAATTTGCTACCGTTTGCTTAGCCATCATTACACCGCCATAAGCATAGGCAGCATTCAGCTTATCCCAGCCTTGCCGGCCGGGTATCCGCACCTTAGTGTCGCGCGGCAGCGACAACAGCGAAACTTTATTATCGCCGGGGTCAAAACTTGCCAGCATCACAGCATCTGTCCGCTTCGGCTCGTCAGCATCGGCTTCACTATCGCCATCGTCGATACCCAAAAGCAGGATGTTGATGCGCTTGTTCAACTTTTCATCCTTAGCTATCTTATCACTGGCGCCGATAACGTCAACCTTCGGCGGACTGATAAATGTATCATAAACCCAGACCGTTCCCCAAAAAGCACCGGTCAGAAGTGCGGCCAAAACCAACAGTACAAATACCAATCTGCCCCAACGCAATTTGCGTTTTTTGCGAACAGGTCTTTTTTCTCTATTCTCTTCCAAAGACATTGGCAAATCTCCTACAAATTCAATTTCAGTTTTTTGAACTTAGCGGCAATCTCATTATAACCGTCGATGCAGTTAGGATGGATAAGCAAATCATATTCCAGTAAATACCGCATGGTCTGCGCGTAAGCCTTTATCATGGCCTGTTCCAGATCGACCTTTGCCAGCTGGCGCATCTCGCTGATGCCGGCAAAATCACGGGTCGGTTCCAGCAGGTCGGCTAAATACACCACCATTGCCGTTTTACTCATCCCGGCCGCGCCGGTAGTATGAAATTGGATCGCCTCCAAAATTTCCGGATCGGTAACACCATACTTTTCGCGGGCATAATAAACACCCAGCTTGGCATGCAGCAGGATAGGCTGATTTTTTTCTACCTCATCCATCGGCAGTCCCAAGGCAATAGTATGCATCAAAAGGTCACGGGTCGGTATCTCGCGGCCGCAGTCATGCAGCAGCGCCGCCACGCCAACCTTCTCTTTATCTAAATCATAGGCCTTTGCCAGCTCTAAAGCCGTTTCATAAACCTCAAGTGAATGTTTGTAACGCTTATGCGGCAGCGACTCTTTCAAAAGTTTTTTCATTTCAATAATATTAAGCACAACATCAGCTCCTTTCTCCGTTCCTTAAGACCGGTAAAGATGCTCTTGTAAAATATACTGCTCCACGCTTTCGGGCACCAACCCTTTGATGGCAAGTCCCTGTCGGACACGTTCACGGATACCAGTAGAAGAAATATCCACTTCGGGCGTATCCAGCAGCAAAATTTTATTTTTAGCAGGCTCGCCAAAAAATTCACAGACCTTATCAATAGTCTGCCCATAGCCGGGCCTGTCGGCAGCGATAAAAGTTACTTCACTCAAAAGCTCCCTGATCTTATGCCATGTATTAAGCATCGGCACAGCGTCGGCTCCCACAATGAAGTATAATCCATATTCAGGATACTGCTTTTTCAGTTCCATCACCGTATCATAAGTATACGAAACGCCGCTACGGCGCAGCTCGATATCGGTCACTTCAAAATAAGGATACGGCTTTGTCGCCAGTTCCGTCATTCGGTAACGGTCGGCGGCAGGAGCAAACTCCAACCCCACCTTGTGTGGTGCAATAAACGCCGGAACAAAAATAATTTTTTCCAGCCCCAAGTGTTCATAAATAAACTCGGCTGTGCGCAGATGCCCTAAATGAACAGGATCAAAAGTTCCGCCCATAATGCCCAGCTTTTTATTGTTCACCCTTGTACCCACCTTCCTTATTATCACTATATTATACCAAAAACAAGCCTGCTTGCACAACCATATGTAAATAATAAATATAACTTCCATTAACTTTTAAATAGCCTTGCTCAAATACCAGCCATTAAAATCAAAACATCTGAGATCTAACTAAATCTCAGATGTTTTGAACCTTGGCTTTATTTTATTCCACAAATATTTTTACTAAATACTGCACTGACAGGATAATAGCCGCCAAAAGCAGCAGGGCTTTGGTGCGGTCTTTAAAATCAAAAACAGTTTTAGGCCTTCTTAAATAAGCTAAGAAGGCCTGTATTTTTTGCAGCCAGCTTGACTGCGCTGGCTGCTTGTTTTTCACTTCGTGTTTACCGCAATAATTTTTACTCATAGCGCAACGCATCGATGGGGTCTAAAAGTGCGGCCTTACGGGCCGGATAGATGCCAAAGAACAAACCGATACCGACGGAGAATACTACGGCGATGATGATTGTAGGCACGGAGATGACCGTTTGCCAGCCGGCAAAATAGCTGATGGCATAGGATGAGCCAATACCCAAAATTACGCCCAGTGTGCCGCCGACAATGCCGATGACCATGGCTTCGATAAGAAATTGCAAAAGGATATTATTATAAGTAGCGCCCAGCGCTTTACGGATACCGATCTCGCGGGTACGTTCGGTAACGGAGACCAGCATGATATTCATAATGCCGATGCCGCCGACCAGAAGGCTGATGGCCGCGATGCAGCCCAAGAGCAGTGTGATAGTGTTGGCGGTTTCCATCATGGTCTCCATCAAGGCTGCCAGATTGCGGACTGTGAAGTCGTCATCGTCACCGGCTTTGATTTTATGCCGTTGGCGCAGAACTTGTTCTACTTCGCCCTGCACCTGGTCAACAACGTTTTCGTTTTCGGCCTGGATGGTGATGCGGCTGATATGGGTGATGCCCATCATCCTGTTTTGCGCGGTCGTCAGCGGGATATAGACCACGTCGTCCTGATCCTGCCCGCCAGCTGACTGGCCTTTCGCTTCTAAAACACCGATGACCTGAAAAGGCGCTTTGTTAATACGCAGTGTTTTGCCTATAGCGTCGCCCTCCGGGAACAGGTTATCGACGATTGTTTGGCCAATAACACAGACTCTGGCCCGGCTGCTGAGGTCTCGCTCAGCCATGTTGCGCCCTTCTGCCAGTTTGTAGCTGCGAATATCAAGTACGTTGGGAGTTGTACCTTCCACACTGGTAGTCCAGTTTTGGTTGCCTACTACCAGTTGATAGGAAGACGATACTGCCGGGGCTACATAAGCGATGCCTTCAACTTGTTTTTCGATGGCGTAGGCATCTTCCGCCGTTAAGCGTGCACCCTGGCCTGCTGCCAGACGGGCACCGGTAGCGGTGCGGCCGCCGGACATAACGATGAGCAGATTACTGCCCAAACTGGAAATATTATTTTTGACCTGTTCTTTAACGCCAAAGCCCAGGCTGACCATGGCAATAACGGCGCCGACACCAATGATGATACCTAAAAGCGTCAGTAAGGTACGCAGTTTATTGGTGATCATGCCGTCGATGGCCATTTTTATGGATTCGTTAAACATGGTCAGACCTCCATTCGTCGCTGACCAGTTTACCGTCGCGCATCGTTAAAATACGTTTGGTCTGTTCGGCAATATCCGGTTCGTGGGTGACCATGACTACGGTTTTGCCTGCTTCGTTCATTTTGATAAAAATATCCATAATTTCGTAGCTGGATTTTGTATCCAGATTGCCGGTCGGTTCGTCGGCCATAATAATGGCCGGGTCGTTGATAAGCGCTCGTGCAATAGCTACACGCTGGCGCTGACCGCCAGACATTTCGGTAGGGTTATGGCCGATCCTGTCGCCAAGTCCAACAGCTTCCAGTGCTTTTTTAGCACGTTCCAGCCGCTCTTCTTCGCCGATACCGGCATAAACCAGGGGCAGCGCTACATTGAGCTGTGCCGATAATTTGGGCAGCAGGTTGAAGTTTTGGAAGACAAAGCCGATTTTAGCATTGCGTGTCCGCGCCAGCTCGTCATCACTGTAACGGGCTACATCTTTACCGTCAAGATAGTATTCTCCGGAGGTAGGGCGGTCGAGACAGCCTAAAATATTCATCATTGTCGATTTGCCGCTGCCAGAGGGACCCATGATAGAAGTAAACTCACCCACACCGATTTCGACGTCGACATGGTCGAGTGCGTGAACTACGGAGTCGCCCATGATGTATGTTTTCATGATATCTTCAAGCCTGATCACAGCAGTCATTTGTGCGTCTCCTTCCTTTTATCAGCGCATCGGCGGGCCCATGCGGTTATTATTGGTTTGCGTAGCCTTAGCGGCTCTCACTAAAATTTTGTCGCCTGCTTTTAGTTCGGGGCTGCTGACGGCAACCTTATCGTCGCCGCTTAAGCCTGCTTCCACGTCTACGTCGCGGATTTCTTTAGTAGCTTCGTTGTAGACCTGCACATAACGGCGCTTACCTTCTGTTCGCAGGCAGTTAGCCGGGATCATCAGCACATTATCTGCTTCGTTGACAATGATATTAGCACGGGCCGTCATTGTCGGCAGCAGTTTACCTTCAGAATTGGCAACATCTACATAAACGGTATAATAGATAACGTTATTTTCGGTAACGGCCTGACGTGATACCAGTCGGACGATGCCTTCAAAAGTCCTGTCAGGGTAGGAATCGACAGTAAAGGTTACTTTTTGCCCTACTTTTACCTGTCCGATGTCAGACTCGTCGACCATGGTTTCAATTTGCATATTATCAAGATTGGCCACGGACATGATGACCTGCGGCGCAGAAATACCGGAACTGATGGTTTGGCCAACCGGGGTGGGTTTACCGATAACATAGCCGGAGATCGGCGAGGTGATGATCGTGTCGTTGACATTGGAAGTAGCCTGATCGTAATTGGCTTTGGCTACAACATAATCTGCCTCGGCCAGGTCATACTCGGATCTGGAAATAGCACCCTTAGCCAAGAGGGAGCTATAACGATTATAGGTAGCCAGAGCGTTGGTCATTTTGGCCTGCATCTGGGTCTGTGTTGCCGCCAGCGAGGTATCGTCCAGGCGTACCAGCACTTCACCGGCATTGACGTGATCGTTTTCTTCGACACAAACTTCAACGATACGGCCGGTTATTTTGGAGCTGATGTCAACGTTATCGACGGCGCTGAGGCTGCCTGTTGCCGAAATACTGTCGGCCAGATGCCCATATTCGACTTCAGCGGTCCGCACTGTTTCTTTAACTTCGGTGCTGCTTTTATAATAGCCGTAGCCAAAATAGCTAGCCGCACTCAAAACCACTAAAAAAACCAGTATGTATTTATTGCGTTTGATCCATCCTAACATCTTACATCCCTCTTTACTTTATAAAATTAACAATTTTTATCAGCTCGTATTACTTATAAAATTATAGCTTATTCTATTCTTTTGGTCAAAGTTATAATAACTTAAATCTGTGTTTTTTTAATGACAAATTTTGTGAAAACTTTATGTCAGTAAGCAAATGCTGACCAAGCATGCTATCTGAATGTTTTTTACTGAAGGCACTGCTGATCACAACAAAAAAACTGCCTTTAAAGTTCGTTAAGACCTTTAAAGGCAGTTTTACTTTTTAGTTGATTTATCAGCCGCGTATTTGTCCGTCGCCGCTGATAAGGTATTTAGTACTGGTCAACTCCGGCAGCGCCATAGGGCCGCGAGCATGCAGCTTTTGCGTACTGATGCCGATTTCGGCGCCAAAGCCAAATTCAAAACCGTCTGTAAAACGGGTGGAGGCGTTAACATACACTGCTGCCGCATCGACGCGCTGCTGGAAAAGGCGTGCATGTTCGTAATCACGGGTCACAATGCACTCGGAGTGCTTAGTGCCATATTGGGCAATATGGGCCAAAGCCGCTTCCAAACCGCTGACGATTTTTACGGAAAGGCGCAAATCTCCGTATTCCGTGCCCCAGTCCGCTTCGGTTGCTGCCTGGATGCGTTTATCAAAAGCCTGCGTTTTTTCGCAGCCGATGATGGTCACTCCGGCCTCGAAAAATTCAGCCAGCATCTGCGGCAAAAATTCTGCCGCGGCATCTTCGTGTACCAGCAGGGTCTCCATAGCGTTGCACACCGCCGGGCGCTGCACTTTAGCGTTGATGGCGATAGCACGGGCAATAGTATAATCTGCCCCTGCATCCACATAGGTGTGGCAAACACCGATACCGGTCTCGATAACGGGTACCGTGGCGTTCTGCACTACTGCCTGGATAAGACCGGCGCCGCCCCGGGGTATCACTACGTCAACAAGGCCGTTCATCTTTATCAAATCAGTTACGGCCTGACGGTCGCTGCTGTCGATAAACTGTACCGAACCAACAGGGATGCCGGCCGCTTCCGCCGCTTTGGACAGCACTTCGGCAATAGCGGTATTGGAATGCAGCGCTTCGCTGCCGCCTTTTAAGACTACGGCATTACCTGATTTCAGGCACAGGCCGATAGCATCCGCTGTAACATTAGGGCGGGCTTCATAAATGATGCCGATGACCCCCAAGGGAACGCGCACTTTTGTTACGGTCAGGCCATTAGGCAAGCTGCGGCCATCCAACACATTGCCAACAGGGTCTTCCAGCCGGGAAACCTGCCGCAGGCCTTCGGCCATACCGTCGATACGTTCTGCTGTCAAGGCCAGTCTGTCCAGCATAGATTCCTTCATATTATTAGCGCGGCCTGCTTCCATATCAAGCGTATTAGCCGCCAGTATTGCAGGTACCTCGGCTTCAAGGGCTGCCGCCATGGCCAGCAAAGCTTTATTTTTGATCACGGTAGAAGTTACTGCAAGCTGCGCCGCTGCACGGTGAGCCGCCTCTGCTTTTGCGCGAACCAGATCGTAAGTTGTCATAGCAAGCCCCTCCTAGCCTAAAATAACCAGGTCGTCACGATGGATGACCTCATCATAATTTTTATGTCCGATTTTTTCTTCTATTTCCGCAGTTTTAGCGCCTTTGATAAGTTCCAGTTCGGCGGACGAATAGTGGCTTAAACCGCGGGCCAGCTCGTGCCCGGACAGGTCGACGACGCTGACTGTATTACCGGCTTCAAACTGGCCTTCCACTGCTGTGATGCCTGCGGGCAGGATGCTGCAGCCACCGGCTTTGCGCACAGCTTTAGCGCAGCCGTCGTCGATAACGATCGTACCCATGATGCGGGCTCCAAACGCCAGCCAACGTTTACGGAACTGCAAACGGTTTTCTTTGGAAACAAAGACGGTGCCGATATCCTCGCCCTGCAAAATGCGGGCGATGGCATATTTTTCGTCGCCGCGGGCAATAGCCAGATGGATACCAGAGCTAGTGGCAGCTTTAGCCGCCTGGATCTTGGTAAACATACCGCCGGTGCCTAAACTGCTGCCAACGCCGCCGGCGCTGGCCTCAACTTCAGGGGTGATGTCGCTGACGATGCTCACCAGCCGGGCTGTTGGGTCAGTCTGCGGATTGGCAGTGTAAAGTCCGTCAACGTCGGACAGGATCACTACCAGATCGGCATCGACGATGCCGGCAACCAGCGCCGACATATTATCGTTATCACCGATTTTTAATTCATCTAAGGCCACTACATCGTTTTCGTTAACGATGGGAATGACCCTGTTTCTTAAAAGTTCCATAAAGGTATTACGGGAATTAGTGTAGCGATGCCTGTCCAGCGACTCGGTTTTAGTCAGCAGCACCTGCGCTACAACTTGCCCATATTCTGCAAATAGTTTTTCGTAGGTGTGCATCAAAATGCCCTGCCCTACAGCGGCTGCCGCCTGTTTGCCGGGGATAGTTTTGGGCTTTTCGCTGAGTCCCAGGCGGTCGACGCCTACGGCCACTGCGCCGGAAGTGACCAAAATCATTTCCTTGCCCTGATTCTGCAAATCGGCAAGCTCGCGGGCCAACCGGTCGATCTGTTCAAAATTACGTTTCCCGTTGGCATAGGTTATAGTACTGGTACCGACTTTGACGACGATACGTTTTGCTGCTTTTAATACAGAGCGGTCAAAAGTCATACTGCTCAGTCCCCTCATCAAGATCTTAGTATTCTTTGAATTCAAAAACCATGTCGCGGATACGCACGGTCTGACCTTCCTGAATACCTTTGGCCTTTAAGGCTTCGTCGATGCCCAACCGTTTCCAGATCATCTGGAAGCGATACAGAGCTTCGTCGTTATCAAAATTGGTCATAGCGACCAGGCGTTCCAAATTTTTACCTTTAACTTCAAAATCAGCGTCAGCGCAGGCGGTGATCTCAAAGCTGTCCGGATCGATCTCGTCCATGATGATGTTTTCTTCTTCGTCCGGCTCGGGCTCAAAGTTTTGCAGCATCTCGAAGGCTTTATACATCAGTTCCTGCAGCCCCTCGCCGGTAGCAGCCGAAGCTCTGACGATATCATAGCCTTTTGCTTCCACATATTCTTTGACTCGCTCAAAATTTTCCTGGCCTTCCGGCAGGTCCATTTTATTGGCGACCACCAGCTGTTTGCGGCGGCCTAAACGTTCACTGTATTGTGATAATTCATAATTGATTTTTTCAAAGTCTTCAATAGGGTCACGTCCGTCTGTGCCCGATACGTCTAAAACGTGCAACAGCACTTTGGTGCGCTCAACATGGCGCAAAAAGTCGTGACCAAGGCCAACGCCTTCGTGAGCGCCTTCGATAAGTCCGGGGATATCAGCCAAAACAAAGCTGCGTTCGGTGTCGATACGCACTACGCCCAAAACAGGGGTCAGCGTGGTAAAATGATAGGCCGCTATTTCGGGCCGGGCCGCTGATACCTGGGCGATGATGCTGGATTTACCGACGCTGGGATAGCCTACCAGACCAACGTCTGCCAAAAGCTTCAATTCCAGTTTGACCCAGCTGAGCTGTCCCGGTTCACCTTTTTCGGCAAAGGTGGGGGCACGGTTGGTACTGGTAACATAGCAGGCGTTACCCTTACCACCACGTCCACCTCTGGCTATCACAAATTCCTGACCATCCTCGGTCAGGTCGGCCAGGCGCACGCCGGTATTATCGTCGCGAACCAGCGTACCCATGGGTACTTTTATGATAACGTCATCGGCACGAGGGCCGGTGCAGTTAGAGTTGCCACCGTGGCCACCACGTTTAGCAACAAATTTTCTTTTATAACGGAAATCTATCAAAGTATTAAGATTTTTATCGGCTTTTAAAATTACGTTGCCGCCACGTCCGCCGTTACCGCCGTTCGGGCCGCCCTGCTCTACAAACTTTTCACGTCTGAAGCTGCTGCGTCCGTCGCCGCCGGCTCCCGCCTCTACATAAATCCTCGCTCGATCAATAAACATGATTTTTTCTCCTCTATCTTCATTATTAAATATTTAGTATCAGGGCCGCGCCAAATTCAGCGTCAGCCTGCTTATCTATCGTATTATTATACCTTAAAAGTACCAGCTAAGGCAAAATTTCTTTACTTACAATTGTAATTACTCAGCCATGTGTCCAACAAGGGTGCCGCATAGGTGCCCAGCACCGCATAGGTGGCGGCGGTCGGGTGCACGCCGTCCAAATAAGCTGCTTGCAGCTGCTTTTTGCCAAGCCCTATAGCAGGCTGCAAATCGAACAGGCTGCCCTTACCGGCAAAATTGCTGCTAACGGCTTCACGCAGGGGCAAAAGATATTCATTCAACCCATTTTCGGCAGTTAACAAGGGCAAAACCAATCCCAGTTCAAGTTTACTTGACTGACAATATACTAAGGTTTTCTGCAAGTCTTCCAAAATAAACTTTAGTGGACGCATTTGTATAATATCGTTAGCGCCGCCCCAAAACAAAATATGCGTAGTCTGCGGCGGTAAGTACATCCTACGCAGGCGTTCTAAAATATCATCGCAGCAGTCGCCGCAAACACCATAATTAAGAAATTTATGCCCCGTTAATGCTTCCGCCTGCGCCAACCACGAGTATCGCGGCCCAAAGGGAAAACCATAGATCAACGAATCGCCAAAGCATGCTACTGTCCGCATTATCTCACCGCCTGTTGTTTATTAATGGCATTTTACCAAGCTTGATTATAAAAAGCAAAATATTTTTTTGCTGCTCGGCTTGAAAAAGTTTTTGCACAAATATAATTATGTAATTATATTAAACAGATTATGTAAGCATTGTAAGATGAAAAGGTACTTGCAATAGGGTATTATATAGACAAGGCAAAAGCATTAAATGCAATTACCTCCTCCCTTCTCTCAATTATTTTCATCCTTTCAACCTCAAAAGACGGTTGCGGCTACGGTGGTGCGAGTCGCAGCCGTTTTTTGGTTGCTGCCGTAAAAAATAAAAGGTTCCGTACGTTTATGTACGGAACCTTTTATTTTTAGCCCTCTACAACAGCAGATGCTGTTGCTTCAGCAAATTGCAGCGTTGATACGGCTTGCGCCAAAAGCTCACGTTCTTCAGGTTTTAATGCCCGTTCTCTGCTCATCAGCATCAAATAAAACAGCTTGCCGCCTTTAACTGTAGCATAAATCTCGCCGTCATATTTTTGACCGGCGCTGTCGGCTATGTAGGCTCTAAACTTCACAAAATGGATTTTACCATTAGCCATGCTGCCAGTTACGGCAGGTTCCAACCAACCGCTGTTTTGCAGGTTTTCCGTAAAATAATCGCGCATCACTGCGCCCGGTGTATAATCAAGATCCGGCAGTTCCTGGGTCAGCTTGCTGCTTTCTACCATAATATGCAGTGCCAGACTTTTATCAGCAGGGTCGCTGGCAGAAAGCTGCGAAACTTTGACCCCAAGCTCGTCACCGGGGGCAACAGGCCGTTCTACCGGAACTACCAAATAATTTTCAGGTAGGCTGACGCTACAACCGCCGTCAGGGATTGTATAAGTTTTTTCGGCGGCAGATGCAGCCCCCATAGAAGTCATAACCATTATCATTACTAACATTAAAATTTTGCGCAGCATCGTAACACTCCGTTCTTAAATATTCTGTTTATCATTATAACAGAAGTAAGCCTTTTTGTATAAACAAAAAGGCTTACTTTGATTTAGGATAAACTTTAACAGCTTTTGCTTTCTTACTTTTATTATCCAACATTCAATTAAATTTAACCGTACTGCTACGACTTACTTGTTTTTTAAATCGCTCATAAATAATTCATCATTGATAATCTGTTCAAAAATCTGTACTACATCTTGCGGATAAGCGTATTGGACAGCTTCCTGTCGCAATGTAGCCAGGGCTTTACTATCATCATATCCAACTCCTGCTAAAATAGCGCCGTAACGTTCAAGGACAAAGCTTATCTCAGCTAACTTTTCCAAGTGTTTATTTTTGATGCTTTCCTGAAGTTCAATATCTATGCCGTTATTATACTCGCGTACATATTGCAACAACGGTCGTAACCAGCTGTTCATCTGTAGTGAGTCTAAAAACTTCATTTCAGCTTCAGCACCACTGTTTTTATATCTGCACAGGCTCGCGATGATATCTTGTACCCGCACAAATAAATATCCCTGCTCAAGCTCAGTTTTCGACAGATTAAAATAAGTGCACAGCTTTTGGCAATAATGATATTTGCGGTTAGATGTAACAATATGTTCCGGTAGCAAAACCTGTTTTAAAAGTACACTAAGGCTCTCAAGCACTGCTAAGCGGTTTTCTGTTGTATCCAATTGACTTTTCTTTTGCAGCAGGTTATCCAAAATAGCATGCAGTTCATTATAATCTACAGGCTTGACTAAAAAATGATCGGCACCGATCTTATAGCCATGCAGCCTGTCTGCAATATCATTAAGTACTGTTATCATAACAACGGGTATATCTTGGGTAGCTACTGCTTCTTTAAGCTCACGGCAAACCTCATAGCCGCTCATGCCTGGCAGCATAACATCTAATAAAATAACATCCGGCAAATGTCTGGCAGCAAGCTCGATAGCGTCACGCCCCTGTTGCGCAGTAATAGTTTCATAACCCCAGCTTTCAACAAAATCTTTAAATAAATCTAAATTCTTGCCATTATCATCAACTATCAATACTTTTTTCACCAGTCCACCTCACTAACTTATAGTTCCTTCAATTGCGGCCGTTAAAGGAATAGTAAAAATAACCTCTGTTCCCTGGCCTAAAACACTTTTTAAATAAACATAACCACCGTGCATTTCTACCATTTTTTTAACCAGCGGCAATCCCAAACCAGTACCTTCATATTCACGGGTATAAGAATTATCTACTTGTTCAAATTCAACAAATACTCGCTGCTGATCTTGTTCGGCGATACCGATTCCGGTATCTAAAACGATAAATTCTGCCACAGCGTCGCGCTTATAAACACGAATCGAGATTTCCCCGCCTTGTCCTGTAAATTTTACCGCATTAGATAAAAGATTATATAAAATCTGTTTGATTTTAGCTGCATCAGCCTGCAAGATAAAATCTTCTGGTTCAAACTCCATAACGATCTGCATTTTTTTATCTGGAGCATAGCTTTTAACATGCTCTACCATTTGTAAAACAACATCTTTAATATAAAACTCACTGTAATTAAGCGTCATTTTGCCACTGGCAATTTTAGAAATATCCAATATATCATTGATCAGCTGTAATAAGTGCTTACTGCTGCTGTAGATATTTTCAATATATTTTTCCTGCTTTGCGTTTAATGTACCCAGCACATTGTCTTTTAAAATTTCTGATGAACCGATGATGGCATTTAATGGCGTTCTTAATTCATGGCTGATATTTGCCATAAATTGAGATTTTGCTACATCGACTTTTTTTAACTCATTTAAAGCATCTTTCAGATATCTGGTTCGTTCAGCAACATTCATCTCTAATTGCTCATTATTTTTCTTTAGCTCTTCTGCCAGTCTTTTTTGATGTTTATGTTCACACTGCAACTCTGACAAATATAGCTGATTTTCCTTTTTTTTCTGTTCCAGCTGTGATGTAAACTTTTCAAACATCTCCAGCAGCATGTTCCCTTCATCAGTTTTAGTCCTGTTTAAAACAGCTTTACTACCAAAATTGTTTTCACAATATTCTTTAGCCATATCTGTAACATAAACGATGGGCTGACTGATACGTTCGGCCAACAATCGCCCCAAAAACAACATTATTACCAGACAGATCAAAAAGATATCAAAAAGATATTTGTAATTATTATTGATAATGCCCAAAAATTTTTCTTCCGGGATACCGATGCCAACAATGGCTATTGGCTCATCGGCACTGTTAAACAGTAATTGATCAAGAAATACATGAACCTCTTTAGCAACGTCGACTTTACCAAAATACTGATTTTCTTTTTCTAAAAACCCGCTCATATTATGTGGTGAAGAGCTACCTGTAAAATCATTTCTGGTATCTGTTCTAATATTGGAAGCGATGCGTATCCCCTCTACAGAAAAAGCTAAAAAAGAATTATTCACACTTTTGCTGTAAGATTCTGCAAAAAAAGTATCATTATTGATCAGGTCTCCTAAAACCATCGCACCAATAATATGCCGATGATCGTCCTGATCATGTATAGGCACCACAGCAACACTTATTAATCCCTGACGCAAATACTGTTCGGCGCCACGTGGTTGATTAAGTTTTTTTACCAGAAATTTATTATATTCCAGTGAATCAAAGGCAAAAAGATCTCCTAGCGCTACAACTTCTTGTGAAATATGCGTTTTTCTAAGCTGCATAGCATTGCCAGTCAATATTTTTATGATACTGCTGTCAGGATAAAGCAAATATGGCGATGACGCGCTCAATACCTTGTTATTTTTATCAACTATTACCACATAATCTAAATAGTCAAAATTTCTATCGAGATTTTGCAATGCTTTTCCTATTCTTTCACGGTCACCTGTCGATACGGCTTTAGACAAATCCTGATTTCCGGCAAACAAACGTCCTGCTTTCAACATTTCCTGTTGCCTGTTGTCGATATCGTTAAGCACTGTTTTAATAGCTGCCTGCAAATAAATTTTTTCATTTTCTTCTATCTGCTGGTCAAAAAAATATTGTGCTGACAACAATAAAAAAGTCATAGGTATGATCAGCAAAACTACGACAAAGATGCTTAACTTTTTCTTGATACTCATCTTTTGGCTCTTTCCCGCTGGTAGCGCTTATTTATCGTTGGGAATTATTCTGCAGTATTCCAAGATCAGTTGCATGCGATCCTTGATATCTAACTTGCTCAAAATATTGCTGACATGAGTTTTAATGGTCTTCTCACTGATAAATAATTTATCAGCGATCTGTTTATTACTTAACCCTTTGCAGATAAATGTTGCTACTTCAGCTTCACGCTTACTAAGTAACCCGCTGAAAACATTAGTGGTGCCAACGATATGTTCTGATGCTTCTTTTTCTAACGCTTTGATATCAAAATTGACCAACGCCATTGTTTGTACTAATAGCTCCCCTATCCTTTGTAATTTCCGATGTGACATCAACGGAATATTATATTTTTTTACTATTTCTTCAGGCACACTGCTATTTTCTGTAGAAATACCACCACCATAAGCAATAGCGACCAGTTTATTATTATAATAGATCGGGCACATAAAATATGTTAACCCCAAATAACAGGTAAACCATTTTATCTCCTGTGTTTTCTTCAAAAAACATATGGCTTTATGCTTTTCTTCTAAACAGCGCTTTTTATTATTCTGGATTATCTGATGGCACAGCAAACACGAATTAGACCATACCGTCAACGGTATACCCTCTAAATCAAAAAAACATAAACTAATATTATCTACACGTGCAAAAGAATCTTGAAAAGTTTGTAATTTTTCCTTACCAATGAATTTAATCCACTCCTGCGAAGAAAAGGTATTACGCATCATTTTGCTCTCCTTTAATATTATCAGTATATAATTATATATTTTAGAAGCAATTTATACAACTATTATTTTAATCCATATAGATTTTTAGTATCTTTTATAGATTTTATTTTCAGTAAATTTATTTTGTTCTTTTTTATATAAATTAACAACTTGCATTTTGGGATATTATTCAACCGAAGCAAAATTATCTAATCCCCTTTTCTTTATTCTATTAGAAGTAAATACATAATAAAATGCGACTAAAGTTAGAATTATGTTATTTATTTTAACCTTATACGCTGATTATAGAAACAAAAACGCCCAATATTACAACCAAAGATGTATTAAAATACGTCTTTGGTTGTAATATTGGGCGTCAAAAATAATAAAAAAGCACCCACCAAAGTGAGTGCTTTTAAAAACAATTATTAGATTGCAGCTTCAGCTACCGGATAAACGCTGATTTGGCGTTTGTCGCGGCCTTTGCGTTCAAATTTAACGCGGCCTTCGATAGTAGCATAGATGGTGTAATCTTTACCCATACCAACATTGTTGCCGGGATGGAATCTGGTACCACGTTGACGGACGATAATGCTGCCAGCGGTCACCAATTCACTTTCGTGAGCTTTAGTGCCCAAGCGTTGAGCGTTAGAGTCACGGCCGTTGTGGGAGCTACCGGTACCTTTTTTATGAGCGTGCAGTTGCAGGATCAGTTTAAACATTACGATTCACCTCCTGTGTGTATGAATGCGAACGTACTTCGGATACTGATCGGCCACACCTTGTAAACCATATTCCATAGTCGCAAGGATAGCCTGAGTCAGGTCATTCGGAGTATTATTCAAATTTACTTCTAAAATGCCGTCTGCTTCAGCTACGTGATACGACGGCTGACATTTTAAGTGCTGTTCCAATCCGAGGATCGGGGTCTGAGTCAAAACAGAGACCGCTCCGCAGACGATATCTTCGCCCGCTGCTGCAAAGCCTGCGTGACCGCTGACTTTATAGCCTGTGATGAAGCCCTGTCCATCCTTAAATAAATCTACTGTAATCATAGCTATTATGCTTCGATTTTAGAGATTTCAACTTTAGTGAACGGTTGACGATGACCTTGGCGTTTACGGTAGTTGGATTTTGCTTTATATTTGAAAACAAGAATCTTCTCAGCTTTGCCATGTTCAACAACTTTAGCAGTTACTTTAGCACCTTCAAGAACGGGTTTACCGATCTTAACGTCGCTGTCATCAACAACAGTCAAAACTTCTTCAAAAACAACTTCGCCGCCGGCTTCGACTTCCAATTTTTCAATGTTCAGAACGTCGCCTTCGCTAACGCGGTATTGTTTGCCGCCAGTTTTAATGATTGCGTACATCTATTTGCACCTCCCTTATGATAGACTCGCCAAATTCGGTACTCACTTAAGAGTTTACGGAACCTCTCTGCGCGGTTGGGGACAGACTTGATCAGTCTATACTTGGATATTTTATTACAAGCGGCGTTATTTGTCAACACCGGTATTGTCTAAAATCGAAAAGGTTTCGATATGCAGGCCGGTATCTGGCTCGACCTTGATCTTACAGGCCAACTCGCGCTCCCATTGGCGCAGGTCTTTGGCCCGCAACCATTCTACCATCCAGGGATTCGCCGAGATCAAAATGCTGCGGGAAGCACAGGGCTTGGACAACAGCGTGCGCAACCGGCGTTTGATCTCGAGTGCGATAGTTTCACGGGATTGCACCTTGCCGCCGCCCTGACAAATCGGACAGGGCGCATAAAGCACTGCCGAAAGATTTTGGCGGGCTTTTTTGCGGGTGATCTCTACTAAATTCAAAACCGTAATGTCCTGTACCCGCGGCTTCATTTTATCGTTGGCCAAAGCCTGCTGCAGTACCTGCACTATTTCCTGCTGGTGTTCACAGGTATGCATATCGATAAAATCAACGACGATGATGCCCCCGATATCACGCAGACGCAGCTGACGGGCGATCTCCACCGCTGCTTCACGATTGATCTGCATGATGGTTTCTTCAAGGTTCTCACGACCACTATAACGGCCGCTGTTGACGTCGATGACAGTCATGGCCTCTGTGTAGTCTATAACCAGATAACCGCCGCAGGCCAACTCTATGCGCCTGTCAGATATAGTGTCGATCTCCTCGTGCAGTCCATAGCGGGCAAAAACATCTTCCTGCCCATCGTGCAGCAAAACGCGCCCTTCGGTACCGCCGGGCATATTTTTCAGCAGTTCGCACACACGTCCGTACACGGCCTTGTCATCCAAAATGATCTGCGAAACATCGTTAGTCAGATAGTCGCGCACGATACGCACCGAAAGATCAAGCTCACGATACAGGGTAGCGGGAGCTTTTTCGACCTTGCCACGTGCCTCAATAACACGCCAGTTAGCGCACAGCCGCCTGATGTCTTCAATAAGGGCTTCTTCGCTGGCGCCGATGGCCGCCGTACGGATAACGATGCCCATAGCTGGCGGTTTGGCTGCTTCAACAATAGTTTTCAAACGGTTACGTTCTTCTTTATCCTCGATCCTGTGCGAAATGCCGATATAATCGGCCAGCGGTAAAAGCACCACATAACGTCCCGGCAGGGTCAACTCGCGCGTAGCCGAAGGCCCCTTATTGCCGCGGGCATCTTTGGTTATCTGCACCAGCAACGCTTTGCCTTCTGTTACATCTGCACTGTCGCCTAAATAAAGAAAGGCGTTCTGTTCCAGACCAATATCAATAAAAGCCGCCTGGATACCAGGTACTACATTATTGACGCGGCCTTTAAAAATATTGCCGACGAGATGCTTTTCGCTACTGCGCTCTACTAAGTATTCCATCAGACGGCCGTTTTCAGTCAAGCCCATCCGGGTCTCTTCTGCTGTAGCGCTGATAATGATTTTGGTCTCCACTTAGAACTCTCCTTTCTGTATTATTTACTGCTCCACCGTGTACATGGCCTCCAGCATCGGCAGCCTGCCGCCGTCAGCGGTGACGCGGTACAGGTCAAGTCTGGTGATATCTGCTTTTTCTACAGGCATTTCCATACCAAAATGCTGGTTCAGTGTTTTTAAAAGGTCCACTGCCTTCATACTGCCGTTAGGTGTGATGCGGCAGGAGAAAGTCAATGTCAATAAATCGCCTTCGCAGCTTGCCGCCACCTGAGGGATATAAAATTTTACGTCTATTTCTTTAACTTTGTTGCGAAGTTTTGGGGCCGCCTTAGCATAGATAACGCTGTCTGCTTCGTTAAAAGCAGTGACAGGCTCTACATAGGCCCCCGTATAAGGCAAGGTAACGCTGTAATCAGCACCACCGGCCGAAGCCATCAGCGCAGGCGCATTAGTGGCCGCAACGTCTGCAGCTAAAATGCGGATACCGCGCGGCAAAGCCGCCGCCATTTTCTGAACTGCAGCTTCAGCTTCCATAGGTTCGGCCAGCTCGATTTCTACAAACTCGGCCAGACTGACCACACCGACGCCCAAAGCCGAAGCAAGCGAAAATTTTAAATGCGGATTAAAGCCTTCCGAATAGGCGGCAGGCAATTTAGCACGGCGGATAGCACGCTCGATAGTGCGCACATATTCCAAATGGGAGATAAAGCGGATATCTTTTTCTTTGGTTATCTGCATCCGTAATTTCATACTAAGCCCTGCTCTTTCCAGTCGATTATTTTAACGCCCAGCTTTTGGCAAACGCCACAGCCGGTACAAGTATCGTGACGGCAATCGGGGGTCAGTTCTTCGGCCTGCGCCTTTTCATACTCGCGGCGCAGGAAGCTGCGCGCTACGGCAGGCTGAATATGTTCCCAGGGGAACAATTCATTTTCGCCTCGCTCGCGTCCGATATAAAACTCTTTATCAAGACCTGCATCCTGCAAAGCCTCCAGCCAGCGCTCATAGGAAAAATGTTCGCTCCAGCCGTCAAATTTAGCACCCCTCTGCCAGGCCAACAGCAAGGCTGAACCCAAGCGGCGGTCGCCGCGGGCAAAAACAGCTTCCAGCACGCTGGTCACCGAATCGTGATATTGGAAAGTAATATTTTTTACTTTCAACGCGTCCTTCAGCAAAAACTGCTTGCGGCGCAGCTCGGCAATATCGTCCTGCTTTACCCATTGAAAGGGTGTATAGGGCTTAGGGACGAAGGAAGAGGCGCTGACAGTTACTTTCGCGCCACGGCGACCTGTTACTTCCTGATATTTGTACTGCACGGCTTTAGCAAGTTTGGCAATAGCCAGCACGTCTTCGTCAGTCTCACCCGGCAAACCAATCATAAAATATAATTTTACCGAAGACCAGCCAGAAGCAAAGGCCGCGCCGACGGCGTTCATCAAATCTTCTTCGGTCACGCCTTTATTGATAACGTCGCGCATCCGCTGGCTGCCAGCTTCTGGAGCGAAGGTGAGGCCGCTTTTACGCACCGCCTGCACTTCCTTCGCCAAATCGACCGAAAAACTATCGATACGCAGCGACGGCAACGAAACGCTGACTTTTTCGTCTTTGAATTCTTCGATCATATCGTGGATCATTGGCGCCAGACAGGAATAATCGGCAGTGCTCAAGGATACCAACGAAATCTCGTTATAACCTGTATTATCTACCAGCCGGCGGGCCAGCTCTTTTAGCAGTTCCGGCCTGCGCTCGCGTACCGGGCGGTAAACCATACCGGCATGGCAGAAACGGCAGCCACGGCTACAACCACGGAACACTTCCAGCATGATGCGATCATGCACGATTTCGCCAAAAGGAACGATGGGCGCCGTAGGATAATTGATAGTATTCATATCAGCAACAACGCGTTTGTTAACAGCGGCAGGTGCCTCAGTGCAGTTTGGTACAACGGCGGCCACGGTGCCATCATCGTTGTAGCTGACATCATAAAACGAAGGAACGTAAATGCCCTTGATCTGCACGGCACGGCGCAAAAAGCCCTGGCGCCCACCAGGGCGGCCTTCATCCTGCCACAGCTTGTGGGTATCCATCAGTTCAACCATGATCTCTTCACCTTCACCGACGATGGCAAAGTCAAAAAAATCGGCTAACGGCTCGGGGTTATACACGCAAGGGCCACCAACAATAACGAAAGGATCACTTTCGCCTCGCTCAGCTGTTTTTAAAGGTACTTGCCCCAAATCAAGCATATTTAAAATGTTGGTATAAGATAATTCGTATTGTAGTGTGAAGCCCACAAAATCAAAATCACGCAGCACTTTTTCTGTTTCCAAAGTGCGCAGTGGGATCTGCTGCTCGCGCATTTTGGCCTCCAGGTCTACCCAGGGTGCGTAAACACGTTCGGCGGCTACGCCGTCTTCACTGTTTAAAATATGGTATAAAATTTTAAAACCCAAGTAACTCATACCAACTTCATAAATATCGGGAAATGCCAGAGCAATGCTTACTTTTGTTTCAGCAGGGCTTTTAACGATACTCCCAAATTCTCCGCCTGTATAACGAGCAGGTTTCTGTACACTGCTCAGTATATCGATAGTCAATTCTTTTTCCATGCCGTTCCTCCTCTAAAATTGCAGCTGCTGCCGCCGCATATTGATATTCAGCAGTAGCCCCGCCAGCAACATATTCGTAGTCAGCGAGCTGACGCCGTAGCTCATAAAGGGCAGCGGCACACCTGTAACAGGCATGATACCCGCAGTCATACCAATATTTACCAACACGTGGAACATAAACATAAAGGTGATCCCCACCGCCAGCAAGGTGCCAAAATCATCTTCGGCATTCAACGCAATAGTCAGTCCGCGCCAGATAACGATCAAATACAATAATAAAATGACCAGTACCCCTAAAAAACCAAATTCTTCACCGGCTACGGCAAAAATAAAGTCCGTATGGTTTTCCGGCAGAAAATTAAGCTGGCTCTGCGTACCTAAAAACCAGCCTTTACCAGCCAGCAAACCCGAACCAATCGCTATCTTGGATTGGATGACGTGATAACCTGCCCCAAACGGGTCAAGCTCAGGGTCTAAAAATACTCTGATCCTGTTTTTCTGATACTCTTTTAAAATATGCCATAAGGCCGGCATTAAAGCAATCAAAGCACCGCTCATATACGCCAGCCATTTTATTTTAAAACCACTGATCAGCAGCATACCAAGCAATATCGCCATAAAAACCAGCGATGTGCCCAGGTCAGGCTGCTTCATGACAAGGATAAAGGGCACAAACACATAGGCCAGAGCCGGCAAATAGTCGGTGAAGCTGTCCAAAGTTTCCAGCCGCTTATTTAAAAAACCAGCCAGGCACACGATCATGATAGCCTTGGAAAACTCTGACGGCTGCACGCTTAGCGGCCCGATCTGGATCCATCTTTGCGCGCCCAACTGGCTATGTCCTAAAAACATTACTGCCAGCAGCAGAATTATGTTAAAAACATACAGCGGCGTTGCCGCCTCTTTTAGCAGCCGATAATCAAACCGCAGTGAAAAAACCACCAGTGCTATATCAAGCGCCAAAAACAGGCTTTGCCTTTCTACATGCCAGGCTTTACCCGTTGCCATAGCAAAGGAATGGGTAGCACTGGCGATCAGGCAAATACCAATGCCGACCAATCCTAAAATTGCGAAAACCAGCCACCAGTCTAAATTGCGAAAATACCTGTTTTGCTGCATCTGCTGTCCTTTCTGCTGCTACTGCCTATTTTGCCACTGCGGGAGGAATCAAGCCTTCCTCCCTGAACCATTCCTCAAAAACCTTATATACGATAGGGCCGGCTGAAATGGAACCAAAGCTGCCCTGTTCAACTACAGCTGCCACTACTAATTCCGGAGCATCGGCCGGTCCATAGGCTACAAACAAGCCATGGTCGCGTCCGTGAGGATTTTCAGCCGTACCTGTTTTTGCCGCCATTGGCCTGGGCAAATTGGCAAAGTAAGACGCCGTACCACCTGGCTGTGCCACACCCATCAAGCCCTGTTTGATCAAATCAAGTGTTTTCTGCGATACACCCAGAGAATAGGGATCCTGATGCTGCCTCACCTCGTATACGCTGCCATCATTATTTAGTAATTTATCTACCAGATAAGGCTGATGATAGACACCGCCACCAGCGATACAGCTCATCATCACTGCCATCTGCAACGGTGTCGCCAAATCTATACCCTGCCCGATAGAGGCGTTGAAGGTATCACCTAGGGTCCAATCCTCGCCGGTAAAAATTTTCCGTTTATTTTCCGGTGTCGGCAAAAGTCCCGAAGCCTCTCCTTCCAGCTCGATACCCGTTTTCTTCCCCATACCGAACTTACGGGCAAAATCAACCAAATTATCAATACCCAACCGATTGCCCATTTCATAAAAGTAGACGTTATCCGACATGCTCAGAGCCTGTTGAAAATTGATCCACCCAAGTGCTTCGCCGCCGGCGTTGCCCATCGGCACCAGCCAGTGCTGGCCCGAGTCAAAAATCAATTCTTCCGGCGTAACTTTGCCCAGTTCCAGAGCTGCCGTACCGGTGATTATTTTAAAAGTAGAACCTGGTGGATACTCACCCGAAATAACTTTATTGCCCATAGGGTAGTTGGGGTCGTTATTGATGATCTGCCAGTTTTTTTCCGAAATACCATTGACAAAAAGATTCGGATCGAAAGCCGGCCGGCTTACCATAGCCCGCACAGCGCCGCTGCGAGGATCGATGGCAACAATAGCCGCCGCCCTGGCATTGGGTGCGATACCGCTGGAGCGTAAATAGGCCAGTTGTTCATCGACCGCCTTTTCCAAAACCACCTGCAAATCCTTATCTATCGTCAGCTGAAGGCTTTTACCCGGCACCGGATCATGACTGCCCAACTGCTTAACCACATTGCCTGCAACATCAACCTCTTCGTCAAAGCTGCCGTCAGTACCGCGGATCATTTTGTCAAAAGTTTTTTCCAGTCCGAATTTGCCAACGATGCTGCCGGCAGGCATACCTTTATAAGCGCCTTTTGTAATCTCATACTCACTGGCTTCGCCTACATAGCCCAGGGCATGTACGGCCAGCTCTTTATATAAATAATTGCGTATCGGCTGTAATTCCAGCAGCACGCCGGGCAGTTCCCGCCGCCGTTCTTCGATTTTAGTAATCACTTCAGGCGAAACATTGCTTTTGAGCCGTGTCGGTTCATAACTGTCCTGATTGGCCGCGATACGCTTTCTGATCTGTTCCGCCGGCATTCCCAAAATTTCTGACAAAATACCGATAACATGATCGTTGTAGCTTTGTCCCTGCCTTTGCAGGGCTACGGCATAACCGGGTAAATTATTAACCAGTTCCTGACCTTTAAAATCGAAAAACAAGCCGCGCGGCGCAATTATTTTGGTCCTGCGCAGCCTGTTGCCATCAGCCTGATTGCCATAATAGTCGCCTTTATAAAGCTGCAGGTAGGCCATTCTGCCGAGCAAAATCAAAAAAATACATGCTGCTGCTGCCAGCATTATTTCCAAGCGGCGCGCGTATTTTTTGTTCAGCACGATTTGACCTCCTTCATTTAATGCAATCCATCGTCAAGCTCTATCCATTTTTGCACTTTTTCTGCCAATAGATAAAGCGGTATCACAAAAATAATATTTCCCAGGCAATAAGCCACTACTTCCTGCAGCGCCTGCTCCAGCAGCAAAAACGAAAAGCCTTTGGCCAAAACCAGCTGCACCAGGAAATAACAGCAACGTAACAGTAGCGTGATTGCTCCCACCGCTACGATATTATAAAACATACTATCTTTAAAAACTTTTTCTTTAGTCAGTCCTACATAATAACCGATAAGGGTTCTGGTTAAGATATGAAAGCCAAAAATACCACCAGTCAAAATATCCTGGAGCAGGCCTGTTATAAAACCTGCCGCAGCTCCTGCCGCCATACCATTAAGCATAGCATAACAATAAACAAACAGCAGCGGCAGATCAAAACGCAGCCAGCCTGCCTGTGGCAGGCTCATCTGCAAAGACAAACATAACAGAAACAGGACGGGCCAAATCAGTTTCCTCATTGTGCCTGTCCCCCTTCGGTATTGCTATTTAGTTTAGCCGCCTCTGCTGCAGGATTATGGTATCCTGTCACCACAAAAACTTCTTCCACTTTGCTGCTGTCCACAGCCGGGTCCACGTCTGCCGTCAACAGCAGTCCTGCGGCCTCAAGGCTGGTTTCTTTAACAGTACCTATCACTAAGCCTGACGGATGCCGACCACTGAAACCGCTGGTAACAACTACGTCGCCTTTAATGACATCTGCTTCACGCGGCAGATGTTCCATTTCCAGTGGCATGTTCTCAACGCTTCTACCACTGACAACGCCCACGGCTCTGGAAGCTGCTCTTAAAATGCGGGCACCAATCTTGCAGCGGCTACTGGTAATCAGCATAACTTTGGCTGCATCGGGATAGACCTCTTCGACTAACCCAACCAGCCCGTCACCAGTAACGACCGCCATTTCTTTATTGATACCGTCGGCAGCACCACGGTCGATAATGACCAGATCCCGTAAATCACCCATATTGCGGCCAACTACCTTAGCCGGCAGCAACTTCTGTTCGGGAACCTGCTCTTTATACTGCAACAGCTTCGATAAGCGCTTGTTTTCGGCATAAAACTCAGCCATGGCAATATTAGCACGGCGCAGTTCGGCGTTTTCTTTCTTCAGTTGCTCGTTTTCTGCTTCCATCGTTGTGATAGCCCGCACTTTGCTATGCAAAGAAGCAACAGTTCCTGTTAACGTTTGTACACCACTGTTGATCGGGCTTAAAACAGCAATTACAACTCTGTTAAGCATAGGAAAGCGCACTCTGCCGTCAATAGCCAATGCCATCAAAGCTACTAACCCTATCAAAACTAAAAGTAGACTCAATTTTTTCTTGCTCACAATAAATTCAGCCTTTATCTGTTATTAGACGCCATAAACCCTTTTTTATAAATATCAACATTTTCTACGGCAATACCTGTACCCAGCGCAACGCAAGATAAAGCGTCGTCGGAAACATAGACCGGCATACCGGTCTCCTTGCTCAGTAAGCGATCCAAATTGCGCAGCAACGAAGATCCGCCGGTCATAACGATACCACGGTCCATGATATCAGCCGCCAGCTCAGGCGGAGTCCGTTCCAGGGTATTACGTACAGCGTCAATAATATTAGCAACAGGCTCACTTAAGGCTTCGCAGACCTGATTCGCATTGATCGTCAGATTTTTAGGCAAACCGGTTACCAGGTCGCGCCCACGAATCTCCATTTCTGTAGCTTCGCCCAACTCCATCGCCGTGCCGATAGTGATCTTGATTTCTTCGGCCGTACGCTCACCGATCAACAAGCTGAAGGCTTTTCTGATATAACGTACGATAGCGTCATCCATAGAATCGCCGCCAGTACGGATAGAACGGCTGATAACGATACCACCTAAAGAAATAACGGCAACCTCGCAGGTGCCGCCGCCAATATCGACGACCATACTGCCAGTTGCTTCTTGTACGGGCAGACCGGCGCCAATAGCGGCTGCCATAGGCTCCTCGATCAAATACGCCTCACGGGCGCCTGCCTGTACCGTCGCGTCGATAACAGCACGTTTTTCAACTTCGGTAACACCGGAAGGCACGCCGACAACGATACGGGGACGGATCAAAGAATGTTTGCCAATAGCTTTTTTAATAAAATATTTAAGCATGGACTGGGTAATATCAAAATCAGCGATAACACCGTCCTTCATAGGGCGGATAGCGACGATATGCCCCGGAGTGCGTCCTATCATCTGCTTTGCTTCAGCTCCGATAGCCAGCACCTCTTTATGTTCCCGGTCAACGGCAACTACGGAAGGCTCACGGATAATGATGCCTTTTCCTTTAGCATGTACCAGCGTGTTTGCCGTTCCCAGATCGATACCCATGTCATGGGCAAAACTTTTAAAAATACCAAACATTCTTCAACACCTCATTTATCTAAATAACCATGTTCCCTAAAACTAAAAAATATACCATCGCCAATGACCAGATGGTCTACCAGCGGAATTCCCATAATTACACCAGTCTCCGCCAAGCTCTGCGTCAGTTCTTTATCTTCACAGCTGGGCTTGGGATCGCCGGAAGGATGATTGTGCGCTACCAAAATGGCTGCTGCATGGTAAAGCAGTGCCGGCGCGAACACCTCCCTGGGATGAACAACCGAGCTGTTGACTGATCCCTCGGAGACCTGTTCGATCCTTAAGACCTGATTTTTACTGTCCAGCAAAACTACTAAAAACTTTTCCTGTCTTTCGTAACGCAGCCGGGGCAATAAAAGTTCCGCTCCGTTTTGCGGTGAAGCGACTTTAAATTTCTCCTGCCGTTTAGCGGCTGCCACACGTTTTCCTAATTCCAACGCCGCTAAAATAGTCGCGGCTTTAGCTGTTCCCAGTCCCTTGATGCGGGCCAGTTCGGCCACACTGTGCACGCAGGCGATATTTTGGTACAGCCCGTCGGCAGCGGTCAAATCTTCGGCTATTCTCAGCGCCGAGCGTTTATGGGTCCCAGTACGGATCAAAATCGCTAAAAGTTCTGAATTACTTAACCCGGCAGCGCCCTGCTGCATAAGCTTCTCGCGCGGCCTGTCGTCTAAGGACAGCTCTTTGATACATTGGCTCAAAAGCCCCTCACTCCAATTTGTGCCATCATTTGATACAAGCGGGTGAGCGGCAACCCCACGACGTTATTATAACAGCCTTCTATCCTATCGACTAAAATCGCACCACGGCCCTGGATACCATAAGCACCTGCTTTATCAAGCGGTTCTCCTGTAGCTACATAAGCCTCGATCTCAGCTTCCGATAAATTTCTAAACCAGACTTTGGTCTCTGTTACTTCCACTAATTGCTGCTCTTCATACAAAACAGCTACACCGGTCAAAACGCGGTGGCATTTACCTGACAGGCGACTTAGCATCTGCCTTGCCTCCAGCGAGTCCTGCGGTTTGCCTAAAATCTCGCCTTCTAAGGCGACTACAGTATCGGCTGACACCAGAGGTATTTGCGACCCCATTACTTTTGCAACCGCGCTGCCTTTACCTAAGGCATTAGCGGCAACTATTGCTTCTACCACATTTTCAGCGCCGCTTACCTCGTTAAACGCGCTGACGCAGACTTCTACATCGTGACCCAGTTGTTTTAATAATTCCAATCTTCTGGGCGAACCTGAAGCTAACCGTACTTTCACCTGACCAGCTCCTATTTTTTATCTTCCTCTTTGCTATCGTCGTTGTCGTCAATAACCAGCGGCGCCTGTACTTCTATTTCCACAACCACCGGCTGCACACCCTCACGGACAGCGTCACGCTTAAAAATACGCGCATAGTTAACAACTACCAACAGCCAGATAACAACGCCCAACAGCATCGGCATCGTATTGTCGATACCAAAAAATATCGAGATACTGTTACCGAAAACGGCTCCGGCAATAACCGCCAGAACCGGAAAGCCATAAAGAATCATCTGCATTTTGCGTTTGCTCATCTCCTGGTATTCAATACCCACGGTATCCCCTACCTTGGCATTGATCGGACACCAGGCTTCCAAATATTTAGGTACTTTCTCACCCTTACTCTTTTCTTTATCGACCTTGATCCTGGCACGTTCACCATGCCGTTCGATCAATAAGCCTATAATATCAGCTTTCATTTCTGCCATCAAACTTCTCCTTAATTATAAGCATGTAAAAAGACATACCAATAGCCAAAACCAAAAACCACTCCGTAAATAGCGATAAAAATACCAACGCCCTCCCAGGTGATAGGGTAACCAAAGTTGATATATTCACCGAAAATACCTCTTTTATTGAAAAAAGTATATTTCATACGTCTTTTAAACCATTTAGCTTTGTTTTCGGCGCCTACAGCTTTAGCTATCAGAAAAATATAAAAAAACGCACCAATAAAAACCTGAATAACACGCGCACAAATCAAAGAACCTTCTACATTAGCCAATGCTTCCATTGTTTTCATCCTTTCTCTGTAACTTATCCAAATCAATCCAAATTTAAAAATTTATCAGGCATCTGCTTTCGTAATTCACGCATAAACCGCTCGCTACTTTTAAAAATGACGCCGGCCAGTTTTTTATCATCCTTGCCCTCCGTAAATACCAGCAGTCGCTGCTCGTTAGGGTCGACAGAAGAATAGCGATGGATATAATGACGTATTTTAGTTTTTCTGAAAAAACTTTTGATATACTTATTCGTATAACTTTCGGTTTTAGTTAAATCAACCTTAAAGCTGCGGCTGATACCTACGCCATGGCTGATGATCTCCATCTCGCCCTCACGCAGGATATAGGTATACTTAAATACGACCCGCCAAATCCACATCAGAACGAACAAAACATTGAACCCCCATCCCAGCGGGCTGAAGTAACCGGTATTACTATAACGGTAGCCTTCATAAATCCACAATATAGTAATAACAGCCAGTCCTCCATATGAGATCTGCATCCTGCGATCGCTGACCTGTGATTCTTCTCTATATAGCTCTTCCAAGAAAAAACAATCCCTTCATTCTCTATTTTTCAAGGGCAAGTATCCCTTTAGACCATTTCTTATTATAACAAATTTTTGCTATAAAGGATACACTCTGCAGCCCTTCCTCTAAAAAAATTCACAAAAAGGGGTGTTAAAAAAACAGGCGTGAAAATCACGCCTGTTTTCTGTTAATTCTACAATATAAAGTTCTTCTTACAGCCTGGTAATTATTTGCCAGGGAAGAAAGGCCATACGATGGGAATTACAACCAGGGATACGATAAAGGATACGATAACGAGACCGGTACCAGCTTTAACATAGTCCATGAATTTGTAACCGCCAGGGCCAAGAACCAAAGTGTTCGGAGGAGTACCTACCGGAGATGCGAATGCACAGGATGCTGCAACTGCGATAGCCATCAATACTGCTTTCGGGTCAGCGCCCAATTGTTGGGAAATCGCGATACCGATCGGGCACAGCAGAGCTGCGGATGCAGTGTTGGACATGAATTGAGTCAAGCCGCAAGACAGGATGAACAGGATTGCGGTAACTACTAACGGAGAAGGAGAGCCGCCCATCAGGCCAACAGTCCATTCAGCGATCATTTTACCAGCGCCGGTTTTATCCATTGCGGTGGATACAGGCATCATACCTGCGAACAGGAAGATGGTTACCCAGTCGATAGAAGCATAAGCTTGTTTCTCAGTCAAGCAGCCGGTCAGTACGCAAACGATAGCGCCGATGATAGCTGCCATTTCCAGGGAAACGCCTTTGATACCGATAGCCATGGTCAAAACTACGCACAGCAGGATAACTGCGGATACGATTTGTTTAGTACCGGAAGTTTCGTTAGCCTCAACTTCTTGTTCGATTTCCTGGTCAGCGTCGATCTGTTTGTTCGGGAGCAAGTATTTGCCCAAGAACATCATATAGAGCATACCTGCAACTGTTACAGGGATACCGATCCAGGCATATTCAAAGAAGCCAAATTGCTCTTTCATACCAGCAGCTTGTAAAGCGCCGTTAGCGATGATGTTCGGAGGAGTACCAACCATAGTGATGATACCACCGAGACCGCAAGCGAATGCCAAAGGCATCAATTGGCGGGAAGCAGGAATCTTTGCTGCAGAGCAGATACCCAGAACAACCGGCAGCAAGCAAGCTGCAGTACCAGTGTTAGACAATACAGCAGACAAAGCAGCACCAACGAGCATGATGCCGAACATCAGGCTGTTTTCGCCAGTACCGGAAATTTTAACAATGGAACCACCAATTTTTTGTGCGAGGCCGGTGTAGAACATAGAAGCACCAACTACGAACATACCTGCGAAAAGTACTACGGTAGAGTTAGACAAACCGGAAAATACCGATTTAGCAGGAATGAAACCTAAGAGACCGCACGCAATAGCGCCGCCCATAGCTGTTACTGCGAGGGGAATAAGTTCGGTTACGAAAAACAATGCAATAACACCCAACATGATAAGACATTTTACTGCTTGAGACATGAGAATCCTCCTTCAAAAGAAAAATTTAAATATTTTTAGGATAGTAATAAATACTTCCTATTATATATGTAAGCCAAAATGATTAAATCCTGCTATTTTTTGTATATTTTCAAAAAACTTACTTTAATTACAAAATCATTAACAAAATTTAATTAACGGCTTACATTTACAAGTGTAGCAGATAGCTAGCTTTTTTTCAAGATTTTTTCACATTTTTCCTGTAAACACTTCAGTTTAAAAACTGTTAACTGTCTTCCTGTTGTATATTTATTCACTTTTTGCTTGTTTCAGTATTTTTTTATTCATAGTTTAGACATAAAAAAACAGGCGCGATAGTTATCGCGCCTGTTAATTTTTTTATCCGTATAATACTTTGGTCTGTTACTTGCTCAGCAAATTATTTGCCAGGGAAGAAAGGCCATACGATAGGAATTACAACCAGGGATACAATAAAGGATACGATAACGAGACCGGTACCAGCTTTAACATAGTCCATGAATTTGTAACCGCCAGGGCCAAGAACCAAAGTGTTCGGAGGAGTACCTACCGGAGATGCGAATGCACAGGATGCTGCAACTGCGATAGCCATCAATACTGCTTTCGGATCAGCGCCCAATTGTTTGGAGATCGCAACACCGATCGGGCACAGCAGAGCTGCGGATGCAGTGTTGGACATGAATTGGGTAAGGCCGCAAGACAGAATGAAAAGTACTGCGGTAACTACTAACGGAGAAGGAGAACCGCCCATCATACCAACGGTCCATTCAGCGATCATTTTACCAGCGCCGGTTTTATCCATTGCGGTGGATACAGGCATCATACCTGCGAACAGGAAGATGGTTACCCAGTCGATAGAAGCATAAGCTTGTTTCTCAGTCAAGCAGCCGGTCAGTACGCAAACGATAGCGCCGATGATAGCTGCCATTTCCAGGGAAACGCCTTTGATGCCGATAGCCATAGTCAAAACTACGAGTAACAAAATAACGCCGGAAACCATTTGTTTGGAAGTGGAAGTTTCGTTAGCTTCAACTTCTTGTTCGATTTCCTGATCAGCGTCCAATTCAGCTTTCGGGAGCAAATATTTGCCCAAGAACATCATGTAAATGATACCTGCAACAGTCACAGGAATACCAATCCAAGCGAATTCGAAGAAACCGAATTTCTCAGTGATGCCAGCTGCTTCCAAAGCGCCGTTAGCGATGATGTTCGGAGGAGTACCAACCATAGTGATGATACCGCCGAGACCGCAAGCGAATGCCAAAGGCATCAATTGACGGGAAGCAGGGATTTTTGCTGCAGAGCAGATACCCAAAGCAACCGGCAGCAAGCAAGCTGCAGTACCAGTGTTGGATAATACGGAAGACAAAGCAGCACCAACAAACATTAAGCCAAACATTAAGCCGTTTTCACCGGTACCGCAGAACTTAACTACGGTGTTACCGATTTTTTGTGCGAGGCCGGTGTAGAACATTGCTGCACCAACTACGAACATACCTGCAAAAAGTACTACGGTAGAGTTAGACAAACCGGAAAATACCGATTTAGCAGGGATAAAACCTAACAGGCCGCACGCAATAGCGCCGCCCATAGCTGTTACTGCAAGCGGAATGAGTTCGGTTACAAATAACAATGCAACAACAGCCAGAAGAATGAGACATTTTACTGCTGGGGACATTATAATTCCTCCTTTTATAATAATTTTTTATACACAGCGCGTTCGGAGCGCGTATACCAAATTAATAGAGAATTTTTAAAAGATCAGCGGTATTGATATCTATGAATTTTTTTGCAATACCTTTAGACTCATTATACCACTATGTTTGCGAATTTGAAAGTGTAAATTTCACCTAATTTACATCTTTTTTGGCACTAAGATGTTTTTATATAGTACACAAGTGCTAAATAATTAATACCGACCATTATTTTTCCACGCTCAAAACATACGCAAAGTTTTTTTAAAATACGAAAAACTCTGCCTTTTTGTTTAAAGCCGCTCACCCGCTGCTTTAAACCTTTAGCACACTAAATATTTTCCTGGTCTTTGTTCCCTATTTAGCGACATTCCAGCAATCATGCAACGGCTCCAAATAAAAACAGGTGCACAAAACTGTGCACCTGTTAAATATTTTGAGTGCGAATTATTTGGCAGGTCCAATCATTGCAAGCATAGCGCCTGCAGCAACTGCGGTGCCGATAACACCTGCTACGTTCGGGCCCATAGCATGCATGAGCAGGAAGTTAGCCGGGTTAGCTTTTTGACCAACTACTTGGGATACACGGGCAGCCATCGGAACTGCGGATACGCCTGCGGAACCGATCAAAGGATTGGTTTTGCCACCATCGACGATACACATCAGTTTGCCGAAAACAACGCCTGCCAAAGTACCAACTGCAAATGCAACCAAACCAAGGCAGATGATCAGGATAGTCTGGTAATTTAGGAAGGATTCCGCCTTCATAGTCAAACCAGTACCAGTAGCCAACATAATGGTTACGATGTTCATCA
>OGZE01000017.1_pt1 | contig 125725 bp, 107 predicted proteins | sample 1576731 | NCBI WGS metagenome assembly OGZE01 (sample SAMEA3541503, study PRJEB24748) | human gut metagenome | biome: human gut; feature: human-associated habitat; material: faeces | place: China | collected 2012 | reverse complement strand
TAGCATCATTTCTGATGCTAAGATCTTGATTGGTCATCTTAACTTAATGACATTGCTCGGATGAGCCCTATTTTTTATGCACAAGCTTTGACAGTTTGTTAAAGAGACTTTGTGGCAGCGCAAAACCGAAAATAATGCCAAGCACGATAGAGCCTGCAACCTTAATCGTACTGATTCCGTACTGTGAGAACCGGCTCATATCTCCCATGATAAAATAGTAAGAGGTATAATAAATACCGGCACCCGGAACAAGTGGGAAGATTCCGGTGAGCAGGAATACAGTGACCGGGGTTCTGCGCACTGCCGAAAGAATCCGTGCAACCAGTGTCAGTGCAAAGGTGGCGATCAGGTTTGCAATCGCATTGTCTGTGTGATACTGTAAGCAGATCAGGTAGACGATCCAGCCGAGGGCACCTGTCAGACCGCAGAAAAACAACTGTTTTTTTTCTGCCGAAAATAATACAGCAAAAGAGAGTGTCGCAGCTAAGCTGACAAGAAACTGAATGATCATCGAAGTAATGCACCTCCTGTGATAAGCTGGTAGAGCGTGATAACAGCACCCACGCCAACGGCAATACTAAAAGCAGTTAAGATCGCATCGATCATATGGATCGCACCGGATAAATAGTCTCCGTTGAAAAAGTCGCGGATGGACGTTGTCAGTGCGATTCCCGGTACGAGCGGCATAATATCTCCAATGACAACCTTATCCTGCAGGATCGGTATCCCGGCGGAGAGCGCAATCAGGCTTAAGAAGGTTACAAGCCCACTTCCTAAAATATTTGTGATAAATTTGGATTCTAAGTGTCTGTCAGAGACAATCAGGAAAATCTGCAATACCAGTCCGATAAAAAATGCAACAAATGCATCTAAAGCAGTTCCACCGAACAGGTAACAGAATCCTGCACTTCCCACACCACAGAAAAAAATCTCCACCCAGTTTTTATTTGTCGGGATCGATTTACATTCTTCCAGACGTACCCATGCATCGCGCAGGGAACATTCATGGGAACAGATCTCTCTGGAAAGCTGGTTTAATGCAGCAATCCTGCCAAGATGTGTGGAGCCGAGCGGTACGTGGCGGATCATGCTGCAGGCATCTTCTTTATTTTCGTTTGCACTGGCGAAGATTCCGTTAGAGAGCACATACACGTCACAGTCGGTGATCTCATATGCTTTTAAAATATGAAGCACTGTGTCTTCTACACGGTAGACTTCGGCACCGTTTCGAAGCAGTGCGTCTCCGGTTTCGACAGCCAGAGTCAGAATTTCTTTTGTTACTGCCATAATTGTCCTCTTTTATATAAAGTTAAAAGTCATAGTCCTATGAAAAGTTATCATGTTTTGGGAAAAATTGCAATGGAATTATAGTGTAGTATGCATATTTAGGGCAATTCACATACATAATAAGTAATAGCGACAGGTAATTACGAAACGTATGCGTAAAGTAGATTTGATTTTTCACAATCTTTACAACCTACATTAATGTCAGGTTTCGTATACAAGAGCACTTTAGGAGGACAAAAATCATGAATTGCAAAAAATATAGAATCTGTCTGGTTCTGCTTGTGTTGGCGGTACTGGCGGGAAGCGCATTTTATTACGTGGCGAGTGAGAAAAATGCCAACGAACCGAAGGACGGTATGCTGGTACAGGAAATTCCTACAGGGGAAAGCGTGGAGAATGCATGAGTGCAAAGGATACGCTTTATTTAAAAATTGACCAGAATATTGTGGTGACAGACCGCCGCGTAACGATCGGTGACGTGGCAAAAATGGAGTGTACCAATCAGGCGGCACTGCGCCAGATTAAGCAAAAGAAACTGTATTCCTTCCACGCAGAAGATGAAAAGAAGAAAAAAAATACACTGGTTGTATTCTCGGTGCTGAAAGTGATCGAGCTGATTCACGAAGATTATCCGAATCTGGATATCAGCAATGAGGGAGAATCCGATTTTATCGTGGAGTATGTAAAAACACCGGAAAAACCGGTGTGGATGAACCGCCTGAAAACGGTGATTTTATGTATCCTGATTTTTTTCGGAGCTTCTTTTACGATTATGGCATTTAACAATGATGTCGGTGTGACAGATGTTTTTGCAAAGTTTTACAAACAGATCACAGGAATGGAATCAAGCGGTATCACGGAGTTAGAAATCTGCTACAGTATTGGACTTGCAGTTGGAATCATTGTCTTTTTCAATCATGTGGGACATAAGAAGATTACACATGATCCGACACCAATTCAGATCGAGATGAGAAAATACGAGACAGATCTTGACACCGCCTTTATCAATAATGCGGAAAGAAGAGGACACTGTGTTGATGTGGATTAAACATTTATTTCTGGGATTTATCGGGCTTGCCTCCGGAGTGGGAGTGGCAGCGGGAACGTTTGCATTTATCATTGTTATCGGCGTTGTGCCGCGGATGATCGCGAAGTGCAACCGGGCAGAAAATACATTGCTTTTTGAAAATATGATTGTGCTTGGCGGCATTTTTGGAACTGTTTTGTCTGTGTTTACCGATCTGATGTTTCCGGTGGGGCATTGGCTTTTATATGTGTATGGTTTTTGTGCCGGGATTTTTGTGGGCTGTATTGCGGTTGCACTGGCGGAAATATTGAATACATTTCCAATTATTTTCCGCAGGTTTCAGGTAAAAGAAGGGTTGGAGTGGATTATGCTGTTTATGGCACTTGGAAAATGCGCAGGTTCGTTCTGGTATTTCTGCCACCACATGACACCGCCGTGACAGACAGCATTTCAGGAGACTTTCATAATTGGATTGGCAATTAGCGTGAATAATATTGGAAAGCATAATAACAGGATGAAAGAGAATTTGACGGATATGTTATTTTGACATAAGATAAGAACTATAAAATAGCGAATGAGAAAGCGAGTGTAACATATGGTCACTTCTATTGCACGCCAGAGCGTGATTTTAAAATGTAACATGCAAAAAGCAGTGATGCTTGGCAACTATGAATTTTATTATGGAGCAGGAGTAGCTGGAAAAATCGGCGGGTTTGATATACCGGATGATATTAAGCCGTTGGAACTTAGGGAGCTTCTGGATCATAAGCTGGATCAGATCAGTCCAAAAGATGAGAAAGAGACATATCTGATCCAGATTTTAAAAGAATTTCGACCGGATGAATTATATGACGAACAGATGAAAGAACTGCTTTTGTGGGGAAAAGGGGAGCAGTACCTGTGGAGTGTCAATGTTCCACAGTAACGATCAGAAAATCTGATACTGATTTCTGCCATTTCCTTTCGAACAATACATGGCTTTATCAGCCGCAATATACAATTCTTCCATTTGAATCTCTGCGCGGTCGGCAAAGGAAATACCGATACTTGCAGAGATTTCGCTCCATTCTGGTTTCCTTGCAGAAAGTCCGCGGATAGCAGTACACAACTTGTCAGCCACAGCTTTTGCATCTTCTTTATCTGAGACATTTCCAAGATATACAATAAATTCATCGCCACCAATGCGCCCAACGATATCAGAGGTGCGGACGGAGGATCTGATCGTGTCAGCCACAGCGATTAAAAGTGCATCACCCTCCACATGACCGTAAGTATCGTTTACCAGTTTGAATTTATCAAGATCAATGCTGATCAGTGGACGTACACAGGAAGGATTTTTTCCGTCAGTTTCCATTTGTTTTGCAATCTGTTCCTCTGTGGCTCTGCGGTTATAAAGACCGGTAAGCGGATCAGTTGCTGACATAATACGGATCTGCCTTGTTTTGCGGTTATGGATGAGCAGAATACCAAGCAGTAATGCTAAAAGCGTTGCACTGACAGCTAAAATGATCGGAATAGATATTCTCGGATAAGCAAATATCAAAGTCACAAGGGAAGGGTTACCCTCATAAATACTGTTCTGTAAAACAATCGAATCCATTTTTGAAGAGGAAATACATGCCAGTCCTTTGTTCATAATACTGAGCAGTCTTGGATCACAGCGGTCGGACAGCGCAAAGGAAATATCTTCTGTCATGGCAGAGATCGGTGTGGAAGTCAACGGGCGGTATTGTACCTGTGAAAGCAGATAATTTGCAACATAGTTGTTGACATAAGTGCAATCTGCTTTGCCGGTGACAACTGCATCAAAACAGGAATCAATGGAATCGTAATAAAGGATATCTGTAAAATGATTTCCAGGATCATTGATAATGGAATTGGTAAAGTAAAAGTTACGCGGCAGGGCAACGATATTGCGTGTCTGTCCTTTGGCGGTCTGGCTGCGGATGACAACAATGGACGTATTAATATAAGGTGTGGTGAGGAAAGAATGATTCTGCTGCGCCCACTGATAATTGTGCGCCATAGCAGACAGGACATCTACCTCATGGTTTTGGATTTTAGATAAAGCGTCTGTAAAATTGTCAGATTCCACATAGGTAAAATGCAGACCGGTAAATTCTGAGATCTGTTCGAGCACTTCTGTGGAAATACCGGAGCAGCTATGTGTTTTTTTATTATAATACTCAATCGGCGCGTTTGCAGGGTCGTAAGTGACTGTGATCGTAGGATTGGAATGGATGTATTCTAATTCTTCTTTGGTAAATTCACAGCGGTAATTCCGCGTATCTTTCTGGTAGGAGGCATAGAGATCATGTTCAAAGTCAGCGTTCACATCCGTGATCACAGACTGTGCAGCATTTAAATCTTCCATGATCGGATTTCCCTTAAAAGTAACAAAATATAATGGAAAAGAAGGAAGACTGGCAAGAATTTTCTTTTCAGAGGCGTGCGAGACATTTATAGTATAAATAGAATCGACCGTTCCGTCCTCTAAAGCCTTCTCCAGTTTTGCCGTGTTTCCATAAAAGACTTTTTCATAGGTGAAATTGTGAGCCTTTGCAAAATCATCCAAAGCCTCGATCTGGTTGCAGCTTGCCAGAATACCGATCTTCATATTATTAAAATCAGAGTAGCCATTGTAATAAAGCGAATCATTATCTAACATCGTGTAAAGTCCATAGTGGGTAGTGATCGCCGGCTGCGCGGAAAAATCCATGGTACTTGTGCGCGAGGTGGAATAATCGACACCGCAGACAAGATCGATATTTTTATCGTTTAAAGATTTCAGGCAGGCGGAATAATTCATCTGGATAAATTCATATTCCCAGCCGGTGTACTGGCTGATCTCGCGGAGATAGTCCACATAATAGCCACTGTAGTTTCCGTTCTCATCACACTCCTGATAATTATCCAGTGTGTAAAAACCTACTTTGATCACCTTTTTTCCATCACGGGCAAAACAGTCTGCCGGGGACAATGTGGTGAGAAATATTAAAAAAGAAAGAAATATGCAAATAAACTTTTTCACGATAGTCTCCAATAATGAAAAATCAATATTTTTCGATATTAATAAATATTGATTTCAAGCAATAAATATAACATTATTATACTATAGGAATCTGTGATTTCAATTAGTAATACCAGACTGGATTATTAGAATTACTTATAAAATAAATGGCATAATAAAACATGGCTTATTCTTAGAAAATAAGAAAAAATCATAAAGGTCATGAAATCCAAGAACGTATATGATGTATATTTTCATCAGAAAAATGCCAAGCTAACAAAGAGATAATGAAAATCATGCATAACATAAAGATATGACAGAAATGATTCAGGGAGGCGGAAAAAATGTCAAACAATGAAGCAGAGAAAATAAAAAGCTTAAATGAGACAGTACACAGCAAAGATAAAAAGGAACGCGATCAGGCGTACAACGATTATGTGAAACAGGTTACACCGACACATAATCTGATCTTTAACATGGTCAAAGCATTTTTTACAGGCGGTATCATCTGCTGTATCGGACAGTTTATTTTAAACACGTGCGAAAATTATGGCTTAGACAAAGACACGTCCGGAGGCTGGTGCAGCATGCTGCTGATCTTGCTCAGTGTTATCCTCACCGGATTTAATATTTATCCGTCGATTGCCAACTGGGGCGGTGCCGGGGCACTTGTACCGATTACCGGATTCGCAAATGGTGTGGCAGCTCCGGCAATCGAGTTCCAGAAGGAAGGACAGGTTTTTGGTATCGGATGTAAAATCTTTACGATCGCAGGTCCTGTGATCTTATATGGTATTTTTTCAAGCTGGGTGTTAGGGGTGATCTACTGGATCTTTTGGTAGTTTTTCATTCAAGGAAGCATTTGGAAAAAGAACAACAGGAAGCAAATGTTGCAGAAAATGCGATTATAGATAACAAGAAACAAGAGCCTATACTGGATAACAAAGAAATAGAAAGGGTATCGAAGACGGATAAACCATGATATAATTACAGGATTATCTTAGCTGATTCTTTACCAACTGAAATTGTATAATACCCAAGAGGAAATACGCATGGAAAAATGGTCTGAAATTATCAAAAATATGTTAAAAGTCGTTGGGATTCTGGGGTTATTCATTCTGATCGCACTGCTGATCGAGGAATATTTTGTGGCGGATGCACTGGTTCCGGCAATCATGGTGCTTGCGGTTTTTGTGATATCCTACATCACGGACGGTTTTTTATACGGAATTATTGCATCAATACTCAGTGTTCTGGCGTTGAATTTCGTGTTTGCGTTTCCGTATTTTGCATTTAACTTTCATATTACGGAAAATATCATCACTGCCATTGTCATGCTTGTGATCACGATTATGACAAGTACATTAACTGCGCAGTTGAAGATGCAGGAAAAGGTGTGCATTGAGAGTGAAAAAGAAAAAATGCGCGGCAATCTTTTGCGGGCAGTTTCCCATGATCTCCGCACGCCATTGACCTCTATCAGCGGTTCGAGCGCAGCAATCGTCGACAATTATCATCAGCTCAGTGAGGAGCAGATCTTACAGCTCTGCCGTGGAATCCGGGAAGATTCCCAGTGGCTCATTGGCATGGTGGAGAATATTTTATCTATTACGAGGATCGACAATGAGGGTGTGAAACTGAAAAAGACGCCGGTGGTGTTAGAGGAACTGATCGATTCTGTCTTGACGCGTTTTAAAAAGCGTTATCCGGATCAGAAAGTGGATGTGAGCATCCCGGAAGATTTTGTGAGTATCCCTATGGACGCAGTTCTGATCGGACAGGTACTTTTCAACATTATGGAAAATGCCATGCAGCATGCACTCGGAATGACAGAATTATCCCTGCGTGTTTTTACCATAGGAAATAAAGCAGTATTTGAGATCATGGATGACGGCTGTGGAATGGAAAAGGAACAGCTCAAAAATATTTTTAAAGATTACTTTGTGATACGGGAGACACCGGTAGATAATCAGAAACGCAGCATGGGAATCGGGTTAGCGGTCTGTGCTTCTATCATTAAAGCGCATGACGGCGTGATCACAGCAGAGAACCGGAAAGGCGGAGGCTGCTGTTTTCGGTTTACGCTGGATATGGAAGAAACAGAGTAAAAAAGGGAGTCGGTACATACATTTTATGAACAGCTATAAAATTTTAGTCATTGAGGACGAGAAAAATATTTGCAATTTTATGAAAATGATATTGGAAACGGGAGGTTATCAGGCTTTGTTTGCCGGAAATGGAAAAAACGGACTATTAATGTTCTATTCGCATCATCCGGATCTTGTAATCTTAGACCTCGGGCTGCCGGATATGGACGGCATGGAAGTGATTGCGGAAATCCGGAAACAGGCTGAGACGCCAATTATCGTGCTATCTGCAAGGACAGCAGAGCAGGATAAGATCGAGGCGCTGGATCTTGGGGCAAATGATTATATCACAAAGCCGTTTGGAACAGGAGAACTTTTAGCGCGGGTGCGGGCGTCGCTTCGAATCAACCGTTTTCAGGGAGTGGAGCCAAAGTCTTTAAAACATTTCAGGCTATATGATCTTGAAATCAATTATGATGCAAGAAAAGTGACGATCGCAGGGGAGGAAGTGCGGCTGACACAGACGGAATACAACATTGTGTCACTGCTCGCAACTTATGCAGGAAAGGTGCTGACCTATGCAGATATTATCAAAAAAATATGGGGTTACTCCGACAATGGAAGTGTGAAAAAGCTACAGGTCAATATGGCAAACATCCGGAAAAAGTTTGGCGAAACGCCAGGCGAGTACCGTTATATTTTAAATGAACTTGGGGTAGGATACCGCATGAATGATGAAGAATAAAAAACGCTTCGCAATTTTTACAGGCTGATGAATGTTTGTGGTACATCAGCTGTATGATTGCGAAGCGTTTTTTTAGAATTTATCAGTCATATAACGGTGTTCCGTTTTTGATTTTACGCACGATTTTGACACCTAAGATCCAGAACATGGAGATGACAATGTAAAGTGTAGAAGCAAGACCGATCACTGATCCAAAAATTGCAAAAATAACTAAGCCGATATTCATAATATGTTAATTCCCTTCTTTTTCGTTTTTTTCATTTGGTTTTTCGTCGTGATTTTCAAACCACCACATAAAAATCCCAGCGCCGATAACGGCAGCAGTAAGAACTGCAAATAAAATATGTTCAACCATAAAACCATACCTTTCTGATACCTGCGCATTTTGGGCGCAGATATCCTGAAACAAGATTTTTGCGTACCAAAATAAGACCGCCGATACGATATGCGGTAATCAGTAGGAAAATGTGGTTTAATTGTTTTTCTTGCCGTCCTTGTTATGAATATAACGAATGATGACATCCCTGCATGGCGTGTGATAAGCAAGACTTAAGATACTGCATGCAAAAATGACAGGTAACATCTGGGAAAGAAGTTCAACAATAAGAAACAGACAGTTTAAGGCACGACTTGTGCGTGTTGTGATACGTCTGCCTTCCTGACGCAGATAAGCGTTCGCAGAGACCATGCGTTCTGAGGTCTCAGAGGAAAGCTGTTGCGAAATCTCCGAGAAATCGGAATTCTCATATACGCTGTCTGTGTGATGAATGATTCCATACATTAAAGAAGAATCTGCCTGGGTATTGCCATAGCACATTCCAAGGAGAAGCATGGCGAACATAAGTATAAAGCTGGTAAATTTCTGACGGATTGTCCGCATGATGTTGTTTCTCCTTTCTCCTGATCGAAGTATAAAATCCATGACTATTTTACATCAAAAAAGAAAAGCAGACAATAGAGAAACATTATTTTTGTGATGACAGTGTGGGGAATCAAGTCGCGTCATGTGAAACGTGCATCCTACGTGATCCTTACACTGCTGGCGTTTTTTGAGTTTCCGATGCTCTATTATATTTATCAGACCGGAACGATCGTGTATATGATACTGGCGATGGTAGCAATCGCAACGTTTCTGCCGACATCATCAGTGGTACTTTTTGGCGGACTGGCTTTTGTGGCGGATATCGTGGCAGTACTGCTTGCATATTTTCATCCGATGAATGTGGAAAAAGTGACGAGCGAGAGCGCCTTAAGTTCTACGATCTGCTCGTTAGTGATCGTACTGTGCAGTGTGTTTACCATCACGATACTTTTGAATATGCAGCAGAACCTGCCGGAAGGTGGAATCGCAGTCCGTTTTGGTGGAGAGGAATTCATGCTGATCCTTCCGGATGTGTCGGAAGATGAGATTCGCCAGAGGTTAGCAAAAAGGCGTGCGGATTACAAGTTATTTGGAAAGCAGAAAAAACAGACCGCTTTCACCTTTAGCTGTGGTGTCGAGAAATATACAGACAGCATGGATGTCTCGGATGTTTACAGACAGGCAGATGAAAAGCTGTATCAGGCTAAAGAAAGAGGAAGAGACTGCGTTATTTTTGAAGCGATAAGAAGTTGATTCAGAACATTTTTACATGTATATGATAAAGTTTATCAATTAGTGATGTTAGACTTGAGTAACCATGATATCCCGCTCTATAATTTGTATGAAGCGAAGGAAAAAGCAGAAAGCTTCGTAAAAAAAATCAATGACGAAAGCATAGAAAAAGAGCTTTCATTGTATACAGAAGGAGGAAATTATCATGGTAGATTGGAAGAAAATTGCATTATTTGCAGGTGGTACATTATTCGGGACGGCTGGTGTTAAAGTTTTAGCCAGCGACGATGCAAAAAAAGTTTATACACAGTGCACAGCAGCAGTATTAAGAGCAAAGGACTGTGTAATGAAAACGGTAACAACTGTTCAGGAGAACGCTGGTGACATTTACGAGGATGCAAAAGCAATCAATGAAGAACGTGCAGCAGCAAAAGAGGCAGCAGTTGTTGAAGATGCAGAGGCAGCTGTAGAAGAAGCTGCCGAGCCAGCAGCAGAATAAGAGTCGGATAGTAATAAGGGGCTGTCGCACGAGATGTGTGGCAGCCTTTTCCAACGATTAAGTGGAAGGATGTAAGAAAGATGAAATTTATCATAAAACACGAGACAAAGGGGAGAATGCGTATTCATGCAGTACAGAACCGCATGAGTTATGCGCAGGCAGATACGCTTCTTTATTTTTTACATAGTCAGAAAGAAGTTACTTTTGCAAAGGTATATGACCGGACCTGTGATGCGGTGATCTCCTATGTGGGAGACCGGGAAACGATCATTGAACTGCTCCGTGGATTCCATTATGAGGAGGTAGAGGTTCCGACTGGGCTGATCGAGAATTCAGGGCGTGAGTTAAACAACACTTATCAGGAAAAACTGATCAGCAAGATTGTGTTTCATTATGCGAGACGCTGGATTCTTCCTTATCCAATCCGCATCTGTCTGACTTCAATCCGCGCCGTAAAGTATATCTGGAAAGGCCTGAAAACACTTGCAGCAGGTAAGATCGAGGTCCCGGTTCTGGATGCGACAGCGATCGGAGTTTCCGTGCTGCGGAGTGACTTTAACACGGCAGGTTCCATTATGTTCATGTTAGGAATCGGTGAATTGTTAGAAGAGTGGACACATAAAAAGTCTGTGGATGATCTGGCGCGGACGATGTCTTTGAATGTTGGAAAAGTATGGTTAGTCAGTGGTAACCAGGAAGTATTAGTTCCGACATCTGAAGTCAAAGCCGGAGACAGGATAGTCGTTCATATGGGCAATATCATTCCATTTGACGGCGTGGTTGCAGAGGGAGAAGCTATGGTAAATCAGGCTTCTTTAACCGGAGAATCGGTTCCGGTCAGAAAAATGGCAGAAAGTACTGCATATGCAGGAACGGTTGTGGAAGAGGGCGAACTTACGATCCTTGTAAAAGAAGTTGGTGGATCCAGCCGTTTTGAGAAGATCGTTACAATGATTGAGGAGTCTGAAAAGTTAAAATCGGGCGCAGAGAGCAAAGCAGAGCATTTAGCAGATAAACTGGTGCCATACAGCCTTGGCGGCACAATCTTAACCTATCTTCTCACAAGAAATGTGACGAAAGCGTTATCCATTCTTATGGTAGATTACAGCTGTGCTTTAAAACTTGCCATGCCAATCTCTGTTTTATCTGCAATCCGGGAAGCAAGTCTTTATAATGTCACTGTAAAAGGTGGTAAATATTTAGAGGCAATCGCGGAGGCAGATACGATCGTATTCGACAAGACAGGTACATTGACCAAGGCAAAACCAACCGTCGTCGATGTTGTTTCCTTTAATGGAGAAAGTCCGGAAGAACTGCTTCGCATTGCAGCATGCTTAGAGGAACATTTTCCTCATTCCATGGCAAAAGCAGTGACAGATGCAGCAGTCCAGCAAAACTTAGAGCATGACGAAATGCACAGCAAAGTGGAATATATTGTTGCACATGGAATCGCTTCTACTATTAATGGAAAACGTGCAGTGATTGGAAGCGCACATTTTGTGTTTGAGGATGAAAACTGTGTGATTCCGGAGGGAGAGCAGGAGAAATTTGACCGTCTTCCGAAGGAATACTCTCATTTATATCTGGCAATTGAAGGAAAACTTGCAGCAGTCATCTGTATTGAAGATCCACTGCGTGAAGAGGCGTCGGCAGTTATTCAGTCTTTGAAACGTGCCGGTTTATCCAAGGTTGTCATGATGACCGGAGACAGCGAACGTACTGCATCAGCCATTGCAAAACGTGTCGGTGTGGACGAATATTACTCCGAAGTGCTGCCGGAAGATAAAGCAAGCTTTGTGGAGAAAGAAAAAGCTGCCGGAAGAAAAGTGATTATGATCGGTGACGGTATCAATGACTCTCCGGCTTTGTCCGCAGCAGATGTCGGCATTGCAATCAGCGACGGAGCAGAGATCGCAAGGGAGATTGCAGATATCACCGTAAGTTCGGATGATCTGTATCAGATCGTAACATTGAAGTTATTAAGCGACAGCCTGATGGAACGCATCAAAAAGAACTACCGCAGAATCGTAACTTTTAATTCCATGCTGATTGTGCTTGGAGTTGCAGGTGTGATCCAGCCGACTACATCAGCACTGCTCCATAACAGTTCTACTTTACTGATTGGACTGGAGAGTATGCAGAATTTGTTGGATTAAAAAGATTGTAAGAAAAATCTTGACGTGAACTATACTTTTGGGGTTATCATATAGGAATAAAATGGATAGTTATAAAACTCAAGATGTGAGTTTTGTAATTATCTGGAAAACAAGGAGAGAGCAATTATGGAGAAATCAAAAGTATATTTTACAACATTTAAGGCAACTGGAAATGAGAATCTGCTTCAGAAACTTCATCGTCTGATGAAGACGGCTGGATTTGAAACCATTGATTTTAAAGATAAGTACGCAGCAATTAAAATTCACTTCGGAGAATATGGAAATCTTGCATTTTTACGTCCGAATTATGCGAGGGTTGTAGCAGATTATGTGAAGGAACTTGGCGGAAAGCCATTTTTGACAGACTGTAATACACTTTATGTAGGAAGCAGAAAGAATGCATTAGATCATCTGGAAACTGCATATGTGAATGGATTCTCACCATACCAGACAGGCTGTCATGTGCTGATCGCAGATGGTTTAAAGGGAACAGACGAGACACTTGTGCCGGTGAATGGTGAGTATGTCAAAGAGGCGAAGATCGGTTCTGCTATCATGGATGCAGATGTATTCATTTCCCTGACACATTTTAAAGGTCATGAGATGGCTGGTTTCGGAGGAACGATTAAGAACATCGGTATGGGATGTGGTTCCAGAGCAGGAAAAATGGAGCAGCATTGTGAAGGAAAACCGAGTGTTGCAACGGAAAGCTGTGTTGGCTGTGGAGCATGCAGCAGAATCTGTGCACACGGAGCACCAATTATCACAGATCACAAAGCAAAAATTGACCACGACAAATGTGTTGGTTGTGGAAGATGTCTTGCAGTCTGTCCGAAAGATGCAATTTCAGCAGATTTTGCTGATTCCGTTGCAATGCTCAACTACAAGATGGCAGAGTACAGCCTTGCAGTCTGTCAGAACAGACCATGTTTCCATGTGTCATTGATCTGTGATGTTTCACCAAACTGTGACTGCCATGCAGAGAATGATATTCCAATCATTCCAAATATTGGTATGTTAGCTTCTTTTGACCCGGTTGCTTTGGACCAGGCGTGTGCTGACCTCTGCAATCAGGCAGCGCCAATTGAGAACAGCGTACTTGGAAAAAATATTGCGCATGCACAGGAACATCACGAAGATTGTGACCACGATCACTTCCATATGACACATCCGGATACGGAATGGAAGAGCTGTATCGCGCATGCAGTGAAAATTGGACTGGGTACCAACGAATATGAACTGGAAACTATCTAACCGGAGTTTAACTTATGAACTGCCGCTTACAGGTGGTGGCTTTTGAAATCGCAATATCTGCTTTCTAAGGACCGGCCGCTCCCAAAATCCTGAAAACAAATCAGTTCTATTTTTTATTTATCCTAGATTGTGCAGCATGCAATCTCCCAGTTGTGAAAATCTGTCAATTCATGTTACGAGCGGCAGAACCCAAAGATGAAACTCCGGGAGGTGTGCCCTTATCATCGATGAATCACAAGACATTGAAAATGACTGCATTTAGTCGTTTCCTCCTTTATAGGCACTCATCCCATAACCGTGAGTTCCATAACGTAAATTGCAGATTTTGTGGTGCGGTTCATAGCGTAAATTGGGCATGTATAAGCGTCCTCTCACTAGTCATTCACAGCGTAAATGAAAGAAAAACGGTACAGACAAATATGATTTCCTTTGTGAGCCATGGAGATAAGACTCTTTAGAGGCTTATCGGAATGCCCGGCGAACAGGAAATAGATTTCATCTTGTCAGACCTCTTTTTTTGCGTTAAATTAGAAAAAGTAAAGTATGTCGGTAGGAATTCTGATGCGGAGCATGGGATTTACATTTTTGTATCCGATGCTTATGAGTATGTTTATTTATGCGGGTTCGATGGAATTTGTCACGGCGAATCTGCTGCTGTCAGCATTTAATCCGCTGTCAGCGTTCCTGTTGGCATTGATGGTGAATGCCAGACATCTTTTTTATGGAATCTCCATGTTGGATAAATATCAAAATGTCGGATGGAAAAAGTTTTATCTGATTTATGGAATGTGTGATGAAACCTTTTCCGTAAATTGTACGACAGAAGTACCGGAGGGTGTGGATAAAGGATGGTTTATGTTTTCTGTGCCGAAATAAAGTGCAGGGCAGGAGGAAACAGAAAATGGAATCATTGCAGTCTGGTGATGAAAAAGCAGATAAGAAAAAAGAGCATATTGCTCAGTATCGGCGGCGGAACTGTATTTTATATGCTGCTGGTGCAGTTTGTCTTTTGCAAGTAACATAATAAAAGTGAGACAAAATCTGGTTGCTAAACCAGATGAAAGTGATATACTGAATGCATAGGGAAAAGAAACCGTGTGGAATTACAGTTTGGGTTTCACACGGTTTTTTGTCAGACACAGGTTAGACAGAACTAACACAAGCAGTAATGTATTGATATGGAAGCAGGAAAGTACATGAAAGAAAAAGTGAATGTGACAGGTGTGCCGGAAACGATGGTACAGACCTTGTATGCAAGAGCAAAAGAAACAAAAAAGCAAAATGCCAAAATCAAGGATGAGATTGCAGTAGAACTTGTGAAAAAGCTGGACTATGACTTTTCCAAAGCAGATAAGGATAAAGCCATGAGCTGTGGCGTGATCGCAAGAACGATCGTATTAGACCGGATGGTTCGACAATATCTGGAGAAGCATGAAAATACAGTTGTTGTAAATATTGCATGTGGACTGGATACCAGATGTTACCGGATGAAGGAAAAATATCTGAGATGGTACAACGTGGATCTGCCGGAGACTATGAAGATAAGGCGGCAGTTTCTTCCAGAAACAGGTCCGATATATCAGATTGCAAAGTCTGCAATGGATAATTCCTACGTGGACGATATCGATTATCATGGAGAAAATGTTCTGGTGATAATGGAAGGACTTACGATGTATTTGTGTGAGAAGGACATCAGAAAGATATTTTCTATTATTGAAAAATCATTTCAGAAAGTAACCGTAATGGTCGAAACCATGTCACCATTTGTTGTGAAACATGTGAAGGAAAAATCCATAGAGGGAAGCAATGCAAAATTCACATGGGGTGTTAAGAATGGAACAGAATTAAAAAAGATTGTACCGAATTTTTCTATCCTGCATGAAGTCAGTCTGGTTGAGGGAATGAAAGAACTTATGCCGATTTATCATGTGATAGGAAAGATTCCGATCGTTCGGAATATCTCAAACAAAATAATAGTTTTAGAGAAACGTGGCTGATAATAAGGAGATGATGCAGATGAAAAAAAGACATTTTGATGTGGAAACAGATGGATTTTATGGTGCATATTGGAAATGCAAAACAGGCTCAGACTGTGCAATGATCGCCATGATCGGAGATGACCCGGAGGATTATCTGGCGCGTACATCCGTGAAATGGCTGCATAAACTCGATGTGAATGTGATGACGATGTCACCCGGAAAAAAGGATTATGGACATCATAATTATCCGCTGGAACGCATAGAGAAAGCAATCAATTGGTTAAAAGTACACGGTAATCAGAAAATAGGAATTGTCGGGGCATCTACTACAGGAACACTCGCTTTGACTGCCGCTTCTTATTTTGAAGATATTACATTGACGATCGGTCTGACACCGAGTGATTTTATCTGGCAGGGATTTATGCAGGGCAAAAAAGACGGCTGTAAGGAATGGCCGATCGAGGGAGAATCTCTTTTTTCTTACAAAGGTGAACCGCTTCCGTATATGCCGTTCTGCTACAAACATCCGGACTACTGGCATGTGATTGAAAAAGAAACCAAACGAACCGGTGATATGATCAATTCAAGAAAACTGTTTGATGATTCGGAAAAGGCTCATCCAATCACAGAAGACGAGATGATCAAGATTGAAAAAATCCATGGAACATTATTGCTGATCGGTGCAGAAGATGATGTGTTGTGGGATACTGCAAAATATATCCGTCGAATGAAGCAGCGCATGAAAGATCATCCACACACATGCAGATTGGAGTCTGTCATTTATGAACATGGAACCCATTTCGTTTTTCCAGAGAGCATGCTAAAGACAATGCTCCCGGTTGGTTCTGGACTTTTTGTGAAACTGGCATTTCAGGCAGCAAGAAAATATCCGCAAGAATGCCGCAGTGCACGCCTTGATATTGACCACCGGGTGAGAAATGTTGTTGCAGAATGGAAGAGTGCAGAAAGAGACGGATGAAAGTAAATAGTTTTCTATTTTGTAAGTGAAGAAATATATACTGCAGGTGTAACACCATAGTTTTTCTTATAAGATTGTATAAAATGACTTTCATTACTAAAACTGAGTGTGTAGCTTACTTCTTTTATAGATATCCCGGATGAAAGCATTTTTCGGGATTCCTCCAGCTTTTGATGCAGGATATATTTATGGAGGGGGATTCCGGTTTCTTTTTTGAAAGCATATGAAAGGTAATCCCTGGACACATGTAAGGTCTGTGCAATGTTTTCAATTTTGAGACGGTCATGAAGATGTATGTGAATTAAATGAATGCAGTTATTTATCAGGTGACTATACTCTTGTGGAATGGTGTTCACCTTTACTTTTGTGACGAGTTCAATTGCTTTCTGGCACAGATAGTCTATACAGGTATCCATTGAGGATAGCTGGTCAATTTCCTGAATATATTTGTCACTTAACTGATACGCCTCACTTTCATCAAGTCCTCCTAATATAGCATAGTGGATGGAAACTGCTATAGTAGAGACAGCCCAATAATGGATTTCTCTTGACTGGTTATCAGACATATGACCGATGATGAGCCCGGAGTCAGTGTAGGTTTCAAGGGCAGTTTTGACACCATGGATATCTCCATTCTTAATGGCATTAAAAAGCTGTAGTTCATACAGGAAAGACGTATGTGTCTTTCCTGTTTCTCTGGCATCGTATATAAAATTCTTTGATGAATCTAAAAATTCATATTTAATAGTTGAATCATTTCCAGACATCTTTTTCCCCTTTCATAAATCTATTATATAATAAATTTAATATATAACAATATAAATTTAATATAGATTAATGACAAGAGATGTTAAGTTGGGTATAGAGAAGCAGATTAAAACGGAGGTATTATATGGGGAAAAGTCTGGAAGAGATGTGCCGACTCGTGACGGGGCGTGGAACATGGCATATAGGTGATATACATGTTTCGGATGGACCTCACGGAATACGTGCACAGGAAGATGGGGCAAAGAATAATGACAGTTATGAAGCAACCTGTTTTCCAACAGCAAGCAGTGCAGCCTGTTCCTGGAATAAAGAATTGATAGGAAAAATGGGGGAAGGACTGGCTCAGGAAGCAAAGGCATTGGGGGTGTCTGTGGTGCTTGGACCAGGAGTTAATATGAAGCGTTCTCCCTTGTGTGGCAGGAATTTTGAATATTATTCAGAGGATCCTTTTCTTACAGGAGAACTGGCATCTTCCTATATTATTGCAATGCAGGAATGTGGCGTGGGAACATCCCTGAAGCATTTTGCAGGCAATAGTCAGGAAACACATAGAATGACAAGTAATTCCATGATTGATGAGAGAGCATTGCATGAGATTTATCTGAGAGCTTTCGAGAAAGCAGTGAAAAAGGCAAAGCCGGCAACCATAATGGCAAGTTATAACTACCTGAATGGATTACCGGCTTGTGAGAATAAACATCTTTTAACCGACATTCTCAGAAACGACTGGAAATATGAGGGCCTTGTAATGAGTGACTGGGGAGCCTGTGTTGATCTGCCGGAATGCATATCTGCGGGAATGGATGTAGAAATGCCTGACAGCTGTGGCAATCATTATGATGAAATATGGAATATAGCGGCAACGAATCCTTGTTTTATGAAAAAACTGGAATGCTCTGTTGATAGAATAGAAAGGTTGAATGACAGATATAAGAGCAATGTGATACAGAGCAGAGGGAAAAAGAATATTCCGGATCCTATCAGAGAGAAGAATCATAAGCTGGCAGAACAGATAGCGGAAGAGAGTATTGTACTTCTTAAAAATGATGGTTTCTTTCCATTAGGGGAAATAAAAGAAATACTGATGATTGGAGAATTGGCAGACAAACCGAGAATCCAGGGCGGTGGAAGCAGTCATATTCATACAACCAGAATTACTTCTTTTATAGAACAGTTTGAAGAATATGGCATAAAAGTCAGATATGCAAGAGGTTATAAAAATACTTCTTTTAAAAGAGATGCGAAACTGGAAAAAGAGGCAATAAGGAAAGCTATAGAAGCGAAAGAATATGATATACCGGTATTGTTTTTCGGAGGCTTGACGGATATTGCTGAAGGTGAAGGATATGACAGGGAAAGCTTTGACCTTCCGGAAAATCAGATCCTTTTGCTTAAAAAGCTTCTGGAAGTGAACGATAAGATAGGATTTCTCTCTTTTGGAGGTTCGCCTTATGACATGGAACTTCCATCAAAATGTAAAGCACTATTACATCTATATCTTGGTGGAGAAGCAGTAGCTGGCGCCTGTGTAAAGATTATCTTAGGACTTAGCAATCCATCAGGTAAGCTCGCAGAGAGTATTCCGTATAGTGAAAAAGATGTTCCAAGCTATGGATATTTTGCAAAACAGGAAGGACAAAACAGACATCTGGATGAGGTGGAATATCGTGAAAGTATTTTTGTGGGATACCGGTATTATGATACTTTTCATGTACCTGTCAGATATTGTTTTGGATATGGATTAAGTTATACGGAGTTTGAGTATGCGGATTTACATATAAAGACAGGCGATGATGAGAAAATCCATATTTCTTTTGAAGTGAAAAATATTGGATCCATTGCAGGCAGCGAAATTTCGGAGATATATGTGAAAAATCCCGATGCTGATTTTCTCCGGACCAATAAAGAACTGCGAGGTTTTGCTAAAACATTCTTAAATCCGGGTGAAAGGAAACAGATGGATGTTGTATTGGATGACAGAGCTTTTCAGGTATACCAGAATGGTGAATTTCAGGTCATTGGTGGTGAGTATGAAATTCAGGTAGGGGCATCTCTTAACGATATCCGATTGACTGGAAAAATGGATATTACAGGGACAGAAATGAATGTTCTCTTAAAAAAGAGCACAGGTGTACCTCTTTCGGAAACAGATTTTTATTCCATTTATCAGGAAACACGCACACACTTTTCTGATTTAAAGCCAGGGGAATTTACTACAAAAAATTCACTCAGACAGATGCAGGAATATTCCCGGCTTGTAAGGAGATGGATTAAACTTGGAAAGATTCTTGTAAGACTGATGTATTTTCCAAAATCTCTAAGAGATCCTGAAGCAAGGATGATGTTAGAAGGCATTCTTGAGGGAAATATTGACAGTGTATGCAACCAGAGTGGCGGCATTATAAAGAAAAAGACAATGAGCAGAATTGTTGCTTCTGCGAACAGGGGGAAAACAGTATGAACGAAAAATTAGATGCAAGAACAAAATGGAGTTACTGCATTGGTGCGACAGGCCGGGATGCAGCATATGCACTGGTGAGCATGTATTTGATTCTTTATGTGCAGTATACAATGAATCTGACCAGTGCACAATTTGCTGTAATAAGTGCAGCAATGGTTGTGTGCATGATATGGGATGCAGTGAATGATCTTCTCATGGGAATCATTATTGAAAATACGCATTTTAAAATGGGAAAATTCAAACCGTGGATTTTAATTGGATGCATCAGCAATGCGATTGTAATCGTTTGTTTATTTACGATCCGTCCGAGCGGATGGGGATTTGTCGGTTTCTACAGCCTTTTTTATCTTTTGTGGGGGATGACTTACACTATGAATGATATTGCATATTGGGGAGTACTGCCTTCGCTGAGTTCAGATCCACACACCAGAGATTCCCTTGTAACCATCATGAGCGTTTTTGTGTGCATCGGTCAGTTCTCTGTAGCCGGTGTAGTACCTGTAGTAATTGCTGGAAATGCTGTAAATGCGTATAGAATAGTTGCAATGATAGTAGCATTGGCACTTGTCGGATTTCAGATGCTGACAGCATTTGGAATAAGAGAAAAGCCGCGAAAAGAGCAGAACGAGAAATTATCATTAAAGGACATGTATAGGATTTTTGCAAGAAATGACCAGCTGGTCGCCGCAGGAATTGCTTCTATATTTTTTAACATTACATGCAATATTCTCATTATATTTGGTGTAAACTTCTTTTACATAGAATATGGTTATTCAGAAAGTGGAAATCTGGTATTTTATTTTACGGTAATGTATGGACTTGGAATGCTGATTTCACAGGCAAGTTATGCGTCACTTGCTAAGCATTTTTCAAGAGAAAAGATACTTAGAGTCTGTTTTATTGCTTTACTGGCTGGCTATGCGTCTTTCATGGGATTTGGTTATATATTGCCGAAAAATGTAATTCTTCTTAATGCGGTTGGATTTATCATATTCTTTTTCCAGGGACTTATGAATCTGGCGATCATTGTCATGATCAATAACACGATTGAATATGATGAAGCCAGATTTCATGAAAGACATGATTCTGTTATATCAGCGGTACGTTCTTTCAGTGTAAAGCTGGCGGGTGGAATCAATCAGGGATTATCAACTTTAGTTCTTATAATAAGTGGCATATATGCCAGAAGTCAGGCTATCAGTGCATTGGAAATAGAAGTGAACAAAGGCTCTCTTACAAGTGAGAGCGCTTTAGTGGAAGCAAACAAAGTTATTGCTGAAATTACAGCATCACAGGCATTGCTTTTCAGAGTAGGAATAGTACTCATCCCAGTTTTAGCTTTGATTGCATCCTACATTATTATCAGGAAAAAATATCATATTGATGAGGGAGAATATACAAGACTTATCACGCAGAAGCAGAAAACAAAATCTGGTTGACAAACCAGATTAAAGTGACATAATGAATGCATAAGAAAAGAAACCGTGTGGATTTACAGTTTTGTTTTCACACGGTTTTTTAGAAGATGTGGGTTAGAAGAGACTAACACAAGTTTTGACCGCTTATTTGAAATTGAAAAAGAAGCCAGATTTCTAGGAGAAGATTGATTTATGCTACAGACGTGATTGGAGGAAGAAAGAATGAAAAACGAAGAATACAAAAAATTGTCAATCAGCGAATTTACAAAAGCAGCTGGAAGATATGAAAGTAACCATGCTGGTATTTACGAAATGTGTAAGAAGGATTATCCGGATATTCTGGAAGAATTAGAAAAAGAGCCATTTAATGATTTATTGGATGCAGGATGCGGACCTGCTCCAATGATTTCTTTATTATCAGAAAAATATCCGGACCGGCATTATACAGGGCTGGATCTGACTCCGGCCATGATCGAACAAGCAAAAAAGAAAAATATTCCAAATGCAACATTTGTTGTGGGAGACTGTGAAAACTTTCCTTTTGAAAACGATTCATTTGACGCAATTATTTGTTCTATGAGTTTCCATCATTATCCGAATCCACAGGCGTTTTTTGACAGTGTGAAGAGATGTCTTCGTCCAAATGGAAGATTGATACTGAGGGATGTGACAAGTGATAATAAAATATTGATATGGCTGATGAATACACTGGAAATGCCTCTGGCAAATATATGTGGGCACGGAGATGTCCGGGTTCCAACAAGAGATGTGGTCATGGAATGCAGCAGAAAAGCAGGACTAAAAGTGGAAAAATTTGAAATCCGTAAAGGTATGAGGATGCATTGCGTTGTGAGAAAAGCCTAAAGGAGACCAGCTATGAAATTTTATGAAAGTGGAGATAATCGTAAACCAGTGATATTTTTATTTCCCGGCACCTGCTGTCTGTATAGCAGTTTTGATCATGTACTGGATGGGTTACATTCTTATTTTTACACGGTAACAGTTTCTTATGATGGATTTGATCCAAACGAGAAAACGGAATTTTATTCGATGGAAGGTGAATGTGAAAAAATTGAGCAGGAAATCAGGAAAAAGTATGGTGGGAGAATATATCTTGTGGCTAAAATTCAGTCATCCATGGTAGTGCCTTTTATGTATAAAATGGTACATACAGGTACTCTTCCAAAATTTATGCAGAAAAAGCTGGATAAGACAGACGGTGGCAAAAAAGAATTATATAATGGATTTTTAAATATGTTTGGAATCGGTAAGGGAGGAAGTCCATGGATTACGAAACAGAGTATTTATAATCAGTTCTATTCGGATCTGGTTACGAAAGTCCAACATGGAATTGATGTGCCTGGAACAACGATCCATGTGTTTTACGCAACCAAGATGGGTGAAAAATACGAAAAGAGATATTGTACGTATTTCAAAAATCCGGATATCCGGAAGCACAATATGCAGCATGAAGAACTGTTTTGCTGTCATAGTGCAGAGTGGGTGGAAGAAGTAAGAAAAGCAGTGAAAATGCTATAAAGAAAAATTAATCTGAATAATATGATAAGCAGGATGAAGTAAGTGAGAAAAAAAGTTTGATAAGACAGCGTGCATATTATTGACAATTATCAGTAGAAACGCATAATATAACAGTGTGATATAACACTGTTATATTTTTTGAAAAACACTGGAGGATGGAATCATATGTCAGTAAAGGCAGAGAAAACCAGGGAAAAAATACTGGACACGGCACTCAGACATTTTTTGAAGGATGGATTCAGTGGAGCATCTTTAAGGAATATTGTGAAAGATGCAGGACTTACAACAGGAGCATTTTATAAGTACTATCCGACAAAGGAAATGCTCTTTGATGCACTGACAGATCCCTATATGGAACATATTTATCAGATTTATGACCAGATCGTTGAGACATTTGAAAAGCTTTCGGCCAGTGATCAGACAAGGAATATGTCGGATACATCCAGTGATGGGATGGAGCAGATAGTTGATTATATCTATGATCATTATGATAATTTCAGATTATTGTTGAAATGCGGAGACAGTGGAAAATTTGAGTCATTCATACACAATATGGTGGAGCGGGAAATGAAGTCCAGTCGGAAATATATAGAAAAAATGAAAGAAAACGGGGTAAAAATACCGGTTGTAGAGGAAAGCCTTATGCACATGATCTATACGGGATTTTTTTCATCCGTATTTCAGATTATTGAGCATGATATAGACAAAGAAACTGCAAAGAAAAATGTAAATCAATTAAGAGAATTTCAAACTGGTGGCTGGGAGCGATTGTGGAATATTGAGTTTCCGGTATAACTGATGCAGGAATTTTGAATAGGTTATATGTGCAGCAGGTTCAGGATTTCTGACTGAGGTTTCAATCAGGTTATAACATCAGGTGGCGAATGCCGGTAAGCCACCTATTTTATTATATACAAGTTAGGATAAACTAACGAAAGAAACAACAATAAAACGAAAGTGAGGAGTGTGTTTACATGAAAGAAAAGAAGAGGTCTGCGGCCAGTTGGATACTGGAGTGGGCCGGACAAAAAAGAAGTGCTTATGTATGGAGCGTCGTGTTTGCGGCAGGAAGCGTTATTTTTAAAGTAATTCCGTATTTTATGATTGCGGATGTGGTCAAGATGTTTCTGGATGGTAACAGGGAGTTCAAGGCGTATCTGGTTAAGGCAGTATGGATCGCATTGTCTTTTATCCTGGCAGAACTATTACATTCGATTTCGACAGCACTTTCGCATAAGGCCACATTTACAGTGCTTGCAAATATAAGAAAGACCTGTTGCGAAAAACTGGCACGGGTGCCATTGGGATACGTAAAGGATACATCCTCCGGTACATTTAAGAATATTCTGGTAGAAAGAATCGACAGTATTGAAACGACACTGGCACATATTGTGCCGGAATTTACTTCCAATCTGCTGGCACCGGTCATTATCCTGATCTATTTCTTCCTGACAGACTGGAGGCTGGCACTCTGGTCCTTAGTGCCAGTTGTAGTTGGATTTCTTTCTTATTTTGGCATGATGCTCGATTATAAGCCGAGTTTTGAAAGAACGGTTCAGACAACAAAAGATCTGAACGATGCGGCAGTGGAATATATTGATGGAATCGAAGTGATCAAAGCATTTGGAAAAACGGAAAGCTCTTACGCCAAATTTACAAAGGCAGCCATGGCATATGCAGATTCCTTTATTTCGTGGATGAAACGCTGCTCCATTTTTCATGCCCTGATGATGGTTGTGACGCCTTATACCTTGCTTACAGTCCTGCCTTTTGGAGCACACTATGTGGAAAACGAAACACTGACGATCCCCAATTTTGTTATGTGTATCATTTTATCCCTTGGAATTGTAGGTCCGCTTATTACAGTCGGTTCTTATACGGATGATCTGGGCAAAATTGGTGTGATCGTCGGAGAGGTAGTGGGAATCCTAGAGCAGCCGGAACTTAAAAGACCTGCAGAGAGTACAGCGGTTCCAAAGGATAATTCCGTTACACTTACCGATGTGAAGTTTGGATATCACGACAAAGAAATCCTGCACGGAGTAACTATGGAGCTGAAAGCAGGAACGGTCAATGCAATCGTAGGACCATCAGGAAGCGGAAAATCAACCATTGCGAAGCTGATCGCTTCTCTATGGGATGTAAACAGTGGAAGTATAAAGATTGGCGGCACAGACATAAAGCAGCTGTCGCTTACAGATTTTAACCGAAAAATCGCATACGTTGCACAGGACAATTATCTTTTTAATGAATCAGTCCGTGAAAATATCAGACAGGGAAATCCAAATGCCACGGATGAGCAGGTTATTGAGGTGACAAAAAAGAGTGGATGCTATGATTTTATCATGCAGCTTGAGAATGGATTTGATACCATTGTAGGTGGAGCAGGCGGACATTTATCGGGTGGTGAGAGACAGCGTATCTCGATTGCAAGAGCCATGCTTAAGGATGCTCCGATCGTGATCCTTGATGAGGCGACTGCATACACAGATCCGGAGAATGAGGCAATTCTGCAGAACTCCATTGCAAAGCTTGTTGCAGGGAAAACACTTATCGTGATCGCGCACAGACTGTCTACCGTCAAAGACAGCGATCAGATTTTCGTCATAAATGAAGGAAATGTAGCAGCACACGGAACACATGAGGAACTTCTTGCATCGTGTCCGCTTTATAAGGAAATGTGGAATGCACATATTTCTGTAAAAGATACAGCAAAGGAGGACGAGTGATATGTTTGAGATTCTGGCAAAGTTTTTTAAATTTTCCGGCAAAGAAAATGGAAATAAATTCAGGCTGTCTATTGCGATCGGTCTTGTAGAGGCACTTGCATCTGCGATGAAGATACCGGCGATTATGTATATATTGATCGGACTGTTAAGCGGGGAAAGCATGGGAAAATACATCGGCGGATCGATTGCAATCATGGGAATTGCCATTGTGACCGATATTATCTGCAAAAGATTTTCGACTGTGCTGCAGACGGAAGGCGGATACAATGCAAGTGCATTTATGCGGATAAAGATTGCGGAGCAGCTTCGTTATCTGCCGATGGGATATTTTAATTCCAACAGCATCGGTGAGATTTCTTCCGTTACAACAAATACCATGGAAATGCTTGGTGACATTGCAGCGAGAGTAGTGATGCTGACAACCCAGGGAATTTTAGAAACAACGATGATTGTTCTTATGATCCTCATTTTTGACTGGAGAATCGGTCTCATCGCAGCGGCTGGTGTAGTCCTTTTCTTTATGATCAATACGGTCATGCAAAAGGCAGGAAAGAATGATTCAATGGAAAAAATCCGGTGTGATACCGAGCTGATCAGCCAGATCATGGAATACATTCAGGGAATATCGGAAGTGAAGTCCTATAACCTGCTTGGGAAACAGGCAAAAAGGCTGAATGATGCAAACGAAGCGTGTGCCAGGATCAACACAAAGATGGAGCTTTTGTTTGTGCCATATCATTTCCTTCAGGGAGCAGTGACAAAGATCACTGGAGCAGTCATTGTGATCTGCAGTGCAGCGTTTTATATCCATGGAACGATGAGTGCTGTTTATGCGATCGGTATGACCATTGCAGCATTTATGCTTTATTCAAGCCTGGAGTGTGCAGGAAACTATTCCTCACTTTTACATGTGGTAAGTGTGTGCGTGGATAAGGCAAATGCAATTCTAAAGCTTGATACAATGGACATTAACGGAAAAGAGATCAAACCGCAAAAATATGACATTCAACTGGATCACATTTCATTTTCCTATGATAAAAGAAAAATCATTGATGATGTATCGCTTTCCATTCCGGAAAAGACAACAACAGCAATCGTTGGTCCATCCGGTGGTGGAAAATCCACCATCTGCAATCTGATCGCCAGATTCTGGGATGTAGATGCAGGTGAAGTCACACTTGGCGGAGTAAATGTGAAGGATTACAGCATGAACAGTCTGATGAACAACTTTTCCTTTGTGTTTCAGACAGTCTATCTGTTCGCTGATACAATTGAAAACAATATTAAATTCGGTCGTCAGGATGCAACTCATGAGGAAGTTGTAGCGGCTGCAAAGAAAGCATGCTGCCATGACTTTATCATCCAGCTTCCGGATGGTTATAACACCGTGATCGGAGAAGGCGGAGCCACACTTTCCGGTGGTGAGAAACAGCGTATTTCGATAGCCAGAGCAATCATGAAGGATGCACCTATCGTCATTTTAGACGAGGCAACAGCCAACGTTGATCCGGAGAATGAGAAGGATCTGATGGATGCGGTAGATGCACTTACGAAGGAAAAAACGATCATCATGATCGCCCACAGACTGAAGACAGTAAGGCATGCAGATCAGATCATAGTCGTCGATAAAGGTCAGATTGTCCAGAAAGGAACGCATGAGCAGCTGATGGAGCAGGAAGGTATCTATAAGAGATTTGTGGATGCAAGGCAACAGGCGGTGAGCTGGAAACTGGCACACTGAAGATCATTCTGGCTTCCAGCTTTTTATAACGCAGAAATATTTTATAAAATGAGCAGAATTGTACTTTTTCTGGTTAAAATAGTGCAAGTTTTTTAGGGAAAAATAATATAAAATAGATTGGATAAGTATGAACGGAAAAAGGAGACTTAAGATGAAACAGCTCACAAGACTTTTTATCCCAATCTGTCTGGAAACACTATTTTATATGCTGTCCGGCATGGTTGACACTCTGATGTTATCCGCAGTTGGAGACTATGCAGTCGGGGCGGTGGGAACGGCAAACAGTTATATTGGAATTTTTATCATAATGTTTTCTATCATATCTTCCGGCATGGTTTCGGTCATGACGCAGAATATTGGCGCAGGCAGACCGGGAGTTGCCTATCAGGCAAGGCAGCTTGGATTATTATTTAATGCTGTTGCAGGCGTGCTTATGGCTGTATTTTTATTTTCGGGAGCAGGAGCAATCCTTCGTATGGTAGGAATTGCGGATGCATTGTATGAACCGGCGTTGATTTATCTTAAAATTGTCGGGGGTGGGTGTATATTAAATGCGGTCATTCCTATCTTTTCAAGCTATCTGCGCGCATTCGGATATACAAAGCAGCCATTATATGCCACAATCGTTGGAAATATCGCAAATTTTGTGATGAATGCAGTATTTCTTTTTGTATTGCACAAGGGTGTTGCAGGTGTCGCCGCAGCAACTGTGATCTCCAAGATCCTGAACCTGTGTATTGTACTGTATTTTTCACATAAGCTGATCTCTGCAAAAAACAGCACAGAGAGGATCGCAAATAAGACAGTCTTAGGGCAGATCGTGAAAGTCGGACTTCCATCTGCATGTGAGACGGCACTCTATAATGTTGCAATGATGCTTGTCATCCGTTTCCTGAACCAGATGGATGCAGAAGGACTGAATGTGACAGCCAGATCTTATACGGCAACAATCAGTAATTTTTCCTATTGTGTCGGTGCAGCACTGGCACAGGCAAATGCGATCATGACAGGCTGGCACATCGGTGCTGGGGAACTCGAAGAGTGTGACAGAGGGACAAAGCGGGCAGCATTTGTCGGAGTATGTGTGGCAGTCTGCATGGAGACAGCAATTGTGCTTGGTTCCGGTTTTATTATGCCGCTCTTTACAGACAACCCGGAAATGACTGCGCTGGTCCGCAAGCTGCTGGCGATCGATATTGTACTTGAGATTGGACGCGTGACGAATCTTGTGTTTGGCCAAGCCTTAAAAACAAGCGGAGATGCAGTGTTCCCGGCAGTGATCGCAGCCGTTTTCATGTTTGTTTTTGCGGTGGGAGGCACATGGCTGTTTGGAATTTCCATGGGACTTATGGCTGTGGGAGCGTATATTGGGCTTGCAAGCGATGAGTGTGTGCGGGCTGTCGGCATGGTATGGCGCTGGAAAACCGGGAAGTGGAGAACAAAGAAGCTTGTGTGAGCAGACACAATATCAGCAGAAAACAAAAAATCAGCTTCGGGAGATACATATTTATGTGAATGTAGTCCACTTTCACAAAATCTTCACAAAAAATTAGCACTCTCATCTTGACAGTGCTAACAAACAGGTGTATAACATAGTCAGAACAAAGGAAGAGAACAAAAGAAGGACAAAGAGATCCGAAAAGGTTTCAAAGAATGAAAGTTCTATGAGTTCTCCGGACATCCCAGTTCCAAAGAAACAAGGTAATAAAGCATGAGATATCCACGAGAAAGCGGATACCGTAGAAAAAGGAGAGATGACTTATGTTGATGCCTAGTATTTTTGGAGAAGATTTATTTGATGATTTGTTTGATTTACCATTTTATGATGACAGTAAGGTTGAGAAGAAATTGTATGGCAGACATGCAAAGAACCTTATGAAAACGGATATCAAGGAAATGGATAACGGCTATGAGCTGATTATTGATTTACCTGGATTCAAGAAAGATGAGATTAAGGTATCGTTAGACAATGGATATTTGTCTATCGCCGCTGCAAAAGGTCTTGATCAGGATGAGCAGGAGAAAGATACCGGCAAGTACATCCGGAGAGAACGTTATGCAGGTTCCTGCGAGCGTAGTTTCTATGTTGGTGATGATATGACAGAGGAAGATATCAAGGGAGAGTTCAAACATGGTATCTTAAAACTGTTTGTTCCGAAGAAGGAAGCAAAACCGGCAGTGCCGGAACGTAAATTCATCGCAATTGAAGGATGATCATTTTGCACAGAAAGTAACCTACAGACCGGAAAGCCTATAGGCATTGGAAAGGAAGGATACATTATGGCAGACAAGAATCCAAAACACATGTTAAAGAAAAAACAGGTAAAAGCAAAAGATAAGAAAAAACATGTATATGAATAACATATACATGAAGAAGGAAAACTGAACATAGAAAGCGAGAAAATCGCATAAAGAAAGAAGCCTGCAGATGTAATCAGAAGTTACAGCTGCAGGCTTCTTTACTTTTAGTAAACTGTGATGAAACCTTCAAATTCCGGCCAGAACTCACGGATGTTGCGGGTGAGATCCTCTAAAATATCAATTCCTTTTGTATGCAATCAATTTTTCACTGCCAACTATTAGAGCTTGTGCTGCGTGGTTATGCAATGAAATCTTTCTGGCTTTGGCGCATTTGTTTCTGGTATTGTTTGGGAGAAACGTGCAGGTGTTTTGAAAACTGTTTAATAAAGTAACTCGTTGTGCAGAAACCAACGGCAGAAGCAATCTCGGTCACGTTCTGGGTAGTTGAAACTAACAGCTTCTCTGCTTCCCGGATACGGATCTCATTCAGGTAATCACTGAAATTCATATGTAAGAGCCGGTTGAAGCTTCTGGAAAAATAGCTGTAGCTTAAATTGCAGAGTTTTGCCATTTCCGCGGCGCTGATTGGCTTTTCGTAGTTGGAGATCATATAAGTTAAGGCGGGGGAAAGCTGCTGTTTTAACTGCTGGTTTTCAAAATCTTCCAAAAGAGGTTCTTCGCCGTTTGCGTGCCAGTAGCGCAGCAGCCACAAAAAAATGCTTCCGATATGATTTTTAATGGCAAGTTCGTAGCCATACTGTTTTTCTTCGGATTCGCGGATAATCTCATTCATCAGTTCCGGGACAGCGGAATGGTGGCTGCTTAACACGGAAGACAAGATTACTTTTTCATAAATACTGTTTTCCGTGATAAAAGGAAGCAGATATTTCAGCTCAAAATGACTTTGTGTCATGCCGTCGTAGATCAGTTCCGGGAGAAAACGTACCACGATATAAGAACCGCCCTCTGCAGAGAGCGCGTCAATCTGGTGCACTTCTCTGGAATTGATGAGCACAAAATCTCCGGCGGCAAATTCGTGGTAAATTCCGTTCAGATAAATGCGGAAATGACCGGACAGCGCGTAGAGCATTTCAATATAGGAATGAAAATGCGCAGGAAATACATTGCCTGATTTCTCTGCTTTTTCAATGTGACACAAATACTGGCAGGCGATTCCGTCAATATATTGTTTTCCTTCCTCCGGATAAGCCATAGAAAACCTCCAATGACAAAATTGTTGTATTTTTGGATAGAAAAATTATAGCATGCGGGGGAAGATTTTACTAGAATAAATGTATCTATTATAAGATGATTGCAAAATATTTCTAATAAGAAAGCAAGGAGATCTGTGATGAAAAATAATCTGAATAAAAATTTTGGAACGGCATGCAGAGCTGCAGCAGCAGAAGGCGCGGTTTTATTGAAAAATGAGGGAGACATGCTTCCATTAAAAAAAGAGGAGATCGTTTCGGTATTTGGCAGATGCCAGTTTGAGACTTACCGCAGCGGAACCGGCTCCGGTGGAGCCGTGAATGTGCCATATGCAGTGAGCATTTATGAGGGCATGAAGGAAAGCGGTAGTTTTTCCATGAATGAGGAACTGGCGGAGGTTTACAGAGAGTGGCTGACAGAGCATCCGTTTGATAATGGCGGTGGCGGCTGGGCGGCAGAGCCGTGGCATCAGACTGAAATGGTGATCACGGAGGAACTTGCTGCATCTGCAAGAGAAAAATCGGAAAAGGCAGTGTTTATCATAGGACGTACTGCCGGAGAAGATAAGGACTATGCGAATGAGCCGGGAAGCTATCTTCTGACACCGGAAGAACTGGAGAATCTGCGTGTCTTGACAGAGCATTTTGAACAGGTGGCTGTCCTTTTGAATGTATCAAACATCATTGATATGAGCTGGCTTGAGAATCCTGCATACAAGAATCATATCCGTTCGCTTCTTTATATCTGGCAGGGTGGCATGGAAGGTGGAAATGCAGTTGCAGATCTTTTGAGTGGAAAAGTATCTCCAAGCGGAAAGCTGACGGACACCATTGCACACTCACTGTCTGATTACCCGGCGGCAAACGATTTCGGGGATACCGTGCGCAATTTTTATACGGAAGACATTTATGTCGGATATCGTTATTTTGAGACATTCTGCCCGGAAAAAGTCATGTATGAGTTCGGATATGGAATTTCCTATACAACTTTTGAAATTGAGATTTTAAAGGCTGAGACGGTTGCAGAAGAAGGAAACAGAAAGGATGAACTGACGAAATCAGATGCCGGAGATGCAAATCATGCAGTTGTGAAAATTACAGCCATAGTTAAAAATACAGGCAATGCAAAAGGAAAAGAAGTTGTTCAGGTTTATGTGGAAGCACCGCAGGGAAAACTTGGAAAACCCGCAAGAGAATTAAAAGCATTTGCCAAGACAAAAGAGTTAGCACCGGGAGAAAGCCAGCAGCTTGTGTTGACAATTCCGGTAAAAAATCTCGCATCCTATGACGATTCCGGTGTGACAGGACACAAATCCTGCTATGTGTTAGAGGCAGGAGCCTATGTATTCCATGTTGGAAACAGTGTGCGTAACACACAGATTGCAGATGTGGATGCAAAAGGCGCATGCGAGGTAAAAGAACTCTGCGTGACCAAGGCTTTGCAGGAAGCACTTGCACCGACAGAACATTTTGAACGCATCCGTCCGGAACAAAAGAAAGAAGACGGAACATACCAGATTGCCAGAGAGACTGTGCCACAACAGACGATCTCGCTCGAAGAACGAATCCGTAAGCATTTGCCACAGGAGCTGACCATTACAGGGGATCAGGGAATCCGTTTTTCGGATGTCGCAGACGGAAAAGAAACACTCGAAGCATTTATCGTGCAGTTAAAGAAAGAAGAACTCGCCACGATCGTGCGCGGAGAGGGAATGAGCAGTCCAAAAGTTACACCGGGAACAGCCTCAGCTTTCGGTGGAGTGAGCGACAGCCTGCATGATTACGGAATCCCGGTTGCCTGCTGTGCAGACGGTCCTTCCGGTATCCGCATGGAAAATGGTATGAAAGCAACACAGCTTCCAATCGGAACACTGCTTGCATGTTCTTTTAACCTTCCAATGGTGGAGGAGTTATATGTCATGGAAGGAAAAGAATTGCTTGCAAACGAGGTGGATACGCTGCTTGGACCTGGTATCAACATTCACCGTTATCCTTTAAACGGACGTAATTTTGAGTATTTCAGCGAAGATCCTTATGTGACAGGATGTTTTGCGGCAGTAGTGACAAGAGGAATTAAGAAAGGCGGCTCCTATGCAACCGTGAAGCATTTTGCAGCAAATAATCAGGAGACAGCAAGACACACCGCGGATTCAGTTGTATCGGAACGTGCGCTCCGGGAAATTTATCTGAAAGGATTTGAGATTGCCGTAAAAGAAGGAGAAGCCGCTTCGATCATGACATCATATAATCCTGTAAATGGTCACTGGACATCCTCCAATTATGATCTGAATACCACAATCCTAAGAGATGAGTGGGGCTATCAGGGCATCGTGATGACAGACTGGTGGGCAAGTTTGAATGATGTTGTAAAAGGAGGCGTGCAGGATCACACATCACTTTCTTCCATGGTGCGCTCCCAGAATGATCTCTATATGGTTGTCAATAACAACGGTGCAGAGATCAACGCAGCCGGGGATGACATTTTAGAAGCATTGGACAATGGAAAATTGACAATTGGTGAATTGCAGCGTTCCGCAAAAAATATCTGTCGTTTTATTTTAAATGCGCCGGTCATGAAGCGTCCGTTAAGACCGTTAGAGGAAGTGAAAGCGTTTGAACCATTGCCTGATCAGGAGAACAGTGAAGCGAAGGCAGCAATAGAGGGCAGGAGCAGGAACCCGGAGGAAAATCTGAGATTTTTCCCGAAAGACAATGTAAAACAAAGATTTTATGTAAATCAAGAAGGTGTGTATGCGCTGATCATCAGATTTGCTTCTCCACAGCCGGATCTCGCACAGGCAGCAGCGAATCTCTACATTAACGAAAAACTGTCCTATACCCTGCAGACAAGCGGCACAATGGGAATGTCAAATATGCAGAAGCTCTGCAGGCTGAAATTAAAACAAGGCTATTATGAGCTTCGTACAGAGGTTGTAAAACCAAAGCTGGAAATTGAGTGGGTGGAGCTGCGAAGATAATTTTTTGATAGATAATTCAAAAACATAATGCATTTTTTTTTTGGATATGATAATATGGTAAAAAGCAGTTTTTCTATATTACCTGTGCGGTCGCTGTATTTGATACAGTCTGAGAGAGACATTGATGTATTGGCAACTATAGGTTTAGTTGTTTGCAGCGATTAGATTGTACAGTGTTCACAAATACCTTTTATTCTTAGTCAATGATCCCTGAAAATCTTGCTTTTGAAAACCCATTGTAATATAAAGCAGGATTTAATCAGAAAGATAACAGTTCACGACATGAGTTCTGGTATAAGAATGAAATCGGAACGATTCCACAGTAGCTTCTGTTTCAGGATAGCGTTGGAAGAATGAAAGCACTCATACATCCTGCTTTATAAGTTTTTATTTTAAAGGAGGAACTACTATGAGTGGAAACAGAGAGTATAAAAGTGATGTGTTCTGTATGCTGATGCAGGACAAGGAGAGAGCATTAGAGCTTTACAATGTGATGAATGGCTCATCCTATGATGATCCGGATGCTGTCGAGATGAAAACCTTAGATGGCGGCATCTCATTGTCCGTCAGAAATGATGCGGCATTTGTTGTGGATGCAAGGTTAAGCATCTATGAGCACGAGTCAACTGTTTGTCCGAATATGCCGGTTCGTAGCCTGATTTACTTTACAGCGATCATTTCTGAATATCTAAGCAGCAGGGATGATGGAAGCAGGCTTCATAGGAACATATACGGACGGAGACTTGTGAAGATACCAACACCGCAGTTTGTAGTCTTTTATAACGGAGAAGAAAAACAGCCGGAGATACAGGAACTAAGGCTTTCGGATGCATTTGAGAAGCCAACGGATGATCCGAAGCTCGAATTAAAATGCATGGTTTATAACATCAACACCGGAAAGAATAAAAAACTTATGGAGCAGTGCCGGTGGTTAGACGAATATATGATCTTTGTAAACAAAGTCAGGGAATATCATCATGGAAATACAGAACAGGAATTATTATCCGATATTGAGAAGGCAATCGATTATTGCATTGATAATGATATCCTGCGTGATTTCCTGAAGACGCGTAGAAGTGAGGTGGTAAAGAATATGCAGCTTGATTATACGTTTGAACGTCAGATCGAACTTGAGCGCGCAGATGCGATTGAGGAAGGACGAGAGCAGGGACGAGAAGAAGGTCGTACGCATGAAGTTTATCAGTCTGTGGCTGACGGAGATTATTCTATACAGCGCGGAGCACAGAAGCTTTCTATGACAGTTGATGAATTGAAGCAGGCAATGATAAAAGCCGGATACACAATTGCAGATTGAGCATTTGCATCAGATAGCTTGTTATTTGGAAAATCAATGATAAACTCAATAATAGGATGTGGCTTCGGAAAGGAGCAGGTAAAGAGATGGGAAGATTTGTAAATCCAGATAACAGTGCATTTCAGGTAACATTAAATTCTGAAATTTATGTGGATAAAACAGGATTGATCGAGGAAACGAATAAGGTTTTAGGCACGACACAGGGATTGATCTGTAACAGCCGACCGAGACGATTTGGAAAGTCGACAACTGCCAATATGCTTGTTGCATATTATAGCAAAGGCTGCGATTCAGAGAAGATGTTTTCTTCCATGAAGATTGCAGAGAAAGAAGATTTTAAAAAATATCTGAACAAATTTGACGTGATCCATATTGATATTCAGTGGTTTCTGTCGAATGTTCAGGATGCAGACAGTGTGGTTGACTATATTACTGCAAGTGTTCTGGAAGAATTGGTAAAAATGTATCCAGAACAGTTATTGGATGAAAATCTCACTTTGTCAGATGCATTGTCGCGTATCAAAGAAACCACAGGTCACAAATTTATCATCATCATCGATGAATGGGATGTGTTGATTCGTGATCAGTCCACAAATAAAAAGGCACAGGAAGAATATATCAATTTTTTGAGAGGGCTGTTTAAGGGAGTTGAGCCTACCAAGTATATTGAACTTGCGTATCTGACAGGAATACTGCCGATCAAAAAACAGACCACACAGTCGGCATTAAATAATTTTTATGAATTTACAATGTTAAATCCGGGAAGATTCGCTCCTTATATTGGATTTACAGAGGATGAAGTAAAACAATTGTGTACCCGGTATGGTCAGGAATTTGATGAAGTAAAGAGATGGTATGATGGATATATATTAAAAGAGTATCATGCCTATAATCCGAAGGCGGTTGTTGGAGTGATGTTGGATGGAACATTCCAGAGTTACTGGTCACAGACCAGTACATTCGAATCAATCCGTCCATTTATCAACATGGATTTTGATGGATTGAAAACGGCTATTATTGAGATGATGTCCGGAAATGCAATCAAGGTAAAAACGACCACTTTCCAGAATGATATGGTATCCATAAAGAACAGAGACGATGTGCTCACTTTACTAATTCATCTCGGTTATCTTGCATATGACCAGAAGGGAAAACTTGCCTATATTCCAAATGAGGAAATTCGTGGAGAATTTGTGGATGCGGTTGAGGAGAGCAAGTGGACAGAATTAAGGCAGTTTGAACAGGAATCGGAAAAATTGTTAGAAGCCACGCTGGATATGGATGAAGCGGCTGTTGCTGATCAGATTGAAAAAATACACACGGAATATGCATCTGTAATTACTTATCATAATGAAAATTCACTGAGTAGCGTACTTTCCATTGCATATTTAAGTTCAATGGAATATTATTTTAAACCGATCAGGGAATTGCCGACAGGGCGCGGATTTGCGGATTTTGTTTTTATTCCAAAGCCTGAGTATGTAAGTTATTATCCGGCTCTCGTTGTGGAATTAAAGTGGAATCAGGATGTGCAGACAGCACTCAGCCAGATAAAGGAGAAAAAATATCCGGAATCATTGCTGCAATACACTGGAAATATTTTGCTTGTCGGAATCAGTTATGATAAGGAAAGTAAAAAGCATGAATGTATAATGGAACAATATCAGAAATAAAAAATTGCGAAACTCATTTTATGGGTTTCGCAATTTTTTTGATAGAGGATATAAAATTAAAAATTATTCATAAGGAGTGGAATGCAGGGGAGAAAATTCCTTCGGAAAATACGCTTGCCGGGCAGTATCACATCAGCCGACAGACGGTGCGCAAGGTAATCGGGGAACTGGCGGAGGAAGGATTTCTCTATGCAGAGCATGGGAGAGGAACGTTTGTATCGGAGCGCACGATCCACACAAGAAATTCCATGAATATTGCGGTGGTGACTACCTATCTGTCAGACTATATTTTTCCGAGGCTGATTCAGGGGATTGAGCAGGTGCTTACGGCAAATGGTTACAGTATTATGCTCAAAACAACAAGAAATTCGAGAGCTGCGGAGGCACGCTGCATGGAGGAACTGCTGTCGAAGGATATTGACGGACTTATCATTGAGCCAAGCAAAACGCAGATTTCCTGCAGACATACAAGCCCTTATGACCAGATGGATGAATATGGGATTCCGTATGTGTTTATTCAGGGATATTTTTAAGGCAGATGATATGCAGGGACAGGCCAGACACAAGGGATATGTCAAGGCACTGCAGGAGACAGGGATGTTATACGATCCGGATTCGGTTACATGGTTTTACACGGAAGACAAGGAAGTGAAACCGCGGGAGACGATCAGCAACGCGATTTGTGCAGAGATACCGATGGATGCTGTGGTCTGCTACAATGACCAGATTGCAGTTGAAGTCATCCGGACATTACGCGAATTTGGCAAAAAAGTACCCCGTGACGTTTCGGTCACAGGGTTTGATAATTCGCTTCTCGCAAAAGATAATCATATTCCAATCACGACAATTTCACATCCGCAGGACAAACTTGGCAGAATGGCGGCAGAACTTCTGCTCCGGCTGATCCGCGGCGAAGCACTCACGGAGGAGGAACTTCACATCCGCGTGGAACCGGAAATTGTTGTGCGTGATTCCACATGGAAGCGATAGGTGGATTGAGTTTCAGACGGATATAGGAACTGTAGTTACAAAATTTTAGCCACTACGCTTCCACAAGCTGCAGATCATACAACTTCCGGTACAGTCCGTTCTGGGCGAGCAGCTCCTGATGGGTGCCGGATTCTTTGATCTGCCCCTGATGCATGACAATGATCTTGTCTGCATGCTGGATCGTGGAAAGCCGGTGTGCAACCATGATCGTGGTGCGTCCTTCCATAAGTTTTTCTAACGCATTTGTAATCAGTGCTTCCGTCTCAGTGTCGATATTGGCAGTTGCCTCATCTAAGACAAGAATTGTTGGATTGTATGCTAAAGTTCTTGCAAAGGAAAGTAACTGTCTCTGTCCGGCGGACAGCGTACTTCCGCGTTCCGTTACCGGTGCATCATAGCCGCCCGGCATTTTTTCAATAAAGGAATCCGCGTGTACGATCTCTGCGGCACGCTTCACATCTTCAATAGAGATCGATTCATTGTCTAACGAAATATTGCTCTTAATATCTCCTGTAAAAATAAATACATCCTGCTGGACCTGACCAATGGCGGCACGCAGCACATTTGTGTCGATATCCTTGATATTGACACCGTCGATTAAAATCTCGCCTTTCTGGATATCAAAGTAGCGTCCAATCAGATTCAAAATAGAAGACTTTCCAGCTCCGGTGGCACCGACAAAGGCAACCTTTTCTCCGGGTTCAATCACGAAGCTGATATCCTTTAAAATGTAGTCGTCCTTTTCATAAGCAAACCATACATGACGGAACTCGATACGTCCATTGATCTTCACGTCGACAGGGTGCGTCGGTTTTACGATGTCCGGTTTCTCGTCTAAAATAGAGAAAATCTTTCCGGCAGAAGCGAGCGAGGACTGCAACGTACCGAACTGCTCTGCAAGTTCCTGGATCGGATCAAAGAAGGATGAAATGTAAGTGATAAAAATAAACAGTGTTCCGAGGGAAAGTGTCTGGTTTAAAACCCCGGCGCTTCCGGTTCCGATAACGAGCATCATGGCAAGCACCGATACCAGATAAATGGACGGACGGAAAATGGCGAAAGTCATGACTTCACGCCAGTTTGCTTTGTACAGGTCTTCGGATTTTTTTTCAAACTGTGTATACTTTTTTTCTTCTCTTGCAAAAATCTGGATCAGTTTCATGCCGGAGAGGTGTTCGGATAAAAAAGTGTTTAAATCTGTAATGCGGTTTCTTGTGAGCTCGTAAGCTTTTCTTGACATAACCCGGAAATAAAAAGTCAGGATCGTGACAAGTGGCAGCAGTGCAAAGGAAACAAGAGCCATTTTCACGTTGATCGAGAGCATCACGACTGCATAGCCGATGATTTTTACAATATTCTTAAAGAGCTTTACCAAAATCGCGGAAAACAGCTCATTGACAGCCTCGGTGTCGTTGGAAACACGGGTGACGAGTTTGCCGACCGGTGTATTGTTGAAAAAATTTAACGACAAGCTGTGAATGTGGGTAAAGACTTCCTCACGCATCTGGTAAATGATTTGCTGTCCCATTTTCTGCAAAATCCATGTGTCTAATGCGTTTAAGACAAATCCGGTGAGCAGCAGGAGCAGATAGAGGGCAGCAGCCTTTAAAATTCCGGCAAAATCGTAGTGCCTTAATGCCTTTAAGTCCTCGCGGGTGAGAAGTGTGGCATCTTGGTTTACATAAGATGAAAGCGTGGCGGAATCTGCATTTTTTAATGCATCACATTCCTCAGATAAAAGATTTTCAGCCATGTAATATTCATTATTATAAAGAAGAATCTGGTCGTAAGTCTGTCCGCTTTCTTTTTCGAAATCTCTTGTCAAATACGTGTCATGGTAAGGAACTGCGCCCGGTGCATCGGCAGTCGTTTCAATATAAGGAGCATAATAACCGTTGATATAATCGTCGATCGCGTCACCAATGACGATTGGACGGTAAAGTTCTACTACAATGATAAAGAGGACGAGAACCGTTGCGGCAGTCATGACCCATTTATGCGGTTTTAAATATGTTAACAGACGTTTCATATTATGCGTCCTCCTTTCCATTTTTATTTTCGGTAGTTGGAATATCCTGTTCCACAAGCGCTTTTTTTGCTTCGCCGTGGATCGCCTCTAACTGCTGTTTCTCAAACATATCATAATAAATGCCGTGTTTTGCCATGAGAGAATCGTGGGTTCCAATCTCAGCGGCAGTGCCGTCTTCTAACACCATGATGATATCTGCATTTTGAATGGTAGAGATACGGTGCGCAATGAGAATGGTTGTTTTTCCCTGTCTGTTTTTCTTTAAATTAGCTAAAATATGTTCCTCAGTGTCCGTGTCGACAGCGGAGAGTGCATCATCTAAGATCAGGATCGGAGCATTTTTCATCAGTGCCCTTGCAATCGAGCTTCGCTGTTTCTGTCCGCCGGACAGGGTAACACCACGTTCTCCTACAATTGTCTCATATCCGTCCGGAAACTGCACGATATTTTCATGGATACAGGCAGCGCGGGTGGCAGACTGGATCGCTTCCATATCTTCGCTTTCCGCTCCAAATGCAATGTTTGATTTTAACGTGTCAGAGAAAAGGAAGTTATCCTGCGGAACATAACCGATATTTTCACGCAGTGTTTTTAACGGAATGGTATTGATATCTTTTCCGTCGATAAAAAGCATGCCCGGCTTCGTGTTGTAAAGGTGTAAAAGCAGGTTTACAAGCGTGGATTTTCCATTTCCGGTACGACCGATAATGGCGAGGGTTGTTCCGGCTGGCACGTGCAGCGTAATATCAGATAAAGTCGGTTCGCTGTGACCGCGGTGGATGAACGTGAGGTGATTAAATTCAATCTCACCGTTGATCTCGTCCACTTCTTTTGTTTTGTCGGTGTCTGCAATCTCAGGCTGTTCCTTGAAGATTTCCTGGATTCTCCGGATTGAGGCAGCACCCTGCGAAAACATATTGACGGAATCCCCGCAGGCTAACATTGGCCAGACAAGCATATTGATGTACTGGTTGAAAGCCACAAAACGTCCTAACGTGATATCACCGATCAGCGCGAGATAACCGCCATAAATTAAGGTGAGCAGTGAAGAAAGCCCGATGATGACATCTAACAGTGGAATGACAATGGACTGGATCTTTGCAATGCTTAAGTTCTTTTCCATCGTGTTTTCATTTTCTTTTAAAAAGTGATAACGCTGTGCTTTTTCGCGGACAAAAGCCTTAATGACGCGGATACCGGAAAAACTTTCCTGCACATAGTCGGTCAGGTCAGACACGGCTTCCTGTCTTGCGGTAAAGCGTGGACGGATGATTTTTCCATAATAAATCTCGCCAAACAAAATAAACAGCATTGGAATGACTGCAATGAGTGTCAGCTTCACACTGACATAATACATCATCTGGAAAATGACCATAATGGTCATGACAGAAGCGTCAAACACGCAGATGACAGCCGGACCGATCGCCATACGGATCGCGTTTAAGTCACTCGTAAAACGTGTCATCAGATCACCGGTCTTGTGCTCGTTGTAATATTCCACATCCATTTTTTCGAGGTGGGCAAACATATCATTGCGCAGTTCCTTCTCAATAGAGCGGGAAGCACCAAAGAGGAAGTAACGCCAGAAAAAACGTCCGACTGCGAGTAAAAGACCGAGCAGAAACAGATAGAGCAGATTTAATTTCACACCGCTCCAGTCGAGGCTGTGCGCAGTGAGACCGTCGGTGATGACACCGGTAAGCTTTGGGATGAAAATATTGGCAAAGTCCACGACAAAAAGTGTGATAATGCCGAGTGTGTATTGGACTTTATGCCGTTTGATATACTGACCGATAAATTGAAATGTATTCATAAATAAATCTCCCTCGTAATATCCTGCGGCAATGTTTAAAGTACCCAAAAACCGCAGAGTATCTTCTATTTTATACTTCTTAAGGAAAAGTTGCAACCTGTAAAAACAGGATAAAAAAAGGTTTTTCCACGAAAGAATCAGAACAGGAAAACTTTCGAAGAAAAACCTTTTTTTCATTTTATTCGCAGTCGAGCAGAATATCTACTGCATGTTGTAAATCGGGATGACTCCGGTAAGCATGGATGAGTTCCCGCTCATGGTAGGTCAGCGTTGCCGCCGGATCATCCGGCTGATCGTAACCAAATGAGCTTAAAATATCCGGGATCTTGTAAATCTCACACAAAAGAAGCAGTGTGTCAGCCGTTGGCTGCGCCTGACCACTTTCCCAGCCGTAGATCGTCTTTGGCGCGATCTCCATTTCGTGTTCCTTTAATTTGACTGCAACATCTTTTACAGTGTAGTGATTTCGTTTTCTATATTCTTTTAATACCTTTGGAATTAATTCATTTCGCATAAAAAATCCCCTGTTTCTATAGTTTGAAAATGAAGTCGTGATTCGGCAGTTTCGTAATCACAACTATCATATCTCACATATTTTCGACCGTCAATTTATTCTGAAAATCAAAGAAAAATGTGATTGAAAGTCTTAAAATATAAGAATATAATTGACATGAATAAGCAAAGATATACATCAATTTATAGATAATTGATAAATTTATACAAAACGTAAATTAAGTTGCGAAAATTTTGTTGTATTTTCACAACATTCATAACGTAAATTATAAATTCACAATTATCTATAAATGAAACAAGACAAGGAGCGGCGCACATGGAAAAGTCCAGAGTAACAGAATACATCCTTACATATATGAGGGAAAATCAGATCACAGCTTCTGAGCTTTCAGAAAAGACAGGGATCGCAGAAGAAAAACTATGCCCGGATTATAAAGAACCGCTGCTTGCGGAGGAATTTCTAAGATTGTGTGCATTACTGAGATTATCTCCGGAAGAAATTTCCAGAGAGATACATAAAAAAGAAGTTACAGACTGATTTCCTTTAGCTTCATATAAGTAAAGATTCCCTCAGCAAGAACCGTATTGTTCTGGTCAGCGACGGAGACATTATATACTAAGAGGTTGCGTCCGGCCTTTAATTCCCGTGCAGTGGCAGTCAGCTTTGTTGTGCCGATTCCGGGACGCAGATAGTGAAAGGAAGAATCGACAGTTGTGATGTCAAAACCGTGGGAGGCAGCGGCACCGCCACCGGTCACATCGGCAATCGTAAAAAGCACGCCGCCATGTACGGACTGGATTGGATTTTTCATATCGTCTGTAATATCCATTTCACAGGTGCAGTGACCATCCGATATTTCGGTGATCTTAAGACCAATCAGATTGGCAAAAGCATTTGAGGCATTTCTTGTTTCCATGATTTTCTGATAATCTATCTTTTTTTTCTGCATGTTCATAAAATCCTTTTCTGTATATATTAGCCCTTAGGGTGTCAAAAAATCTGTCCGTTAAGTTTGCCGGCAGATTGCCTAAAAGTAAAGAATCATTTTAATCTTCCGCAACTGCAAAAGCAATCGCATAATGATCCTCATAAGAGAGTGAGAGATGCATATTGTTTATGCCAAGTGCTTTTGCGGTTTCTTTTGCACTGCCATAAAGACTGACGTAAGGACGGCCATTTTCCTGCGAAAGTATTTCGATTTCAGATAGCCGCACATCTTCTCCGGTAATATTCAGTGCTTTAAAGATGGCTTCCTTTCCGGCAAATCTTGTGGCAAAAAAAGACAGCGGATCAGACCGTAAAAGTGCAAGCCGGATTTCTTTTTCGGTAAAAGTGTGCCGGATAAAAGGGTCTGATGCGAAAGGCTCTTTCGTGACGGAATACTTTAATTTTTCTATTTCTACAATATCGGTACCAATCTGAACGATCATGGAAGTCTCCTCATTTTCAATGTATCATATGGGTAAATTGATTCTGCAAAAGTGTCGTGAACAGATCGACTGCTACATTATGTCTGTCCTTTTTCCAGACCGCGACAAGAAAAGAGTCATCCTGCGTAATGTCCAGAGGATAAATTTTGCACATTTCGGAATCATGTTCAAACATTTTTGAATTGCAGATCGCAACGCCGAGACCATTCTGCACCGCAAGCTGCATGGAAGAAACATTTGGCACATAGCGTACTTTCTTTAAATTGAAACCACAACGGCGGCATAAAGCCTGTGTTCGTTCAGTTCCGCTTTGGGAATCCTTTGGGGAAATTAAAATAAAAGATTCATTTTTCAGATCGCGAAGCGAAATAGAATCTTTTTCAGAGAGTGGATTACAGGTCGGAACAATAATGCTTAATGGAATGTCTTTTAACTTCATCCAGGAGACATCCGTAAGACCGTCTAACTCAAAATACGGGGTGAATATGATATCCATTTTATCAGCAAGAAGAGATTCCCTGAGTGTTTTAAAGGAATGGCTGGAGGCGTCAACATTAATCTGAGGATAATCACTCATAAAATTCCGGACAAGTTTTGGCAGCACATCACTGTAATCAAAAGTATCCGAACAGCCAATATAAAGTTCACCGGATGCGTGGTTCCGCAAAAGTTTTGCATTATAAATGGAAGATTCCATATTCTGGCTTAAACTTTTCCAGTCTCTGTGGAGGGAAATTCCTTCCGGGGTAAGCACAACATGACGTTTATTTCTGACAAAAAGTGGAAAACCAAGTTCGGTTTCTATCACATTGATCTGCTTGCTTAAGGCAGGCTGTGAAATGTAAAGGATTCTGGCTGCTTCCGTAAAACTAAGTACGTCAGCTACAGTCAGAAAATAATCGATCTGCTGAAAACTTATTTTATATTGCATTATTTTTCCCCCTTCATATGTAGACGCAGTTTCTAACAAAAATATATGCGTAAGGTAATTATAACATAAGATGACGAAAAAACCTATAACTTTTAGTTATTAATAAACAAGCCTTTTCGCTATTGGACGGAAAAAAGGCTCCCATTGTATAATAAGGACATCAGATACAGAGGTCATTGAATCTTAAAACGTTAAAAAATTAACAAAATAAAAAAGTGGAGGTATTTACAATGAAGAAACTTGAAGCGGATGTAGTAGTTGTTGGTGGAGGTCCTTCCGGACTTGCAGCAAGCGTGCAGGCAGCAGAAGACGGGGCAAGCGTTATTCTTTTAAACAAAGCAGATATTGTTGGTGGAGCTGCCAATATGGGTATGGGACCACTCGGTATCGGAACAAGACAGCAGCAGGCTCAGATGGTTGATATTTCTGTAGAGAAAGCCTTCAAAATGTTTATGGATTACACACACTGGAGAGTTGATGCAAATCTTGTAAAAAAATATTTTGAAAATTCCAAAGATACAATCGAATGGCTTGAGGATATGGGAGTAGAATTTGCAGGTGCATATAAATATTTCCCAAAATCAGAAGCAACATGGCATATCGTAGCTGTTAACGGCGGAATCGGAAGAAACGGCGGAGCAATCATGAACAAAGCCATGATGGAAAAAGGAAAAGAACTTGGCGTTGAGTATTACAACAGCACAACCGTTGAAAAAATCATCATGAAAGACGGAAAAGTTGCCGGAGTTATGGCAAAAGACGCAGCAGGTGAAGAGATCGAAGTAAGTGCAAAAGCAGTCATTATCGGAACCGGTGGTGCAGGAGATAACCCGCAGGTGATCAAAGAGCGTATGGGATATACCTGGGGAAAAGATATGTTCAACTTTGCAATTCCAGGTCTTAAAGGTGACGGAATCCGTATGGCAATGGAAGCCGGTGCAGCAACAACAGATATGAATATCGAGATGATTTACATCCTTCCAAACTCTGATATGGGACCAGACTGTATCCCGGCTACATTTATGCAGCCAAACCTTATGGTAAATAAAGAAGGCCGTCGTTTCATCAATGAAGAGGAAATGCAGAATACAACCTTTACCGGAAATGCAATTGCAATCCAGCCGGAAAGAATCGGTTTCTCTATTTTAGATTCTTCTATTATCAAAGGATACAAAAAGAGAGGACTTGATGTTACAAACTTTGTTCATCATCCAGATAATATCGATGATTTTGAACAGTGCGTGGATGATTCTATCGCAGCTAAGAACCCTGATGTTTACAAAGCAGATTCTATCGAAGAACTTGCAAATATGTTAGGTATTGATCCGGAAGCATTAGAGGACACCATTGATGAATACAACGATATGTGTGATTCCTATGATGAGCAGTTCTTCAAAGATCGTCGTTTCATGAAACCAATCAGAAAAGCTCCTTTCTATGCCGGAGCATTCCGTCCATCCGGATACGGAACACTTGGTGGAATTAAAATCAACGACAATGCAGAAGTATTAAATGACGAGTGGAAGAAGATTCCAGGACTTTTTGCATGTGGAACAGATACCTGTACTATTTATGGAGACAGCTACATGTTCCTTCTTCCAGGAAATACAATGGGATATTGCCTGAACACAGGACGTTTCGCAGGAGAAGGCGCAGCAGCATACTGTGACGAAGAGTAAATAAAAACGGAAAATAATATAAAAACATAACTTTTGAGCAACCCGGCTACAAAGAAACAAGGGTTGCTCTGTTACACTTAAGAGAGATTGAGGAGAGAAAAATGGCTCAGGTTCATTTAGTAATCGATGATCATGAAATCGTGGCAGATGAAAATAAAACAGTGCTCGAAGCTGCACTTGATAACGGAATCTATATTCCACATTTATGTCATCATGAGAATCTTCACGAGAACGGTGGCTGCCGTTTATGTGTTGTAAAACAGGATGGAGTAGAGGGAGTGGTCACTTCCTGTTCCAAAAAAGTAGAAGAGGGAATGATAATTCATACGAAAGACGAGCTTGCAGAAAAAGTCCGCAAATTGTCTGTAGATCTGATGTTTAAAACACATCCAAGTGAATGTACCGGATGTCCAAAGTATGGAAAATGCCAGCTGGCATCTATTTCCCAGTATGTAGGAGATACCGGACGTGATCTGCGTGAACAGAAGATCCGTGTGCCGGCAAATGAAGAAAATCCACTGATGCTGCATGAGATGTATCGTTGTATTTTATGCGGACGTTGCGTGCGTGCGTGTGGTGAACTTCGCGGAGTCGGAGCACTTACCTTCAAAAAAGTGGATGGAAGAATGCAGGTTGTCATTAATGGAGGCAGTTTAGAAGAAGCAGGCTGCCGTTTCTGTGGAGCCTGTGTGGAAGTCTGTCCAACCGGTTCAATCCGTGACAAGATCGGCGTATTTAAAGAGGGATTATCCCGTGAGAATACATTGGTTCCATGTATGGAAGGATGTCCGGCACATATTAATGTACCGAAATATATCCGTTTTATCAGAGAAGGCAATTATGCAGCGGCAGCAGCAACGGTGAGAGAGAAAGCTCCTTTCCCGGAGACATTAGGTTACATCTGTGTACATAACTGTGAATTACAGTGTAAGAGAAACGGACTTGATAATCCGGTATCTATCCGTAACTTAAAGAGATTTGCAGCAAGTCAGGATGATGGAAGCTGGAAAGAAAAATCCTTCCAGAAACCGGATACCGGCAAAAAAGTTGCAATCATTGGTTCCGGTCCTGCTGGTCTTACCGCAGCTTATTATTTAAGAAAACTCGGTCATGAAGTTACTATTTTTGAAAAATTGGAAAAAGCAGGCGGACAGATGCGTTATGGTATTCCGTCTTACAGACTTCCAAGAGAAGTGCTTGACCGTGAAATAAAAGAAATTGAGAGCATCGGTGTAAAAATCGTATGCAACAGCAGCGTAGAATCTGCAACGGCATTAAAAGAGCAGGGATATGATGCAGTGTTTGCAGCAATCGGAACGCATGCAGGAAATAAACTTCCATTAGCTGGAAATGATTTGCCGGATGTATACCTGAATGCAGAGTTTTTACGCGCGATCAATGAAGGACATCCAATGCCTGTTGGAGAAAAAGTAGTTGTCCTTGGTGGTGGAAACGTTGCTATTGACTGTGCGGAAAGTGCACTTCGTCTTGGCGCGAAGGAAGTACGCATGACCTGTCTGGAAGCAGCAGATAAAATGACCGCATCCGATGAAGAAGTGGAATGGGCAAAAGAGGATGGAATTTTAATTTACAACTCTAAGACATTTAATGAGATCACAAGTGAAAATGGCAAAGTGACAGGTCTTTCTGTGACTGGCGTAAAGAACTTCTATTTTGAAAATGGCAAAGCAGTGATCGAGAAAGAAGAAAATTCCGATGAAATTCTTCCGGCAGATACCATTATTTTTGCAGTCGGACAGCATCCGGAAGTATCAGAAGCATTTGGACTTCCATTAGAGAGAGGCAGAATTGTAGCAGACGATACAACCTGGGCAACACCTGTAGAAGGAATTTATGCAGCCGGAGACTGCGTGACAGGAACACGTTCTGTCATTCTTTCTATCGCAGAAGCGAGAACCGTTGTAAGTGAGATTGATAAATACTTAGGCGGAGACGGAAATATTGACGAAGAGCTTGCACCTTGCCAGAATGCCGATCCATGTATTGGAAAAGCAACGAAGGAGCAGAGAGCCGACAGAGTCGCACCACAGGTAACAGAAGTTTGTGACAGAATTAACAATTTTGAGCCTATGGACTTGGGATTAGGCTGTGACGGTGCAGGATGCGAAGCTGAGAGATGTCTGCAATGTGATTTGAGACTGCAGATCGCACCTCAGAAGTTCTGGAGTGATTATGCATCAGAGGAAGGAGGAGCACAATAATGGAAAAATTATTTGTATGCAGTTGTAATGCAGATGACAGATTTGCACCGGTTTCCATGTACCTTATGAAAAATCATTTGGAAGAAGTGAAAGCCGGGATGAAGGCACTGGCAGGGGATGCAAAGATACTTTACCTTCTGCCGGAAAATGAAACAGTAGAGGGCTTAGAAGGCGAAGTGAAATACGCGATAAAAAGCCCGACACTCGGTAATCCATATGCAGTTGCACAGGTGTTAGAAGGAAAGCTTCCTCGTCCGATGATAGCAGACGGTTATGTGGCAGTTTATGACGGAATGGAAGTAAATGTTGTAAAACCGGAGGCAGCCTATGCAAAAGCAAACGGAAAAGAGGATTGCTTTGTTGCAGTGAACAAGGATGGACTTGAAGGAAAAGAAACAGAAATAAAACAGGTTGCAGCCGGAACAAAGTTAAGCGACATTGTAGCTGCTTCTGATGCAAAAGCGGTTCTTTTTGGCGGTTTAAAAGGTGAATTTGTAAAACCACAGTCACTTGCAGAGTACGTAATACCAGAGGGAACATCAAGCAGTTCTGTTACTGTTTTTGGAAAAGAATCCTGTATTGTGGATACTGTAAAAAAACTCATGGCAATGTCATGGGAAGATTCCTGCGGCAAATGTGTGCTTTGCAGAGAGGGTACTTCGCAGTTTAAACAGATTACAGAGGAGATGACATGCGGAAAAGCAAAGCAGACCGATCTTGATCTGATCAATGATGTCGGAGAACTGATTGAAGTTGGAGCATACTGTCCGTTCGGAAAGAACATGCCACGTCCACTGTTAAGTGCGATCGCGCTCTATCAGGATGACTTTATGGAACACATTAAGAAAAAATCATGTTCAGCAGGTGTATGTTATAAAGCAGAAGCTGTATATGTCATTTTACCGGATGTATGTACCGGCTGTGGAGACTGTATCGATGAATGTGATGAGGATGCGATTATCGGAAAGTCAAAATTCATTCATATGATCGACCAGGATATGTGTGAACAGTGTGGAAAATGTGTTTCTGCATGTGAGGAATCTGCAATTGTTGCGGTGGAAGGAAAACTTCCGAAGCTTCCAAAGAAACTTACAAAAGTAGGAAAATTTTAACGGTTGGAGAAAAGAGAGAAGATGAAGAAGAAAATAGACTGGGCAAATGTCTTTACACTGGCATTTACAATCGCATTTCTCCCACCAATCTGGGCGGTTTTAAGCCCTTATATCGGGGTGACGACCGGAGCAGTTGCTTTAATATGTGCGGGCTTATATGTTGCAGCAGGCAATGATATCAAAAAAGCGGTGGCAATCTCACTCGGATTTCTCTGCGGAGATGTGTGGGCGGTGATCGCCATAAAAGTTCAGGAGATGATGAACTTTAACCCGGATGCAGAATTGTATCTTACACTTTTTGTCATGGGCGGACTTGCAGTTATCATAGGCAGCGTGTTTGAAAAGTTTATTTTTGTGCCGGCATGGCTTTGCGGCTGGGCAATCGGACTTACCATTATGGCGCCAATCGGTATTGGGAACATCGGCACACTTCCGTTGCAGATCGGAGCAGCGATGCTTGCAGGAGTATGGTATGTTGGAGCTGTAGGAGATATTTTCCAGAGATTTATTCTAAAGAAGTGCAGGAAAAGTAAATAGGTGGAAAAATGAGAGAATATTATAGAAAGAATGAAATATTGCTGGATCAGTTATCCGGCGATGTGGAGACAAAAACAATCCATGACTGTGAAATGTCTGTAAAGAAAATCCCGGATCCAATGGAAGGAACTGTGTTAGATCCAAGAGTATATGCAGACAGAAAAGCCGCAGAGGAAAAGGGAAATCCGCTTGCAGAATATGTGGAGATCCCGGTTGACCGTGTCCGCAAACTTCCGGCAGCACCAAGCTTTGATGTGACGGAGACAGAAGTGCTTACAGAAAAAAAGGTGATTTCCACAAGAAACGGAGATACCGATATTTATGTATACACGCCAGCCGGAGGAATGGATAAAAAACCAATGCTGCTGTTTATCCACGGCGGAGCATTTATTGCCGGCAGCACAAAAGTAGTGGAAAACTTCTGCAAACTGATTGCAGAAATGTCTGGCGCGGTAGTTGTGGGTGTTGATTACAGACTTGCACCGGAGCATTATTTCCCGGCAGGACTTTATGACTGTTATGACACCATGGTTTATTTGTATGAGCATGCAAAAGACTTTGGCGCAGACAAAGACAAAATCGCTGTCGGAGGCGACAGTGCCGGAGGAACGCTTGCAATCGGCTGCTGTATGCTTGAAAAACAGGCAGTTGATGAAGGGAAAATCAAAAAATCCCGTATCAGATACGAAGCACTTGTTTATCCGGGTGTGCTGGTTGACAACTTTAAACTTGATGATTACAAATGGAAAATGTCTGAATATGACATTCCGGAGGATGATGTGCTCGCCATGGGCGCTGCATTAAGCTTAAAGGCAATGACAGCAGAGATGCCGCTTTTATACACAGGAAAAGACGAGCATGTCAAAGATCCGCTTGCAGCACCGCTTTGTGCGGAGAATCTTTCTTATCTGCCGAAGACTTTAAATGTTCTTTGTGAGTACGATTATCTGAGATTGCAGGGAGAAGCATTTTCCAGAAAACTGGTACGAGAAGGCGTGGATGTGAGAACCATTCTGTATCAGGGAATGGATCATGAGTTTGTAGACAGAGTAGGTTACTGCCCGCAGGCATATGACCTTGCAGCAGAAATTGCAAAAGATCTTGTACAACTATAAAACAAGAAGAAATGGAACTGGATTTTTTAGTCCAGTTCCATTAATTTTATCGTCATATGCATTTTAAAACATTCGTCTCCATTGTCTAACTGGAGCTTGAACTTTTCTTTTAACTTATTAATGCGGTAAAAAACAGTATTTTTGTGAATATATAATTCTTCCGCAATTTTTCCGGGATTGTCAATATAAGTAAGATATAACCGGAGTGTTTCTAAAAAATTCGTGCCATGCGTTTTATCATATTCAGAGACGGCAATAACACCGGGATGATAAAAACTGTGGATGTCAAGCTGTTCGGCTGCAATTTCTCCCATGTGATAAAAAATATAATCCGAGTAAAAATAAATCTGTTTTTCCGGTGAAAGCTTCCGCCCAAATTCAAATGCCTTTAATGCCTGCTTATAATACTGCTTCATGTCAATGATATTGTCAAAACAGTTGCTTATTGCAGCCTGAAGCTTGTTGATCGACAGATAATGGATCAGCATGCCATTTTCGGAAAAAAGCGAAATATTTTCTGCACGGATAAGAAAAACAATATGCCCGTGATAAATGACCCAGCGGCTGTTTGGCATAATATCGTGCAACTGTCTTGTGATGATCTGCGCTTTTCCATCAAAAAAGTTCCGGGCAGAATCCGTCAGGAGCATAATATAAAGATTATTGTTCATGTCCCAGCCAAGATTTGCCATACGCTGTTCAATCGCAGCACCATCATGAACTTCGTTGTCTAAGAGATCCGAGAGCAGATAACTGTGCATAAGCCCCTGGTTTGTCCTGTAAAAATCGCTTTTCTGTAATTCTAAGGAAACGATTTTGCAGAGAAAGTCTACAATTTCAAAATCCACATCTGTAAAAGAATGTCTTGAGTCCATTACACCGATCTGACCGACTTCGATTCCGTGGATGTATACAAGCGCGGTGATCCATCCGTAAGCGGCATCTTTGTCTTTGTTATAGTAAGGGTAGCCTTTGGCCCGCGCCTGTTCATAAATATGCGCGCGGTTCATGGCGTCAATATTGGATTTTAACATGTAGCCTAATGTCCGCTGTTCCTCTAAATCCTGTCTGCCGCAGAAAGCAGTATCATCATTATACATGGCAAGCAGTTTATAGCTGGAATCTACCACAATAATCGGATTTTCGAGAATAAGGTAGGCAGTGTCAATGATAGACTGTAAACCGCGGTTCGAATGCAGGGCATCAATCAGATGTGCGCGGCCGCTGGAAACTCTCGCAGCATCGCCAAACAGCTGGGTAAGGATACGAAGAATATCCATCTGTTCGGTTGAATCGTCAAGTATGATAAGGTTCATGCTGGAAAGATTTTTGCTGACGAACGAATCGGAAAGCGGGATGTCTGCAATACACACAAGGGTAAGGTGGATATCCGGAAGTGTATCAGGGATATCAGATACCTTTCCAAAATATAAAATATTAGATTCAAAAGCAGTCGTTCCTGACAAAAAGGCGAAGGAATAAATGTCAAGATTCCGGTCGAACTGACAAATCCATTTACGGCTGCAATTATGAAAACTTGTCATAATTTTAGTTAATTGCATTGGCTTTTTCTCCTATGTAAAAAGTGTTGTGTTCTAACACAAAAAAATAACCTCTTTTTGGTGGATCTTTAAAACAGGATACATTGTTACTGTAATGCTTATTATATATAATTTCTTTATGCAGAGCAAGTTATAAACTATTGTGTTAAAACATAAAAGGAGGATAAAAAACAATGTCACAGAGAGACAGAATTGTCGAGCTGATCATTGAGAGAGGCTCAAAATTATGGGGAAAAGATCCATCTGAATTAAGCGAGAATACACGCTTTACAGAGGACGTGAATGCAAAATCTGTTCATATTTCACAGATTACAACATTCTTAGAGGATGAACTCGATATCGAGGTTCCTTACATGAAATTCCGTCGTAACAAGACAATCGGGGAAGCAGCTGATTTCGTTTGTGAATTCTTAGATGATGACGACGAAGCACCAGTTGCTGCACCAAAGGCAGAACCGGTAAAAGAAGAGAAAAAAGAGACAGCACCAGTTGCTTCTTCTGCACCAACAGGCTCTTACAACACAGACGATTATGTTGTAGAGATCGATCCTGCAAAGGACGGTTTTGAACCAGAACCTGGTGTAAAATACATGATCAAAAAAGAAGTTTTCCAGGGTGAAGAAATTGATGCCGTATATCGTGTGGGCCGTAAACCGGTTGCAAATCAGGAAGAAGTTGATCTTGCAAACTCTGAAGATCCAATGGCACGTATGGGACAGGGATTCTGCCCTGCATTCAATCAGAGAAGTTACCTGGCTGCACCAGGAATCATCTGTGATCAGGATGTGGCAGTTACCATGAGAGATGGAGCTACCATTTATGTTGATATTTACCGCCCGGCAGATTCCGGACCAAATCATCAGGTACCGGTTATCGTATCCTGGAGCTGGTTTGGCAAGAGACCTGGAGATGGTATGTCAGAATGGCAGATCATGGGAGTGCCACCACAGACTGTATCCAAAATGGCAAAATTCGAATCTCCAGACCCGGCATACTGGTGTCATCAGGGATATGCAGTTGCCAATGTAGATGTCCGCGGAGCTGGTCATTCAGAAGGCGACGTACATATGTTTACACATCAGGACCGTGAAGACGGATATGATTTCGTAGAATGGGTTGCTGTTCAGCCATGGTGTAACGGAAAAGTTGGTATGTCCGGAAACTCCGGTGTTGCAATGCATCAGTGGGGAATTGCAGCAGAGCAGCCACCACACCTTGCATGTATGGCACCATGGGAGTGCACCACAGACCTTTACAGAGAGTCCTTCTTCGAAGGCGGTATCCCGGCACTTTCCTTTAACAAATTTATCGCTGCACAGGTTACCGGTAATGGCGGTGTAGATGATCAGGTTGCAATGGCACAGAAATATCCATTTATGAATGGATACTGGAAAGATAAAATTCCAAACTTTGCAAAAGTAACAATCCCTGTTTACCAGACAGCAGGAATGTCTCATTTCCATTTGATGGGTTCTGTAAAAGCATTCCGTTTATGCAAGAGCCGTCAGAAATGGTTAAGAATTCACCGCGACTTCGAGTGGCCGGATACATATACACCGGAAAATCTGGAAGACTTAAAGAGATTCTATGACCGTTACTTAAAAGATATCCATAACGGCTGGGAGATGACTCCAAAGGTACGTGTGGATGTTATGGATGCTTATGATGATGATTACTGCACAAGAAGAGCAGAGACATCCTTCCCATTAGAGCGTACAGAATACCGTAAATACTATTTTGATGCATCTAAACATGTCGGTGGCGATGTTTATGAGATGAGCGAGACACCTGCAGCAACAGAGTCTTCTGTATCTTATGATGGAAAGACAGGACAGGTAGAATTTGACCTTCAGTTTAAAGAAGATACAGAACTTACAGGATACATGAAAGTACATATGTTTGTGGAAGCAGATGGACATGATGATATGGATTTATTTATCAATGTACAGAAAGCTGATGCAGACGGCAACTGGATTCCATGGTTCACACTTGACGAGCCACATCCAGGTGCATGGGGCAAATGCCGCGTTTCACGCCGTGAACTTGACGAGAAGCTTTCAACAGACTTCAACCCGGTATTAAAACATGAGAGAGAGTTAAAACTTTCCAAAGGTGAGATCGTACCGGTTGATATCGCAATCGTACCATCTGCCCGCTTCTGGCATAAAGGTGAGAAACTCCGTGTACAGATCGCAGGACGTTACATCCGTGAAGGATGGTTCGAGCCACTTGCATGGGATGAGGAGAACGTAGGAAATCATATTATCCACACAGGCGGAAAATATGAATCTTACATTCAGGTTCCATACATTGGACCAAAATTTAAACCAGGCACATTTGTATCACGCTAACCCCTAAAAATGCGGCTGTTGCATTAAGACAGAACAAAACATAAGTCTTAGTGCGGCAGCCCATTATTCTAAAGGAGAGAAAAAATGACACTTATCGAGGAATTAACAGAAAAAGCAAAACAGTCACCAAAACGTGTGGCACTTCCAGAATGTGAAGCAGAGAAAACACTGCTTGCAGCAAGAGAAGTATTAGAAAAAGGAATCGGAACACCGGTATTGGTAAATGATCCGGCAGTGATCGAAGAAACTGCAAAGAAAGCAGGAGTTTCCCTTGAGGGAATGGAAATTGTTGATATTACAGACGAAGCAAAGAAACAGGAAGTAATCCAGAAATATCTGGAAGAACCTCGTATGCTTTCAGAGAAGGCCTGCAACCGCAGAATGAAAAAACCAATCTATTATGCAATGATCTTAGAAGCAGCAGGCTATGTGGACTGTACTTTCTGTGGACATACCAATACAACAGGTGATGTATTGATGTGCGCAATGGACTGCATCGGAATGCAGGAAGGTGTAGATGTTCCATCTATTCTTGCCATTGTTGAGACACCTGGATTTGAAGGACCGGAAGGAAACAGAATCGTATTCGCAGACTGTGGATTAAATCCGGAACCGGGAGCTGAGGAACTTGCTTCTATCGCAATCGCATCTGCGGACAATACAAAGGCACTTATGGGCTGGGAACCAAGAACAGCATTTTTATCTTTCTCAACCTGTGGTTCTGGTACGGCAGGAAGCGTAGACAAAATCTTAGAGGCCTTAAAGATTGCCAAAGAACGTCGCCCTGATCTGAAGATTGACGGAGAATTCCAGTTAGATACTGCAATCGATCCGGCAGTAGCAGCAAAGAAATTAGACCGTCCATCCGATGTTGCAGGAAAAGCAAATGTTTTAATTTTCCCAGAACTGAATGCAGCAAATATCGCAGTAAAACTTGTTCAGAGATTTGCACATGGTTCTGCATATGGACATACACTTTCCGGATTTGCAAAACCGGTTGCAGATTCTTCCAGAGGAGCAACTGTTGAGGAGATCGTAGGAGATATTGCAATGCTTGTTCTTGCAGCAGGAAATTAATCAACATTCATATACTATATAAGGAAGGAAAACAAGATGGCATACAAAATTTTTACGTTAAGCCCAGGTTCTACCTCTACAAAACTTGCAGTTTTTGATGGGGAAGAACTCATTTTCAAAGCAAATGTAACACATGATCCGGAAAAATTAAAAACATTTGCAAGAGTAAATGAACAGCTTCCATACAGAGTGGAAACAATCATGGAAGAATTAAAAAAAGCAGGCATTGATATCAAAGATATGGACGCTTTTGCAGCATATTCCGGCGGACTTGAATCTACACCGGGCGGAATATTCCCGGTGAATGATAAAATCATCGAAGACTGTACTTCCGGAAGATTAATGGAGCATCCTGCAATCTTGGGAGCACAGATTATCCGCAAATTTGCAGACGAAGTTTCAAAACCTGCTTATCTGGTAAATCCACCGGATGTAGACGAATTCGAAGATGTGGCAAGACTCACTGGAATCAAGGGAATTTACCGTGAATCCCATGTCCATGTATTAAATCAGAAGGAAGTTGCCATGCGTGCGGCAAAAGAACTCGGAAAGAAATACGAGGAGACAAACCTGATCGTCTGCCACGTTGGCGGTGGACTTTCGATCACTGCACAAAAACATGGCAAGATCGTAGATGGAAATGATGTATTGAACGGAGATGGACCAATGGCACCAAACCGTTCCGGATATGTACCACTTATGCCTGTAGTGAAAATGTGTTATTCCGGAAAATACACATTACAGCAGATGAAAGAAAAAATCTCCAAAACAGGAGGATTGATCTCACTTCTTGGCACAGATGATATGCGTATCATTGATAAAAAGATTGAAGAGGGAGACAAATGGGCATCTCTTGTATTCGATAACTTTGCATATCAGCTCGGAAAATACATTGGCTCCTATGCCTGTGTATTAAATGGTCAGGTAGATGCAATTGTCATGACCGGTGGCTGCTCAAAAGATGAGATGTTTATCGAAAAAGTAAAAGAACATACAGGCTGGATCGCACCGATGATTGTATACGGCGGAGATTTCGAGATGGAAGCTTTAGCATCAGGCGCAGTCCGTGCATTAAATGGCGAGGAAGAGTTAAAAGAATATACAGGTGTTCCGGTATGGAGCGGATTCGATTTCGAACCTGAGACAATATAGACTAGCTGTAAGTCTTGAGTTATTACCCTAAAATGTGTTATTGTGTATTACATGAAACAGTAAAGGGGAATGAACATGAATATCCAGAATATACCTTCCATGACAAGTGATGAAATCTATGAGGATATGTGTCTGAAAATAGAAAGACTTGAGTATATGCCGGGAGAAAAATTAAGCGAGAATGAGCTGTGCGGAATATACCATGTATCGAGACATGTAGTCAGAAATGCGCTCGCATTGTTAAAAGGGCGGAGACTTGTAGAAGTATATCCTCAGAGAGGAACCTTTGTAAGTCTTATTGACATGGAGTATATTCAGGATATTTTATATCTGAGGGAGGCTGTGGAGCAGGAGGCACTTGCGAGGATCATGCAGATGAGCGACAGAACGCAGGTACTGCAGAGAATGCGGGTTGCACTCGGAGCGCAGCAGGAACTGAGAGAGGATACAGATTATCATGAGAAGTTTTATGCACTGGATAACATTTTTCATGAAGCACTTTTAGATGCGATCGGAAGACCGAATGTAACAAAACTGATTTCGGAGCCGTATATACATATCAGAAGGTGGAGAAATTTTGAAATCAGATCGAAAAAGAGATTGATCGAGATTACGAATGAACATGAGAATCTCATCTGTGCGATTGAAAAAGGGGATGGAGTGGCAGCAAGAGACTGTCTGCACAACCATTTGGATACTGTAAACCGATATAGTAAAGGTCTGAAAGAAAAAGAAGCACAGTATTTCTTGAACTGATGAAAAAAGAATCTGTACATTCACTTATAACTTTATGTATGGAAACATATAACACTTTTGGAATTAGGCAGATGCTACTTTATATGATAAAATAAAGTCAACAATAACGTGAAAAAATTAACAAAGATTTTTTCGCCGCCTGAGGGCAGAAGGAGAGTAAAATGAAAATTTTAGGTGTTTCTTTAGGAACAAAAAACGGTAACAACGATACAATGTGCAGAGTCGCATTGGAAGCTGCAAAGAATGCAGGGGCAGAGATTGAATTTATCCATTTATTTGACTGGGATATCAAATACTGTTCCGGCTGTGTAGCATGTTCACGTGCACTTGTAATGGGAAAGGGAATGGTCTGTACACAGAAGGATGATTACAAAGCATTCTATGAGAAAATGGTAGAAGCAGATGGCGTTTTATTTGTAGATCCTATTTTTGAATCCGGCGCATCCGGTTTATTCCATGCAATTACAGACAGAATGGGACCAGGACATGACGCAGGAATGATGCTTGGAGCAAATTTCCAGATGCTTGAGAAGACAGGAAAAGGTCTTGATCCAAAATATTTCAGACAGAAGCCAGTTTCTTTCGTTGGAATCGGTGGTTCTGACTGGGCAGTACGTGTAGAGACAGATCATGCAATGCTTGCAATGAGTCCGGCATGGAAAGTAGTAGATAATGAATTCTTCTCATGGTGCAAAGACGTTATCATGCAGGATGACAAGATCGAGCGTATGCAGCAGATCGGACGTAACCTTGTAGAAGCAGCAAAAGAAGTAATGGAAGATAATGCAAAAATGCAGATTCCGGTTGCAGAGAATAATAAATCCTACTGGAAAGGAAAAGAAGGAGCATGCCCACATTGCCAGGGAAATAACTTCTATATTTACCCGGGAACAACAAAATGTGTATGTGAGCTTTGCGGACTTGAAGGAACACTTGAAATTGTGGATGGTGCATTCAAATTCAAATTTAATCCAGAAGATGAACACAAAGCACATGATATTATCTCCGGTAAAAAACTTCATGGAGATGACATCTTTGAGAATGAAGGACGTCTTATGAATCTGGGAACAAATGAAGAATTTAAGAGAAGAAAGGCATATTATACAGCAGTATGTGAGCCTACTCCATCCCCATCAAAATAAATTCTTTTAACCATTTCTTGTCAACAAGTTGACAAATAAAAATATGGGAGAAGAAATATGGCAGAAGAACAAAAAAAAACACGCAGACCGGTAGACCCGAATTCTGCAAAATATAAATTAGGACAAATTGCTGCGAAAGCATATTCAGACGCAGCAGAAGCAAAAGAAAGAGGAGAGCTTGTAGGCTGGTGCTCAAGCAACTTTCCGGTAGAGATACCGGAAACACTCGGACTTTATGTAGTATACCCGGAGAATCAGGCAGCGGCAATCGCTGCCCGCGGACACGGGGAAGAAATGTGTCAGATCAGTGAGGAAGACGGATATTCGAACGATATCTGCGCTTATGCGCGTATCAGTCTTGCCTATGCAAAAGTAAAAGATTCCAACGGTGGTCAGGAAATGCCACAGCCGGATTTCCTTTTATGCTGCAATAACATCTGTAACTGTATGATTAAATGGTATGAAAATCTTTCCAGGGAATTAAACATTCCGCTTTTCATGATTGACATTCCATTTAACCCGGATTATGAAGTATCAAAAGCAGAAATCGCATATGTAAAGGCACAGTTTTTGGATTGCATCCACAAACTCGAAGAATTTACAGGAAAAAAATGGAGCGATGAGAAATACGAGGAAGTCAGAGAACTTTCCGGAAGAAGCTCAAGAGCATGGCTTCGTGCAACTGCAAAAGCATGCTATACGCCATCTCCATTTAATGGTTTCGATCTTTTGAACCATATGGCAGTTATGGTTACTGCACGTGGCAAAAAGGAAGCCGCAGAGGCGATGGAACTTTTAGAGAAAGAATACGAAGAAAATCATCAAAAAGGAGAATCTACATTTCGTGTAGAAGAAAAATACAGGATCATGTTCGAAGGAATTGCCTGCTGGCCATGGCTTAGAGTGACATCTACCGGATTAAAGAGCCGTGGAATCAATATGGTAACTACCATTTATGCAGATGCTTTCGGTTTTATCTATGATGATTTTGATGATATGTGCCGTGCATATGCGCAGGTACCGAACGCCATCAATCTTGAAAAAGCAAGAGACAAGCGTGTGAAACTGTGCAAAGACAATCATGTAGAAGGACTTCTGGTACATACGAACCGTTCCTGCAAACTCTGGAGTGGTTTCATGTATGAGATGAGCCGTCAGATTGGCAGTGAGTGCAATATCCCGGTTGTAAGCTTTGACGGTGACCAGGCAGATCCAAGAAACTTCTCTGAGGCACAGTATGACACGAGAGTTCAGGGATTGACTGAGATTATGGAAGCGAACAAGGAGGCGAAATAGAATGAGTACAAAAGAATTGCTCGCACAATTTCATGAAATTGCGACAAACCCTGCAAAAGTGAAAGCTGATTATCTGGCAAAGGGAAGAAAAATAGTTCTTACCACTTATTATACACCGGAAGAGCTGATTCATTCTATGGGCATTGTTCCAATGGCAGCTTATGGTGCAGACATCCAGTTAAATGAGGCAAAAAAATATTTCCCGACTTTTATCTGTTCCGTACTTCAGAGTATTTTGGAACTGGGAATGAGAGGAACCTATGACGGTGTAAGTGCGATCGTCATTCCAAGTCTGTGTGATTCCTTAAAATGTCTTGGTGAGAACTGGAAGTATGCAGTACCATCTATTCCGTTTATTCCAATGACTTATCCACAGAACCGGAAACCGGCATATGGAAAAGAGTTTACAAAAGCTGGCTATGAGAGAGTAAAAGAAGACCTGATCAAGGCAACAGGACTTTCCTTTGACGAGGAAAAATTAAAAGAGTCTATTAAGATTTATAACGAGCATAATGCAGTTATGCGTGAATTTTCCAAAGTGGCAGCAAAACATCCGGAACTTTCTGCACAGGACAGAAGTGATGTGTTTAAGAGTGCCGGATTTATCCTCAAAGAGGAACATACTGCAATGGTAAAAGAACTGCTTGCATCCCTGGAAAAGGATACACCACAGGGTGAAAAGACCAAAGTATATGTATCAGGTATTTTAGCAGATGCACCGGCATTTTTGGAGATCTTTGATGAAAATGGACTGATGATAGCAGCAGATGACATTTTCACACAGAGCAGACTTTATAGAACAGACTGCATCACAGACAATGAAGACAGCGCAATGGATGCGCTGGCAGCGAAATTCTCTGCAATGGACAACTGTTCTTTACTATATGATGTAGACAAAAAACGTGTACAGATGATCGTAGATGAAGCGAAGGCAGCAGATGCAAAAGGAGTTATCCTTGTGCTTACAAAATTCTGTGATCCTGAGGAATTTGACAATCCACTGATCAAAAAAGCCTGTGATGCTGCAGGACTTCCTTGTATTGTCGTAGAAGTCGACAGACAGATGGAGAATTTTGAACAGGCACGCACGATGATAGAGACATTTAAGGATTTGTTATAAGGAGAGAATTATGGCAGGATTAAGACGGCCGTTAGAAGGCGTAAAAGTAGTAGAGCTTGCTACATTTATTGCAGGCCCATGTTGTGCAAGATATCTTGCAGATTTAGGGGCGGAGGTCATTAAAGTAGAGTCTCCAAAGGGAGATCCGCTCCGTTTTACAGCAGTAAATGAAGGACGTCCGTTCGGAGATGCAGAGGATACTTCATTTACCGTGGAAAACACAGGAAAAAAATGTGTAACATTAGATACAAAAAGTGAAGCCGGAAGAGGAGCATTAGAGAAGCTGATCGCTGAGGCAGATATTTTTATTACCAATATCCGTCCAAACGGCTTGAAGAGATCCAATCTTGATTATGAGACACTTCACGCAAAATATCCAAAACTTGTATTCGGTTATGTCAGCGGTTACGGAGAAAAAGGACCAGACAAAGATCTTCCGGGATTTGACTTTACCGCATATTTTGCCCGTGGTGGAATTATGGGAACCATGTATGATGTGGATTCCATGCCAATGAGCCCGATTGCGGGATTTGGTGATCATCAGGTTGGAATGTATCTTGCATCCGGTATTTTGGCAGCCCTTTACAGAGCAAGGGAGACTGGAGAAGGAGATCAGGTAACAGTCAGTCTGTTCCACACGGCATTATGGGATATTGCTTTATTTTTACAGGCAAACCAGTATGGAGATTCTTCTACACAGTTCCCAATCAGCCGGAAGCTGACTGCAAATCCATTAAATGTTGCACATAAATGTGGAGATGGAAAATGGATTCAGATCGCAATGCCAAGATATGATTTCCACTATCCTCTTTTCATGAAAGTGATTGAGAGAGAAGATCTGATCGAGGATGAAAGATTTTATCCGCAGAAAAATCTCCAGAGCCATTTAGAGGAATTTTATGAGATTCTGGACGCAGAGATCGGAAAGTACACATTAGAGGAAATGTGCAAAAGAATGGATGAGGCAGATTTACCATATGCTGTCTGCCAGACCTGGGATCAGATTTTAAATGACCCGCAGGCATGGGGTTCCGATGCACTTACAAAAGTAAAATTCCCAAATGGAAACGAACGTACAATGGTCAGAACACCTGTTATTTTTACAGACACTGATCTGCCGGAATATGAAAGAGGCGGATTTTTAGGTGAGGATACCGAGAGTGTGTTAGCGCGCTTAGGATACAGCAAGGAGCAGATCCAGGCGATGATCGAGGCTGGAGAGGCAACTGGCTGCAAGAGAATCGGATAAAAGGCAGGGAAAATATATGTATACACTGGGAATAGATATTGGATCTACGACCTCAAAATGCGTTATTTTAGAAGACGGCAGGACAATCGTGGCAAAGTCACTGGTAAAAGCCGGAACCGGAACAAGCGGACCGGATGGCGCATATAACGAGGTGCTTCGCAGTGCAGGCCTTACGCAGGATGAAATAGCATTTACAATGGCAACCGGATATGGAAGAAAAACATATCCGGCTGCAGATGCTGAAAAGAGTGAATTAAGCTGTCATGGAAAAGGCGTCTTTTTTATGGAGCCGGAGTGCCGTACGATCATTGACATTGGAGGACAGGATGCGAAGGTGATTCTGCTTTCTTCCAATGGAACAATTTCTAATTTTGTTATGAATGATAAATGTGCAGCTGGTACCGGACGTTTTTTGGATGTCATGGCTGGAATCCTGCAGCTTGATATAAGCGAGCTGGAACAGTATGCAGCAAAATCAGAACATCCATGCAGCATATCGAGCACATGCACTGTATTTGCAGAATCCGAGGTGATCTCTCAGCTTTCAAACAATGTGGATTTAAGCGATCTGGTGGCAGGAATCTGCTCATCGGTAGCAAAGAGAACCGCTGCGCTTGCAAAGAGAACTGCAATTACAGATAAAGTCTGCATGAGCGGTGGAGTGGCAAAAAACGGTGGTGTAAGGAATGCACTTGCAAAAGAACTCGGCAGAGAAGTTATCCAGGTAAAAGATGCGCAGTACATGGGCGCATTAGGAGCTGCGTTGGCAGCATATGATAAAATCAAAGGATAGAAATTTTTTTGCTTTTGTTTATAACTTATAATTATTGAACATATACAAATAAAGGTATAAGCAAAATGCACAATAAAACTTGCTAAAACTTGTCAACTAGTTTACAATATTCTGCATAAGGTTGTTAAAAAAATGACAATCATTAAAATACTAGAGGATGTTTTAGGAGGTTTTTATGAACAACAAAAAAACAGGTGCCTTCAATCTTGGAGGCAGGGGATTTCTGATGGTAATCCTTTCATTTTTATCATGCTACATGTATTCCGCACTTACATCAGACATGATCAATGTAATGCCGGATGCATACGCCGGAATTTACCAGATTGATGCAAATGCAATTGCAACGCTTCCAACCATTGCAGCGTTTGTAGGCATTATTACCTCAATCATCTGGGGAAAATTGATGTCAGTTTCAACAGCATCTAAGATGTGGTCAGTTTCCATGTTCATTACAGGTATTTTTGCAATTATCTGGTCAACAGGAAAGACATTTCCGGTTTTTGCAATTGGATACTTTGTCTGTTATGCATGTACGCTGGCATCTGCAATGCTTTTAAGCTATCAGGTACTTGCTTACTGGTTCCCAACCAAGAGAGGTGCAGCACTTGGTATTGCAACCGCAGGATTTCCACTTTCTGCTGCTACAACAGCTAATTTCTGTGGAATGTTTGCAGGAACAGGACATCCGGAGATGTATTTTAGAATTGTAGGAATCATTGCACTTGTTCTTGGAGTAGTGATTTTATTTGTAGTAAGAGACTTCCCGGAAGAAGTTGGGGCATATCCGGACAACAATAAAGAATTTGATTTTGAAACAGAAAAGAAGAAACATAAAGAAAATCTTGAATATTTAAAAAAATCAAAATGGACTGTAAAGAAATGTCTTATGACAGGACGTATGTGGGTTTTATGGGTTGCAGTAGGAGCAACAGGTTTCCTTTCCATGGGAATTATGTCAAACTTTGTAGGAAAATTCCTTGAGCAGGGTTATGATATGGGAACTATTATGGTAATGCTTGCTGTTTCCGGTGTACTTGCAATTCCGGGTTCCATGATCGTCGGCTGGTTAGACGTCAGATTTGGAACAAAGAAGGCTGGAGTTATCGTAAATGCAGCAGCACTTATCGCAGTTGTATTTAATCTTACATCCATCCGCCCATTACACTTTATCTCACTTCCAATCTTAGCTTGTATGTTAGGAGGATCTTCAAACCTGATGGCTTCCTGTACATCTGCAATTTGGGGAAGATATGATTTCCAGAATGCTTTCCGTGTCATTCAGCCACTTAATTCACTGATGACTGGTGTCGGCATCACAGTTGTATTCATTATCGGACACAATGTAAGCTACTGGATGGCATATGCAGCTATGGCAGTGATCGCAGCAGCAGGATTAATTGCTATGATCGCATTGAAAGTAGAGCCAATTGATGATGAAGTAAGATAAGCCATTATAAAAAAGAAAAACTAATTTTAAGGCATTTCGTTTATTGATTTCCAGACAAAAAGGTCATAGAAACTGATAAAAGAAATGCCTTTTTTACTTTACAAATTGCCGGTGTACTGCTATGATAAATGTATCAAACTTGTCGACAAGTTAACAAGAGGCAGATATGGAACAAAACAATATTTTAGAAAGTGACAGATTATTAGAAAAGACAATTGCACAATGTTTTGAATACAGAGTAAGTCTTACGCCAGATGCTCCTGCCGTTGAGTTTGAAGGAGAGAGAATTTCCTGGAACGAGTTAGACAGGTTATCTGACTGGCTTGTATGGCGGTTTGATTTCCTTGGAATAAAAAGAGGAACAAGAGCCGGAATCTGGTGTGGTAATAATCTTCAGTGGATTATTGTATTCCTTGGACTGCAGAAGATAGGTGCGACAGCCGTTTTGATCAATCCGGGGTATTTAGCGGATGAGCTTCATAAAATAATATCTTATTCAGATGTAGAGTATCTGTTTTATGGAGAGGAATTCAAAAATGCAGATCTGACAAAGATACTTGCGGAAGTGGATATTTCCACAACACCGAATTTAAAACAGACAATTCCGATCGAACTGAAAGCTGCCATTGATTTTATGAAAAAAGGTGCAGAAGAACTGACAGAGGCACAGAAGCAAAGAAGTTATGAGTTAAAGCAGCTTCCCGATTGTAAAGATACCGCATGTATGTTGTTTACTTCGGGAACAACCGCTCTTCCAAAGGGTGTATTACTTACCCATTATAATCTTGTGAATGATGCCATGTTTACTGCAAAGGCAATGCACTGGGAAAAGGATGATAAAATCTGTGTGATGGTTCCGCTTTTTCACTGTTTTGGAATGACAAGCTGTCTGCTTGCAAGTGTGATCTGCGGAAGCTGCCTGTATGTTATGAAGTATTATAGGACCATTAATGCACTTGAGGGGATCGACAATCATGGATGTACCGTTTTAAACGGTGTTCCGTCGATGTTTCTTGCCATGGTGCACAACAGGCATTTTGAGGAATTTAAGCTTAACAGTTTAAAATCTGGAATTATCGCAGGTTCCCCGCTTTCGGCATCTGATTATAAAATGATCTGCGAAAAACTTGGTATGGAGAAACTCCAGATGTCTTACGGACAGACTGAGACTTCACCGGGAATCAGCTTTTCTGAATATGATGAGACAATCGAACAGAAATGTGACAATGCAGGGTTCATTATTCCATTTATCGAGGTGTGTGTCTGGGATTTAGAGGGAAATCAGAATATTTATCATTGCGATGTCTTAAAACCGGATGGAAGGATACTTGGAAGAGAGGAGACCGGGGAGTCACATATCCACTATACAAGTCTTATCGGAGATAAGAGAAATGCGGTGTGTACCAGAGGTACATTTTTTTCCAGAGGAGAAATCGGTGTCAGAGGATTTAATGTGATGAAAGGGTACTTCAGGAGAGAGGAAGCCACCAGGGAGGCATTGACCGAGGATGGTTTTATTCATACCGGAGACCTTGGATTCGTAGATGACAGTGGCAGGATACACATAAGCGGAAGAATCAAGGAAATGATCATCCGTGGTGGAGAAAATATAAGCCCGGTGGAGATAGAGGAATGTATCCGGATGTTTCCGCAGGTGCGGGATGTTAAGGTGGTCGGTGTCCCACAGGCAGTTTTGCAGGAAGAAATAGCGGCGTGCATTGTTTTGAGAAAAAACTGTGAACTGACAAAGGAAGAGATTACAGCGCACTGCAGCAAATATCTTGCGGCATATAAAGTTCCACGGTATATCGAGTTTTTTGAAGAACTTCCGGTAAATTCGAGCAACAAGATAAAAATAGGTGAGTTAAAAGAGAGAATGAGAGTGCTTGCACTCGCAAATAAATAGATTTATGCGGTTTGACGCATATTTTATAAGGAGGTAAAAAATGATTCTTTCAAAGGAACATGAACTGATGAGAAAGAACTTCCGCAACTTTGCGGAAACTGAATTTACAACAGAAATTCAGGAGCAGTTAGACAGAGAAGGTGGATTTAACTGGGACATCTGGAAAAAGATTGCAAAATATGGTTTTGCAGGAACAAAAATCCCGGTAGAATATGGCGGACAGGGTGGTGACTATCTTGCATACGCACTTATGAATGAGGAATTTGCCCGCGTATGCCCGGTACTTGCAATTTATGCCAATACACCGAACTCTCTTGGTGGTGGTCCATTATTACAATGCGGCAATAAGGAGCAGCTTGAAAAATACTTAACTCCTGCTGCAAAAGGTGAAAAACATATTGTGTTTGCATTGACAGAGCCGGGAGCAGGTTCTGATCCGGGAAGCATGATAACAAGAGCAACAGCAGACGGAGATTACTATGTATTAAACGGACGTAAATGCTTTATTTCCGGAGCACCGATTGCTGATTATGCGATCGTATACGCAAGAACAAATCCGGAATTAAAAGGTGCAAAAGGAATTTCCATGTTTATCGTAGATATGCATTTAGATGGAGTTTCCTGTGGAAAACCAGAACCTAAGATGGGAATTAACGGTTATCCGACAAGTGATATTGTTTTTGAGAATGTCCGCGTACATAAGAGTGATCTGTTAGGACCTTTAGACAAAGGTTATGCAGTTGCAATGAAAACACTTGATGGCGGTCGTCTTGGTGTTGCAGCACAGTCCCTTGGTATCGCCCAGGGAGCATTAGAAGAGGCCATTGCTTATGCAAAAGAAAGAAAACAGTTTGGTAAACCGATCAGCTACAACCAGGGTGTAAGCTTTATGCTCGCAGATATGGCAACTGAGATCGAAGCAGCCAGAAACTTAATTTACAGTGCAGCACAGGCAAAAGACATGGATGCAAAAGATGCTTCCACACAGTGCTCCATGGCAAAATACTATGCTTCTGAAATGGCAAACCGTGTTTGTGCAAAAGCAATTCAGATTCATGGTGGATATGGATTTATCAAGGATTACAAAGTAGAGAGACTTTACAGAGATGCGCGCGTCATGACATTGTATGAAGGAACCAGTCAGGTACAGCAGATCGTCATCTCAAGAAGTCTGTTAAAATAAAAAGTACGGAATCGTTTGAAAAGGAGAATTTGAAATGAGAATATATGTATGTGTAAAGCAGGTTCCGGATACTTCCGGAAAAGTTGCTGTAAACGCAAACGGTACGCTTGATCGTGCATCAATGGCAACTATCACAAACCCGGACGATTTAGCAGCAGTAGAAGCAGCTTTAAGATTAAAAGATGAAACAGGTGCAAAGGTTACAGTTGTTTCCATGGGACCGCCACCAGCAGAAGGAATGTTGAGAGAGTGTATCGCAATGGGAGCAGATGATGCAGTTCTGATCTCGGGACGTGAATTTGGAGGTTCTGATACATTTGCAACTTCACAGATTATCGCAGGTGGATTATCCAATCTCGGAGTTGGACCGGAAGATATTATTTTCTGTGGACGTCAGGCAATTGACGGAGATACCGCTCAGGTAGGACCACAGATTGCAGAAAAATTAAATATCCCACAGGTTACTTATGCAGCTGAAATCCACAAAAACGGAAATACACTTACTGTAAAACGTCTTTTAGAGGATGGATATATGACAGTTGAGGTTTCCACACCATGTCTTATCACATGTGTGAAAGAATTAAACCAGCCACGTTACATGACGGTAAAGGGAATCTTAGAGTGTTATAAAAAACCATTTACCGTATTAGATTATGAGGCTTTAAAAGATGAACCGTTAATCGATCCGACAACTATTGGATTAAAAGGTTCCCCTACTAATATTTTCCGTTCTTTTACACCACCACAGAAGGGTGCAGGAAAAATGTTACAGGGTTCCAATGAAGAAATGGTAAAAGAACTGGCAGAAAGTCTTGCCAAAAAGCACGTAATCTAAGGAGGAAAAAGATATGGCATTTAATAGTGCAGCAATAGAAGAATTCAGCGATATCTGGGTGTTCTGTGAGCAGCGTGAAGGCAAGCTTATGAGCACGGATATTGAACTTATCAGTGAAGGAAGAAAACTTGCAGATGAGCGCGGTTGTAAACTCGTCGGACTTTTACTTGGCGCAGACGGAATCGAGAGTGCAGCAAAAGAACTTGGCGGATATGGTGCAGACAAAATTATTGTAGCATCGGATGAGAGACTTGCCGTGTATACAACAGACGCATATACAAAAGTGATCTGTGATGTGATCATGGATAAAAAACCAGAGGTATTCCTTGTTGGAGCATCGAATATCGGTCGTGATTTAGGACCTCGTGTTGCAGCAAGATTACATACAGGACTTTGTGCAGACTGTACACATCTGGATATTAATATGGATATCTATACAGACTTTTTAAGAGAGGCATCTACGATTGATGTTGATTCTGTAAAGTTTGATATGGAAGACAAAAATATGAAAATGACACGTCCGGCTTTCGGCGGACATATGATGGCTACTATCATCTGCCCAAGATTCCGTCCGTGTATGGCAACTGTCCGTCCGGGTGTTTTGAAGAAAGCGCCTTTTGACCAGGCAAAAGCAGATGCAGTAGAAATCGAAAAAGTACAGGTAAATCTTTCTGACAGCGATTTGAAGACAAAAGTAATCGAAGTTGTAAAAGAATCCAGAAAAATGGTTGACCTGCTTGGTGCAGAAGTCATCGTTTCTGTCGGAAATGGTATCAGCAAAAATCCGGAAAAAGGAATCGAATATGCAAAACAGCTTGCAGAGGCACTTGGTGGCGGTGTAGTGGGAGCTTCCCGTGCCGTTACAGATGCCGGCTGGCTTACCGCTGATCATCAGGTTGGACAGACTGGAAAAACAGTACGTCCGAAAATCTACGTTGCACTTGGTATTTCAGGAGCAATCCAGCATAAAGCCGGAATGCAGGACTCTGAACTTATCATTGCAGTAAATACAAATGAAGATGCTCCAATTTTTGAAGTGGCAGATTATGGAATCGTCGGAGACCTCTATGAGATCGTTCCACTTATGATACAGGAAATTCAGAAAGTAAGAGCATAAATCGAGCATCCAAGATGCGGTTTTTTTGAATGTGGTGCCGAATATTTACAATGATGTTATAAAAAATGAATAAAAGAAGTTCCACGAATGCATACTAAAACAAAAAGAAAGTGTGGAATCAGTATGCAGAAGGGAAAACAGAGCCTCTGTTTTACAGAGGCTCCTTTTATTATCAGCACAGCTAACATTGTTGGAAAAAAAGAGGGAGAAGGTCCTCTGGCAGCTCATTTTGATGTGATCGGAGAGGATGACAAATTCGGACAGAACACATGGGAGGAGGCAGAGAGCACCCTGCAGAAGGAAGCCTTTACCATGGCAGTTGGCAAGGCAGGACTGCAAAAAGAAGATATCCGGTATCTTTTTGCGGGAGATCTTCTCGGACAGACGATCGCAACATCTTTCGGCGTGCTGGATTTTCAGGTGCCGCTTTTCGGACTATACGGGGCATGCAGCACGTGCGGAGAATCATTGTCGCTTGGCGCAATGTGTGTGGCGGCAGGCTATGCCGACCATGTTGTGACCATGACATCGAGCCATTTCGCCAGCGCAGAGAAACAGTTCCGTTTTCCTTTGGAATACGCCAATCAGCGACCAAAATCTGCAACCTGGACAGTGACCGGAAGTGCAGCTTTTGTGCTTGGAAAAGAAAAGGGAATCGCAAAGATCACAGGAATCACAACTGGAAAAATCGTGGACTTCGGGATTAAAGATTCCATGAACATGGGTGCTGCCATGGCACCGGCAGCGAAAGATGTGATCAAACAGCATTTTGAAGATTTCGGACGCAGTGAAAAAGAATACGACAAAATCATCACAGGAGATCTTGGAACAATCGGACAGGAAATCCTTATTGACCTGCTGTTAAAGGATGGCTACGATATCAGCAAAATACACACAGACTGCGGTATCGAGATTTTTGATGCGCAAAACCAGAATACCGGGGCAGGAGGCTCCGGCTGTGGATGTTCTGCGGTGACATTAAGTGCTTATTTTCTAAAGCAGATCGCAGATGGAACGTTAAAAAGAATTTTATTTGTGCCGACAGGAGCATTGCTTTCCACCGTGTCTTTTAATGAAGGAATGAATGTGCCGGGCATTGCCCATGCGGTCGTGATTGAGCATGTCGATGCATAAAAAGGAGGAATTATGGATTATGTAAACGCGTTCTGGGTAGGTGGACTGATCTGTGCAATCGTTCAGATACTCATGGAAAAAACAAAAATGCTCCCGGGCAGAATCATGGTGTTGTTAGTGTGCCTTGGGGCGGTACTTGGAGCTTTGCAGATCTATGAACCGTTTCTGGAATTTGCAGGCGCCGGTGCGAGTGTACCGCTGCTTGGTTTCGGAAATGTTCTTTGGAAGGGCGTAAAAGAAGCGGTTGATGAGAATGGATTTATCGGCATTTTTATGGGAGGCTTCAAAGCGAGTGCAGTCGGTATTTCCGCAGCACTGATTTTCTCTTATATCGCAAGTATCATCTTCCAGCCGAAAATGAAAAAGTAAGTGGCAGTTAAGAAATGGCAAAGAAATTGTCAGACCCCGATTACAAAATAAAAGGTATAGCGTATAATACAGTTATATTTTTATGGATGACGGGGTACGGGTATGGAGAAAGAAAAGTTGAAAGCCTATGGCATTGATTATGAAAATGCAGTGAAACGTTTTGCCGGGAATGAGGCTTTGTACGAAAAATTTTTAGTGAAATTGACAAAAGACGATCATCTTGCAATCGGGGAACAGGCGCTTGCAGAAGGACGTTATGAGGATGTGTTAGAGGCAGTCCATGCATTAAAAGGTGTTGCAGGAACACTTGGAATGACGGATTTATTTGAGGCAGCTTCACAGGTGGTCGCATCCATACGCAAACAGGAATTAAGCCACCTGCCAGAGCAGATGGCAAAAGTGCGTGCTGAATTTGAAAAAGCCTGTGAAGCAGTGTCCTGATTCGTGATAATAGAATGGTATTCTATTATAGAAATTAATTTAGAACAAAACAGGTCTTGTACTGTCTAATTCGCGGAGCAAAGTTGCAAAGTCAGCATGTTCTTCCGGAAGCTTCCAGCAGAGAATGGAAGGATGATAAGCATTCTGCAGCACATATTCTGTGAGCAGATTTTTACAGTCAGCCTCATCTGTGGAAAGATTGCAGAGCTCCTTTAATTCTACACAGGCGAAAGTGCCGTCCTCGTCCATATCGTCGTAGACAAATGGATCGGATTCTAAAATGTGGACAAGGTCATTTTCCGAGATACACAGACCATTTACGGTAATATTACTGCCGGATTCCATTTTAAGATTGCGCAGACCAAAAGGAAGTACGATCTGGTCTTCTATAGTGCCATTTACAATTAATCCTGCAACAACCACGTAAAGTTTTGGAGAAGTTTTTCCATTCCAAAGGCATGGGTTGGTCAGACGACAGATATATTCCGGTGTGGTGGCTGGCACACTTTTGTTGGCAAGCATGGTTCCGGTGGTCGTAAGCACAGTGTAGGAGATCATGGCATCTTCCGGGAGATCCTTTGCGGAGGCAAGAATCCGGATGCTGGCAGAGGATGATGAGATCTCCTGTGGAATGACAGTAAGTCCTGCATCTCCAAAATGATCCAGTGAAAAATGATATTTTCCTACAATAATAAGGCTGGCATCTAAGCATGGAACTTCGCCGTCACATACAATATCCAGTTCATTGTCACCATTTACAATGTAGTCCGTCACATCGATACGGTAAAGCGTATAAATGCCGTTGTGTGTGCCTATTTTTTCCTGATTCATAAAAACTTCCATGGAAGACGAAGCACCCAGCAGTTCCAGATAATAGCAATATTCATCTTCTTTATTTAATGGAAGGATTCTTTTGTGGACAGATTTATTGTCCGCTTTCTTTTCAGTGGATAATATCCAGTCTGAGTTTATATTGATAATATTTCGCATGTAATATCTCCTTAACCTTGAAAAATCGATTAGTTTAACGGTATTTTATCATATTGCCAGGGTAAATTCTATTGTTACTTCATTTTTAAACCGGAGTTTAACATAGTAATGTAGGCAGATTTTGTGGCTGCTTTATAGGTTATGAAGGGCAGAGATAAAAGAGTCCACACAAGTCAAATTATTAGTGTATATAAAAGAAAATCGTACAAACAAATATGATTTCCTTTGTGAGCTTTGCGAACAGGAACATCATATTTCGTTTGTACGATTTTTCTTTTTATTTACGCAGTGACTGACTTGTGCACAGACTTTGATATCTGCCCTGATTTACGTTATGAATGTAGCCACAAAATCTGCCTACACTACCAGCCAACCTCCGGTTTACAAATACTTGCGTATTTCTTCAATCAGGGAAGTATATTCTTCCTCTGATAAAAACTTCTCACCGGGGTTCATGGCAAATACCCCACCCCATTCATATCCGTCTCCTGCCTTATTTCTGGTTGAAATGAACAGCGAAACCAGCGATTTCATCTTTTAAGTAAGCAACAGTGATGTTTCCTTTTGCATCATATTTGAAGGAAGACTCATCAAATACAAAACCACGTTTCTCTAAGTGGTAGATCGCACGTGCAAGGTAGTTTGTCTGGATTGCGATATGACCGCATGTTCCACGCCCCGGATTTTTCATCATTTCGATGAGAGTTCCAACGAACATAGAGCTGTTTCCAACTTTTACATCCTGACCAAGTAAAGTAGCAAATTTTGCAGAATCAGAAGCAGCAGCTTCCTCAGATGCATTGTTTACACCAACATGAAGAAGTTTGAATCCTAACATAGTAGATACAGCTTCTTTTGTGAGAGCAGTGATGCCTGCCCAGTCTTTTGCTGCAACAAGGTCTTTGCTTACCATCCAGGAACCGCCACAGGCGATGATTCTGTTGAAATCAAGGTAGTTTGTAAGGTTCTTTGCGTTAATTCCGCCGGTTGGCATGAATTTCATATTTACATAAGGAGCTGCCATGGATTTGATCATATTTAATCCGCCGGCTGCTTCTGCTGGGAAGAATTTTACAACATCAAGACCAAGTTCAATGGCAACTTCCACATCACTTGGGTTAGAGCATCCAGGAGTAACAGGGATTCCTTTTTCTACGCAGTATTTTACAACTTTTGGATTTAAGCCAGGGCTTACGATGAATTTTGCTCCGGCATTTACCGCACGGTCAACCTGCTCAGTTGTAAGAACTGTTCCGGCACCAACTAACATTTCCGGGAACTGTTCTGCCATAATACGGATAGATTCCTCAGCGGCAGCAGTACGGAATGTGACTTCTGCACAAGGAAGACCTCCGTCACATAATGCTTTTGCTAAAGGAGCAGCGTCCTCTACGTGATCGAGAGCGATAACAGGTACGATACCAATTTTAGAAATCTCTTCTAATACTTTGTTCATGATGATTCTCCTTATCATTCTTATTTTGTCATCCAGTGGATGATTGTGTTCTTTTACTAAGTTCCATTATATGAAACAATGTTCCATAAAACGATACGATTTTATTATAACATCAGAAAAGAGGATGTCAATAGTTCCGCTCCAATTCCCTTGACATTTCAATATCTAACTGTTAAGATGAAAAAAAGATTGTTTCACAATATGGAACGATAAACTGAAATGTGAAACATAAAGTGATTCGTCAGAACACCGAAAGCTTTTGCATGGGGTTCTGAACAATCGCAGCATAAGAATTAAGAAAGGGACACCTACGATGGCAGAAGAAAAAGAAACAAAAAATCCGGTGCAGTCAGCGGAGCGTATTTTCCAGGTGCTGGAGATGTTAGCGGAGCATGGCGAAATGGGATTAATGGAGATCAGCACAGAACTCGGACTTCACAAAAGTACAGTCCACCGCTTATTGATGTCCTTGATCTATATGGGCTACGCGAAGCAGGATGAGACAACACAGAAATACATGCTTTCCTATAAGATTGTGAGCATGGCTGGCAAGATTTTGGAGCGTACCGATATTTTACAGATCGCAAAACCTTATATGGAGCGGCTGTCCGATATCAGTGGAGAGGCAGTGCATCTGGTACAGCGCGAAGGCAACAATATTTTATACATCTATAAAATAGAAGCAAAAGTTGGAACGATCCGCATGGTTTCCCATGTGGGAATGGTGCATCCAATGTATTGTTCCGGCGTTGGCAAGGCGATCATGGCAACACTCCCGGAAAAAGAAGTCAAGCAGATCTGGAATGAGAGCATTATCGAGAAGAAAACGGACAAAACGATCACTGATATTGATGATATGATGCAGGTGTTAGTGGAAGTCCGCAAGAACGGTTATGCGTTAGATGATGAGGAAAATGAGGAAGGAGTGCGCTGCATCGCTGCCTGCCTGCGTGGTTACAGCAAGGAAGTGAAATATGCATTCAGCATTTCCGGACCGGTCAGCCGTATGACGAGAGAACGCGTGGAAGAACTTGCTGTGGATGTGAAAAAAGTGCAGGAAGAATTATCAAGGGAACTGGGGTATTATCCACAAAATTAAATTTTTTTTACAAAATATGTATAAGAAAAAAAACGATGGTCATACTATTTTCGAAGAACAGAGCAGACATACTCTGTATAGACAATTGCGAAACTCATGAAAAACTAAATTGAATTGTGAAAAAATAACAAAAGTTTGAGAAAACACTGGGGAGCGGTCGGCACTTAGAAGGCAGGTGCGATGTTAATCGTGACTGGCTTCTTAGTACCGTTACCAGCGACACGTAGCGAGAGCGTGTTTTCGAAAATTTTGTTATTTTTGAACAATTAAAAGAAGCGTGTGAGGAGTTTCGCAAACGCCTATAACACTCTGTAAAAGAAAAGGAGAAATGACTATGAGAAAGTGGAAATTACTTTTGGCTGGAATGATGCTTATGTTATCGTTGAGTGCTGTCGCAGGCTGCGGAAATAACAATGCAAACGATAAAAATAATGGCACAAACGGTACAAACACAAGCACGGAAAACCGTCTGAATAACAATGCGGACACTACCACAGACAATGACAAAAATAATATTGACACCACAGAGGATAAGGACAAGGATAACAACCGTGTGGATGAAAACGGCAACGTGATCGAGGATGTAGTGGACGGTGTTGGCGATGCCGGTAAAGATGTAATTGATGGTGTGGAAAATGGTGTGGATGATCTCACAAACGATGCAACCGGCGGAAATGCAGAGAATACCAACGGAACCGGTGGAAATGGAACTGCAAATCCGTAAATGATAGAGAAATACAAAAAAAGAAACGGCTTATCGTTTCTTTTTTTGTGCCTGTTTATTCAGATACATTTCATGGTCTGCTTTGTCAAGCAGATTGCGGAGCGTACAATCTTTGTAATTCATGGAGTAGCTGTAACCATAGGCGTAACTGATCGCATCCGGCATATTGCTGGAATGATACTGTTCGATCGTAGCATGTAGTTTTTCCAATAGTTCGTCTGCCTGCCCGGAGGTGGTGTCATACAAAATAGCGATAAATTCGTCACCGCCGAATCTGCCGACAAAATCTTTTTCAGGAACTACCTTTCTTAAAATGTGGGCAAAATTGGCGATCATCGAATCCCCGGCAGCGTGTCCAATGGTATCGTTCACTTCTTTTAAATTATTTAAGTCGAACATAACAAAACACAGCGGCTCAGTGATAAAACCGGAAGAATTCAAAAGGTCTTCACAGCGGCTTTTGTTTGGAAGTCCGGTGTGCACATCCAGGTAAGCTTTCTTGGATAAAATATGATTTTCCCTGACGGCCTTAATGTGCTGGATCTGCTGCTGGACGATCAAAAAGATTAACAATAGTATATCAAGCGCAGAAATAATCTCGGTCAGCCGGATCCGTGCTGCAACCTTTTCCGAGTACTGTTCGGCAGCAGTCACCGTCTCATCGGCATATTCAAAATAAGTTTCACTCATTGAGACAACATTGGTGTTTTCATAGCCCTTTTCACGAACGGTATAAATCTCTTCTTTCAGTAGTTCCCAATATTCAATCTGATTGTCCAGACACTGCTGGTAAACCGGATCTTTCAGGCTTACCAGATTATAATTTCCATCTTCATATTTTAAACCGGACAAAATTTTATCCAGATACTGGATCTGCATATCATTTGCTGTTCCGGTAATCTCGAGCTTGACTTCACGCTGCGTGGATCCGCGCACAAGACCGGCATAGTTCACCACGTGGGCAGTTCCCTGCAGATACTGGATCTGCACCATCATAAAAATGACAAGAAAAATCAAAATGAAGATCAGAATTTTCTGCAGCAGTGGGGCAGCCTGTTGTTCTGCCTGTTTCATTTGTCTGCTAAAAGATTTTTTTTCTGTATACATGAGTTACCTTTCCGAAAGTTATTTATGTAGCTGTATTCTAACCCATAAAATCCGGATGGTCAAATATTATCATGCTTTTCAAAGAAAATATCTTAAATAAAAATGAAATCTTGCCAAATTAGTTGTGATTCATTTTCATTTGAATTATAATAAACCCATCGCATTTTTTGAGGGCGGTGAAAACAGAAAGCAATTTCAGGGATATTAAGGAGATTTCAATGTCAGATAATGATTTCAGAGAGGTGATCGACGGAGAAGAGAACAAAGAGCCGGCAGCCTCTGACAATAATTTACATACAACGGAAGCAGAGAGTGCGGAAGTGGTGAACAGCACGGCAGATGCACAGGAGAGTGATGAGAAGAAGGATGATGAGTACGAGGAGATCTGCTACATCTGTCACAGACCGGAGCACATAGCAGGAAAAATGATCAGGATCCCAAACAGCATTTCCATCTGTCATGACTGTATGCAGAGAACGTTCGACAGCATGAATGGCACCGGATTCCCAATGGGTGATATGATGAACATGGGAAGTTTTAATAATATGAATCTGGATAAGATGCCAAATATCAGCATGATCAATATCTCTGATCTGCAAAATATGATGGGCGGTATGCCAAACAGCCAGAAGATCAAGAAAAAGAAACCAAAAGAGGAGAGAAAGCCGGAGATCGATATTCATGCAATCCCGGCACCACATAAGATCAAAGCGTCACTGGATGAGTATGTGGTCGGACAGGAACATGCCAAAAAAGTCATGTCCGTAGCAGTTTACAATCATTACAAGAGAATTGCATCTGATGTGCAGGACGGTGTGGAAATCGAAAAATCCAACATGCTCATGATCGGACCGACCGGAAGCGGCAAGACTTATCTGGTCAAGACACTGGCAAGATTATTAGATGTGCCGCTCGCCATCACGGATGCAACTTCTCTGACAGAAGCAGGTTATATCGGTGACGATATCGAGAGTGTAGTCAGCAAACTGTTAGCGGCTGCAGACAATGATGTGGAGCGCGCAGAGCACGGCATCATCTTTATTGATGAGATCGACAAGATCGCAAAGAAGCGCAACACAAACCAGCGCGATGTCAGCGGAGAATCTGTTCAGCAGGGAATGCTAAAGCTGTTAGAGGGTGCGGAAGTGGAAGTGCCGGTAGGGGCAAGCAGTAAAAATGCGATGGTGCCGATGACGATGGTCAACACAAAGAACATTCTTTTTATATGCGGTGGAGCGTTCCCGGATCTCGAAGATATCATTAAGGAGCGTCTGAACAAAGAAGCTTCCATTGGATTTAAAGCAGATCTGAAGGACAAATATGACAATGACGAGAACCTGCTTGCAAAAGTGACGACAGAAGATGTGCGCAAATTCGGTATGATCCCGGAATTTTTAGGACGTCTGCCGGTCATGTTCACATTGGAGGCGCTGACGGAAGATATGCTTGTGCGTATTTTAAAAGAGCCGAAGAATGCGATCATCAGGCAGTATGAGAAGCTGCTTGCCATGGATGAGGTAAAGCTTGTATTTGACGAGGATGCGCTTCATTCTATCGCAAAGGAAGCAAAAGAGAAAAAGGTAGGAGCGCGTGCTCTCCGCTCTATTATCGAAGATTTTATGTTAGATATCATGTATGAGATCCCGAAGGATGACAATATCGGCATGGTGACGATCACAAAAGATTATGTAGAGAAAAAGGGCGGCCCGCTCATTACGATGCGCGGCTGTGCAGCGATCGAAGAAAAACCTGCAATTTAAAGGAATAAAAGACAAAACTCCGGCATTTATTGTAAAAATAGGTGTGCGGAGTTTTTTATGTCTGACTGTGAAGAAAAGATTTATTCCAATGATTATGTGGATTTTATCATATCGAAAGACGTTTTGGATGTGATTGACCTTCAAAGTGATTGTATCCAGCGGATCGAGGAGGAAAACGATATTTATTTTTATCCGAGGAGTTTTTTCCAGATATTTGATTTTCCGGCGGATTCCTATGCTTCTGTTCCAAAATGCTATGGACTTCTGGATGAGACGGCGCTTGAGGTTTCGGGGATATTAAAATTACAGCAGCAGCCGGCGCTCGCACTGAAAGGGCAGGGCGTGATGATCGGATTTATTGATACCGGGATCGACTACCGCAATCCGGTATTTCAGTATTCTGATGGGACAACAAGGATTTACCGCATCTGGGATCAGACGATCCGGGATGGAACAAAGCCGGAAGGGATCGCATATGGTTCCGAGTATAAGGCAGAGCAGATCAATGCCGCACTCCGGGCAGAAAATCCGCTGGAAACCGTTCCGTCCATGGATACCAATGGACACGGAACTTTTGTAGCCGGTGTGGCATGTGGAAGTGAGGATGTCGAAAATAATTTTATTGGGGCGGCACCGTTTTCCGATATCGCAGTTGTAAAACTGAAAGAGGCAAAAACTTATCTGCGGGAATTTTATTTTATCCCGGATTCTGTTCCGGCGTATCAGGAGAATGATATCATGATGGCAGTCAGCTATCTGGACCGGCTGGCAATGGAGCGGGATATGCCGCTTGTGATCTGCATTGCACTAGGCAGCAACATGGGAAACCGTGGCAAGGACGGACCGTTGGCAACTTATCTGGATATTGTATCCAGAAGGCGGAAAAGATGCAGTGTGGCAGCAGTAGGAAACGAGGCGAATGCAAGACATCATTTTCTTGGAAAAATACAGCCGGATATGGAGTACGAATCGGTGGAAGTCTCGGTGGAGGAAAATATGCCGGGTTTTTTCATTGAGATGTGGGCAAATGCGCCGGAGCTTTATGCTGTATCGGTCAGCTCGCCCACCGGGGAAGTGCTGCCTAAAGTGCCTTATCGGAGCGGTGGAAGGCAGGAGTTTCTCTTTATTTTCGAGCAGACAAGAGTCAGCATCGACTATCGGCTGACGGGCAGGCGGCAGGGAAACCAGCTTATTTATTTACGTTTTTCAAACGCAGCGCAGGGGATCTGGACGATCAACGTGTATCCGCAGAGCATTGTGACAGGGGATTACAATATGTGGCTTCCAATGCGGAATTTTACGAGTGGAAAGGTTTTTTTCCTGCGGTCAAATCCAAATCATACGATCACCGTGCCGGGCAATGCAGGGCAGGTCATAAGCACGGGCGGCTACAATGTGGCAAATGGCGGTCTGTATCTGGACTCGGGCAGGGGATTTACGCTTTCCGGTGAGGTAAAGCCGGATTTCTGTGCCCCGGCAGTGAATGTGTATGGACCGGGACTGCAGAACCGTTTTGTGACCATGACCGGGACGAGTGCAGCGGCAGCGATCACAGCCGGGGCATGTGCGCAGATCATGGAATGGGGACTGGTAAAAAGAAATCAGATATTCATGTCCTCTGCGGATATCAAAAATATGCTGATCCGCGGCGCAGACCGGGCGGATGACAGGAGTTATCCGAATCCGTCGTGGGGGTATGGAACGCTGGATGTGTATGGAGCATTTGAGGATCTGCGGAGGTAGCGGACATTGGCTTTTCATTTTCCCTTCTGTGAAGTATAATAATATGTAGAAAAAACATTTTGCAGGCTTCCTGTGACAGTAAAATGGATCACAAGAGGTATGGAAATATTATAATTACGCAGGAGAAAAGAAAATTTTATGATAAAGATCGCGTTTTGTGATGATGATATGGAAGTGCTTCATCAGATGAACGAATTATTAGACCGCTACCGGGTAGAGCGGAATGAGGATATTACCTATGCGGCATTCCAGAGTCCGTTTGAACTGCTGACGGAGATTGAGAAGGGCATAAGACCGGATATATTATTTCTCGATGTCGTGATGCCGGGGCAGAATGGCATGGATGTGGCAAAAGAGATCCGGCAGTATGACACGAATATGAAAATTATTTTTCTGACCTCATCCCCGGAGTTTGCGGTGGAATCTTATTCGGTTGGAGCTTATTTTTACCAATTGAAACCGATCTGGGAGGAAAGCTTTTTCCGGCTGATGGATGCGGTGCTGGCGGAGTGTGAGAAGAAAAAGAAGAATAGTCTGATCCTGCGCAGTAAAGACGGTATTACGAGGATCGATCTGCAGCAGCTGGAATACTGCGAGGTGCTGGGACGAAAACTTTTATTTCATCTGGAAGACGGAGCAGTTCTGGAAAGCGCAGGGAGTCTGGATGATCTGGCAGGACAGCTGATGCAGTACAGCAATTTTTTCCGTCCCCACCGATCTTTCCTTGTGAATATGGAGTATATCCAGAATATTTCCAGCCGTTCCATCAAAATGGTAAATGATGCGGAAATCCCAATTCCGCATGGAAAATGTTCGGAAATCAAAAATACATATATGGAATATGCGTTTAACGGAGAGCAGGCTGTCTTATGACGGTCTGTTTTTTTGGTCGATTCAATGCATTTTACGGTCGATTCATGACAGTACGTCCATTTTTTGGGGAAAATCGTGTATGGTAGATTCAGACAAAGGAGAAAGCCAAAATAAGCACACAAAAGAAGGGAGGATTAAGAAGAAAAAATGTTAGGTATGGAAATCTTGATCATTATTGGTTTGATCCTGCTTTTACTTGTTCTCTGGATCATCTCCGTGCAGCGGAAGTTTGCGGTGATGGACGGAAATATACAAAATGCCATGAATCAGATCGGAGTGCAGATTTCCTCACGTTTTGATGCACTATTTGTAGTGCTTGATCTTATGAAAGGATATGCAGCAGATGACATACAGCCGCTGATGGAGCGTGCAGCAGCCAGACGAAGTGTGATCACTGCTCGCTCCGCACCTGAGGAGGTATCAGAGCAGGAGCAGGTGATAGAGGAAACCGTAAAAAGCATCCGTCTGGCAGCAGAACGCAATCCACTGCTCTGCGCAGATAAAAACTATACCAAATGTTTGGATGCGGTGGAATGTTATGGGCGCATGGTATATACCAGCCGTTTGATCTACAACGATTCAGTGACAAAGTTAAACAGTGCGCTTGGTATGTTTCCTACAAATGTAATTGCAGGTATTCTTGGCTTTCATAAAAGAGAATATCTGTCACAGAAAGGGGATTAATATGGGATTATTCAGTAATAATAAAAAATTATGTCCGGTCTGCGGGAATCCGACACCGCGGCTGCTTGCAACAAAAATACAGGACACACCGATCTGTAAGGAATGCGATAAAAAAATCTATCTGCCAAAAGGCAGGACAGATCGGATGACCATCGATGATTTTAAGCAGTACATTCAGTTTTACGAAGATAATCAGGCATTGAGAGATCAGTTCGAGGAAAACTATTCGTTTAATTTTGGACTGTTTGGTGGAGATCTGGTATTAGATATTTTCCATGGACTTTTCCGTGTGAACTGTGACAAAGACTCGCTCGCATTTCAGGCGGATAATTTAAAGTCTTTCCGTATTTTAGAGGACAGCCGGGTTTTATTTGAGGGAAATCATCAGGAATTAAAGCATTACGACAGTAAAGTTCCGGAAAAAGTAAAGCAGCTGGAGCCGCAGATCGCACAGTTTCAGATGCAGATGAGGGAATATGAAATGTTTGAGCGGCTGGAGCGGATGCATGAGGAAAATGACAAAGATGATAACCATTATCATGAGTATCATCCAAGACCATCTTTTGACGTGGCTTCTCCGGCAGATACCTTCCATGTGGAGCTGACGTTTGACCATCCTTACTGGGATAATATTATGTGGGATTGGACAGGAGTTTCCTTTGACAGTGACAGCCCAAGTGTCGAGGCATTTTTAAGCAGCTATGAGGATAAAACAGAGAGTCTGCACACGCTGGCACTCAATCTGGCACACCTGATGAATCCGAATGTCAAAGAGGTGACAACGGGAGAGAAAAAACAGGCTGCAAAGCAGGAGTCTGGATCTCTGGAAACGCAGAAGCAATCTTCTGAGAGCGATACGATCGAACAGCTGCAGAAATACAAAGGTCTTCTGGATGCAGGAGTCATCACAGAAGAAGAGTTTGCAGCGAAGAAAAAGCAGTTATTGGGAATTTAATGATAAGGCTGATCCGGAAAGGGTCAGCCTTATTATGAAATCTGCAAAAATATTTTTCAAATAGTACGTTAAAATTTGTGATGGAAATTGAAAATTTCAAGTATATTTTGTGCCGGTTTTATTGTATAATATTCTCTATGTTTGTAAATAAAAAAGTGAATGAAAATAAATAAGGGGATAACAGGGATGAGAATAGGATTTGATAATGACAAGTACTTAAAAATTCAGTCTGAGCACATCAAGGAACGTATCAGTCAGTTCGGAGACAAACTTTATCTGGAATTTGGCGGAAAATTATTTGACGATTATCACGCATCCAGAGTCTTGCCGGGATTTGCACCGGACAGCAAACTTCAGATGCTGATGCAGCTTGCGGATGTGGCAGAGATCGTGATCGTGATCAGTGCAGCAGATATAGAGAAGAACAAAGTCCGTGGGGATCTTGGAATTACTTATGATGTGGATGTTGTCCGGCTGATCGGAGAGTTTGAGAAAAAAGGCATGTACGTCGGAAGCGTTGTCATCACGCAGTTTGCCGGACAGAGCGGAGCCGTACAGTTCCGTGAAAAACTGGAAAAAAGAGGAATCAAAGTATACCAGCACTATAAGATCGAGGGTTACCCGGCAAACATTCCACTGATCGTAAGTGAGAATGGATTTGGAAAAAATGATTATATCGAGACGACCAGACCGTTAGTAGTCATCACTGCACCGGGACCGGGAAGTGGAAAAATGGCAACCTGCCTTTCCCAGCTTTACCATGAGAATATCCGTGGAACGAAAGCCGGATATGCAAAATTTGAGACATTCCCAATCTGGAATCTGCCGTTAAAGCACCCGGTAAACTTAGCCTATGAGGCAGCCACCGCAGATTTAAATGACGTGAACATGATCGATCCGTTCCACTTGGAAGCATATGGAAAAACAACAGTCAACTACAATCGTGACATTGAGATTTTCCCAGTGTTAAATGCAATCTTTGAAGGAATCTACGGAGAAAATACCTATTATAAATCACCGACTGATATGGGTGTCAACATGGCCGGAAACTGTATCATCGATGACGAGGCGTGCTGTGAAGCCTCCAAAATGGAGATCATAAGACGTTATTACACAGCGGTAAACAAACTGGTCAAAGAGGAAGCAACAGAAAATGAAGTTTACAAGATCGAACTTCTGATGAAACAGGCGAAGATCACAACGGACGACAGACATGTCACCGTTGCAGCAAAAAAACGTGCCGAAGAGCTTGGTGTTCCGACAGCAGCCATTGAACTGTCAGACGGATGTATCATTACATCCAAAACGTCGGATTTCCTTGGCGCATCTGCAGCACTGCTTTTGAATGCGCTAAAACATCTGGCTGGCATTGAGCATGATGAGAAACTCATCCGCCCGGAAGCGATTGAACCGATCCAGGACTTAAAAGTCCGTTTCCTTGGTGGAAAAAATCCAAGACTTCATACCGATGAGGTATTGATCGCCCTTTCACTCGCTGCGGTGACCAATGAAAACGCAAAGAAAGCATTGGAGCAGCTTCCGGCGCTTCGTGGATGTCAGGTACATACTTCCGTCATGCTTTCCGAAGTAGACATTAAGATATTCAAAAAACTGGGTGTGGATCTGACAAGTGAACCGGTGCGCAGCGGATTAAAATTGTATTAGAAATTTGTTTGTCAAAAAATACATGAAAAATTTGTGAATAATGTATAAAAACCCTTTTATAAAATAAAATGTATGATATAATATAGACAACCAGATTGTTAAAAACATAACAATCACAACAAACACATACATATTTTATAGGAGGGTTTTTACATGGCAAGATTTACGTTACCAAGAGACTTATACCACGGAAAAGGTGCATTAGAAGCATTGAAGACATTCAAGGGTAAAAAAGCAATGATCTGTGTTGGCGGTGGCTCCATGAAACGATTCGGATTTCTTGATAAGGCAGAGCAGTATCTGAAGGAAGCCGGAATGGAAGTTCAGTTGTTTGAAGGTATCGAGCCGGACCCTTCTGTTGAAACAGTTATGAAAGGCGCACAGGCAATGCTGGAGTTTGAACCGGACTGGATCATTGCTATGGGTGGCGGATCCCCGATCGACGCTGCAAAAGCAATGTGGATCAAATACGAGTACCCGGACATCACATTCGAGGATATGTGCAAAGTATTTGGAATCCCGGCTTTGAGAAATAAAGCTCATTTCTGTGCAATTTCTTCTACTTCAGGAACTGCAACAGAGGTAACTGCATTCTCTATCATCACAGATTATGAGAAAGGTATCAAATACCCGATCGCAGATTTCGAGATTACACCGGATGTGGCAATCGTTGATCCGGATCTTGCAGAGACAATGCCGCAGAAATTAGTTGCACACACCGGAATGGATGCTATGACACATGCGATCGAGGCATATGTTTCTACCGCTAACTGTGATTTTACTGATCCACTGGCGTTACATGCGATCAAAATGATCCAGAATGATCTGGTTGATTCCTACAACGGAGATATGGCTAAGAGAGATTCCATGCACAATGCGCAGTGTCTTGCCGGAATGGCATTCTCCAACGCTCTGCTTGGTATCGTTCATTCCATGGCACATAAGACAGGAGCTGCATTTGCAGATTATGGCGCTCATATTATCCACGGTGCTGCAAACGCCATGTATCTGCCAAAAGTTATCGCATTCAATGCAAAAGATGAGACAGCGAAGAAACGTTACGGCGATATCGCTGATTTCATGGGACTTGGCGGAGACAGTCTGGATGAGAAAGTTGCATTACTCATCGCATACTTACGCAAGATGAATGATGACCTTAAGATTCCACATTGCATCAAAAATTATGGTGCAGACAGTTACCCATGCGAGCAGGGCTTTGTTCCGGAAGAGGTGTTCTTAGAGAGACTGCCGGAGATCGCTGCCAATGCGATTTTAGATGCATGTACCGGTTCCAATCCTAGACAGCCGAGCCAGGAAGAGATGGAGAAGCTGCTGAAATGCTGCTACTATGATACTGAGGTGGATTTCTAGGGAAGGAAATATACATAGAAAATAATAATATCCGTAGCCAGACAAGTTAGGAAATGTCCGGTTGCGGATATTTTTTAGGCTGTAGTCAGTTGAGTGAATCTACATTTCTCCCAAGGGAAAGAGGAAGATTTGAGCGAAGCAGGACAATGGATCAAAGATTACTTTAATAAAATGTAGTAAAAAAGCGTCTGGAACTATCTGGACATACCAGAGAAAAAACATTGTGTATTTTTTGACAAATTTAGGCAAAATCGTTGACAATCGTGCTTTTACCATGTATGTTATAGATAGAATGTTTAAAAATTAACAATCTGGTTGTACCAGAAGACAGGAAGCTGTGACCGGATATGGAATCTGATCGGACCAGAGAACGTTTCAAGAGGAAGGGAAAGAGGGAGAATAATTGAAAGACTTTAAAGTAATTGAAGTTAAAAGAAGCATTTTCGAAGATAACAATGCGGACGCTGACAGATTACGTGCAGAGTTGAAGTCAGAGGGAACATTTTTATTAAACCTGATGTCTTCTCCGGGAGCTGGAAAGACGACAACTTTAAAGCGCACGATCTCCATGCTTAAAGATGAGATGAAGATTGGTGTCATGGAAGCAGATATTGACTCTGATGTAGATGCACAGGCGATCAGTGAGACCGGTGTGCGTGCGATCCAGATCCATACAGGCGGAATGTGCCACCTGGATGCGGACATGACAAGACAGGGAATCCACGAGTTCGGAACAGAGGATTTAGATTTTGTAGTTCTTGAGAATGTCGGCAACTTAGTCTGTCCTGCTGAGTTTGACACCGGAAGCACAAAGAATGCGATGATTCTTTCCGTGCCGGAAGGCGATGACAAACCTTTAAAATACCCGTTAATGTTTTCCATTTGTGATGTAGTTCTCATTAACAAATGCGATACATTAAGCGTTTTTGATGATTTCAGCAAAGAAGCAGTAAAAGAGCGCATCTTAAAATTAAATCCGAATGCAAAGATCTTCTTTGTTTCCGCGAAAACAGGAGAAGGCTTTGAGGAATGGGCAGACTGGATCCGTACCGAAGTGAGCGAATACCAGAAGCAGTAGAGCAAGGTTACAGAATGTGCCACCTGCAGGGAATCTGCGGGTGGTTCTATTAACAATAAAATATCCCCCATAGGGGGAACATACATATCAGGAGGAAGAAATGGCAGATCCATTGGGAAATTTTGTACCGGAATTTATTGAAAATGAGGTGGAGAGAGAAGTTATTGTAAAGCTTGCAAAAATGATCACAGACCGTGTTCCACAGAAGCTTGGAATGAAAAAGATCACAAAGTATGATCCGGAGTACTGGGGATTATCTGCAATGTGTACAGACGAGATGGCAGAGATCGCACTGAAAATGGGTGTTCGTAAGCCAAAGACGTTAGATCAGATGGTAAAGCTGACAGGCATTGAGAAAAAGCACTTGGAAGAGGTTTTACAGCAGATGGCAGTAAACGGTGTGATCGAGTACAACTGGGAAAATCCACAGCATGAGAAACAGTATGTACTTCCAATGTTCGTTCCGGGAAGTGCTGAGTTTGGAAATATGAATCTGAAAATGTTAGAGGAGCATCCGGAAGTAGGACGTTTCTTCGAGCGTATGAGCCGTCTTCCACTGGAAAAAGTAACACCAATGGTACCGGAAGGTGGAGCCGGAATCGGTATGCATGTAATCCCGGTTGAGAAAGCGATTTCCATGGAAAATCAGTCTATTTCCATTGAGCATATTTCTCACTGGTTAGACAAATATGAAGGAAAATATGCAGCAAGCCCATGTTCCTGCCGCCGCTCCCGCCAGACGTATGAAGAAGGCTGTGCAGATGATCCTGAGAGCTGGTGTATCGCTGTTGGTGATATGGCAGACTATGTTGTTGAGACAAACAAAGGCGGACGCTATATCACAAAAGAGGAAGCATTAGATATTTTCCAGAAAGCAGAAGATAACGGATTTGTTCATCAGATCACAAACATTGACGGTGAGGACAAGATTTTTGCTATCTGTAACTGTAACGTCAATGTCTGTTATGCACTCCGTACTTCACAGTTGTTCAACACACCGAACATGTCACGTTCTGCATATGTTGCAAAAGTTGAGACAGAAAACTGTGTAGCATGTGGACGCTGTGTAGAGTACTGTCCTGCAGGTGCAGTAAAACTGGGACAGAAGCTTTGCAAGAAAGACGGATCAAAAGTAGAGTATCCAAAACATGTTCTTCCTTCTGAGAAAAAATGGGGACCGGAGATGTGGGATGAAAATTATCGTGATAACAACCGCATCAACTGTTATGATACCGGTACAGCTCCTTGTAAGACAGCCTGTCCGGCGCACATTGCAGTCCAGGGTTACTTAAAGATGGCAGCACAGGGAAGATATCAGGATGCACTTGCTTTGATCAAGAAGAACAATCCACTCCCGGCAGTTTGCGGTCATATCTGTAACCGTCGCTGTGAGGATGCATGTACACGTGGAACGATCGATCAGGCAATCGCAATCGATGAGGTTAAGAAGTTTATCGCTGCTCAGGATTTAAAATCTGAGACACGCTATATTCCTAAGAAAGTAGTTCCATCTGTCAGAGGATATTTTGAGGAGAAGATCGCGATCATCGGAGGTGGTCCTGCCGGATTATCCTGTGCCTTCTATCTGGCTGAAAAAGGTTACAAACCAACTATTTTTGAGAAAAATGAACGTGCCGGCGGTATGTTAGTATATGGTATCCCTTCTTTCAAATTAGAGAAAGACGTTGTGCAGGCAGAGATCGATATCATCAAAGAGATGGGTGTTGAGATCAGAACCGGAGTGGAAGTCGGAAAAGACATCACATTAGATGAACTTCGTGCGCAGGGATACAAGGCGTTCTACATTGCGATCGGATGTCAGGGCGGAAGACTTCCGGGCATTCCAAATGATACTGCAAAAGGATGTTCTTCCGCAGTTGACCTCTTAAAAGAAGTCAATGCAAATGAGAAATACGACATCAAAGGTGATGTAGTTGTCATCGGTGGCGGTAACGTTGCGATCGACGTTGCAAGAGATTCCAAGAGATGTGGAAGCGACAATACCAAAGTTAATATGTTCTGTCTGGAATCCAGAGAGACAATGCCTGCATCTGTAGAAGAAATCGAAGAGGCAGAGTCAGAGGGAATCGTTGTAAATCCAGGCTGGGGACCAAAAGAAGTTCTTGTGGATAACAATGGTGAAGTACGTGGAATCGTATTAAAGAAATGTTTATCTGTAAAAGATGCAGACGGAAGATTCAACCCACAGTATGACGAAAACCAGCTTATGACAGTAGAATGTAAACATGTATTCTTCTCTGTAGGACAGGCAATCGTATGGGGCGACTTATTAAAAGGAAGCAAAGTGGAACTTGGACGCGGAAACGGAGCAGTTGCTGATGCACTTACTTACCAGACAGCAGAACCGGATATTTTTGTTGGTGGAGATGTTTATACAGGACCTAAATTTGCAATCGATGCGATCGCAGCCGGAAAACAGGGCGCAATCTCTATCCACCGTTTTGTACAGCCACATTCCAGCCTTACAATCGGACGTAACAGAAATGACTTCATTCAGTTAAATAAAGACGATATCAAAGTAGAAAATTATGATAATTCCAGCCGTCAGATTCCTGGACATAATGATTCTATCGATACAAAACACTCCTTCCGCGATGCAGAGCTTGTATTTACAGAGGAGCAGGTAAAAGCAGAGACAGCACGCTGCCTTGGATGTGGAGCTTCTGTCGTTGACCAGAATAAGTGTATCGGCTGCGGTATCTGTACAACGAAGTGTGAATTTGATGCGATCAAATTACATAGAGATTTACCAGGATGCAGCAAGATGGTTCCAAGTGAGGATAAGTTAAAATACATCCTTCCAAATGGAGCAAAACAGGCGATCAAGATTAAATTTTCACGCAAGTAATTAATGTATAAATAATTGTGAAACTCAGATATACACAATTCAATCTACTTTATGGATGAGTTTCGCAATTGCATAAACAGTCTGTAATTACAATAGGAGATAAAATGCACGAACTTGGAATTATCGTACATGTCATGCGTACCGTGGAGGAAGTCGCAGCAGAGAACAATCTTACAGAGATCAGATCCGTGACCTGTGAGATCGGAGAAGTCAGCGGCGTTGTTCCGGAGTACATGACTGACTGCTGGGGCTATGCCAGAAGCAGATCAGAGCTTTTGAAAGATTCAGAATTAAAAATTGAGATCATACCTGGTGTTACCATGTGCGAGGACTGCGGAAAAACATATTCCACAGTCCAGTATGCAAAAATATGTCCGCACTGCGGAAGCAGCGCAACGTATCTTCTGGAGGGAAATGGATTTTCCATCAAGGAGATAGAAGGGGCATAACAAAAAAATATTGATAGTAAAAACCTTACTGGCTGAGTATAATCTGCTGGTGAGGTTTTTCTATTATATAGGAAGTTGTAATATTCTTATAAAATAAAAATACACAGAGACCAAATCCGCCTCTCATGCATCTAATCTATGTAAACAAGCAAAAAAGCCGGCAGAAAGGAAGCTGATCCACGGACAAGTCAGTGGAAACAGCGCAAAATAAAATGACAAAAGAAACATTAGGACAATTGATTATTGATTCCGAAGAAACAATGTATCATATCGCAAAGTCTCTGCTCTACAATGATGCAGACTGTGCGGATGCGATACAGGAAGCCATTGTAAAAGCATTTGCAAAATTACATACATTAAAGGATGATTCGTATGCAAAAACCTGGCTCATCCGCATCGTGATGAATGAGTGCTATGCAATCATGCGCAAAGAGAAAAAAATCATTTCTCTGCAGGATTATCAGATGAACGAGCAGGAAACGGAATCCAAAGACTACTCAGATTTATATGAGGCAATTTTCCATTTGCCAGAGCAGATAAAACTGTGCGTCACACTGTATTATATGGAAGGGTACAGTGTGAAAGAGGTCGCAGCACTGTTAGATACAACAGAGAGTGCAGTGAAAAACAGGCTGGCAAAAGCGCGTGGAAAATTAAAAGAAGCGCTGGCAGATTGAGACATAGTGATGATCCATTGGAACAGACATACAAAACACGGATGTCGAATGAAAAATAATAAATTTCGTATCGTTTGGATAGCAGGAAAGGCGGTAACAGTATGAGATTAGAAGATATGAGAGAACAATTTCCGAAAATGCCGGAGAGCATGAAGCAGATGATCGAGCATGAAGTTGCAGTGCAGATTGGGCAGGAGAAAGAAAACAACAATCCAAAAGTTGTAACTTATAAGAAAAGAAAGAAAAAAAACATGGCACACCGTATGCTGGTAGCATCCATGGTGGCAGCTCTGGCACTTGCAACAACGGTCTGCGCAGGTGTTGCTTATCAGATGCACAACGAGAAAGTCGGAAAATATGGCTTAAAAACACAGATCGAAGGACCACAGACAGTGGCAGAAAGTACGGAGAATATGGCAGATCAGACGACAGAAGAGAGCGCAGGTAAAGCAGCCGAATATGTCAGACTGGAAACCTCTTATCTGCCGAAAGGTATGGTGCAGTCAGAGGAAGGAAAATACAGTTTTGAAGATAATTATATGCAGGGCGGAGTCAGCATGACTGTGTACCAGCTGACACCGGGAGAAACAATAGCAGACATTGAAAATACAGGCATTGCTGTGAGCGAGGAAACAAACATCGGTGGCAGACCAGCAGTTTACATGGAAACAGCTTCTGCCGAGAGTAATTCAGCAGAAAATTCTTCTACAGAAGGAACTTCGAATGAAAATACAAGCGGTGCAAAAAAAATATATATGATTTACGCGGAACACAACTATCTCCTTGAGATGTTCATTTTTCCGGATGTGACAAAAGAAGAAGCATTCCAGATCGCAGAGGGTGTTTCCATCACTCCGACAGAAGAAACGAGCGGAGAGAATGTTATGCAGGTGTGCAGTTGGAATGACATGGAAAATGAGGCAGGAAAAGGAGAACCGGAAACGGATGAATCGGAAACATTGATGACATTTCCAAAAGAGGAAATGAAAAATATACACCTCATTGGCGGGGAGATTTCTCTGGATCAGAACGGAATTGAAGCAACACCGGGACTTACAGCAATCGTTTCAGGTGTAACAATTTCCGATAATATCAGCAGTTTGTCAGAAAATATGCTGGCGGATGATACAAAAGCAGCATTTGACGCAGACGGTAATTTATTGCCAATGAAAGTGGAATATTTAAAGAGTGGAGACGGTATCAACACAGTAGATGAAGTTGTGGAGACCAAAGAGATTCCAATGAAAATTGTTTCAGTGACAGTGGATTATAAAAATAATGGAAAGACGGCACTTTCCAATGTGATGTTTAACGGCGGCATTGCACTTCTGGCAGAACATGGAGAAAATATGCAGTTTGACGCTTACATGAATGAAAAACCGGGAGCAGGCGATACATGGGATTGTGTAAACGAAGAATCTATTGGATTTAGTCAGGAAGTTTATTTATCGGATGTTCATGGAGGAGAACGCCACAACAACTACATTAATACGATAAATTCAGGTGAAACCGTCACCGTGCGTATGGCATTCAAGGTGCCGGAAGACAAATTAAATGAGATGTACTTCACCTTAAGCAATTATGGTGGCAGCCATTTCTATGATGAGACAAGCTTACAGCTTGGGTATGTGGATATCAGACAGTAGAAAAATTTTATGAGAAAACCCTCGCATCCAGTTTTCAGAAGCTGTTTGCGGGGGTTCTTTTTAAGTTTGCCGTCACCTATATACAAATCTAATTTATAGAAAAGGAACCATATAAACTGGCAGACAAAGAATGTCAGAGTCCTTAGCCAAATCTTTGGTATACACAAGATACTTATCAAGTATACAATCAGAATATTTTTTGCAAAATTCATCAAGAGATTTATGTGTTTTGTATCCGCTTGACTTTACTTCAATCGGACATATTTTATTTCTACTTGCAAGAAGAAAATCAATTTCATAATTATGCCGCGAAGTTTCATTGAAAAAGATATAATAAAATAATTCATTGCCATTACAAGTAAGGATTTGGGCAACTATATTTTCATAGAGATATCCGAGATTTGTATTGAGCGTATCATTTAATAGTTTTTCGTATATTATATTTTCTGTAAAGTCTTTGTCCTTGAACATCAATGTAGTAAAAAGTCCGGTATCACAGAGGAACAGTTTAAATTTACAAAGGTCTTTATTCGTTGACATTCCAGCATTTGGATCATTGGCATGATATGAAACAAGAACAGTTTTTGAATCTTTTAATTCGGCAATTAATTCTAATATACTGTCGGCTCGGTCATTTGCCAGTACACTGGAAACTTGATATCGTGCAGCATTTTTATTTAGCTGGGCAGGAATTGCATCAAAAAGAAGTGAAAGCTTTCCTGTTGAGTCTATTTTCTTGAAATCATCCTCATAAAGATTTAAAATATCACGTTTTATGGTATCGACTTTTCGAAAATTATTTGTCTGGAGATATTCATTTACAGCCTGTGGCATTCCACCAACAAGCATATACAGTCTGAAGTCTCTCATTAATTTCCGATGTAATTTATCTCCGATTGGATGGCGGGAGTCAAAGAGTTTTCTTACTAAGGCGGTGGTTGTATGATCACCTAAAGCCCATAAGAATTCTTCGTAATCCATGGGATACATAGAGAGTTTTCTTTCTTCACTCGGAATAAGGATGTTCTGTATGTTCTTTTTTATGGAAATCAGTGAACCGGTTTCTATATAGTCATATCTGTGGTCTTTTACTAATGATTTAATTGCCTGTCTTGCAAGTGGACATAGTTGAACTTCATCAAAGATAATTAGAGAATTTCTTTCGTGAAGATCAACCTTGTATTGTAACTGAAGCTGTAAAAAAAGATAATCTAAATCGGAAATGTCTTCAAAAAGAGCTTTGATACTTTTGGATACAGTTGAAAAATCAATTAATATATAGCTTTGATATTCATTCTTAGCAAAAGATTCCACAACCGTAGATTTCCCAATTCGCCGCGCACCTTCGATTAACAATGCTGTATTTCCGTTGGATTCTTCTTTCCAGGATAGTAGTTTACTGTATATTTTTCGCTTAAACATAGATCCTCCAAACAAAATCGCGTTTTTTATTTTGATATATTACTACAAAATCGCACTTTTTATTCTATTATATTACCACAAAATCGCACTTTTTCAATCATTTATTTGGAAACAAAGTGTCTTCAGCTTGTGTTTGATATTGACAGTTTCTGTGCCTGCGATGGCAAAAGCAGAGACAATATGGGCAAATATAAATTGAAAAGTCCTGTGATTTAAACTATCATAAAAGATATATCGGTAGACATTTTTACAGATGGAGAAAAGAGAGTATTGTATGAAGGAAACAAAAGTTTATCCGCAGTCAGAAGCAGATCATGATTTTGCAAAATTACTAAAGAATATACGGACAGAAGAAAAGGTATCATTAGACCAGTTAGCGATGGGATTAATGAGTGCCAGCCAGCTTGTGAAAATTGAAAACGGAGAGCGCCCCATTAATAAAAATATCAGAGACAGATTGTTAGAGCGGCTTGGTATAGCGAAAGAATTATACGAAAACCTGTTAGATTTATGCGATTTCGAAGAATGGGATTATAAGAAGAAGATTTTATCTGCGATTCAGAATAAAAAAATAGAGGATGCATATCGTTTGCTTAAAGAATATAAGGCACATTTAAGGGAAAATGATAGAATAAATCATCAGTTTATTTTGGCAATGTGGGGAGAAGTTTTGAAACAGGAAGGGGCTTCGAAAGAAAAAATTGCTGAATGTTATCGGAAAGCCGTAATACTTACAATACCGGATGCAGAAAAAGTGTGGAGCGAAAAAAGATCATTATCGGTATTGGAGATGAATCTGCTATTGGAAACAATTATATATGGAAACAACATGGATTATTTGCATAAATGCAGAGTGCTCATGGAGTATATAGACACAGGATATTATGATGAAATTATGAAAGCAAAAATATATCCTAAAATTGTTTATTATTATTTGAAAAAGCAGATTTTATTTAAAGAGTATTGGAATATGGAAACACAGACTGAAAATTTGAAGATATGTGAAAAAGCTATTGACAAATTAAGAGATGCCGGGCGGACATATTATCTAATCGAACTGCTGGAAATAGAAATACAAATATTAGAGACAATGCCAGAGGATGCAGTTGCAGAGTATTTAGAAAAAAATGGGACAGATAGGATAAATGCAAAAGAATTAATGTCTGTGATTAAAAAATTGTATGCAGAGTATGAAGTTCCGGCATATATGCAGGATTGCACCTACTTTTACCAACAGAAGTGGATCTTTAGTATGAAAGATGTGCTGCGAACCCGCAGGGAAATGTTCGGATTAACGCAGGAGCAGCTCTGTGAGGGAATATGTTCTGTAAAATCACTTCGCAGGGCGGAAAAAGGACAGACAGATATGCAGAGGGAAACACTCAAAAAATTATTAAACAGACTGGGACTGTCAGGACAAATGCAGTGGTCACGGCTTATCACAAGTGACCGTGAAGTCATAAGAATGGCAGAAGAACTGGCAGATTACATCAATGACCGGAAGTTTTCTGTGGCAAGTAAACAATTGGAAAGCCTGAAATCACGGATTGATCTGGATATTCCACAGAATAAACAATATTTTTTAGAGAAGCAGGCATTACTAGAGTTTGAACAGGGAAAAGTAACGAGAGAAGAATTTGTAAAAATGGAAAAAGAGGCTCTGGAATGTACGCTGGAAAATCTTTATAGGAAAGAGAACGTGTATCTGACAGAGAGGGAAATAATCTGTATTAGCAATAGCTGGAAAGGGATGGAGGGAAAAGAGAAAAAGGAATCTATTAATTTAATACTTAGACTTTATGACAATTATGCTTTAAATAATGGATTGTCACAGGCAATTTCAGTGTATGAAATTGTTACTGGAGCTGCTGTCAATGAACTTGGAAATAATGGGGAACATGTGAGGGCAGAAGAAATAGACAGAAAATCAATTAAGGCAAGCTTATCGTGTAGAAGGGTGTGGGATATTCATTATAAAATATATGATATATTATGGAATGAGAAAGAACTTATGAAAAAAAGCGGAAAAAGAGTCAGTAATAATCGAATGAATACAGAGTTGAAACGTTGTATTATTATGAGTCATTATGTAAAGCGTTATTTTTATGAAAATGTATACAAAGAGAAATTAAGCTAATGATCGTTTTCACCGCTGACAGGAATATCATTATAGGGAGCAATGAATCCTATATGGTGTATCGATGGAATGTTTACCTGGATAAAGCAAATAATTGTTAAAGTGATAAATAATTTTGAAATAAATTTTTTCATTTGTGATAACCTCCATACATCATATTTTCTATTGTGCCATAGTTAGTTTACATATTACAAGGGACAGAATTGTCCATAAATTTTTTTGACAATTCTGTCCCTTGATTGGAAAGCAATAATATATTAAAAATAGTTAAAAGTAATATTTTTACAGAGGAAATGTATTTTCTGAATGTTTCTGAGAAAAATGCTGCAACAAAAATATTTTAAAAGGAGATTAATTGACATGAAACAAGTAAGACGATCTGTAAAGCAAATTTTGTTTTCTTTAACTTTGGTAATGGTGTTTTTTATTAATATTCATCCAGTTATGGCACAAGAAATAAGTAATGAATCGAAAAATGCAATATGGAATGAGTTTGAAGAAAAAAGAGAAAATGGTCTTGAAGTCTATGAGTTATTAGATGATAATGGCAATTTCATGGGATACTACGAGCCATATTCTGAAACAAATCCAGAGCCAGTAAAAACAGCAAGATATACAGCAAATATTAATTGGGAAATTCCAGCAGGAAAATATTCATATGGAGAGAATCAGTATACTCTTTCATCAGGTTCTAAAATACAGGTGAGTATTTCACAGAGTCAGACAGGAACAAGTTATCTGACATTTCAGAATAGAACAAGTAATTCGTCATTGCGATTCACAAATACAAAGGTTACCAATGGATGGAAAGGAACAGTTGTTTTGGGCAATATAAGTTCAGCAGTATATTCTTTCGGAATAGAAAATGCTTCATCTGTTACAATTACATATACTGGTTCATACAGTTTATAGAGGAAAAAGTGATGAAGAAAAAATTAGTGGTAGTTATCTCTATAGGTATGATACTTATTTGTGGTTCTGTTTTTGCAATCACAGCTGTGGTAAATAGCAATTACGAAAAGGAAAGTATTGAAAAATCTTCAAAGGTTATCAATAATAATGTTGAAGAAAATTTAGATTCTATATATTCTAAAAGCGATACGGAAGTGATTATTAATAATCTAGAATCAGAAAATCTTGGAGGAACTGGAACAATAAACAGAAGTAGTATTGAGGAAAATACGGAAACTTTCTATACACCTCAAAATTGGTATTAAAATATTATTATAATTCAAGAAAATACATTTTCTTTGTAAAAATATTAACGGTCGATTTATGTAATAATGAAGTGGCAGAACAATGGAAAGATTTGGGTGAAAAGGGACATATCTATATGGATTCTGATGGATATTTGAAACTTTAGAAAGTAGATAATGATATAGAGGTGACAAGTCTGGATACTTATAGGGAACAATTAGATAATCGGAAATGGTTTTAATTGTGTTGCTGTATTTTTCAATATGTCTAGGTCAGTTTACTTCTTTATTTCATAATCTTGAGAGTATAAGATTTGAGATGTTGCAGAATCAATATGCAAATGAGGTAGAAATTATCGTATATAATCATCAGAAAGATATGGATTTTCAGATGATAGATGGATGAAATTGGATTATGACATCATATGGAAGCGTAAATTATCAAAAAAAAGAAGGAAGCATAATTATTTTCTTTTTTAACGGATTATGCAGATGCTTCAGGCTATGTTTATTATTCAGACAATGCAGTATTTGAATTTATGAAAGATTGTGTGTGGATTGAAATAACTGAAAGAAAATTGGTTGGTGGTACAGATGCATGAATAAACTTGAGCTAGAACAGAAAATTAAATTTTAAATAACATTTTCATGCAAGCACATGATAAAGTACATAAAGATTCAGATTAAATATTAGATAATTTGAATATTGTTAAAAAATATATATGATGATACACTGAAATCAGATGATATACGAGTAGGCAGGAACAATACGAGAGGCATATTTATGAAAATATTTCTTATCCTTCTGACTTTTGCTGTGAACATATTATTATCAGGGTATAATAACCAGCAAATATATGCAACAACTGTTGTAGAAAAGAACGACATAGAAGAACAAGAGAATATATTGTATTCATGGAACAGGATTACATCTGACTATCTGGAAGTCAGTGGAGGTGTAAATTTCTGGTGTGAAAATATAAATGGAGAGAATCACCTGAAACTTGAATATATTCCACAGGAGGATGAGTTTGCATATTGTAAGGTAGAATGTGAGAACGGACGAGTACAAAGTAATATCATTTCGAAATACAGTAAGGTAAATTATTATCTGAATGCAGACAATCAGATAGAAGATGAATATGCAGATAGAATTACGATTAATTATTACGACGAGGAAGGCACATTATTATCTTGGAGCGTAAAATATATATATTGGGATCCAATTCAAGAAACCTATTATTCGTCTGATATAGGAATTTAAAAAGAAAAGTGAAAACAAGTCAACGGTTATGCAGAAACAATTAATAGGAGGGAAAGCGTATGGGTACAAATAGCAAGTTAAACATATTGATTGTAACTCCATTTGCATTATGGATGTATATTATTTGCATTTCCAATATTATCATGCAGGAATTGAGTGGGGCACCTTATGTAGCGGGAATCATTACTTATGTGAGTGCGTTTATTATTTTTTTATGCTACTATTGGCTGCTTTTACAGAATATCAGAAAAATGGAGGACAGCGCGAAGTATTTAAAATGGACACGTTTTTGCCGGATCGTTGGTATTGTTGCATTTATAGTCGCAGGGTGTATTGTTTTACTTGTATAGAAAGAAATTGGAATGGAATGAAGAGATAAAATACACGAAGAAAGTGTAGTCATATTAGGTGGAAAGATGTTTGTCTTGGATTAAGTATTTACAAAATGAATGTTATGGTAAATAATAAAAATCTTTCTAAATATGGAGAATATCATGGAAAAAGAACCAACGCTTATTGAACAAAAATTTGAAGATGCAGTGAAAAATTTTCGTCAGGAAATGGAAAAAGGAAAAGGAAAATTTTCTTTTTGTGGGGAAATAGAGAAAAGTGTTAGTGGAAAACAGGTGTTGGTTCAGGTATATGAGAGGTATTTTCTTTATCCGAATATTTGTGCTACGGCGACAATCTTTTTTGAAGAATTAGAGGAAGAAAAGACCACAATAACATATATTCTTTCAAGTTATGGATTTGGTGTGATGGGGATTGATTTTGGAGTCAGCAGTTCCATGAAGCGGGAAATAGAGAAAAGAATCAATGCAATACGTTTTATGTAAACTATAGATATTTTTTCACGCTTAAACGAGCATTTTAACTTCCTGTAAAGCTGAAGATTCAATTGTTAGGAGAGCTTATGAAGAAAAAAATTTGTTTAGTCATTTTTATTGTTCTGTTTGTAGTCAGTATATTGGTAAATGTGAAATTATTATTTTTTTCACCAGCAGTTTCATTAAAAAATATTCCATTTGAGGGAGTAATCACAGAAGCTGATAGTGGAAAAATAGTAGTAAAGGGTGATGGAACGAATGGTTGCGGGCTTACAGAGCATTATCAAATTTATAATTCAGATCAGATAAAAATTGTTAATACTAATGATGAACTAATTCAGTTTACAGATTTGAAAAAAGACACAAGAATTTCTATGAGATTATGGATAAAGGAAAAGACTTTATATAATGATATGGATAGGCTGGATATTGTTACATTGATTCAGTGCTGTGAATGAAAAGGAGATGCGAATGAAGAAAAACAAAAAAGTAATTGTTATGTTGTTAGTTGCAGTTTTGTGTATAGGATTTTCGGCTACATCAATTCAAGCGGCAACACCAAGAACAATTTTAACATTAGAAGTTTGGGGAAATACACCATCGAACAAGGTCAGTTTGATAGCTGCAATAACGGTTAATGATTCGGATCATAATAAAATAGTAGGAACAAAGGGAATAGTTTGAATCCGTCGACTTCATTTGTCATTTTAGATGAGATTGATGCAGGATTGGACGATGAAACAAAAGTGGTATTGCTGCATTTATAGTGGCTGGGTGTATTGTCTTACTGATGTAGAAAGAAATTAGGATGGAACGAAAATATAAAATATACGAAAAATGTATAAGCTTATTACTGCTATTGCTATTCCTCTTTGGCTTTACATATCTGAGATTTTTTATCTTGTTGCTTTTTGCAGGTGTTACAGTCATTGATTTGATAAAGCATAGACAAAGATGGCTGTTCGTAGATATTACAATAATCATCTTACTGTATTTTGCAATTGGACCAGGACGATTTCCTTTGCTGTTTCAGAGTCTTGAGCGTATGAGATTTATGATATTGCAGAATCAATATGAAAATGAGGCAGAAGTCATTTTAAATAATTATCCGGAAGATACGGATTATCAGATGATAGATGGCTGTAACTGGATGCTGACCTCACATGGAACGGTCAATTATCAAAGAAAAGAAGAAAGTGCAGTCATATTCTTTATGACAGACTATACAGAAGTGTCAGGATATGTTTATTATACGGATGAGACAGCCATGGAATATATGAAAGACTGTGTTAGGGTTGAAAAAATCAAAGATCACTGGCTTATGGTACAGATGTACGATTGAAAGAGGAGAGTAGTAATGTAAATCAGCAGATTTTGTGGCTGCACTCACAATGTAAAGCAGGACAGATTATATAGTCCATGCACAAGTCAGTCACAATGTAGAATAAAAGAAAATCGTACAAACAAATATTATTTTCTTTGTGAGCTATGGAGATAAGACTCTGAAAAATCTTGGTTGTTGCTTGGTCTTGCTCTCGGCTATGTTATCGGAAAAATCATTGCAGTATTACTTGGTATCGTTGTAACAAATGCAAATGCTTATGAATTTGTTGGACTGATTCCAGCAGGTACTGCAGCATTCGGCTTATTCTTGACATTGTTCCGATATAACAAAGAAAAAGAAGACGAACTTGGAGCCTAATATACAAAACGAGGACGCCAGAAACAAAATCTGGTGTCCTTCTGTTGTATATACACTCATATTTTGTTATTCTTATGATTATTAAACGAAAGGATTTATTCTTATGGAAAACGAAACAATTTATATGAAAACGAAAAAAGAAGGGCTCTGGGAAGAATGCCCTGCTGTTGCGTGTCTTGGCTATATGGCGATTGGATTGATTCTTTTCTTCGTTCTTTTCTTTAGTCCGTTTTGTTATGGAATTGCAACTGAAAACGCAATCGTTGTATTGTTAGAACCAATAGCAATGATTTTGGGTTTATTTTCGCTCGGTTACTTTAGTGTGTACAAAATCGTACAGACAAATAACGAAAAGAATATATCGAAGTCAATCGCATTTATAAATCGAGATAATCATTGGTATGCGATTAAATTGATGTATAATCCAGCCGCTGCCGGAACTCCCTTGTACATGCCTTCTGGTTCTATCGCTCAGGCAGCAACTATGCCGAATAATATCAAAGTCGCATCAAAAATACAGTCCATGGAAAATGAAATTAGGAAACAAAGACAGGATACATCTGTGTTTAGTGCCACGTTAACTGATGTTTTGGATGCAATTTATTTCGGTTCTGCGAAAGAGTTTAATGCATCGAAAGCAGATAAATGGATCGACATGAAAGTAAACAAATACGCTTTTCAGGAGATTTCAACTCAGAATGGACGAACCGTTGGCTATATCATCCTAAATAACGTTCGTGTTGTCAAGGTAACAAAGAAACGCATTACATTAGAGTTCGAAAACGAAAAGAACGAAACAAAACAAATGCAGTTCCATAACTGTTATGGCGGTTTAGTTGGTGCAATCAAAACAAAAAACACGATTACGCCACAATCGTAAACAAACAGAAAAACACCGGACAGATGTTTCTGCCTGGTGTTTTCGTTTCATTGGTGACCTATGTTCTTGTTTACGTTTTTTCTTTTTAAATCCGCTTCTTCAAAAATGCAATAAATTTCTCAAAATTCATCGGCGTTCCCTGAATTTTCTGCACTTCCAATCGATTTTTCTCATTGAATCCAACGAGAATATTGTGGTTAGCTTCGGCAAGGTAATCCATAATACCGTCAATATCAGATTTGATATTTTTCGGGCACTGGATATACAGATGCTTGTTGGCGCTGATATGCAGCGTATAGGAAATGCTGAAATGATACCAGAAAAACTTATGGAGAGTGGAGTACTTATAAATCCATATAATCTGGTCGATCGGGATGATCGCATTTCCATAAATAGAGGTTTCAATAAAATAATGTTCTGTGATAAACATATCCTCGGTTGCTAACTGAGGAAGTGTTGCAAGTTCTTCTTCCGCCTGCTCTAGCAGTTTCTTCGGATTGCCAAACAGGGCGAGATCCTGACAGCACGGCGAGAGCACCGGAAAGAAAATAAACAGCATATAAAGCCCAAGACAGAGAATCGCATAAATACTTGTACCAAATATGACTGTAAAAAGAATCGTATTTATGGTACGATTGTAATCCGGTTCACTGATATAATATCCGGATACCTTACTATGAATACCGCTTTCTGTCCAGCTTAAATCTTCCGCCATATTTTTTAAAAGTGCATGGAAAGATTCAGAGGACTTTTTGATTTTTCCGGTAAATTTTACTTCATCAATGGAAGGAAGCCCTTCTTCACAGGTAGAAGGAGAAAGCAGGACAATGATACATTCTCCGTTCCGAATTGTGTAATAATAATAACCGGAAGTCCCGGCAAAGTTGCTTCTGGTGTATCCGGTGAATTTTAAATCTGTCAGTGTGGTATGCATGTTGGCAGCGTCATTCCGGTAGGCGGATTCCAGTGGGACATCATCCGTCAGATGCACCGGAAATAAAAGATCCGTCAGTGAAAATACATGCCATAGGACGATCACAATGATCAGATATACAATTGGTGAAAAAAGTCGCCGTTTATATAATGCTTTTATGTTTTTTGTGATATAATGGTCGTAATTCTCGGGCATAAAAAACCTCACTTTAAAATACTACTTGTAGTATAAGGGTTTGTGAAAAAATAATCAAGGAGAGAAAAAATTGGAAGCATACAGCAGTTTTGCACAGGTATATGATCTTTTCATGGATAATGTACCTTATGAGGAATGGAGCAGTTATCTGACCGGTCTGCTGCAGGAGTACAATGTGACAGAAGGAACCGTGGTGGAGCTTGGCTGCGGAACAGGAAAGATGACGAGACTTTTAGCAGATGCAGGCTATGACATGGTGGGAGTGGATAACTCCGCTGAGATGTTGGAGATTGCAGGGGAGCGTCAGGAGGAAGAAGAACGGAATGATATTTTATATCTTCTTCAGGATATGCGTGAACTGGAATTATTCGGAAATATCCGGGCAATCGTGAGCGTCTGTGATTCCATGAACTATATTTTAGAACCGGAAGATCTGAAAAAAGTATTTGAACTTGTGAAAAAATATCTGGCAGAGGACGGAGTCTTTATTTTTGATCTGAACACTGTGCACAAATACAGGGATCTTATGGGCGAGTGCACGATCAGTGAAAACCGCGAGGAAAGCAGTTTCATCTGGGATAATTATTTTTACGAGGATGAGATGGTCAATGAGTATGACCTGACACTTTTTATCCGGGAGGAAAATGATCTTTACCGCAGATATGAAGAACTTCATTATCAGAAAGCTTATGAGTTAGAGCAGGTAAAAGCGCTGCTTAAAGAGGCTGGCATGGAGTTTGTGGCGGCGTATGATGCATTTACACATGATCCGGTGACGGCAGAGAGTGAACGCATGTATATCATTGCAAGACCGAAGGTGATTTAAGGAATATGATATAACAGAAAATATAGAATAACATAGGTAATTGCGAAACCCATAAAAACCTAAATTGAATTGTGAAAAATTGACAAAAGACATGAAAGACACTGGGGAGCCGCCGGTACTTAGAAGGCTGGTACAACGGAAAGTTGTGCCTGGCTTCTTAGTACCGCTGCGAGCGACACGTAGCGAGAGCGTGTCTTGAATGTTTTTGTTAATTTTGAACAATTGAAAGAAGATTATGAGGGGGTTCGCAATTGCCTAATATAAAATAACAGGAAAAGAGGAAAAACATGAACGATTATATTGTAAGAGCAACCGCAGCCGATCATTCGATCCGCGCATTTGCGATCACTTCAAAAAACATTGTAGAGGAAGCGAGAAAAGATCACAACACAAGTCCTGTGATCACAGCAGCATTGGGAAGATTATTATCCGGTGCTGCCATGATGGGAACCATGATGAAGGGTGAGAAAGACCTTTTGACCGTGCAGATCCAGTGTCAGGGACCAGCACAGGGACTTACGGTAACAGCGGATTCTGCAGGACATGTAAAAGGATTCCCAAGAGTGGCAGATGTAGAACTGCCTCCAAATGCCATGGGTAAGCTTGATGTAGGAGGCGCACTTGGACTTGGTGTTATGAGTGTGATCAAGGACATGGGATTAAAAGAGCCATATGTGGGACAGATTGCACTTCAGACTGGAGAGATCGCAGAGGATCTGACGTATTACTTTGCAACTTCCGAACAGATTCCGTCTGCCGTCGGCTTAGGTGTTTTGGTGGATGTAGACGGTTCTGTCAAACAGGCAGGCGGATTTATCATCCAGCTTATGCCTTTTACGCCGGATGAGGTCGTGGATGCATTGGAAAAGAAAATCAGCGAGATTAAATCTGTGACAGAGATGTTAGAAGAAGGAAATACGCCGGAGCAGATTTTAGAGATCATCTTAGGTGAGTTTGGTCTGGAAATTACAGATACGCTTCCGGCAGAGTTTCACTGTGACTGCTCCAAAGAGCGCGTTTCACGCGCGATCGCGACATTAAGCAAAAAAGATTTAGAAGATATTATCAGTGATGGCGAAGCCATTGAAGTAAAATGCCAGTTCTGTAATAAGGCATATCATTTTGATATTGACGAGCTGAAGGAGATGAGAAAGTAGTGAGACAGGGATTTGTCAAGGTGGCAGCAGTCACCCCGAAAATTGTAGTAGCGGATACCAAAGAAAATACAGCATTGATCTGTGCGGAAATTAAAAAAGCGGAGAAGGAGGGCGCTAAGATCATTGTGCTTCCGGAACTCTGCATCACCGGTTATACGTGCAGTGACCTCTTTTTGCAGGAGAAAATGCTGCGTGAGGCGAGACAGTCACTTCTTGAGATCGCCGCATTTACATTTGCGCTGGACTGCATCGTGTTTGTGGGACTTCCGATAGAGTACAATGGCAAGCTTTATAATGTGGCTGCCGCTGTGAGCAATGGCAAAGTGCTCGGTCTGGTTCCGAAAACATATCTGCCAAACTATAATGAATTTTACGAGGCAAGACATTTCACAAGAGGAATGGACGAGCTCGTGCAGGTAAGGCTTGGAGAAGAAGTAACGGTTCCTATGGGTAAAAAACTGTTATTTACATGTCAGACAATGCCGGAGTTAAAGATTGGTGTGGAACTTTGCGAAGATCTCTGGACGCCGGAACCGCCAAGCATCCGTCATGCTTTAAATGGTGCGAATGTCATTGTCAATCTGTCAGCATCTGATGAGACAACCGGAAAAGATATGTACCGGGAGGAGTTAGTGGGCGGTCAGTCCGCCAGACTTCTCTGCGGCTATATTTATGCGAGTGCCGGAGACGGCGAGTCCACGCAGGATGTGGTTTATTCCGCGCATAATATCATTGCGGAAAACGGAAGAATTTTAAAGAAAGCAAAACGTTTTGCAAATGAAGCTATTTATTCGGAAATCGATGTTTTACGTCTGAATGCGGAGCGCCGCAGAATGACGACATTTGAGACAAGGGCAGATGGTTACAGCGAAATTCCGTTTGCACTGAAAATAGAAGAAACAGAACTGACCAGATACATCGATCCGATGCCGTTCGTTCCGGGAAGCAAGACAGACAGAGAGCGCCGCTGTGATGAGATTTTATCCATTCAGGCGATGGGATTGAAAAAACGTCTGGAGCATACGCATTGCAAATCTGCTGTGATCGGTATCTCCGGTGGTTTGGATTCCACGCTGGCATTGCTTGTGACTGTACGAGCATTTGATCTGCTTGGCATGGATCATCAGAATATCAAGGCAGTGACAATGCCTGGTTTTGGAACAACGGACCGCACTTATGACAATGCGGTGAGCCTGATCAAATGCCTCAATGCAGATTTTATGGAAGTAAGTATCAAGGATGCGGTCAATATCCATTTCCGTGATATCGGACAGGACCCGAAGGTGCATGATGTGACTTATGAGAACGGACAGGCGCGTGAGAGAACGCAGATTCTTATGGATATTGCCAATAAGACCGGCGGCATGGTTATTGGTACCGGAGATCTGTCGGAACTGGCGCTTGGCTGGGCTACTTATAATGGAGATCATATGTCGATGTATGCGGTGAATGCATCGGTGCCAAAGACCTTAGTGCGTCATCTGGTTCGTTACTATGCGGATACCTGTGGCGATGAAAAGCTGGAGGCGGTTCTGTTAGATGTTTTGGATACACCGGTTTCACCGGAGCTTCTGCCACCGGAGGATGGAAAGATTTCCCAGAAAACCGAGGATCTGGTCGGACCTTATGAACTGCATGATTTTTATCTGTATCATATGCTCCGTCTCGGCTATGCCCCGGCAAAAATCTATCGTCTGGCAAAGATTGCGTTTGCCGGAACCTATGATGATGAGACGATTTTAAAGTGGTTAAAAACATTTTACCGCAGATTTTTTGCACAGCAGTTCAAACGTTCCTGCCTGCCGGACGGACCGAAGGTTGGTAGTGTTGCTGTTTCTCCGCGTGGAGATCTGCGTATGCCGTCGGATGCGTCCGCAAGGATCTGGATGGAAGAACTGGAAAATTTAAAGTAATAAGGAGCGGAAGGTATGCAATACCGCAAAGACAAATACGGAAATGACATTTCGGCGCTTGGCTATGGCTGTATGCGTTTTACGAAAAAAGGAAACAGTGCGGATATCGAGAAAGCAGAAAAAGAAGTGATGGCTGCCATTGAAGCAGGCGTGAATTATTTTGATACGGCTTATGTGTATGCAGGAAATGAAGTGGCAGTGGGAGAAATCCTGCACAGAAATCATTGCAGGGAAAAAATTAATCTTGCGACGAAGCTGCCACACTATCTGATCAAATCCATTGACGGAGTGGAAAAGATGTTTCAGGAGGAGCTGCGCCGGCTGCAGACAGATTATATCGATTATTATCTGATGCATATGCTGACCGACATTCCAACATGGGAAAAATTGAAAAAACTCGGCATGGAGGACTGGATTCGTGAGAAAAAAGCATCCGGTCAGATCCGGCAGATCGGATTTTCCTACCATGGAAATTCCGCAATGTTCTGTCAGCTTCTTGATGCCTATGACTGGGATTTCTGCCAGATCCAGTATAATTACATGGATGAACATTCACAGGCTGGTGTGGAAGGACTGCGCTATGCGAATAAGAAGGGGCTTCCGGTCATCATTATGGAACCGTTACGGGGCGGTCGTCTGGTGAATCTGCTCCCGGAGTCGGCAAAAGAATTATTCCGTAAGGACGAACAACATCGTACCCCGGCAGAACTGGCACTGAAATGGCTGTATAACCAGCCGGAAGTTACCTGTGTGCTCTCCGGTATGAATTCCATGGAGATGGTAGAGCAGAATGTAAAAACAGCGAGCGAGTCACTGGTGGGATGTCTTACAGAATCGGATCAGGAGCTGATCGAAAAAGTAAAAGCTGAGATTAAGAAAAATGTGAAGGTCGGCTGCACCGGATGTGGATATTGTATGCCATGTCCGCGTGGAGTGGATATCCCGGGAACTTTCCGCTGCTATAATGCGATGTATTCCGAAGGGAAAAAATCCGGACGGAGGGATTATCTGCAATGCACTGCTTTCCGAAAGGATACAAGCAGTGCTTCCCAGTGCATTTCCTGTGGAAAATGTGAAACACACTGTCCGCAGCACATTGAGATCCGCAAGGAACTGAAAAATGCAGCGGCAGAACTTGAGGACGTGAAGTACAAAGTCATGAAAACCGGAATCCAGTTATTGAAGCTGTGGTAATAATATAGGAAACTTGGTTTCTGAATCGGTGGTAATTACATAGGAAAACGAAAAGGTCATAGTTCTTATCCTGAATACAGGAAGGAACTATGACCTTTTAACTTTGCAGTAATTCTTAAATTCGTCTTGGTTTGCGCACCGGTTTTGCAGCGGTGACAGCAGCCCAGTTTGTTGTATAAACAACAGAATACATAAACACTGCAAGCACCATTCCGGTCACAACGTCGAAAACAGAGTGCTGTTTTAAAAACATTGTGGATAAAATAATAAGTACCATTAAAACTGCGGAACCATAGCGGACAGCTTTATTTTTTTTGAAATTATCACTGTGCCATACGGCAATATTGACAGCAATGGAGTTGAACACATGAACACTCGGAAACAGATTCGTCGGGGTATCCGTTGCGTACAGCCATTTGACTAACTGGATAAAAATATTGTTATGCTCAAAGTAAGCCGGTCTTAAATAATGACCATTTGGATAGATCGTTGAAATAACAAGGAAAACGGTCATTCCGGTAAAAAGCATGGCACAGAGTTTGAAATATTCATCTTTATTTTTGAAATAAAAATATCCAACAGCCCATGCAACATATCCAAACCATAAAAGGTAAGGAACAATAAAATATTCACAGAATGGGATCAGATCATCTAATGCAGTATGTATCACATGAAAATGTGTTGTGACAGTCCGCTCTAAATGATGAAACCACGGAAAATAAATGCAAAAATAAAGAAGCAGAAATGCATGTTTGTTTTTTTCTATAAAAGCATTGAGTCTGCTTTTCATATCGGTCTTCAAAATATCACCTTCCTAACAGGTTTTTAAGTCAAAATATTTTCTTTTCCCTACACTGTGGGATTATAGCATAGGCAATTTTAGGAAACAATTCCCTTTCCTCTTTTTTAAGAAAGATTATTGAATATTTAAAGATTTCTTAAGGTAAAAGGAAGGTTTTTGTGCAACCCTACAAACAAATGCGGGAGGAAATTTTTACCTGCATTGTTACGAATTGAAACAAATTCATTACGCAAATATTACGATTGTCGCAATTTGTTGACAAAGCCTTTTTTCTACCTATAATAGAGTATGGTTTTGCTGAAAATAGGCGTATATCGCTACGTCTTTTTGAATAAGCTACAAAAGAGTGAGAGGAAGAATTATGAAAAAAGAAAAAAAGAAAATTTTCGTGATTGTCGGTGCAGTCGTGGCATGTCTCGCGGTTGTTTATGTTGGGTTTGGAATCTTTTTTCAGAGTCATTTCTGCTTTGGAACAACCATTGACGGAATTAAAGCCGGTGGCAAATCAGTAGAAAAAGTCGAGCAGCTCATCACAGAGGAGATTGACAGCTATGTGCTGAATCTGGCAGAGCGTGAGGATGGCAGCGAGAGCATTTCCGGAGAATCCATTCAGATCGCACCGGTATTCAACGGTGAAGTGGAAGAACTTTTGAACGGACAGAATGGGTTTGCATGGGTGGTGACACTGTTTAAACATGACAATCTTGAACTTGCAAAAGTGGTAACATTTGACGAGGACGCTTTGGACAGTCAGATCAATCAGTTAAACTGCATGCAGGCATCCGAACAGCGCGAGCCGGTGGATGCAACTGTTTCCGCATATACAGCGGACGGATATTCTTTAGTTCCGGCAGATTATGGTACAACGATCGATAAGAACAAATTCAAAAAAGCAGTGGAGGATTCCATTTTGGTTTTGGCAGATGAGCTTGATCTTGATGAGGCTGACTGCTATGTGAAACCTGAAATCGAAGACGACAATGAAAAGCTGCTGGCAGTGATTGACGAGATGAATAGTTATGTCGGAACAACGATCACATATGATTTTGATGTCGCAAAAGAAGTGTTAGACGGAGAGCGTATTTCCGAGTGGCTTTCTGTGGATGATGATTTAAATCTTGTGGTGGACGAGGAAGGAGTCCGTTCCTTTGTAAAAGAGCTCGCAAGTGAATATAATACCTGCTACAAGCCAAAAGAACTGAAAACTTCCTATGGTTCAACGGTCACAATTTCCAATGGACCTTACGGATGGAAAATCAACAATTCCGAGGAAGTGGCACAGATTTTAGATGATCTGAAAGCCGGAAAAAAAGTGGAACGTGAACCGGTTTATGCGCAGACTGCAAACAGTCATGGCGAAAATGATTATGGTAATTCCTATGTGGAGATTAACCTTACTGCACAGCATTTGTTCCTTTATAAAGATGGTGTGCTTGTGACAGAGTCCGATTTTGTATCCGGAAATGTTGCAAAAGGGCATGCAACACCAGGCGGCGCATTTATGCTTACCTATAAAACATTGAATGCTGTTTTACGCGGACCGGACTATGAAACACCTGTTACATATTGGATGCCATTTAACGGTGACATCGGAATGCATGACCTGACTTCCAGAAAAGCTTTTGGAGGAGATATTTATAAGACAAGAGGATCTCATGGATGCATCAATCTTCCATATTCGGCAGCCAAGAAAATCTATGAGACGATCGACAAAGGATACTGCGTCCTTGTTTATAACCTTCCGGGAACAGAAAGTGATACCGTAAAACAGAAAGAGGCAGCTGCGGTTGTAAATACGATCAACAGTATCGGAACTGTTACATTAGAAAGTGAACCTGTCATCGTGGCAGCAAGAACCGCATATGACGCGTTATCAGATACTGCTAAGAGTTACGTCACAAACTATCAGACACTTGTGGATGATGAGGCGGCACTGGCAGCTTTAAAGAGTGGCGCTGCAGCGGCTGCACAGCAGCCTGCGGCAGACCAAACAGCCCCTGCAGATGGCTCAACAGTTGCTCCTGCGGATCCAGCAGCGCAGACAACGGATGGAACTGTGGCACAGTAAGCGGAGTTTGGATCATTTTGGCATATGCCGATTGTGATGTTATAGGATATCTATAAATTTTAAAATGAAATTTTCAAAAAAAAGAGAAGCAAAAATCAGAGGAAAAATGATTTTTGCTTCTCTTTTTTGTAACAGAACAAATGTTCTTGATGTTGTGGTACATTTATATTATAATAAGAAAATACATTTGGAGGTCACAAAATGAAGAACACAAGTTATAAAAATAAACAATTCGTACTTTTAGGAATGACTTTTTTAAGCGTGGCTGGTATTGCCGGATGTTCCAAGGTGGAACTCGCGCAGAGCACAGTGACACTGGAGCTTGGCGATGAGCTGTCGGAAAATGTTGCAGATTATCTGCAGAATCCGGATGAGAAAATCTTAAAGGGTGCAAGCCTTGATCTGTCAGCAGTAGATGAAACAAAAGTTGGTTCGTACAATGCTGCCGTTGCATATGATGGAAAAAATTATCCATTTACGGTAGAAGTGAAGGATACGACTTCACCGCAATGCGAAGCAAAAGATTATATCTACATGCAGCCGGGAACTCTGACCATGGATGATCTGGTAACGGAGATCAAAGATGCATCGGAAACTTCCAGCGGAATTGTATCTTGTGAGCAGAAGGAGGATCTTGTAGTCTGTGATTATGATGATATGCTGCAGGAAAAAGCGGCGGTAGATAATGCAGAGCCGTATGATGGAGCAGATTATCAAGAAAGTGTTCAGTTGGATGATGAAGGCTGCTATGAAGTGACAGCACAGGTAAAAGATAGTGAAGGCAATTTTACAGATATAACATTAAACGTTTACGTGGATGGCACAGCTCCAGAGCTGGCACAGAATGTGATCGATCTGGATGTGGATGCATCCGGGATCAGTATTGACGACATCAACACGGATGATGCGGAAAAGATTGCAGACATGCTGCATGAGCTTCCAGATTTTTCGAATGCGGAGTGGGCGGCAGCCAGTGATGCATTTTGCGGAGACAATGTGATCAGCTACGAATATGAGCAGAAATCATTTAATCTGCAGAAAGAAAACCCGGTTGAAGTATTAAATGTACACTGCACAGTGCAGGATCAGGCTGGAAACGAAAACGAGGCAGATTACGAAGTGACGGTTACATACACTGGACTGGATGCAGAGGATTTGTTGGAAAAGACAGGACTGATTATGCAGATAGCGGACACCTTAACAAATAATAATTCTACAAGTAGCAATAATAATATGACCAAGAGTGATGGTAAATCAAACAAAAATCAACATGGAGAGTATAAGGGTAATGATACGATAAACGATTTAGGAATGACAGATGCGGAATTTGCAGAAATGTTTGATTCGATGACTCCAGAAGAAAGAGAAGCATTTATAATTGCACTAGGAGAAGGAGATCAAAACACTACCACTGTACAATCAGGATATTATAATAATGATTATGCTCAACAGGTATTTGCAATGGTCAATCAGGAAAGAGCAAATAATGGTGTGGCTGCTTTAACATGGGATAGCAGTATGGCGTCATACTCTGATCGGAGGGCAATGGAAATCACTACGGATTTTAGCCATAATTCTGTAGGTGGAAAAATGAACGTAGGAGAGAATATTGCAAAAGGTGCAATATCTCCGGAAATGGCAATGGATGGATGGATGCGAAGTGATGGACACCGTGCCAATATTTTAAATGCAAGTTACACAAAAATCTCTGTTTCTTGTTATTACGATGGATATACTTATTACTGGGTACAGAATTTTACACATTAAAAGCATTCCTTTAAGAATTTAATAAATTGCACTGATTTTATTGGTTTGGTATAATGAATGAGGTGCTGCGAGAAAACGGTAGGCGGTTAAGCCCTCAACAGAGGGACTGAACCCTCTGATTACATAGAAATCTTCGAAAGAAGAAATTCATTAACGGAGGGGATGCTGATGATAACACTTACGGAACTGATTCAGTTCACAAGTTTATTGATAAGCGTTGCCGGATTATTTTACCTTATCGGGAAAGATAACCATGGCAAAAAAAAATAACCGCCCCAGGCCAAGGTTGCGGTTATTTTTATAATGCGTAAACCGGGCTAACCGTCTATCGGTAGCACCTTTTTATTGATAGATTATACCATAGATATAACAAAAAGTAAATAAAATCATTAACAGTCCGGTTATTCGCATTTTTTAGTGCGATGCCGGATTCTTTTTTATGTTCAAAATAAGAAAATGAGCATTTTTGCACTTTAATTGGTTAAATTCCACAAAAATTTGGACGAGATTTCGGGATTTATTACGTATAGAATAATAAGATATTTTAGAATACAATAGAAATGCGAAAAAAAACGAAAACATGTGAAGAGGGGGATTATGATATAATCACATGCAAGTAGGGGAGAAAAAGGAGAAGGAAGAATGAGAAAGTTAACGAAAAGCTTTCAAAAGAGACAAAGCATTGCAAGCAGAGTACTATGTTTTCTGTTAGTGCTTGCAATGGTAGTAACTATGGTTCCGGCACTTGGTGGCGGAAGCAGCACAGTACAGGCGGCAGAGAATCCAGTCGTGAGGTTGTACTTTGAAAAACCGGATGATTGGAATATCCCGGCATTTAACTATTGGAATGAATCTGACGTTGAAGTAGACAATGGGGATGCAGGAAAGGTGGAAGTCTGGACGAATCAATCAAGACCTGCTATGTTGAAAGATGAATCAACAGGTTATTATTATATTGATATCCGGACGAACAGCATCAGTGGATTTCAGATTGTAAACGGTGGAACTGGTGTAGGAAACCCGGCAGAAAAGAAATTTGAAAACTGTGCCATTATTGATGCGATTAATTCGGCAACATCAGATACATCATTTTATCTTTTAAAAAATGATAATGGAATGTCATGGTACTTAGACAAAGATAAAAATCAGGTGTTACCAGAGAAAGAAAAAGCAGCTGCACATAAAGTTATAATTTATTTTGAAAAACCAGAAGATTGGACAACGCCTGTTATCAATCTGTGGGGCGGCGATTTTGTATTGGACAATCATGGAGCTGGGGATGCGCCTATTGCTGCGTGGGGAAATCAGGACAAACCAAAACTGGCTGTTTCAGAAGCTGAAAATATTTATACTGTTACATTAACCGGAACAACAATATCAGGTTTTCAGTTGGTAGATGCTGACACAGGAGCAGAGAAAAAGTTTGATGGTCAGAGCGAAGAAGTGAAAGCTATCAACGCCATAACAACAGACACCTCGATCTATTACTTAAGTGACGGCAATGGTGGTATGAAATGGTATAAAGATGCCAATAAATCCGAAACTCTGATCGAATACAAAGAGGCAGGTTATGTAAGTCCGGAGGTAAATGGACGAAATGTAACATTCCGTGTTCCAGCAGCCAAAGTCGGAAATGCAGAGGCAGTTACGGTTCCGGGAGGAATGAACGGCTGGAAAGTGGATTCTTCCGACTATGAACTGAAAAAAGATGAAGCAACAGGTATGTGGGTTGGAACCTTTGCCATTGCGCCAGGAAAATACGAATATAAATTTGCAATTAATAAATCCTGGGATGTTTCATTTGCAGATCCGGCAAATAATAAAGTAAGCGGAACAAACAGTGTGTTGATCGTTCCGGGTTTGGCTGACGGAAAAGCAGATGCCATGAAGGGAATTGAGACAGCACTTCCAGAAAAACTGACATTGTGGTCTGAAGACGGAACAAGCAGTGAAGCTCCGGTTACTTACAGTTTAAAAACTGCAAATAAAGATATTACATTAAATGGAAATAGCATTATAATCGGAAAATCTTATACAGGACAGACCGTAGAACTGACTGCAAAAGCAGAGAACGGACAGACCTCTGACTTTGTGGTCAATGTGACAGAAAAATTATATACATATACCATTTATTATTATGATTTTGATAAGACACATATGTCAGAAAATGCATCTGACTTATGGATCTGGGAGAAAAATGGTGTTGGAGCGACAGAGGGAACACCTTTTACCGCAACCGAGACACTTTCTGATGGGAATGAGTGGCTGCGCGCAGAAATAAAACTCCCATATACAGACCTTCAGATCATCCCAAGATCAAAAGACGAGTGGAAATGGGAGAAGGACACGATTTCTTATAGCAACAGCGCAGGAATAGAAAATGTAACACTTTATATTGTATCTAATAGTAAGCAGGCATACACAGAGATTCCAGAGCTGATAGCACCGAGATCCCGCTATGTCATGATCGAGTACGACAGACCGGCGAAGGATTATGAGGGCTGGAACATTTTTACATGGAACAGTGGATTCGGCTCTGATGTATCTGTAGCATTTGCAGACATCAATGGAAAAATGGTTGCCAAAATTCCGGTAAAAGATTCGCAGGCAGATTTGATGTTATCTTTCTGTATGAGACAAAGTACTGCTGACAATGAGTGGGCAAACAAAGACGGCGGAGATCATTATGTGACGATCCCGGCAGACCAGTCAGTGGTAAAAGCAGTGTTCACACAGGGAGAAGGAATCACAAGAGTATTGCCATACAACGCAGGTTACGAGATGGATGGAGCTAATGATACGATCCATTTTTATTACAGGAACGATACACTGGCAGCAGAAAATAACCTTGCTTCTTTAGACGGCAAAGTCAGTGTTGTTGTCAACGGACAGACCTGCCCGATGACTTATGATGCAGCAAATGACCGCTTTGGATACGATTTCACTGGTGTTTCCACGGGTGATTACTATTACTACTATGTGGTAAATGGAAAAGAGGAATTAGATGCATTTAATGATGTAACTGCAAACGACAGCAATGGAAAAGAATGCAGCGTATGCCACTTCAAAAAAGCAAATGTGAGCGTAGAGACTTCTTTATCACAGTATGCAATGGATTACAATGACAACAATGTGTTATCTGTAAAATTGACTGCAAAAGACGGAGAAGGTCTTGAAACATCTGAAATTGCTGCAATCACAGCCGATCTGAGTGAGATGGGACTGGGAAAAGAGTTTGCAATTGATCCGGAACTTATGGAAGGAACAATCTCCTGCCTGAATACAGTTGCAGCAGGCGTGAAAAATATTCCGGTCACAGTGAAAGATATTTATGGAAATGTATACACAACAGCGACAAATGTTACCGTCACAGAGCGCAAAAAAAGTGCCGGAGATTTTGACTGGGATGAGGCAGTGATTTATTTTGCAGTGACAGACCGTTTCTTTGACGGAGATGCAAGCAACAATGATGCATACGGAGTTGGAGATTATAACACAGGCGAAAAAGGCGGTTCCAGCTATCACGGTGGAGATTTTGCCGGATTAAACCAGAAACTGGATTATTTAAAAGATCTGGGTGTGAACACAATCTGGATCACTCCGATCGTAGAAAATATCACTGAGGATCAGCATGATAATGAGACAGATACCGCTACCTATGGCTATCATGGTTACTGGGCAAGTGATTTCACAAAGTTAAACAAACATCTTGGAAACGAGCAGCAGTTCAAAGCATTACTGGATGCCGCTCACAGCAAGGGAATGAAAATCATGGTGGACGTTGTATTAAACCATGCAGGATATGGAACAGAAGACTATTTCAACAACATTTTAATGGATGCAGACGGTAAACCGGTTTCCATGATCCGTGACTCCAGCAACACGATCAGCGGTGATGATAAATATGATTCATTGTCAGATCTGCCTGATTTTGTGACAGAAAACAAAGCAGTGACAGACCAGCTTGTTGCATGGCAGACCGAGTGGATGTCAAAATACAGCATTGACTATTATCGTGTGGATACTGTAAAACATGTAGAGACAACGACATGGGAAGCTTTCAAAAACTCGCTGACAAAAGTAAATCCTGATTTTAAAATGATCGGAGAGTATTCCGGAGCAGGATATGCCAATAATGCAGGAGAACTTGGAACCGGAAGCATGGATGCACTTCTTGATTTTGATTTCAATGACTTTGCACAGAAATTCGTAACCGGAGATATTTCTGGCGTGGAAAGTTCTTTACAGAAACGAAATGGTGCGATCAATAACACTGCTACAATGGGAAGCTTTTTGAGCAGTCATGATGAGGACAGCCTTCAGTATAAGCTTGTAAATGAGAGTAAGCTCAGCGACGAGGAAGCTTATAATCTGATGAAAGTGGCAGCAACACTTCAGATTACCGCAAAAGGCCAGCCGGTGCTCTATTATGGAGAGGAGATTGGACAGGGCGGGGCAAACAACTGGCCGCTTCAGACGAACCGCCGCGATTTTGACTGGACAGAATTAGAAAAACAGAAAACAGACAGCAACAGTATTTACAATCATTACAAGACAATGCTTGCAATCCGTAATGCGTACACAGATGTATTTGCAAGAGGAAACAGAAGCACAGTGACAGCTTCTGACGCAGAAGGTTACGAAGTGATCAGCAGAAGCTATGGAGCAGATACTTTGTATGTTGGAATGAATGTAAAAGAGGCAGCAAAAGAGGTTGTAATCCCGGTAACTGCAAAAGCAGGAACGATTCTTACAAACCTTTATGACGGAAAAACTTATACAGTATCCGCGGATCAGAAAGTTTCAATCACCATTCCGGCATCAAAAGACGGTGGTACAATTGTTCTGACAGAACAGACAAAAGAGCAGCCAAAACCGGCTCCGGATGAAAAACAGGATGATAAGAAGACAGATACAGCAGAGAGCAATGGAAATGCACAGTCTTCCGGAAACAATGCAAACCAGAGCGCTTCTGCAAATAAGACAGCTCCAAAACAGGAAGAACAGGCTGTTGCAGAGGTGACAGTGCAGGAAGAAAGCTTTGCAAATGTAGTTGAGGCAGTAAACAAGGCAAAGGCAGGAAGTACTATCCGTGTCAACCTGAAAAAGACAACAAAGATTCCGGCAAATGTATTTGAGAATATCAAAGGAAAAGATGTGACAGTTATCTTCAAAGTGAGTGATCAGGCCAGCTGGATCATCAATGGAAAAGATATCACAGGTAATGTGACAGCGCCAATTGATCTTGGTCTGGTTGTGGGAACAAGTGATATTCCAAAACAGAAAGTGACAGCGCTGGCAGACGGAAATGAAACCATCCAGCTCTCCTTAAATTATGACGGAGTATTTGGCTTTGAGGGAATATTGAGACTTTCCGTTGGCAAGGAATACAGTGGAAAAATAGCAAATCTTTATTACTATAATGAGACAACCGGTAAGTTTGAGTATTATCAGGCAGCACAGGTAAAAGAGGACGGAACCGTAGACTTTGCGTTTTCACATGCTTCTGATTATGTGATCGTTTTCAGTGATACAGATATGAGCCAGACAACCGGAAGCGTGATCGCAAGTCCGAAGACATCAGACGAGACACCGATTGCACTGGCAGTGATCCTGTTATTGTTTGGATGCGCTCTTATGGGAACTGCATACGGAAAAAAGAAAAGGTTATAATGAATTAACAAATATTTCGCAAAAAAATGCCGCATGGGAAAGTGATTTTCTCATGCGGTATTTTTTCGAATGCTATTACTCGTTTTCTTCGATTATAAGTACACCCCACGGATCAAGTGTAAGTGCAGTATTTTTGGAAATTGTGTTGCCAGACAACAGTTCTGTACTGGACATATCGGCACAGACAGCGGGCAACCCGTATTGTAACTGTAATTGCCAAGGTCTTTTAATGGGAAAAGACGAAGTCCGGTCAGGGAATTGTTATCAAGCAGGATTGCAACACGGTTTTTCTTTTGCAGATTTTTTAAGTGAGCACCGATCCGTTTCCAGTCGGCACCGATCGTGCTGGCTTCAAGGTAGGTTTCATTTTCCGAAAAATCGTGGGATAATACGCCCTTCCAGTAACTTTCAATGGCATTGTGGATCGAGTGCCAGTGCCAGTACATGACACTGTTGGAGCCGTTTGCAATGTGGCTGTATGCCTGAAGTCTAAGCTGTCCCGGATAAGGGAGCCATGCTAAAAATCTGGTCACGAGAAGACGCTGGAATTTTGCAAATTCAGCGGCAAGGCTTTCGTTGATCGTGCCACGCACATCCGGGAAATCTTCCCATGTATTGACGCGGTTGCTCCAGTAATCTAATCCGAATTCATGATTGAAATCGTTGATATTAGGATATTTTTTGCAAGCCAGGCCGGGATCGCGTAAGTCGGAGTTCCGATAATAACGGAAATATGGTGGCGCCCCGCAGCATCCAGCATTTTGTCGAGATGCGTGAAATCAAAGACACCGTCTTTCGGCTCAATGGTACTCCAGGTGGATTCCGCGATACGGATCGTGTTCATGCCTGCTTTTTCTATCATTTCCATGTCTTTTTCTACTCTGTCATATGGAAGGTATTCGGAGTAATAGGCGGCTCCGAAAAGTAAGTGGTCTGTTTTCATAAGATTCCTCAAAAAGTTTGTATTGACAACGGATACATTATTTTATAAAATCACTTAACAACGCAACCGATTGCGCAAACGTATTATATCATTTGTAAAAATAAATGTAAATCAATAAAAATATACTAAAATTGCATTGCAATTTTGTGAAAATAGGATGATAATAATATTGTTGCGCAAAGGATGCGCAGTACACCAGGGCAGGACAAAGTAACATTGTGGCAGGAGCGCAAGCGATGCAGGAAGCCACAACACAATTCGGGGGAAGTAACTGCTTTGAGGAAAGAAGGGGTTTTATGGGGAACGAAGAGAAGAAAAATATAACGATCGCAGATGTGGCAGAAGCACTTGGTGTTTCAAAAACCACTGTCTCAAGAGCCATTTCCGGCAAGGGAAGAATCGGGCAGGAGACAAGAGACCGTGTATTGAAATATATTGAGGAACATGACTACAAGCCGAATGTGATCGCAAAAGGATTAGCGCAGTCCAAGACGTATAATTTGTGCGTGGTTATGCCGGGAAATTATGATGTTGTGGATCTGACATTCTTTCAGGAATGTTTGTTTGGGATTCAGGAGATCGCCGGAATCATGGAATATGACATCCTGCTTTCCATTTGTAAAAATAATGATATTTCTTCATTGGAACGTATCATTTCAAACCGCAAAGTGGACGGCGTGATTCTGATGAGAACCTTTGTGGAAGACCGGCAGATTGAATATCTGCAGGCAAAAAAAGTACCTTTTGTGACGATTGGTTCTTCTAACTATAAAGATGTGATCCAGATCGACCACAATCATAAGAGTGCGTGTAAAGAACTCACGTCGATCATTCTGATGAAGGGCATGAAGCGCATTGCCCTGATTGGTGGAGACGAGAACCATGTTGTTACACAGAGCCGTCTGCGCGGATTTCGTGAGGCATATGAGAAAATGGGAGAGACGATCGATCCGACCATGCTTTTTCTGAATCTTGACAACAATGTGGTGATCGATAAAATCGTGGAAGAAGTTTTAGAGCGGAAGGCAGAGTGTATTTTATGCATGGATGATGCGGTCTGCAGCAGGGTTTTGAAAAAGCTGCGTGAAAAGCATGTGAATGTTCCAAAGGATATCCGCGTTGCTTCGTTTTATAACAGTTCTGTGCTGGAGAATAATGTGCCGTCGATCACATCACTTTCGTTTGATGCAAAAGAACTTGGCATGGTTGCATGTAAAACCGTATTGGATGTCATTGAAGGCGTGGAAGTAGAAAACAGAACACTGCTTCCGTATGAGGTGGTTCTGAAAGAATCTACAAAATAATGAAGGTTATATACAATGTGAAAAACTGGCATTATTAGATTTATCGGTTCGCGGATATAAGAAAGTGGACAGGTTACCTATTTCAGAAATGATGAATGTATCTGATGCTATTCAGGGGATTTTTGAATACATTTGACATTTAACTCTATTCAGACAAAATTAAGAATTTTATAAACTTTTGTTTCTTGCTTTTCCATAAGGACTTCTATATTCTAAAACTATAGAAAAAAACAGCCGGAAACGACGGCATTTTACGGGAGGAACATATATGAAACGAAGCTTATGGAGAAAGGCAATGGCACTGACACTTGTGGCTGCAATGACAGCAGGGCTCACTGCCTGTGGCGGTGGCAGTGACAGCGCATCCGCAGACGGAACGAAGAGATATTTCAAAGCAGATTATCTGAGTGATCTGCCGGACAGTTTTAATGATACGACAAGTGATATCAGGTTTGTTGGCGACACAATGTATTATGGCTCCAGCAACGAAGATTACACAAAGTATGGTATTTATTCCTATAATCTTGTATCCGGGGAAAATGCGAAGCTTTATGAACTGACACAGAGTGACGGTGCAGGAAACAATAGCTGGGTATCCAGCTATACAGTGACAGACAGCGGAGAGGTGTTTTTATTTATTACCTCAAATAAAATGGATGAGTCGAGTGTGACAGAAGATTATTCGAATGCAACGCTGGATGATGTGTTAAGTTATATGGAAGAACAGTGGGGCTACGGTGCAGAGGATGCAGAGTCTGACTGGAACGATTATTATGCAAAAGATTATACAAATGAGGACGGTACAGTCAATTACGGCAGATTCCTGATGGCACAGAATGCAACGTTCATCCAGTCATCTTCACTTATGAAAGTGGATGCATCCGGAAATGTTGTGTTCCAGCAGGATGTTGATCTTGGAGATAAGGCTGACAGTGTCAGCTGTAATGGAATGGCCGCAGATAAGGAAGGCAATATTTATCTGGCATTGAATACCTGGTCAAACAGTGATACCAGTGACAGCAGTAGTTCAGATGAATATTATACACTTGTAGTTGATTCTGATGGAAACGTAAAAGGAAAAATCCCTTCAGACGGTTACACTTCAAAACTCGTCACATTAGCAGACGGAACGATCGCAGCAGTAGGCTATGGAGATACCGGATGTGAATTAAGACCATTAGATGCAGCATCCATGAAGGAACAGACGGATAAGGCAATTCAGGTGCCGTCCGAAACAATCTCTGTATTAGATGAAAAAAATCTTCTGATCACAGAGGGAAGCAGTGTCTATAAGTACAACCTCGATACGAAGGAAAAAGAAGCATATTTCAGTTGGATGGACTGCAATATTTCCAGCTCGAACGTGAACAGCTACGGAGTCCTGTCCGATGGAAGGATCGCAGCTTATCTTCAAAACTGGAACTCCAACGGAAACCAGACGGAGATCGCACTGATCAAAGAAGTGGATGCCAGTGAAGTGGCAGATACCGTGAACCTTACACTTGCATGCATGTGGTCAGGGGGCGGTATTGAGGAGCAGGTAATAGCGTTTAATAAGAGTCAGGATAAGTATCATATTAGTGTACAGTCATTTGGTGACGGTGATGAAGAATATACAGATGCAGTAAATAACTTTAACACAGCAGTTACTTCAGATTCCAACATTGATATTATTTTATTTAATGATTATTCACAGGCAATCAATTTTGTTTCCAAGGGATTGAATGTTGATTTATATGAAATGATCGATAAAGACGCAGATCTTTCCAGAGATGATTTCCTTCCGAACATTCTCGCTGCATGTGAGTATGATGGAAAACTTGCAATCCTGCCACAGACCTTCTCTTTACAGACAGTTATCGGTAAAGCAGAGGATGTTGGAACCACACCGGGCTGGACAGTAGAAGACATGAAAGCACTGCTTGCTTCCAAACCGGAAGGAACACAGTTATTCTTCGGCATGGATCGCACAACTGCATTATCCACATTGATGAGTCTTGGATACAATGATTTTATCAACTGGGAAGATGCAAGCTGCAACTTTGACAGTCAGGAATTTATTGATGTTCTGGAATTTGCCAATATGTTCCCGGATACATTTGAGTATACAGATGATATGGAAGACAGCACTGTTCTGATGAGTCAGGGAAAACAGCTTTTAGACACTTACTATCTCAGCGATTTTGAGCAGGTGCAGATGTATCGTACTATTTTTGGTGGACCGACAACTTTTATCGGATATCCGACTTCCAGTGGAAACGGAGCAATGTTAAGTTTAAACAACATTCTCGGTATTTCCAATAACTGCAAAGATATGGACGGTGCATGGCAGTTCTTAAGAACGTTATATCTGCCGAAAAAGAGCAGTGATAATGACAATAATTATTCTTATGGATTTTCTGTAAGAAAAGATGAGTTTGAAAAATATTGTGAGAATGCAATGAAGGATGATACGAATTCCGGAAGCACCTGGGGATGGGGCAACTTTGAAGTTGAGATCCAGCCGGCAACCCAGGAGGACGTGGATCAGGTAAAAGATCTTGTATATAACACAACCGCAGTATCAGGTGCAGTATCGGATGATATCACCAATATTATCAACGAAGAGGCGGCTGCTTACTTCTCAGGACAGAAGTCCGCAGAGGATGTGGCAAAAATTATTCAGAGTCGAATGCAGGTATATTTAAGTGAAACAAAATAAGAAAAAGGATTGTATTCCGGGTAAAGTTACAAAAAAACAGAATAAATTATTGAATCATAAGCTGGTGTCAGGAGCTTTCCTGGCACCGAGCGTTCTGGGAGTACTGGTCTTTTTTGTACTCCCGTTTCTTGTAGTGATCTATTTTTCCTTTGTGAATAATCCGGTGGCAAAGAAGTTCGTTGGATTGACGAATTATATCAATGTCATTCAAAATGGAGCGTTCCGCACAGCGGTAGGAAATACTCTGTTTTTTTCCATTGTGGCAGTACCGCTTGCAGTCATTCTGGGAATGACACTCGCATTTTTGCTGGATGCGGGGATTCCGCTTAAGAGCGAACTTAGAAGCTGCTTTTTAACACCGCTTATGGTGCCGACAGCATCGATCGTGCTGATCTGGCAGGTGCTTTTTGATTACAATGGCGTTGTGAACCTGGCGGTTCAGAAGTTTGGCGGAGGGCAGGTGGACTGGCTGAAATCATCCGCAGGTCTTTTCGTTGTAATTCTCCTGTTTTTATGGAAAAACTTAGGATATAATATGATCCTCTTTTTATCTGCCATGGGAAATATCCCGAAGGATATCATTGAAGTAGCAGAGTTAGACGGGGCAAACCGCTGGCAGATTTTTATACATGTAAAATTGCGGTATCTATCACCGACGATCATGTTTGTGACAATACTTTCCATGATCAATTCGTTTAAGGTATTCCGTGAGATTTATCTTCTGACAGGAGAATATCCGTATGGCGCACTTTACATGCTGCAGCATTATATGAACAATACGTTTGCTTCGGCAGATTACCAGAAACTTTCCACGGCAGCAATTTATATGTCCTTTGTGATGATCGTCATTATGGGAATTTTGTTTTGGGTGGAACATCATTTTGGAAAGGATTTGGAGGAAGAATGAAAAAGAAATCAGAACGAAAGAAATTATGCATCCGCATTTTTCTGACGGTGATCGCGGTGGTGACGGCATTGATCTTTCTGATGCCGATTGTTCTTACTATCAGCAATTCTTTTATGTCAGCAGCGGAAATTACCTCCAATTACGGTTCTATTTTTCAGAAAACGGATACCGGAGGAAAGCAGTACATCTCCCAGACGGTGAATCTGAAATTTATCCCGGATATGGTAACATTTTCCCAGTATGCGACGGTGTTATTTAAAAGTCCGGACTATCTTTTGAAGTTTTGGAACTCCGTTATTTTAGTCGTGCCGATCGTAGTATTCCAGCTTGTGGTGGCAGTGCTCGCGGCATACGGTTTTACCAGAACAAAAGGAAAAATGTCTGCAATCGTCTTTTTTGCATATGTGATCCTTATGATGATGCCGTATCAGGTAACACTGGTGCCAAACTATCTGGTGTTAAACTGGATGAAGCTTTTAAATACGAACTGGAGTATCTGGCTTCCGGGTATTTTTTCACCGTTTTCGGTGTACCTGATCACAAAGTATATGAAGCGTATACCGGTGCCTCTGATCGAGGCGGCGAAGATTGACGGCGCGAATGAGTTTCAGGTTTTTACAAAAATATGTATCCCGATCTGTAAGGGCGTGATCACAACCTGTGCGATCCTCGTATTTATGGATTACTGGAATATGGTAGAGCAGCCGCTTTTGT